>Ga0233424_10003438_pt1 | contig 10243 bp, 10 predicted proteins | sample Watercolumn_Towu_FD_181011 | JGI IMG/M metagenome (GOLD analysis project Ga0233424, IMG submission 181011) | Freshwater microbial communities from Lake Towuti, South Sulawesi, Indonesia - Watercolumn_Towuti2014_125_MG | ecosystem: Environmental > Aquatic > Freshwater > Lake | place: Indonesia... | reverse complement strand
GCACAAGTTGCCTGAATTTAGCCTCTGTGATTTTAGAGCGACTGTAGTATCTATTTTTATTAACCATTTCAGGAAGTTATCACACTTTAACAAGTGCTTTGCTTCCTAAGACCCATAAAGAAAAAACTATTAGCGCGTGAAAAAGAGTGGATTGAATTTAGCAAAAAAGGACAATTAAAATGACAATACAAACATATTTCCCTACTACAAACCCAAAGTCTAACCCTGATGATATTAACGTCGAGGGATACTACTGGCTTGGATGGAGCAACACTAAAGGGGTCAGCTTCAATTAATTTCAAGAACCTAACAAGCCTCGCATGCGCGCGTTCATTATTAAACCCCCTGCCCCGTAAGCCAATCTGCATGCGCCTTTCATGGCAATGCTTTTCATAATGAATGCGTGCGCGTAAGATGCTTTTTGTCTCTAACAAAAAAGCCATAACAACAGATGGAAATCCTGACCTCCGGACTTATTTGGGATCTGCTCAAGAATATCAAATCCTGGCTGACGAATTTAAATCGCGCCAGCAAGGAAAGGAAGCAACAGTCCATCAAGGCGTTGCGGGATGTGATTGCTGCATCACGGGAAACAGCGGTCTATATACGCCAGATGAATGATACCGGCAAACGCGATCACGAAACGGAAGCGCGCTTGGCCGTACTTTGGACCGAACTGGGCTTCGCGCTGGAAGATATTGGTATCAGCAAGCTGGCAAAACGTTGCCAGATCAAAGGCAAAGAGTGGGCAGATCCCAACCATTATGACAAAGACTTTATCCAAAAAGCCGATGTCAGCCTGGATAGGATGGAAAAGCTTGCCAATGAAATAATGGTACAAATTACCCGTTAATTCTCAAATGCATACCTATTTATTTGTGGCAAAATGCGTTTATGTCTAATAACACCAACATGCTAAATGCAACCTGCCCTGCCTGCGGCTTGCTGTGCGATGACATCAGCATCGATGGCGCCACGGCTAATAATGCATGCGCAAAAGGTATCGCGTTTTTTAGCCAAGCCGTAGCCAGCCCGCAGCCGCTGATTAGCGGCAAACAAGCCACACTCGAAGAAGCGATGAAACGCGCAGTGGAAATTCTGAGTCAATCGCAGCGCCCTGTGATTGCCGGCTTGAGCACGGATATCCATGGCATGCGCGCCTTGACTCCGCTGGCGACAAGACTCAAAGCGGGTTTACAGCATATCAACCACGCCAGCCTGCAACGTAATACGCAGGCCATGCAGAGCGCCGGATGGTTTACCACCACATTGAGCGAGGTAAAGAACCGCGCGGATGTCATTGTGTGTATTGGCACGGATATTGTGACGCATAATCCGCGCTTTTTTGAGCGATTCGTCTGGGTGAAAGACGCGATGTTTACCGACCCAAATGCGCGCAAGATTGTTTATCTGGGCGGCGAGAAGCTGGATACAATACATGGCCGGGAAGGCGCATGGATATTGCCTTCCAGGGCAGCGGATTTACCGGATATTTTAGCCGCGTTGAACGCTTTATTGCTGAACAAGCTGTTGAAGGCCGATAGCGTGGCAGGTATTGCAATGGCTGATTTGCAAAAGCTGGCCGAAACACTGAAACAGGCCAAATATGCGGTGCTGACATGGGCGGCAAAGGATCTGGATTTTCCACATGCGTCACTCACGGTACAGCAAATCACCAATATTGTAGGCACTTTAAACCAGAGCACCCGCGCCGCAGGATTGCCGCTGGGTGGCAGCAATGGCGATTACAGCATTAACAATGTGCATGCCTGGCAAACCGGCAAAGTGCTGCCCGATTTGCAAGATGCCAAGCCTGACGCGCAGGTTTGGGTCAACAGTTTTAATGCCGAAGCTCCACCAAGCTTTTCCAAAGTACCCACCATAGTGTTAGGCAATACCAATACGCCCAAGATGCCATGGTTCAGCCATGCCGATGTGTTCATTCCCGTTGCCACGCCGGGGCTGGATTGCGGCGGCACCATGATGCGCGTGGACTCCTCCATCAGCCTGCCGCTCAAGCAAGTGCGCGATAGCAACTTGCCAACACTGGCAGATGTGGTGCGCAAACTGGAATCGGAACTACCATGAACATGACGCAAACACTTGCTACCGTTCGTCCTGAGCTTGTCGAAGGACAACCTCATCTCACCCTTCGACAAGCTCAGGGTGAACGGATTTAACATGATTACGTTATTAAAGAACGGCCGCCTCTACGACCCGGCGCATGGCAAGAATGGCGTGCAGCAGGACATCTATATTCGCGATGGCCGCATCATCGACAAGCCAAATGCGGCTGAAAAAATCGACCAGGTATATGATTTGGCAGGGAAAGTGGTGATGGCCGGCGCGATTGACATGCACAGCCATATCGGCGGCGGCAAGGTGAATATCGCCCGCATGCTGCTGCCAGAATTCCGCAATTACACCGAGCCGGAAGCGCACATCTGCACGCCGCACTGCAAGCACCACGCAACGCCGACGACGACCGAGACCGGCTTCCGCTACATCGAGATGGGCTACACCGCCGCTTTCGAACCCGCCATGCTGCCTATCAACGCGCGCCAGACGCATCTGGAAATGGGCGACACGCCGCTGATAGACAAAGGATGCTACGCCATGCTGGGCAACGACGATTATTTCCTGCGTCTGCTCCACCAGAAGGCCGACCAGAAAGCCATCAACGATTATGTGGCATGGACGCTGCATGCCACGCAGGCGATTGGCATCAAAGTGGTGAATCCCGGTGGCATTTCGGCCTTCAAGTTCAACCAGCGCAAGCTGGATCTGGATGAAAACAACGCGCATTATCAGGTGTCGGCACGCGACATTCTCAAGTCACTTAGCCGTGCCGTGCATGAACTGGGCATTGCCAAGCCGCTACACGTGCATTGCAACAACTTGGGCGCAGCGGGCAACTTCGAGACCACGCTCAACACCATGGGCGCGAGTGATGGCTTGCCGATGCACCTGACGCATATCCAGTTCCACAGTTACGGCACAGAGGGTGACAAGAAATTCTCATCCGCTGCTGCGCAGATCGCTGAAGCGATTAACAAACACAAACACATCACTGCCGATGTCGGCCAGATATTGTTTGGTCAGACGGTGACGGCATCCGGCGACACGATGCAGCAATACTTGAACAGCAAACTCGCCCACCCGAAAAAATCGGTGTTGATGGATATCGAATGCGAAGCCGGGTGCGGCGTGGTGCCGTTCAAATACAAAGACCAGAATTACGTGAATGCGCTGCAATGGGCGATTGGGCTGGAAATCTTCCTGAGCGTTGAAGACCCTTGGCGTATCTTCCTGACCACCGACCACCCGAATGGCGCGCCGTTTACCAGCTATCCGCACTTAATCCGCCTGCTGATGGATAAGACTTTCCGCAACGAGATGTTCGATAAATTAAATCTGGACGCCCGGGCGATGAGTAACCTGAAATCGCTGGAACGCGAATACACACTGTACGAAATCGCCACCATGACCCGCGCAGCAGCGGCCAAACTGATTGGCCTGCATGACCGCGGGCATCTTGGCGTTGGCGCAGCCGCGGACATCACCGTTTATACCGACCAGGCCGACCGCGAAGCGATGTTCAGCAAGCCGGATTACGTGTTCAAGGATGGCGAATTGGTGGTGAAAGACGGCAAGGTCATTAAAGTGACCTGGGGCGCCACGCACACCGCCAAACCGGCTTTTGACAGCGGCGTGGAACATGACTTGCGCGATTATTTTGAAAAATACCAGACGGTTCAACTAGATAACCTTAAAATCAGCGATGATGAGATTGCTGATAACGGGCACGGCTGCGTAATTAACCATACAAACCTCAAGGGGGAAAAATAAATGCTTCATTTGGGATGCAGTACAAGGCGCACGGAACGCAGAAGCCGAGATAGTACGCGGTTGTACAGCGAGGTTGCGAGTACCGCGCAACGCCGTAATGCGCCCAAAGGATGCATTTAGCAACTATGGAAATTAACGGGATAACAATTGACAACACCTTTGCCGAAGCCTTCAACATGCGGGCGACGCGCGTCATCATCACCGCCATCAACCCGACTTGGGCGAGGAATGCGGCACTTGCCATGACAGGCTTTGCCACCAGCGTCATCGGTTGCGGCGTTGAGGCTGGGATCGAACGTGAACTCAGTACAGACGAAACCCCGGATGGACGTCCTGGCATCAGTGTCCTGCTGTTCGCGATGGGCAGCAAAGTATTGATGCAGCAACTGGAAACCCGCATGGGGCAATGCATCCTCACCTGCCCCACCGCTGCTGCGTTTGCGGGTATCGAAAGCGAAGACATGATCAGTCTGGGCAGGCATCTGCGTTATTTTGGCGATGGCTACCAGATATCCAAAGTAATTGGTGGCAAACGCTACTGGCGCATCCCCATCATGGAAGGTGAATTCCTGACCGAAGAGACCACCGGCATGGTGCGTGCAATCGGCGGCGGCAACTTTCTGGTACTAGGCAAAAGTCAGGCACAAGTGCTGGCAGCTTGTGAGGCCGCAATAGAGGCCATGAAGCAAGTGCCTAATGTCATTATGCCCTTCCCCGGTGGCATTGTGCGCAGCGGCTCCAAAGTGGGCAGCAAGTATCCCAAGATGTTCGCCAGCACCAACGATGCGTTCTGCCCGACATTGAAAGGCTTGGTGAAATCCGAACTGGATGACGAGACCCAGTGCGTGATGGAGATCGTCGTGAATGGCTTGACATTCGACGACATCAAGACCGCCATGAAGGCAGGCCTGGAAGCCGCATGTAGATTGGGTTCCGGGGCAGGCATTTCACGCATTTCCGCAGGTAATTATGGCGGAAAACTCGGTCCACATCACTTCAAACTGCATGAGATTTTAAAATGAGCGCACTCCTGTTCGAACTGAAAAAACAACCAGAAGACCGACTAGACTTGCGCGTGCTAACACCCGACAAACTCAAAGGGTTAAGTCTGGCTGAAATCGCCAGCTTGCGACTCGGCTCCGGCCAACATGCGCCACAAGTAGCTGATTACTTTGATATTTCCGGCGAAAACAACGGCTTTATTATTTTTGATGGTGATTGCAGCCGCTGCGACTACATCGGCGCGAGCATGAAAAGCGGCACTATTATTTGCCACGGCAATGTGGGCGACAGGCTAGCCGACAACATGCGCCGCGGCTTGATTCTGGTCGATGGCGATGCTGGTAACTATGCTGCTAGCCGCATGATTGCAGGTACCGTGGGCATCTACGGCAAAGTTGGCGATCACCTTGGCTACATGATGAAACGCGGCACGATACTGCTTACCCAGACACCAAAACTGCACGCCACCATGGTGGATTGTGGTCAGCATCAACTCGGCTTCTTGCCCTTGCTGCTGCGCAGTTTTGCCACATTGGAAACCCGCTTCAAGACACTCCAGACCCAGCCTGTGCATAAATATGCAGGTGATGTGGGCGTGAATGGCAAAAGCGAAATCCTGCTATTCAGCCAAACCTGATTTGATTCATCACCTATTCAGTTAGATTCCAGCACGACTCTGCCGCTCAATGGCTGCACCGGGCGGTTGTTCGGGCCTTGAAACGCTTGCTTGAACGCCTCGACCTGCTCTTTTGAAGCGGTCATTGGCGCCTTCATCAACACCCAGCGCACGCCTTCCGTACAAGGCGGCGTGGTCAATGACCCGCTAAAGCGGAAATAAGTGCGCTTCTGTGGCATCAGTTCGCTAGGTAGCACACGACTTTTCAAAGGAACCGGCTTGCCCGTCTCCTTGGGCAACTGTGCTATTAAGTGCTGCAATGCAGCATTAGCCTCCCCTTCCTCAAACAAAACTGCGAGGATTGACTGCTCCCCCTTGGAATTGGCATGCATAAACTGTGCTTCCAGCGGATAGGATTTTCCCTTGATGGTATGTTCGCCCGGCGCATGAAACTGCAACTGCTTCATCTGGAACGGCGTGCCATCCAGTACCATCATGTTGCCCTCCTTGAAACGTACCATCAGCGTATGCCCTTGATTAACTATTTCCTTTGCCGGAAACTTTTGTAGTGTTTTGAGTTCCTTCAAAGCCGCATGGATAGTCTGCTCGACATTAATCGGCGACTGATTGCGGCCGGCGTCACATGCCGCATAATCCGGATTCAGCTTGCCCCAGTTTGCAGAGACTTCCTTGCCTTGATATGACCACGGCGATTGCATGCTGCCTTTTTTATCCTGTTTTACCGGTGCTTTCGCATTCGTTTCAGGCACAGTCGGCTGCTTCGCAGGCGCAGGCTTCTCACTAGCAGCTTCGCTCTCCGGTTTGGGGGCCTCCGCAGGCCTTTCGGCTACATCCTCAGCGGGCTTTGCCGCATCCGGGGCTGCTTTGGCTGACGGTTTAGCTGCAACCGCTGCGGCTGGTTTGCCAATCTCGCACACATAGCGCATGGCGGCATCAATATCGGTTTCCGGCACCGGCTCGATAAACCTGGCTGCCTTGTAATCCACTGCTGCCGAATAGGTCAACTCATCATTCAAATACTGAAAAACCTGGGCAGTGGCCGCAGTTTGGGCCGAGCAATCGAAAAACCACAGCAGCTTGGACTGGTTATAGGTCTTGTCCGCCACCTCCAAATTGACCTGAGGCGATTTGTACGTCACCTTTACCCAGGCGCGCTTGTATTTTTCCTTTTCCAGGATAGACTGCTTATCCACCATGAGCTTGGCATTGCCATTGTCCTGCAGCTTCACCCATACGGCCGCCTCGCTACTCAATGAAATAGCTAAAAATATCGGCAAAAAAATTTTATGCATACCAACCCCATAACCCAAGACAGTATTCCACCGAAGGATTATCTACAAAAACCTGGCGATTTGATTGAAGGAGAAACTAAGAGATTACCCAGCTATTCGATAGTTTAAAAAAGCAAAAACGCCACCCGAAGGTGGCGCCATGTTGTTTGGTGGAGCAGGCGGGAATGCTCGGTTTTCGCGTTGCATCCGCGAAACCCTCGGCCTAAAGGCCCGCTTCGCAAGCTCAGCGTCCAAGCAAGCGCTGCTTGCTTAGTCGAACCCAATCGGATTCTCGTCCAACACCTATTCCACAAACAAAAACACCACCCTAGCGGTGGTGTTTGTTGTTTGGTGGTGGATTGTAGCAGCCGGTGAAAAGCCAGTCTTACGACGCTTGCTCGGTCAGTAATAGCATTTGCGCTGGCATTCCGGATTGCGATGACAGTACCGGAGCCTGCCTTGGCTTTGCGGAGAAGTAGTGCCTGAATGCGCCTCCCTGCAACGATTTCCAAGGAGAAGCAAATGGAAGCAAAAGTCCGTCACCTGACACAGCGCGAGCTCGCGGATCGCTGGAACAAGTCCGAGGCCACCATCGAGCGCTATCGCAGCGAGGGGGTTGGGCCGGTCTACCTAAAGATTGGTGGCAAGGTCATGTACCGCATCGAAGACATTGAGCAATTCGAACGCGCTTGCCTGTTCAGCAAACCTGCCGAGGCCGTTCACGTCGGTTCAGTTCGATTCCGTTAATGCCCCCCTCACTGGGCTGAAAAGTAGACTTGCAGAAGGATCTGGCGTTTTCCTTGGCAACAAAACGCTCGACGAGTTCCCTTGCTTGGTATTTATACTTTTCGAAGGTTTTTTTTGGCATGCCAAGCTCCTCGGCCAGTCCGGCATCCTGATTGGCCTTGTTCTCCGATGTATCGCCCGCGTGCTTGTTTGCCAGCGGTGCCGCCATCCATATCGTCTAGGGACGCGCTGAACAAATCAGCATTTGATGGAAGATAACACGAGCAGATCGGATCATTTCGAGATTCGTACCGAGTCGGGCAAGAAATGCTTGCTCAGGTCGCTTATTCGGTCAGCTTTCGCCTCGTGATCCTGCGAATTTCATTGCTTCGTCCATTTCAGGACGCACCTTGGGCATTGAGAGCGAAGAGTCGCCGCTTGGCGATCAGCAGATTTGCCAGGCCAAAGAGGGTGTAAAGCTGGGCCGTGTTCTTCGCCAGTCCCTTGTAACGCACTCAACAGATATGTCCGTTACCTTCTGATGGAGATCGAGGCCTTCGAGCGCAAGGCTCGGGTCACTTGGAAATCCCCTACGGGACGCCAGTTGTCCGAATCCTCTCCAACGGCGCGTGAATACGCCATCGAACAGATGATGCAGAAACGGCCTGATCGCCGTGATCGGGTTTTCTACTCCGCCAAGGATGTAGTCGACATCACTGGCTTGCCCGGTTACTGGATTCACCAGAATCAGGAACGTCTGCGGCTCGGCATTCCGTTCTACCGGATCGCAAACGGTGACGTTATCCGCTTCAGCATCGAGGAACTCTTCCTCTGGGAGATGCATCACCTGCGCCCATGCCGGTACCCGGCGAGAGGGAATGCCCGCGCCCTATAATTGTCTCGAGCCGTTGCGAGATGGGTGGGCTCCTCATACCCCTCATACAAGAACCTTCACTCCCGCTGCAAACAGCACCAAAGCCAGGGCGACCTGAACTCCTCGGCCCGGGATCCTTCCCGCCAGCAGGCTTCCGAGAATCACGGTAGGAATCGACCCCGCCAACAAACTGGCCAGCATCCACCAATCCACCATGCCCGCGAAGAGATAACCCAGCCCGGCCACCACCGCCAAGGGAATAGCATGCACGATATCGGTCGCCACCAGCCGATGCGGCGTCATCCGCAGCGGATACAGATAGAGCATCATCACACTGCCCAGTGCACCTGCGCCCACCGAAGTCAGGGCCACGCAAAGACCTAAAACCCCGCCGGCCACCACCGTGAGTGCTGGCTGAGCAGCCTTGAAACGCTCTGGCTGCCCAATCCGTCGGGCCCGGGCGTATGCCACCAGCTTTGGGGCAACAAGCAAACCCATTGCCGTGATAAGCACCACTATGCCAATTGCCTTCGTCAACCAACTCACCTTCGCTACCTGCGCCCCCAGACTGACGATGACCACAATCAACAATGCCATGGGCAGGCTACCCAGCCACAGTCGCTTGGCCACCTGCCAGTCAACATTGCCCTTGGTGTGATGAACCCTGGCACCCGCCAGCTTGGTGATGGCGGCGAACCACAGGTCCGTTGCAATGGCTGTTGTGGGTGATACACCAAAGAAGATCAGCAGGATTGGCGTCATCAAAGCGCCGCCGCCCACCCCCGTCAGTCCCACAACAAAGCCGGTCAGCGCCCCCGCCAAGGCGTAAGCGATATCAATCATGCAGGGATGATTCCCCTGTCGCGAGTGGCAATGAGCAGAAACCACGCTGTCAGGGCTTCTTGATTAAATTGTCGCATTTTGATGTTGTATGCGATTTAATCAGGGGCGATAATGCTATCGCAACAGAAAATATAAATGTTAATGAACAAAACACATTTTGCGACACGCGCATCGCTTTGCCTGCTTGGCCTGGATGGCCTCAAAGTCTGGGACACCGAACTCGCCTTCGCCCACCTCCAGGCGCAGGGTAAAGCCGACACCAAACGTACCGCCGAGCGGCGATTGAACGCACTGGGCCTGCTGCCGCAGGAACTGACGCCCGATTTGCTGCTGGACGAGCACGACAGCTCGCCGAACCGGCTGGTGCTCGAATGGGCCATCGAGCAGGCCCGCAAACGGCGCGACCGGGTGCTGTTTGCCCAGTTGCACCCCTTGCCCGGAGGACAACCCTGCCTGCATGCCAACGACGCGCGAGGAGCCCGCTTCTGGGTACCCATGGCCAGCTTGAGCAATGCCACCATTCAGCAAGCACTGGCCGATTTGCAACACCACATCGGCAAACCCATCGCCGTTTTCCCGCATGGCGCACTGGTGGGGCACTTGCGCCACATACCCAGCACCGCAGACATCCAATTCTGCCCGCAGGCCTACCGCCCCGTCTTGCCCACCGGGTTGAGTCTGAACGGCAACGTCAAACCCGATCTGGCGCCTCCCCCCCACCTCAAGCTCCTGGAAGCCGAGAGCATCCACATCCTCCGCGAGGCGGTGGCCGAAGCGCAGAACCCGGTGATGATGTACTCGATCGGCAAAGATAGCGGCGTCATGCTGCACCTGGCGCGCAAGGCGTTCTATCCCGCACCGCCACCGTTTCCACTGCTGCACATCGACACCCGCTGGAAATTTCAGGAGATGTACCTGTTTCGCGACTTCATGGCGCGCGAATGCGGCATGGACCTGCTGGTGCATACCAACCCCGAGGCGATCGAGAAAAACATCAACCCGTTTGACCACGGCTCAGCGATGCACACCGACATCACCAAG
>Ga0233424_10003435_pt1 | contig 10249 bp, 4 predicted proteins | sample Watercolumn_Towu_FD_181011 | JGI IMG/M metagenome (GOLD analysis project Ga0233424, IMG submission 181011) | Freshwater microbial communities from Lake Towuti, South Sulawesi, Indonesia - Watercolumn_Towuti2014_125_MG | ecosystem: Environmental > Aquatic > Freshwater > Lake | place: Indonesia... | reverse complement strand
TGGCGGCCTGGGCCATGTTGTCGAACAGGTCCCACAGGATCTGCTGGTCGTAGGCCACGCCGTCCTGGATGGGGCCGTGCTCGGGCGACCAGCCGTTGGGCGCCACCAGCCGGCCATCCGGCGTGCTCACGAGGCGGTCTTCCCAGAAGTCGCTCACCTCCTGCATCAGCGGCCAGGCGACGTGGCGCAGGAAGCCGATGTCCTGCGTGTAGGCGTAGTGCTCCCAGAAGTGGCGCGCGTACCAGGCGTTGCCGGTCATGTTCCAGAGGTAGCTCTGGGCGCCGAAGGGGTTGGTCTCGGTGCGCAGGGCCCAGCCGCGCACGGGGCGGCCGCTGGTGGTCAGGAAGGTCTCGCGCGGCGGCTGCACCGAGTTGTCCCAGGGCGGGGTTTCGGGCGGCAGGGCGGCGGGGTCTTTCAGCGCCTGCGCGGCCCGCTCGCTCACGGCGCGGCGCCAGGCCGGCAGCAGCCGTTCCACGAAGCGGTGGAAGGGCCGGGCCGCCTCCGCGAGGTTCGTCGGCTCGGCGGGCCAGTAGTTCATCTGCAGGTTGATGTTGCTGTGGTAGTCGCTGTTCCAGGGCGGCTGGAGCTGGTCGTTCCACAGGCCTTGCAGGTTGGCGGGCAGCGAGTCACGCGAGCTGCTCACGAGCAGGTAGCGGCCGAACTGGAAGTACAGCGCCTCCAGTCCGGGGTCGCCGCCCTGGCGGGTGTAGGTGGCCAGGCGCGCGTCGGTGGGGAGCGCGCGGCGTTCGGCCGGCGCTTCGCCGAGGTCCAGTTGCACGCGGCCCAGCAGCCGCTGCACGTCCCGGGTGTGCGCCGCCTGCAGCGCGGGCCAGGCCGGCGCGGCCTCCAGCTGGGCCTGCACGCGTGGCAGCGGTGCGCGGCCGTCGTCGAAGCTGGTGCCGGCCGCCAGCAGCACCGTGAGTGCCGTGCAGCGGCTGAAGGCGAGGGTGTCGCCGTCCACTGTCACGCGGCAGCCTTCGGGGCGCACGCGCAGCGCGCTGGCGTAGGCCAGGCCGTTGGGCAGCTGGCCGGTGGCGGTGATCGTCTGGCCCGCCGCGTTGAGCCGTGCGCCGTGGCGGTCGGTCAGCGCGAGGCGCCCGCTGTACTGGCCAGGGCGGCTCGCGGTGAGCCGCCAGCCGATGACCTGGGCCGGGTGGCTGGCCAGCGTCACGCGCTCGAAGCGAACGCCACCTTGCGTGTAGCGCAGGCGGTGCTCGGCGCGGCCGATGTCGAGCGCGCGGCGGTAGGCGGTGGTGGGCCCGTCGGCACCGTCGAGCGTGAGCCGCACGTCGCCGAAGGGCTGGTAGGCGCCCATCGTCCGGGCGTCGCCCGTCCAGAGCGTGATGTCGTTGAACTGCAGCCGGTCGCGCGCGACCTGGCCGAAGAGCATGGCGCCCAGCCGCCCGTTGCCGATGGGCAGGGCCTGCTGCTCCCAGCCTGCCGCCGTGTCGGGCGCGGGCGCGGCGTAGTGCAGCACCGTCTCGGCCGCCAGCAGGGGCGGGCCCAGGCTGGCAGCGAGCAGGGCGGCGGCGAGGCGCTTCATGGGCTCAGCGCGGCACGCCCATGGTGACCTTGAGCATGACCGGCTCGGTCGGCAGGTTCAGGCCGTAGTCGACCTGGTCGCCGTTCCAGACCCGCTCCATGACCCAGCGGCCCTGCGCGTCGAAGCGGCCCTGCTCGGTGCGCAGCATCATGCCCTTGCGGCCGGGCGCGGGTTCCATGCGCACGCGGGTGGTCTGGCCGATGACGAGGAACTCGTTGTCGCTGATCTGGGCGATGGCCACGCCGCCGCCGGGCTGCTCGGTGTGGGCCGGGGGCTTGGCGAAGTCGCCGCCCCAGCTGACTTCACCGAAGCGCCATTCGCGCCAGCTCAGCTTGGCGACCCAGCCGGGGAACTCGAGCACCTGCGGCTTGCGGTCGTCGCCTTCGGCCGCGCCGCGCGTGCGGCCGTCGAAGGCCCACTGCGCCCACTGCCGCTGGACCGGGCGGAACATGCGGAACACCCGCTCGAAGGGCTCGACCATGCTGCGGTCGCTGGCCGTGCTGCCGAGGGGGTAGTTGCTGTAGTCGAAGTAGTCGAGGCCGAAGGGCGCGACGCCGAGGGCGCCCTGGCCGAGGATGGCGTAGAGGTAGCGCGCGTAGATCGCCTTGTTGCTGATCTCGGGCACCCACAGCGCGTTGTCGGGGCGCTTGAAGAGGCGCAGGTTGGCATTCACCTGGGCCGACTCGGCGTTGTAGATGTCGGGCGCCACGATGTCCAGCGCGGGCGCTGCGGCCTTGTAGATGTCGATGACGTCCCAGGTCGGGCCGCCGCTGGCGAAGTCCTTGTTCCAGGGCTTGGGCGGCTGCTCCAGCGGGTTGCGCAGCGCGTTGTTCACATACATCGGCAGGTCATACACCGCGCGACCGGCGGCGGCGATCTCGCCGATGTAGCGGGCGATGGCCCAGGCGTGGAAGTACTCGTCGGCGTAGTCGCCGTAGACCTGGCGCCAGGTGCCGCTGGCCGCAAGCTTGGGCTTTTGGCGCGCCAGCACCGCGGCGGGCACGGGCTGGTTGAACGCAGCCTCAGCAGCCGGGCCGAAGTCACGCACGAGGCCGTAGGTGCCGACCTCGTTCTCGACCTGCACCATCAGCACGGTGCGCTGCGCCTCATCGATCTTCTTGAGGTGGGCCATCAAGGCCACGAAGGCGCGCTTGTCGGCCTTGAGCGTCTCGGTGCCGAAGGGGCTGAGGCTGTAGTTGGCGCGGCCGTCGCGATCGAGGTTGAAGGGGAAGCGCTGGGGGTCGAGCTTGACCCAGGCGGGGGTGTACTGGGCGCTGGTGTTCTTCCAGGTGGCGAACCACAGGATGACCAGGCGCTGGTTCTGCTGGCGCGCCTCGCGCAGCAAGGTGTCGACAAAGCTGAAATCGAAGCGACCTTCCTCGGGCTCCACCTGCTCCCAGGCCACCGGCATCAGCACGGTGTTGGCCTTGGCGTCGCGGGCAGCATCCCAGACCTGCTTGAGCGCGGCCGGGTAGTTGCTGGAGTTGTGCGCCTGGGCGCCGAGGATCAGGAAGGGCTTGCCGTCCACCAGCAGGGCGTGGCGCCCTTCGCGGCTGACGAGGCGCGGTGCCTCGGCGGCGAGCACCGCCTGGGCGGACAGCAGGCAGGCGAGTGCCGCCGCGAGGAAGGGGTGTGTCTTCATCGGAGTGCCGAAAGGAGAGGGCCGGGCACCGCTGCAGCAGCGCCCGGCGGGGGCCGGAGGTCAGTAGGTGAAGCTGGCCTGCACGCTGTAGCGGCGGCCGGTGTACTCCACGGAACGGGTCATGAAGCCGATCTGCTGCTGCATCAGCTGGCGGGGCAGGCTGTTGCTCAGATTCTGGCCTTCCAGGCTCACGCTGAAGTGATCGTTGACCCGGTAGGTCACGCCGCCGTCGAGCTGGCCGTAGGACGACTGCCAGGTGGGCAGGGCCCAGGCGACCGAGGTGCCGTTGGCCAGGCGGCCGTCACCGCCGTTGGTGCCGTTGACGTTGACGCCCTGCAGATAGCGCGAGCGCCAGCTGTAGGCCAGGCGGGCCGAGATCGGACCGTAGTCGTAGAGCGCCGCCAGGTTGTAGGCGTTCTTGGACAGGTTCAGCAGCGGCAGGTTGCCGAAGGTCTTGCCGTCGGTGTCGCAGCCGTTGATGTTCAGGTTCAGGTTCTCGGCGCCCGTGCTGGTGCCGGCGCAGTAGGCGGCCGTGACGGGGTTGTAGGGCTTGGTCTTGCTGTCGACGTAGGTGTAGTTGGCCTGCACGCCGAAGCCGGAGAGCCAGCCGGGCAGCATGTCGAAGTAGCGCTGGAAGGCGATCTCCAGGCCGCGGGCATGGCCCTTGGCGCCGTTGACCGGCGAGGTGACCGTGAAGTTCACGGGCTTGCCGGCGCCGTCCTGCAGCTGCACGGTGGACGACTGCTTGACGATGATGTCCTTGAGCTCCTTGTCGAACAGCGCGACGGTCAGCGAGCCGCTCTTGGAGAAGTACCACTCGCCGGTCAGGTCCAGCTGGTTGGACTTGACGGGGCGCAGCAGCGGGTTGCCATTGGCCTTGCCGGTGAGCGCCACGTTGTCGACGATGATGGTGCTGCCATTGGTGCGCTGCGTGGTGTCCAGCGACAGCTCGGTGTAGGCCTGCATCTCGGAGAAGTCCGGGCGCGAGATGGCCTGGGCCAGCGCGGCGCGGAACTGCACCTGCGGGCTCGCCTTCATGCGCAGGTTCAGGCTGGGCAGCACATTCGTGTAGACCTGCCCGGCATCCAGCGCCTTCGAGAAGGGCGTGACGCTGGGGATGGGCACGCCGCCGAGGGACTGGCCCGGCTGCAGGGTCGGGGCGTTGCTCTTGAAGGTCATGTAGCCCTTGGCCTTCATGTCGGTGCGCACCACGCGCAGGCCGACATTGCCGTCCACAGGCATGGGCAGGTCGTCGAAGCCGAAGCGCAGCTGGGCGTAGCCGGCCTGGGTCTTCTCGTGCTGCTCGTTGGTGCCTTGCGGGTCCACGCCGAAGGTGGCGGGCTTCCAGGCATCGCAGCTGCCCCAGCCTTGTGCGGCCACCTGCTCGGCGCAGAGGATGTCGTGGTACTTGTGCAGCGCCACATAGCTGTCGGGGTAGCCCTTGGCCAGCGACACGTCAGGCACGTAGACCGCCGGCACGTTCTGGCCGCCGAAGAAGTTCTTGAACTGGTGCAGGGTGACGGGCGCGTTGAAGCGCGGGTCGTTCAGGCGCGCCAGGCCCGAGATGTTCCAGCCCTGTTGCCAGGTCTGGGTGATGGCCTGCCAGTTGTAGCTGGGGTTGGAGTTGATGGTGGTGGCGTCGCGCTCGGTCAGGCGGATGCCGAACTGCAGGTCCTGCAGCACCGGGTGGTCGAAGTTGTACTTGGCATCCGCGCGCCAGGCCTTCTGCTCGGCCGTGCTGCGGTCCAGGTGCTCCATCGTGAAGGCCCAGTAGTAGTTGGCCTTGTTGGCCAGTGCGGCGAGGTCCGAGCTGTCGAACACCACGCGCGGCGTGGAGCCGCTCAGGTCCAGCGTCTCCTTGGGCATCTGCAGGCCGGTGGCGACCGTGGAGTCGAAGGCGTTGGTGCGCGACTTGACCAGTTGCAGGTCGGTGCTCAGGGTCCAGCGGTTGTCGACCTTCCACTTCAGGTTCCAGCCCAGGTCGCGGGTCTTGGAGTTGCGCGTCATGTAGCGCGTGTCGGCGCCGAAGTTGACGCCGCCGTCGGCCGGTGCGGTCAGCGTGCCTGTCAGCAGCTGGCCATTGGCGCCGTAGGTCGCGCCGTTGCCGATGACGAGGTTCCAGGGGTTGGTCTGGGCGAACAGCGCGTTCTCGTCCCAGTGCATCTTGTACTTGGACTCGAAGTAGGTGAGCGAGCTCTCGATGGTGTCGTTGCGGTACTGCAGCGCGCCATAGAGGCCGTCACGGGTGCGGTCGAAGTAGGAGTCGCGCCACTGCGCGCCCTTCGGGACCCAGTGCGTGCCGTCGATCTTGTAGTAGGGCTCGACCTGCCATTTGTCGGTGCGCGTGTTGCTGACGCTGTGTGCCACGCTCAGCAGCGCGCCGAACTCGCCGGCGTCGGTCTTCCAGCGGTTGGAGAGGAGCACCGAGCCGGCGGGGCTCCACTTGCCCTCCACCGCGTTGTAGTTGCCGCTGACCGAGCCGCCGAGGCGGAAGCCCGCGTAGTCGAAGGGCAGGGCGGTGCGCAGGTTCACCAGGCCGCCGACCGCGCCTTCGATCTGCACGGCCGAGGGGTTCTTGTAGACGTCCACGCCGGCCATCAGCTCGGGCGGCACGTCCTCGAAGTTCAGCGTGCGGCCGCCGTTGGCCGAGAAGGTGTCACGGCCGTTCACTTCCGAGCGCACATAGGACAGGCCGCGGATGTTCACGCTGGAGCCTTCCACCGAGGAGTGCTCGGGGTCGCCCTTGGCCATGGTGCGGTCGATCGTGATGCCGACGATGCGCTGCAGCACCTCGGTCACCGAGCGGTCCGGCAGCTTGCCGATGTCGTCGGCCACGATGGAGTCGACGACCTCGTCGGACTCCTGCTTGATCTTCTGCGCGGACTGCAGTGCGGCACGGCGGCCGGTCACGGTCACGGTCTCGACCTTCTGGACCTTGCCGTCAGCGGCGGATGCGGCAGCAGCCGGTGCGGGGGCGGTCTGGGCCAGGGCCAGGCCGCTGCACAGCAGGGCGGCCTGGGCGGCGGCGATGGAAATGGCGGTGCGTTGCAATGTCTTCACGATGTCTCCTTGTTGTCGTCTGTCTCTGTGGGACTGCGGGTTCGGCGGTTTCAACATCGCCGCGTCGGGCGTGCGCCAGGCGATGGAGCGGAGGTCCTCGTCATGGCGGCTCGGCGCGGGCGGGTTCGGGGAAGGTGCGAAAAGCAGCGTCCGCGCGTCAGGCGCAGAAGCGGTTGACGAGGTTCTCCAGCACTTCCTGGCGGCCGGAGACGGGGGCGATGTCGGTGTTGCGGGCGAGCACCTCGTCGGCGAGCTCGCTCAAGCTGCGGCGGCCTTGCAGGATGTCCTGGCCGGCCGGCGTGTCCCAGCCGGCGTAGCGGCCGTCGACGGCGGCCTGCAGGCGGCCGTCCTTGATCATCTTCTCGGCCACCAGCAGGGCCTGCGCGCAGACGTCCATGCCGCCGATGTGGCCGTGGAAGAGGTCGGCCGCGTCGATGCTCTGGCGGCGCACCTTGGCGTCGAAGTTCAGGCCGCCGCTGCCCAGGCCCCCGGCCTTGAGCACGTGGTACAGCGCCATGGCCGTCTCGGGCACGTTGTTGGGGAACTGGTCGGTGTCCCAGCCCAGCTGCGGATCGCCGCGGTTCATGTCCAGGCTGCCCAGGATGCCGAGGGCGCCGGCGGTCGCGATCTCGTGCTCGAAGCTGTGGCCCGAGAGCGTGGCGTGGTTGGCCTCGATGTTGACCTTGACTTCCTTCTCCAGGCCGTAGCGCACGAGGAAGCCGTAGACGGTGGCCGTGTCGAAGTCGTACTGGTGCTTGGACGGCTCGCGCGGCTTGGGCTCGATGAGGATGGCGCCCTTGAAGCCGATCTTGTGCTTGTAATCCACCACCATGTTCAGGAAGCGGCCGAGCTGGTCGAACTCCTGGCCCAGGCGCGTGTTGAGCAGCGTCTCGTAGCCCTCGCGGCCGCCCCAGAGCACGTAGTTCTCGCCGCCGAGGGCGAGCGTGGCGTCCATGGCGTCGCGCACCTGCAGCGCGGCCATCTTGAAGATCTCGGGGTCGGGGTTGCTGGCCGCGCCCGACATGAAGCGGCGGTGGCTGAACAGGTTGGCCGTGCCCCACAGCAGCTTCATGCCGGTGGCCTGCTGCTTGGCGGCCAGCACGTCGACCATGCGCTGGAAGTTGGCCTGGCTCTCGCGCGGCGTGGCGCCTTCGGGGGCGACGTCACGGTCGTGGAAGCAGTAGTAGGGCAGGCCCAGCTTGCTGAAGAACTCGAACGCGGCATCGGCCTTCAGGACGGCCAGCTCCATCGGGCTGCCGCCCTGGAACCACGGGCGCTCGAAGGTGGCGCCGCCGAAGGGGTCCAGGCCAGTCCAGACGAAGTTGTGCCAGTAGCAGGCGGCAAAGCGCAGGTGGTCTTCCATGCGCTTGCCCAGGACGATGCGGTCCTTGTCGTAGTGCTTGAAGGCCAGCTCGTTCTCGCTGGCGGCGCCCTCGAAGCGGATGGGCGCGATGTGGTGGAAGTAGCTCGTCATGATGAAAGTTCAGGCGCCGCGCAGACGGCGGTAGAGGTCACGGAAGCGCGCCAGGCGCGGGGCCAGGCGGGCATGGCGTTCGGGATCGGGTGAGAAGAGGGCCGCCACGGGCGGGCGGGTGCAGACGCGCTCGACCACTGCGCCGGTGGCCAGCCAGCCCAGGCGCGCGGCGCCGAGCGCACCGCCGGCTTCGCTGCCGGTGTGCAGGGCGATGTCCACGTGCAGCGTGTCGGCAATCAACTGCGCCCAGTAGTGGCTGCGCGAGCCGCCGCCCACGAGCGAGAGCTGGTGCACCTGGGTGCCGGCGGCGCGCAGGGCGTCCAGGCCGTCGGCCAGGCCGAAGGCCACGCCTTCGAGCACGGCGTAGGTGGCGTGCGCGCGGGTGGTCTGCATCGTCAGGCCATGGAAGACGCCGGGCGCGAAGGGGTCGTTGTGCGGGGTGCGCTCGCCGGCGAGGTAGGGCAGGAAGAGCGGCGCCGTGGCCTCAATATTGACTGCGCTGTCATTGCGCGCGAGTTCGGCCAGCAGCGTGGTTTCATCGCTGCCCACGAACTGGCAGAACCAGCGCAGGCAGCTCGCGGCGGACAGCATCACGCTCATCTGGTGCCAGCGCTGGGGCAGGGCATGGCAGAAGGCGTGCACGGCCGACGCCGGGTTGGGCGAGAAGCGGTCGTTGACGACGAAGAGCACGCCGGAGGTGCCCAGCGAGATGAAGCCGTCGCCGGGCTGCGTGGCGCCGATGCCGATGGCGCTGGCCGCGTTGTCGCCCGCGCCGCCGGCCACGAGGACCTCCGCGCCCAGGCCCCAGGCACGGGCGAGTTCGGGGCGCAGCACGCCGCTGGGCTGGTTGGCCTCCACCAGGCGCGGCATCTGCGCGCGGCTCAGGCCGCAGGCGGCCAGCAGTTCGTCGGACCAGTCGCGGCGCGCCACGTCCAGCCACAGCGTGCCGGCGGCGTCCGACGGCTCGGACACGGCCTCGCCGGTGAGCTGCAGGCGCAGCCAGTCCTTGGGCAGCAGCACGCGGGCGACGCGGGCGAACAGCTCGGGTTCGTGACGGCGCACCCACAGCAGCTTGGGCGCGGTGAAGCCGGGCATGGCCAGGTTGCCGGCGATCTCTTGAAGGCGCGGTGCGGCGGCGGTGAGCTCATCGCACTCGGCATGGCTGCGGCCGTCGTTCCAGAGGATGGCGGGGCGCAGGATGGCATCGCTGTCATCGAGCAGCACCGCGCCGTGCATCTGGCCTGACAGCCCGATCGCACGGACGGCCGCGAAGGCCATCGGGTGGGCGCTGCGCAGCTGGGCGACCGCGTCTTGCGTGGCCTGCCACCAGTCGGCAGGCCGCTGCTCCGACCACAGCGGATGTGGGCTCGAGAGGCTGAGCGGGCTGCCCGCCGTGCCGACGATATGGCCCGTGTCGTCGAGCAGCAGCAGCTTGACTTCGGAGGTGCCGAGATCGATGCCGAGGAACATCAGAGAGCCTCCTGCGCCTCTGCGGCCACGGCGCTGGTGTCGGCCAGGGGCAGGGCGGGGCGGGTGAGTCGATAACGCGCCAGTGCCGCGGCGCCCACGGCGACGGCGTTCGCGCCGAAGCGGGAGATGCGCACGCTGGGTGGCGGCAGGTTGGCGGCGCTGGCGTAGTCGAGCAGGGTGTCGAGGGCCGGCTTCAGGAAGGGCTCGCCCAGCTCCACGACCGAGCCGCCGAGCACGATGCTGGCGGGGTCGTAGGCGGTGGCGAGGTTCTGCAGCAGCACGCCCAGGTAGCGGCCGGCCGAGGCCACGGCCTTGAGGGTCTCGGTGTCTTCGTCCACCAGGTGGGCGCGCACCTCGGCCAGGGAGCGCAGCGCGGCGTCGTCGCCGCTGCCGTGCAGCATGGCGCGGGTGGCGATCAGGGCTTCGGCACAGCCGCGGCGGCCGCAGGAGCAGCGCGGTCCGCCCAGCTGTAGCACCATGTGGCCCACCTCGCCCGCGAAGCCGCGGCTGCCGGTCAGCAGCCGGTCGCCAACGATGACGCCGGCGCCCAGACCCTGGTTGATGGAGACGTAGAGCAGCGGGTCCGACGCGGGCGAGGGGTTGAACTCCATCTCGCCCAGAGCCGCCACATCGGCTTCGTTCTGCAGGTAGAGCGGCACGCCGTCCAGGGCCGTGCCTTGCAGCTTCTCGGCCAGCAGCTCGCCGACCGGGATGTCGCGCCAGCCGAGGTTGGGCGCGAAGTGCAGCACGCCACGGGCTTCGTTCACGCCGCCGGGCAGGCCGACGCCGATGCCGAGCACCTGCTGCTCGGCCGTGAGCTGGCGGCGCAGCTTGAGCAGCGCGGTGGCCAGGATGGTGATGCAGGCGCGCACGGTGCGGCTGGCGCCATAGTTGGCCACGGTGCAGGCCTGGACCTCGCCGGTCAGCGAAGTGGCCACGACCCGCACCGACTCCACGCCGACCTCGGCGCCGAGCAGCAGCAGGCGGCCGGGGTCGATGAAGAGCGGGGTGGGGCGGCGGCCGAGGTCGCCGGTGGCAACGACTTCGCGTTCCACCAGCC
>Ga0233424_10003433_pt1 | contig 10253 bp, 10 predicted proteins | sample Watercolumn_Towu_FD_181011 | JGI IMG/M metagenome (GOLD analysis project Ga0233424, IMG submission 181011) | Freshwater microbial communities from Lake Towuti, South Sulawesi, Indonesia - Watercolumn_Towuti2014_125_MG | ecosystem: Environmental > Aquatic > Freshwater > Lake | place: Indonesia... | reverse complement strand
CGCAGGCCGAGGTGGGCCTTGAGCACCTCGGCGATCTGCGCGCCGACGGTGTAGCTCGGGTTGAGGCTCGTGAGCGCATCCTGGAACACCATGGCCACGTCGCGGCCGATGAGGCGGCGGCGCTCGCGGGGGCCGAGCTGGAGCAGGTCCTGGCCCTGGAACTCGATGGCGTCGGCGGTGACCCGGCCCGGGGCGTCGATGAGGCCCATCAGGGCGAGCATGGTCACCGACTTGCCGGAGCCGGACTCGCCGACGATGCCGAGCAGCTCGCCGGCAGCCAGCGTCAGGTCGACCCCTTCCACGGCCGGGAAGTTGCCGAACTGCACGCGCAGATTCCTGATGTTCAACAGGCTCATCACGCGATCTTCTTCAACTTCGGATCCAGCGCATCCCGCAGCCCATCGCCCATCAAGTTGATGGCCAACACCGTCACGAGGATGGTCAAGCCCGGCAGCGTCACCACCCACGGTGCCCGCGTGATGTAGTCGCGCGCCGCCGACAGCATCGTGCCCCACTCGGGCGTCGGGGCCTGCACGCCCAGGCCCAGGAACCCGAGGCCCGCCGTCTCCAGGATGGCCGACGAGAAGCTCAAGGTGGCATTGACGATCAACGGCGCCATGCAGTTCGGCAGCACCGTGATGAACATCAGCCGCCACACGCTGGCACCCGCCACGCGGCTGGCCGTCACGTAGTCGCGGTTGATCTCGCCCAGGGCCGCCGCGCGCGTGAGCCGCACATAGCCCGGCAGCGCGCCAATCGCGATCGCGATCACGGTGTTCACCAGGCCCGGGCCGAGGATGGTGATCACGCAGATGGCCAGCAGCAACGCCGGCAGCGCGAGCACGATGTCCATCACGCGCATGACGGCCGGCGACAGCCAGCGCTCGAAGAAGGCCGCCAGCAGCCCCAGCAGCACGCCGGGCAGCAGCGACATCAGCACCGCGGCCAGGCCGATGCCCAGCGACACGCGGCCGCCGTGGAGCAGGCGGCTGAGCATGTCGCGGCCGAGTTCGTCGGTGCCGAGCAGGAAGCGCGTGCTGCCGCCTTCGGCCCAGACGGGCGGCGTCAGCATGAAATCGCGGTACTGCTCGATCGGGTCGTGCGGCGCGATCAGCGGCGCAAAGAGGGAGGCCAGGGCGATGACCGCGAACACCACCAGCGCCACGAACGCACCGCGGTTGGCCGTGAAGCCCTGCCAGAACTCGCGCAGCGGGCCGGGCGGGTCGATGGGTTTTTCAAGCACGGCGCTCATCAGTGGCCGCCTCCGCGGATGCGCGGGTTCACCACGCCGTACAGCACGTCCACGATCAGGTTCACGCCGATGAAGGTCAGCGCCGAGATCAGGATGCCGGCCTGCACGACCGGGTAGTCGCGCCGGCCGATCGAATCGATCAGCCACTTGCCGATGCCGGGCCAGCTGAAGATGGTTTCGGTCAGCACCGCGCCGGCCAGCAGGCTGCCGGTCTGCAGGCCCACCACGGTCAGCACCGGGATCAGCGCATTGCGCAGCGCATGCACCACCACCACCCGTGTGGGCGACAGGCCCTTGGCGCGTGCCGTGCGCACATAGTCCTCGCGCAGCACTTCGAGCATGGACGAGCGCGTCATGCGCGCCACCACCGCCAGCGTGCTCGTGCCCAGCACCAGGGCCGGCAGGATCAGGTGCATCAGCGCCGACTTGAACGCGCCTTCCTCGCCCGACAGCCAGGCGTCGATCAGCATGAAGCCGGTCACGCGCTCGGGGTCGAACTCGATGCCGATGCGCCCGCTCACCGGCGTCCAGCCGAGCTGCACCGAGAAGAACATGATGAGGATGAGCCCCCACCAGAACACCGGCATGGAGTAGCCCACCGTGGCCATGCCCATGACGCCCTGGTCCAGCAGCGAACCGCGCTTGAGGCCCGCGCTCACGCCCAGCAGCAGCCCGAAGCCCACCGCGAAGATCAGCGCCGCCGTGGCCAGCTCCACGGTGGCCGGGAAGAGGGCCGCGAACTCCTTGCTGACCGGCTCGCGGCTCACCAGGCTCTGGCCCAGGTCGCCCTGCAGCAGCTTGCCCACGTAGTCGAAGTACTGAACGGGCAGCGGCTGGTCCAGGCCCATGCGCTTGACGAGGGCGGCGTGGGTTTCGGGGTCCAGGCGCCGCTCGCCCATCATGACCTCGATGGGGTCGCCCGGCACCAGGCGGATCAGGCCGAAGGCCACGATCGTGATGCCGATCAGCGTCGGCACCAGCGTGGCCAGGCGTTTGAGCAGGAAGGCGAGCATGCGGTGCGGCCTACCAGCGCGAGGTGTAGGGGCGCGTCTCGGCCTCGGGGTTGCCGGCCACGCGCATCAGCGCGGGCGTGGCCACCACCTCGATCAGTGCGGCCGTCTCGGCGTCCACGGTGCCGGAGATGTCGCGCGGGCGGTACTTCATCTGGAAGGTGCTCACCACCTCGCGGGTCAGCACATCCATCTGGCCCGAGCGCGACACGTTGTAGCCGATGCGGGCCAGGCGGTCCTGCAGCCAGGCGACGTCGCGCGGGGCCACCTCGTGCTCCAGCGTCTTCACCACCACGGCCGGGCCGTCCGGCCAGGGGATGAGGCCGGCGTCGGCCAGCTGCTTCCACGGGAAGTTGGGGCCCGGGTCCTGCTTGCGGCCGGGGGCGATGTCGGCGTGGCCGATGATGCGCTCGGGGCGCACGTTGTGGCGCTTCTGGATGTCGCGCACCAGGGCGATGACTTCGTCCACCTGGGCCTGCGGGAAGGGCGCATAGACGCGGCCGCCGGGGCCGTCCACGTAGCCGGCGTTGACGATCTCGATGCCGATGGAGGCCGAGTTCAGGTTGGTGTTGCCGGCCCAGAAGCTCGCGCCGGCGTGCCAGGCGCGGCGGTTCTCGTCGACGAGGGCGTAGCTGGCCACCGGGTTGTCGCGCACCAGGTAGTGGGCCGACACCTGCCCGCCCGTGGTCAGCACCTTGAGCGACTTCTCCCAATCGAGCACCGTGTAGTGCAGCACGATGTAGAGCGCGCGGCTGTCCTGGTTCTGCGAGGTGTAGCTGCGGTCGATATTCGGCGCGCGCACGGCCACGCCCGGTGCGGTGGGCTTGAACGGGGCCGCGCTGCCGGTGGCCGGCGTGGGGGCCTGGGGCGGGGCGGCGGGCGGCGCGACGCTGGCGCAGGCGCTGAGCAGCAGGGCCAGGGCGGCGGCGGAAAGGGTGGACTTCATGCGTGGGGCGGGCGTGGCCGAGGGCCGGATTGTTGCAGCGCAGCGCACGGCCCGGCTCCGGGCCTCCCCGCAGGGGCCATGTCGGACCACCATGCGGGTATGAGCGCAGGTGATGGTTGAATGGCCGCATGAAGATCGCCGACATGAACTGGATGCAGGTCGAGGCCTATCTGCAACGCGACGACCGCTGCCTGCTGCCCATCGGCTGCACCGAGCAGCATGCCTACCTCAGCCTCGCGGTGGACGCCATCCTGGCCGAGCGCGTGGCCGTGGAAGCCGCCGAGCCGCTGGGCGTGCCGGTGTTCCCGGTGCTGCCCTTCGGCATCACGCCGAGCTTCATGAGCTACCCCGGCACCGTCACGCTCAAGGTGGAGACGATGCTGCGCGTCGTGCACGACCTGCTCGACAGCCTCGACCACCAGGGCTTTCGCCGCATCCTCATCGTCAACGGCCACGGCGGCAACCAGCCGGTGGCGGCTGGCATCGCCGAATGGATGGCCGCCCATCCGCGCACCCGGGTGCGCCTGCACAACTGGTGGAACGCGCCGCGCACGCTGGCCCACGTCAAGGCCATCGACCCGCAGTCGGCGCATGCCTCCTGGATGGAGAACCTGCCCTGGACGCGGCTGGCCGGCGTGACGCAGCCGCCCGGCCGCAAGGCGCCCGTGGACTACCAGCGTTATGCCGTGCTGCCGCCCGAGGCCGCCCGCGCGCTGGCGGGTGACGGCAATTTCGGCGGCGCCTACGAGCGGCCCGACGACGAGGTGCTCGCGATGTGGCGCATCGCCGTCGAAGAGACGCGTGCGCTGATCGACGGCCCCTGGGCCTGAGCCCGGCCGCTCAGCGCAGGCCGCCGAGCAGGCGCTGCCGCTCGTCGGCGCTCAGGCCGGGGGCGCGGGCCAGCCAGGCTGCGGCCTGTGCCGGGTCGATGTCGTGCAGATGGCCGGCCAGCGCCTGCCAGGCAGCCGCGCGGCGCTCAGGTGCGCTGATGCGGGCCACCAGGTCCAGGGCCTCGGCAGGGGATTCGCGCGCGAGTTCGTCGCTGGCGCCATGGCGTGCGAGCGTGGCGTCCAGCTCCGGCGCGGGGGCCATGGCGCGCAGCCAGTCCCGGGCGCCCGGACCGTCCTGCGCCAGCCAGCGTGACAGGCCTTCGTCCAGCAGGGCCCGCCGCTGCTCGCCGGCGGGCAGCTGTGCGGCGAACATCGTCGCGGCGCGGGCGTCCTGGTGCAGCCAGCGGTCCTGTAGCGGGCCGAGTCGCTCGGCCTGGCCGGGCGTGCTCAGGGCCCAGCGGGCGGCCTGGTCGGGCGCGGTCTCGGCCCAGTGCTCCAGCAGCTGCTGGCGCAGGCGGGCGCGCAGGTCTTCGGCGAGCGGCGCCCGGCTGAGGGCCTGCAGGGCCAGGGCATGCAGGCGCTGCGCGGCCCAGCGGTCGGCCAGGGCCTGGTAGAGCGCAGGAGCGTGGCCCGGCCAGCGCCGGCAGAAGGCCTCCAGCTCGGGCAGGGCCGCCTCGCGGAGCCGGTCGAGCCGGTCGAGCAGCCGGGCGGTGCTGCCCGGCGCGGGCTCGGCCTCCGGCGCCGCGGCCCCGGTCGTCGGCGCCGCCAGCCCGATCATCTGCAAGACCGGGCTGGGCGCCGGCCGGGCGCCGTCCGCCAGCACGACAGCCGTGGTCGGCGGGGCCGGTTCGTGCAGGGCGAGCGCCCCCAGACCGGCCGCGCCGGCCGCCAGCAGCCAGGCCAGCGGGCGGGTGGCCATCACTTGAACACGCAGGCCCGTGCGACGTTGGCGGTGTTGGTGTCCTTCACCGGTTCGACACCCGAGCCGGTGCCGACGAAGCCTTCGCACTTGGTCTTGGAGCCGCTGTAGACGAGGTCGGTGATGGTCGCCACGTCGTACTGCCCCGCGATGCCCGACTTGCTGTCGTAGCTGCTGTTCACACCCAGGCCGGCGGAGTTGACCTGACCGAGGCGCACGCCCGTGACGGTCACCTTGCGGGCGTACTGCGTCGAGCAGTTGCCGCAGGAGCGGTAGAGCTTGCCGATGTTGTCGGCGTAGAAGTCCTGGATGACCAGCGTGCCGTCGCCGTTGTGCTGGAAGAGCTTGTCAGCCGCCTTGAAGGCCGCGCCGCCGCTGATGGTCAGCTTGCTGGTGACGCCGCTGAGCTTCTTGACGGTGGCGCCGTCCTCGCCCACATCGGCCCAATAGACGTTGGTCACGTTGCACTGGCCGTAGCAGTGCACGCCATCGGCGCCGCCGGCGGCGAGGTTGGTGCCGCTGCCCAGCGACCCGTCGCCGATGACGACGTTCTTCACGGTCGAGCCGTTGTTCAACTTGAACATCGGGATCTGGCTCTCGCTCTGGGTGCCCTTCATGTTGGTCGGCGTGCCGACCAGGCAGACCCATTTGCCGTACTTCACGAGGCCGTCCCAGGTGGTGCCGGCGGGCACGTCGATGGTGGTGCTGACGGGCACCTTGGTGCAGGCGGGCACGGTGCGCACGCCCGGGGCGGCAGCGGCGCTGCCGGCGGCAGCCACGAGGGCGAGGCCCAGGAAGCCCTGCAGGATGCGGTGCAGGGCGCGGTTCTTGAAGCTCATGGTTTGTCTCCTGTTGGTGCTCTTGGATGAAGCCGCCGCGTCGTGGGGCGGCCGGGCGTCAGCGCGGGTCGAGGCCGGCAGGGCATCAACAGGATTCGGCGAGGCGGCGCAGGGGCCGCGCCGCACCGTCGGCAGGGACGGTCGAGGCCTCCCAACGAGGCATGTGCGCTAAACGAAACGCATGTTCATTTTTTTGAAACGCCATTCCAATAAGCAGTTGCCTGGCCCGGTTTCAGGGGGCAATCCGCATGCTGCAGCGCAGCAGGGCGGCGGGCTCAGCGGCGGCGCGCGGCGGCTTTTCCGGCCGCCGGGGCGGCGGGTTTGCCCGTGCTCTTGCCCGTGCTCTTGCCCGCGTTCTTGCCTGCCACCTTGCGGGCCGGCTTTTCAGGCGCGCCCTCGGCCGCCTGCAAGGGCGCCAGGGCGGCCAGGGCGTCGAGCTGGGTCAGCAGGCGCTGCAGATAGCCGGGCGACAGGGTCTTGAGCTCCTGCAGCGCGCGGGCCATCAGCACCTGGCTGTTCAGCGGCCCGAGGTGCTCGGGCACCGGCGCGCTGACTTCGGCCAGGCGGCGCGTGAGCCGCAGCGCCCGCCAGGTGGGCTCGTGGGCCTGCACATGGCGCAGCTCGGGGCCGGCGGCTTGCAACTGCGCGACCAGCTCGGCCAAGGGGCGTGCGGGCGGCGTGCGCGCAGGCGCTGCGGCCTGGACCGCCTCCGTCTGCGCCCGCTGCACCAGCCGCGCCACCAGCCGCTCGCGCAGCGCGCCCGACTGCCCGGCCGCGCGGCGCGCCAGCCCCTCCAGCACGCGGCGGCGCACCGGGTCGGGCTCGGTGCGGGCCTGCAGCCAGGCGAGCGGGTCGTGCAGCGCGTCGTCTATCACGGGGCCGAGGCTGCCGATGCAGCCGCGCGCCGGGGGCGCGGGGTGGGTGCGATCTCCACGCGCCGGTTCAGCGCGCGGCCGGCGGCCTCCTCGTTGGACGCCACCGGCTGCTGTGGCCCGAAGGCGGCGGCAAAGACGGCGTCCGGCGGCAGGCCCTCGGCCATCAGCGCGCGGGCCACGGTCAGCGCGCGCTGGGCCGACAGCTCCCAGTTGTCCGCGAACTTCGGCGCGCCCTTGCCGGTGATCAGGCCGCGGTCATCGGTGAAGCCGCTGACCATCAGGATCTCGTCGCGCTGCGCGAGGTAGGTGCGCAGCGGTGTGGCCAGGCTCTTGATGAGGGCGCGGCCGTCGGCGTGGAGCTGGTCCGAGCCGATGGCGAACAGCACCGCGCCGCTGATGCCGATGCGGCCCTCCACGAGTGTGATGCGGCCGTCGGCCAGCGGCCCGGCCAGCGCGCGTTCCAGCGCCTCGCGCCGGGCCTGCTCGGCCTGGCGCTGGGCCACTTCGGCCTGCAGCTGGTTGGCGAGGTCGAGCTGCCCCACCAGGGCCGCGGCCAGCACCAGCACGAAGGCCCCCAGCACGCCGGCCATCAGGTCGCCGAAGGCGGCCCAGGCGGGCGTGCCGACGCCTTCCTGCTCGATCTCCAGCGGCTCATCCATGCGCGGCGGCTCCCTGCAGCGCGTCCAGCACCTGCTTCTGCGAGCCCAGGCACAGGTCGATCACCTCGCGGGCCTGGGCCACGTAGTAGCCCAGCTGCTCGTCGCTGCGGGCCATGGCGCCGCCCAGGCGCTCTTCCAGCGCGCCCAGGTGCTGCACCAGCTGCGCGTTGGCGGCCTGGTACTGCTCCACGGCGGCGCCGAAGCCTTCGCCGAGGCTCGCCATCTCGGCGGCGCTCGCGGCAATCGTGGTGGCCGCGTCCGCCAGGGCCTGGCCTGTGGCGCCCGACTGTTCGGTGAAGCGCTGGCCCAGGGCCTCCAATTGCTCGGCCGAGCGGTTCACCAGCGTGTCCACCTGCGAGGCGGCGCTGCCGATCAGCGCGTCCAGCGACGCGCGCTGCTCGCCGGCGGCCTGCTGAAGCGAGGCGAGCAGCGTGGAGACGGTCTGCATCAGCTCGGCGCGTTCGGCCAGCGCGGCGCGGTCCTGCGCCTGGCTCTGGGCCAGCTGCTCGCGCAGGGCGGCCACCACCTCCACGGCCGCGCGCGGTGCCTCGCCCGCGGCCTTGAGCAGTTCGCCGGCTTCGGTGAGCGTGCTGCGGGCTTGCGTCTCGGCCTGGGCGACGAGCTCGCGCGTGTGCGCCAGCAGCCCGTCGGCCAGTTGCTGCTGCTGCGCGATCTGCGTGGCGCCGGCGGCCTGCAGCTCGGTGCGCCAGGCGGCCAGGCGCTCGGCGTCATGGCGGGCATGGGCCGATTGCAGCTCGCCGTGGGCCTGGGCGATGGCGGCAATGGCCGCCTGGGTCTGCTCGTTGAAGCGGGCCGTCAGCTCGGCGAGAGCAGCCTGGGCGCGCTCGCCGCTGGTGGCCAGCAGCTGCTGGGCAGCGTCGCGCTGGGCAGCGAGCAGGCGCTCGTTGGCCTCGCGCTGCGCGGCCAGGGCCTGGGCCTCGGCGCGGGCCTCCGCACGGCGCTGGGCGTCGAGCTCGCCTTGCAGCGCGGCGTGGCGGGTCTGGGTGTCGGCGATGCGGTCGAGCAGGTCCTGCGTCTGCGTGGCGAAGCCCGTGGTCAGCTCGGTCAGGGCGTTCTGGGCGCGCGCGCCGCTGTCGGCCAGCAACTGTTGCGCGGCCTCGCGCTGGGCGGCCAACAGGCGTTCGTTGGCGCTGCGCTCGGCCGCCAGGGCCTCGCGCTCGGCCTGCAGTGCGGCCTGCTGTTCGGCGTCGCGGGCGGCCTGGGCGGCCTGGCGCTGGGTGTCTTGTTCAGCCTGTGCGGCCTGCTGCCGGGCCTGGGCCTCGGCGACGCGGTCCAGCAGGGCCTGTGTCTGCGCGGCGTGGCGCTCGGCGGTGCTGGCCAGTGCGGCGAGCAGGGCCTGGGCGTCGGCCGCGCTGCGCTCGGCAAGGCGGCCCACGGCGGCCTGCGTGGCAGCATGGCTCTCGGCCAGCTGCTGCAGCGCGGCTTCGCGTTGCTGTGCGAGTGCTGCGGCCTGGGCGGCCAGGGCGGCTTCACCCTGCTCGGCGATGCGCGCCGCGCCGGCCTCGAAGCGGCTGGCCACGGCCCCGAGCTGCTCGCCCACCTGGGCACCCACGCGCTCGTGCAGCGCGGCCGCCTCGCGGGCGATGCCGGCCATGGCGGCTTCCGCCGCGGGCTGGATGGCGGCGCCGGCCAGGCGGGCGCTTTCGGTGAGGCTCTGGCGAAGCGTGCTGTCCACGCTGGCGGCCAGCGCCGTGTAGGCCTGCCGGGTCTCGCCGTGGAACTCGCGGTTCTGGGCGGCCAGCTGGTCGCCGATGTCACGGGCATAGGCCTGCAGCTGCGCGACGAGATCGAGCTGGTGCTGGCGTGCGGCGGCTTCGGCCGCGGCGCGGGCGGCTTCTTCAGCGACGGCGCGGCGGTGCGCGGCCGTCAGCGGGCGCAGGCGGCCGAGCAGGGCCACGTCCAGCCGGCCCGACACGGCCGCGCGCTCGCGGCGCGCCAGGGCCACCATCAGGCCCAGCATGGCCGAGCCCGTCACGCCGGCCACGCTGGCGCTGAAGGCCAGGCCCAGGCCCTGCACCGGCGCGCCCAGCGCGGTGCGCAGTGCAGCGAGGTCGGCCGTCTGGCCCAGGGCCGAGGCGGTGCTGCTGAGCGTGATGACCAGGCCGATGAAGGTGCCCAGCATGCCCAGCAGCACCAGCAGGCCGGCCAGGGCCGGGGCCAGCGACAGCCCGGGCAGGGCCACGCGCAGGCCTTCCAGGCGCTGCTGCACGGCGGCGCGCAGGGCGGCGGGCAGGGTGTCCACCCAGCGCTCGGTCGGCTCGCCGGCCAGGGCAGCGTCGAGCTCGCGGCTGGCGCGGCGGAAGGCCTGCAGCTCCACCCCGCCGAGCGCGAAGAAGGCGGCGATCAACAGCGTCATGGCCAGCGCCACCGGGTGGTGGCGGCTGGCAGCCAGCGCGGCGCCGGCAATGCCCGCCAGGCCGGCAGCCAGGGCGAAGGGGTAGAGGGCGTTCAGGAGACGGTTCATCGGGCGGTGTCGTCGTGCAGGGCCTCGATCAGGCCCAGCACCGGTTGAAGTCGGAGGTCGAGTTCGGCCCGCAGCAGGCGCTGCAGGTCGGCCCAGAAGCGCGCCCGCCAGCCGCGCGGGTCGGCGGCGTGGTGGCGCTCGGCCCGGCGCGTGAGCAGGGCGGGCAGGCCGGCCAGGCGCTCGCGCTCGGGGGCGGCGGTGGCGCGCTCCAGCAGGGCGTCGAGCTGGGCCAGGCGCGCCAGCGGCCCGGCGGTGTCGGCGAGGTGCGGGCGCAGGCGCTCGCGCAGCGTGGCGATGCGCGCGGCCATGCTGCGCTGCTGCTGCGCGTGATGCAGGCGGTAGGGCGCCAGCAGGTCGGCCAGCGACACGCCCTCGGGTGCGGGCTCGGCGGACTCGCGCGCGAGCAGCGCGTCGTCGAAGGCCGCGGTCAGCTAGGCC
>Ga0233424_10003432_pt1 | contig 10254 bp, 8 predicted proteins | sample Watercolumn_Towu_FD_181011 | JGI IMG/M metagenome (GOLD analysis project Ga0233424, IMG submission 181011) | Freshwater microbial communities from Lake Towuti, South Sulawesi, Indonesia - Watercolumn_Towuti2014_125_MG | ecosystem: Environmental > Aquatic > Freshwater > Lake | place: Indonesia... | reverse complement strand
TAAGTATCGCAAGGACGCTCACGGCAAGGTCGCTGCGTTTGCGAGCTTTGCCGGCGCCGACTCGACAAAGAAGCTAATTGCTCACGGCGTCGATGCGGTCTGCGTGGCGACGCCGGACGATCGGCACTTCGAGGCGGCCAAGCTGTCTCTCGAAGCGGGCAAGCATGTCCTCATCGAGAAGCCGTCGGTGCTGTCGCTGCAGGAACTCGACGCGCTCGATGCGCTGGCCCGGAAGAACAACGTCCTCGCCAAGGTCGTCTATCACAAGCTCGGCGATCCCGATCACAAGAAGCTGCGAACCCACTACGTCGACGGCAATTTCCAGCACGTCAACAACGGCTACTGCACGCTTCTGGAGCCGAAATCGATCAGCGGCAGCCAGTTCGCCGAATGGATCAAGGGACGCAACCCGGGCACCTACGTCGCCTGCCATTACATCAAGCTGATTGATTTCACCTTCACGTTAGCCCGCGGCGCAAGCAAGGAAGCCGACGCGTGGCGCCTGGCGCGCATCACCTGCAACGGCCAGCGCGGCATCGTCGGCCCCGCCAGCGGCAATACCTGGGACTCCACGCAGCTTCAGCTTGTCTACGCCTATGCCGACGGACGCGAGGCGGCGTTCGATATCCACACGAGCTGGGTGAATCCCGACAATTTCCCCGGTTACGTCGATCAGGAGGTGCAATTCCGCTTCGACAATGCCGTGTGGATCGCGCATCAACGTAAGCGCGGCGTCGAAATGGCCATCGAAAATCGCACGCCGGGCGAACTCAAGAACACTCCCAACTATCACTACAACGGGAGTTTTCTGGAGCCCTGGGGCGAACGCTCGCAACGCGGCTACGGCATCGAGATCATCCAGAAGTTCTTCGAGGAGGCCGCGTATGTCGAGCACGGCGGACCAGCGACGAGTCGCGGCGAGCGCTTGCAGGCGATGCGAGCCCTGACGTACAACGACGTCACCGCCGATCGCAACACCGTCGCCATCGTCCAGGCAATGGAAGCGCTGCTCGCACGGCAAGCAGCCGGCCATCCGGCCGGCGTCGTCGAGGTCAACGGCCCGCGTGGCGGCCTGGTGCTGCTCACGCCGGGCAGCGCGGAAGCGACGGTGCTGTATCACGGCGCCGTCTAGCACGATTGCGGATTTCGGATTGCGGATTTCGGATTGAAATCCACAATCTGCAGTCCGCATTCCGCAATTCAGAATCCTCCCATCGACATCATTCCTCGTGGGAGATCATCCATGGACGACAAGCGCCGCGTTACGATCAGCAAGTTCCTTTCCAAGCACCTTCGCCATCAGCCCGAAGCGCTCGGCTTGACGCTCGCCGACGGGGGCTGGGTTAACGTGACCGCTCTTCTCGATGCGTGCCGGGCGCATGTCTTCCCGATCACGCGCGAACAGCTCGATGAAGTCGTGCGTACCAGCGACAAGAAACGATTCAGCTACGACGACACCGGCACACGCATCCGCGCCAATCAGGGGCATTCGACGGCTGTCGATTTACAGCTCGAACCGGTCGAGCCGCCCGCGATCCTGTTTCACGGCTCGGGCGCGAAGAATGTCACGCAGATTCTCGCGTTCGGCCTGCTCAAGATGAAGCGGCACCACGTTCACCTTTCGCCCGACATGGAAACGGCGGTCAAGGTGGGACAGCGCCACGGCAAGCCCATCGTCTTCGCGGTCGATTGCGCGGGGATGCACGCGCGCGGGCATCTGTTCTTTCGATCCGAGAATGGCGTGTGGCTGACGGATCACGTCCCCGCCGAGTTTCTTCGCCTGCTCGATGAGAAATGATGTATAACATCGTTTAGAGCGGGTTGCAGGTCAAAGAGCAGGCACACTCCGTGTGCCGTGGCAGAGCGCGGACGGCACACGGAGTGTGCCTGCTGCTTTGAATCACAACCCCTCTTATCACCGGCAGAATAGCGAGGCATCATGACGGAACCTATCCATCATCACGGTGAGAAGGCATCCAACACCGACCGCGATCTCGTCGCGAAGTTTGAGCCGAAGAGCCTGCGGACCTACACGCCGACGCAAGCGGTGCTCGCGAAGAGCGCCGGCGTCTTTCACTGGACGCCGGAGGGGCGCAAGCTGTTCGATTTCTCGTCGGGCGTTCTTGTCGCCAACCTCGGGCACAATCCGTCGCGCTGGATGGGGCGTTTCGTCGATTACATGGGCTGGACCGGCACCCCGTGGAGAGCCGGAGACAACTTCCCTGCCCTACCCCTCACCGCCTACAACGCGGTCACGCCGATCGAGACGCTGGCGAGCAAACGACTGACAGACCTGCTGCAAAGTCGGCCGGGCGGCAAGCGCATGCAGCAGGTGATGTGGGCCGCGTCGGGATCGGAAGCGATTCAGAAGGCGTTGTGGGCTGCCCTGGCGCGCGACCGGACGCGCGACATGCTCATTGCCACGCGTTTCGGCTTCCACGGCAAGAAAGGGCTTGCCGGCGCGGTCACCGGGTCCGAGACCGACCGCGAGCGCGATCCGCGCGTGCGCTTCATCAGCTTCCCGATGAAGGAATGCATCGATGTGTCCTTGCGCGATACGCCCTTCGACGCTGCCCCCTATCGCGCGGAGTTGGACGCGCTGAAGCAGCAATTCGGCCGCAAGTTGACGGCGCTCATCACGGAACCGTACATCGGCGGCGGCGGATCGTACCATCCGCCGAAAGCCTATTTGCAGATGCTGCAGACGTGGTGCCGTGAGAACGATGTCGTCTTTATCCTCGACGAGGTGCAGTCGAACTTCGGCCGCACGGGCGATCTCTTCGCGTTCGAGACGTATGGCCTGGAACCGGACATCGTCGTGCTCGGCAAGGGCCTGGGCAACGGCGTTCCCGTCGCTGCGGCGGTGGGACTGTCGTCGATATGGAGTTCGCTGGAATTCGGCGAAGGCTCGGATACCTGGAGCGCCAACCCGCTCTGCTGTGCGGCAGTGCTGGCGACTTTGGACGAATTTGCGACTGGCAGCGTATTGGAAATGTCGCGTCGCTCGTCGGCTCTTATTGAAAAAGGCCTCGTGAAGTTGAAGGAGATGCCGTTCGTCGCCCATGTGCGCGGCGAGAAAGGCGGCATGGTTTGGGGCGTCGAGATGCGCGACCACGCGGGCCGATCGGCCGCCGACTGGGCCAACGCTGTGGTGCTGGCCTGCTATCAGGGCGAAGGCAACGACGGCATTCATCTGCTCGGCCCGCTCGCCAAGAAGGTCGTGCGCATCGCGCCTCCGCTCACGATCACGGAAGCCGAGGCGCGCGAAGCGATGGATTTGATGTTTCGTCTGGCGTCGGCGCTGGTCGCGCCGGCAAAGAAGCGCGAACCGGTGTTAGCGTAATTAGCAGAGCCTGAAGCGTTAGCGAAGTGTAGCGCCCACGGCTTGGCCCATTGGCAAAGTGCAAAGGGCGCTTCACTTCGCTAACGCTTCAGGCTCTGACATGCTCGACATTCCCGCATCCTGGATTGAATGGCTGGTCGCCGCCATCGCAAATGGACCGTGGTTTGAGGAGACCTTCCTTACCCATCCCGACAACGTCCGCGGCCTTCTCGCCACGCTGCTCGTCTGCTTCATCTGCGGCGCCATGGGCTCGCAGGTCGTCGGCAATCGCATGGCCTTCTTCTCGGACGCGCTGGCCCACTGTGCCTTCGCCGGCGTCGGTCTCGGCTTGCTCATGAGTTTTGCGGCTGGAACTGAAGGCGTTCCCGACGAGGTCATCCAGCAGCGAATCACACTGATAATGGTCGTCTTCGGCATCATCGTCGGTCTGCTCATCGCCTTCGTGCGCGAAAAGACCGGACTCGCCAGCGATACCGTCATCGGCGTCTTCTTTGCCGGGTCGGTCGGTCTCGGCGCCGTATTCACGCGCATGGTCGCCGGCCTGGGACGGCGGTTCTTTAACGTGGAAGACTTCATTTTCGGCAATCCCACGTCCGTGCGGCCTGAGGAGGTGGTCGTTCTGATCGGCCTCGCCATTGTGAACGCGATTTTCCTCTGCACGATGTACAACTGGATGATCATGGCCAGCGCCAGTCCGAGTCTTGCCCTGTCGCGGCAGGTACCGGTCACCCTTTCGCGTTACCTACTCATCGTGCTTCTTGCCTTGCTGGTAAACTTGAGCCAGCAGATTGTCGGCGCATTGCTCATCAATGGCCTGCTGATCGTGCCCGCCGCGACAGCCGCGAACCTTGCACGCAATCTTCGCCAAATGTTCTGGTACTCGATCTTCATCGCACTCGCCGCGGGCGGGTTGGGATACTGGCTTAGCTGGGAGGTGAGTTGCGCTTATTTCGGCCGCTTCACCGTCGGCACGAGCGGCAGCATCGTCGTCATAAGCGTAATCTTCTTCATAATCTCCGCCATCATCGGGCGCTTCGCACGCCGCGCATGATCTTGCTTTCCGTTGGGCGTTGGCCGACAATGACCGCGTGACCTCGAACGAAGTGCGCCTCTCAAGCGTAATAGACGAAGCACGCCACCCCGGAAAGACGCTGTGGATTACGAGCAACTGATCCTTTCGTTCACCAGCATCATTTACGAGGCCTTGCCGTTCATCGTGCTGGGCGTGCTGATAGCGGGCTTGCTCGAAGAATTCGTGCCGCAGCAGGCGATTAGCAAGGTCATCCCGAGCAATCGCGTTCTCGCCATCGCGCTGGGTTGTGTGCTAGGCATCGTCTTTCCGATGTGCGAGTGCGGCATCATCGTCGTGATGAAGCGGCTCCTGCGAAAGGGACTGCCGCTTAGCGTGTGCATCGGCTACATGCTCGCCGGCCCGGTGATCAACGTCATCGTGATGACCAGCACGTATGTCGCCTTCAACCCACCGCAGGAGCAGGATTATGTTCTTGGCGGACCGCTGTTCGTTGTCGCCTGGCGCGTCGGGCTGTCGTATGTCGTCGCCTTCGTGACGGCGATGATCGTGGACAGGCTCCACGCCTCCGACGGAGCCAGCTTGCTGCATCCCAGCGTGACGCGCGGACTGCATCAACCCGTGACAGAGGCTCCCGAAAAGAAGACCTGGAGCGACCGGATCAACAACATCACCCGCACCGCCCTGACGGATTTCGTGGACATCATGGCGTTCCTGGTGCTCGGCGCCATGCTGGCGGCGGGAGGGAAGTTCCTTCTCATTCGAAGCGATATCCAGGAGTTCGTGCAGACGACGCCGGCCGTTTCGATCCTGATGATGATGGCGATCGCGGTGTTGTTTTGCCTGTGCAGCGAAGCCGACGCATTCGTGGCGGCGAACTTCCCGCTGTTCTGGCCGCCGGCGTCGAAGCTGGCTTTCCTTGTGCTGGGGCCCATGCTCGATCTAAAATTGTATCTGATGTACACGCGCGTCTTTCGCCCGCGCTTGATCTTCACCATCATCGCCTCGGTGGTCATTCAGGTGTTCGTGTACACGATGCTGGTGCATTATTTCGTTCCCGGCGCGGCGCCAAGGTAGCGCTCCTCGTTTAGCGCCCGCTCGAAACCGACAAATTCAACGGGCGCTAAACGGGGAAGGGAAATTGGGAGAATTACGATGGCCGACCACACTCACGCCCATTCGCATCCCCACACCCACGGACACGACCACTCGCACGACCACGATCAGGCGGGCGGAATCTACTTCATCGATCAGCTCTGCATGGTCGGGCTGTCGGGCGCGTTCGGCATGATCTGCCTGTGTTTGTGGTTCCTGCAGCGCCGCATGCTGGACCTCATGCTCGGCCCGCAGTTTCACACCTACGTCGTTATCAGCGGCTTCGTCCTCGTCGCCCTCGCCGTGGCGCGCGGCGTCATCCTGTGGCGGCAATCGCGCGATCCCAATTTCAAACCCGACCACGATCACGCCCACGGTCACAGCCACAGCCACAGCCACGATCACGGGCACACCCATGCCGACCCGGCCAAGCAACCCCATGTCCACGAACACGCGATTCAGGACAAGGCCGTGACGCATGGCGTCAGCGAACCTCCCGCGCACGTCGGCCTGCAATCGTTGCCGATGATGTCCGCGGGCGATTGCGGCCATCAGCACAAGCCGGGCGAGTCGTGCAGCCACGATCACGCCCATTCCCATGGTCATGGGCATCACCACCACGACCACGACGAAGGCGACCACGATCACGGCTGGGCCCCGTGGCGCTATGCGGTGATCTTGTTGCCAATCATCCTGTTCCTGCTGGGCTTGCCGAACAAGCCGCCGGCGATTCAGGCTGGGCAAATTTCCGCCGTCGTGGGCTTGCCGCCCAAAGAGGAAGCGTTCGTACGCGCCATCGCGTTGGGCGGCGATCTGGACACGCAACTCGTCAGTGCGGCATGGGTGCTGCACATTCCTGAATCGAGCCAGGGAGAGCCGATTGATTTCAAGAAACTGGAAAACGCCGCCGGCAATCCCGACTTGCGCGCATACTGGGAGAAGAAGGTCGTCGAGGTGCGCGGCCAGTTCGCGCCGATGCAAGGGAGCGACCAGGTCTTCATGCTGGTTCGTCTCAAGATCAGTTGCTGCGCCAACGATGCGGTTCAGCTCAACGTGCCGATGGTGTGCCGCGAGAGCATACGCGACGTAAAGATCAACGACTGGGTCAAGGTGACAGGACGCGTCGAGTTCCGCGAAACCAACGGCGCCTTCCGCACGGTCGTCCTCGTCTCCAAGGCAAGCGACGTCAAGGGACCCAAGGACGGAATCACGCCCGATACCAATCCGTACATTCAGTGACTGCCCGCTTGCGGCTTAGCGCTCACTCCATGCCGCGCAGCAATCGGGCGCATTCTTGCGATCGCTAAGCCGCAAGCGGCAGACGTCGATTTCGCAGTTGCACTTCCCCACCGTGGCGTGGATAATACCATCACACCACGGATTCAACGGTAACACGCGGAGTTACGCCATGAAAATTGCTCGCCAACTTGTCTGGCTGATTGCGGTCATCGCCGTCATCGGCGTCTCCGCGGCCTCGGCGGCGTGCCCGTTCTGCGATGAAAAGGGGCAGACGCTGGTCGGGCAATTCGAGGAGGCGCAATTCGTCATCTTCGGGCATTTCACGAACGCGCGCCTGACCAATCAGGGACTCGATCAGGGCGAATCCGATTTTCAGATCGAGCGCGTCCTCAAACCGCACGACGTCATCAGCGGCAAGAAGGTGCTCACGCTGCCGCGCTACATCACCGACTCCAAGACCAAGTTCATCATCTTCTGCGATGTTTACAAGGGCCGCATTGATCCTTACAAGGGCATGACCGTCACCAACGACAGCGAGATGGCCAAGTATCTCGACGGCGTCATGGCGCTCAAAGGCAAATCTCAACCGGAACGGCTTCGCTATGCGTTTGATTTCCTCAACAGCGCCGAATCGGAAGTCTCGATGGACGCCTACCGCGAGTTCGCCAAGGCCGACTATGCCGATTACAAAGAAATCGCCAAGAAGCTCCCCGCCGAGACGATAGCCGGCTGGCTGCGCGATCCGAAGACGCCGCCCTATCGCTACGGCCTGTACGCGTCGCTGCTGGGCCATTGCGGCAACGCCGAGCACGCCAAGCTGCTGCGTTCGATGATCGACGATCCCGAAAAACGCCGCGGCTCGGGCCTGCACGGTCTGATGGCGTCCTACGCGATGCTGGAGCCCAAGGAAGGCTGGGCGATGCTCACCGAGACGGTGCAGAAGCGCGAGAAGCCGTTCCTGGTGCGTTACGCCGGCTTGCAGACGATCCGCTTCATCTGGGAATTCCGCACCGACCTGATTGACAAGGACGAAAAGACGGCAAAGAACGAAATCGTCAAAGGCGTTGCCGGGGTCCTCAAGGTCAGCGACATGGCCGACTTCGCCATCGAAGATCTGCGCAAATGGCAGCGCTGGGAGTATTGCGACCAGGTGCTCGGCATGTTCGGCCAGAAGAACTACAACACGCCGATCATCAAGAAGTCGATCCTGCGCTACGCCCTGCAATGCCCCAATGCGACGGCGAAGGCCTTCGTGGCCACGCAGACGAAGCGCGATCCCGAATGGGTCCGCGACACGAAAGAGCTACTTGATCTGGAAACGATGCCCGCGGTCACGACGCCGGTCAAGTAGCGCTTACGGCACGTTTCAAAACTCCGATTACACGCTCGTTCCCAAACTCTGTTTGGGAACGCATTCCGGGAAACTCCGTTTCCCGATCCCTGCAGTCCATGAATCCCGATTCGGCAAGGGACGCGAAACGGAGTTTCGAAAGCGGGGTTCCCAAACGGAGTTTGGGAACCAGAGAATGTTGCAAGAATCAATGAATGGAGTCATCCATGCGTCGAGCGATTTTTCCCCTCTTACTCATCATCGGGCTGCCGATTCCCGCGCTGGCTTGCAGCTTGTGCGGGAATCTGTCTCGGTCCGTGTCGCTCGCGCAGGAGTTCGACGACGCGCAGGCCATCGCGTATGGGCGGATCGCCAATCCGAAGTTCGATCCGAGCGGGCTGGGCGGCGGGACGACCGAGTTTCACGTCGAAAAGATCATCCGCGACGATGGCGGACTCATCAAGCAGAAGGCGGTCCTGCTGTCGCGCTACCTGCCCATTCTCGATGCCAAGGACCCGCCGCATTACGTGATGTTCTTCCGCCGCGGCAAGGACAAGGTCGAGCCGTACAACGGCCGGCAGGTCGATTCGCTGGCGGTGCTCGACTTCGTCGCCGCGCTGCAGAAGCAGGACGATGCGGCCAAAAAGCTCGCGCTGGCGTTCAAGCATCTGGACGACAAGAACGCGCAAGTTGCCGACGAGGCGTTTCTCGTCTTCGCTCGCGCCGATGATAAGGTGATCGCCCAGCACGGCAAGAAGCTCGATCCCGTGACGCTGCGAAAGCTTATCAAGACGCCCGACCTCGAACCGGAGCGCCTGAGCCTCTTCGCCTATCTGCTGGGCGCGTGCGGAACCGCCGAGGACGCGGAGGTTCTGCGAGGCCTGCTGAACGATCCCGCTCAGCGCCACTTCAAGGCGTTCGAGGGCATCCTCGCCGGCTACATCACGATGCGGCCCAAGGAAGGCTGGGCCTACACGCAGCAGCTGCTGCAAAGCGACAAGGCGTCGTTCCTCCTGCGCTACGCCTCTCTGCGGACGATGCGATTCTTCTACAACGCCAAGCAAGACGAGGTTGGCGCACAGGTCATCCAACAGCTCGGCCTGGCAATTCAGCAATCCGACGTGGCCGACATCGCGATTACCGACTTGCGCAACTGGCAGCGCTGGGACCATACCAAGCTGATCGTCTCGTGCTACGACAAGTCCACTCATAAATCGCAAATCGTCAAGAACGGCATCGTGCGCTATGCCCTCGCCTGCCCGCAACCCGAAGCTCGCGCACTCGTGGAGCGCGTCCGCCGCGAGGATCCGGGCCTCGTCAAGTATCTCGAAGGCGAGCCGAAATAAAGGATGAAGGCGGAAGGATGAAGGATGAAGAAGACCGCATGTTCATCCTTCATCCTTCCGCCTTCATCCTTACGTGACGGCAATTGACAACGCCGAATTGACCGGTAGGATAGCGACGTAGGTCCCACCTGTGTTGCTGCGCCGGAGTGCGTCCCGCCATGGCACAAGAACCTGAACGCCGCACTTTTCTCTCGGTCCTCACCTTTGGCATCGGCGCCATCTTTTCGGGAATCCTCGGATTTCCCGTGGCGTGCTACATCATCGACCCGCGTCATCGCAAGGCGCCGCCGCGAGATTTCAAGCTCGTCGATGAGTTTCGCTTCAATGAGGTTCCCCACAACGATCCTGTGCAGGGGGTCGTGCGCGACACGCGCGTGGACGGCTGGACGCTCTATCCCAACGACGTGATCGGCCGCGTCTGGATCGTCCGCTTCGCCGCCGAACGCGTGAACATCGCGACGCGGGAAGAAGCGGAAGCGTTCAACGGCAACCAGGCCCGCAAAGACGCTTATATGAAAGTCTTCACGACGATCTGCCCGCACCTGGGCTGCTCGGTGAACAAGGCCGCCGTCGCTGCCAATGGCTTTGCGTGTCCGTGCCATTCCGCGACCTTCAACCTCGACGGCGCCCGCGCCAACGACCAGAATCCCGCCAAACGAGGCATGGATGCGCTGGAGTGGATCATCGACACGGACGACCCGACGTTCAATCGCATCAAGGTGAAATATCGCCGTTTCCAGGCGCTCGTCACCGAAGAGGAAAAGATTCCCGAAGCGGAGCGTGCGCCGAAAGTTTGATGCCTGGTCGGCGAACTAGCGACAGCGGTCCGCTTCGCGGCGCGCAAACTCGCCGGCTATACGACTCGCAAACG
>Ga0233424_10003431_pt1 | contig 10261 bp, 14 predicted proteins | sample Watercolumn_Towu_FD_181011 | JGI IMG/M metagenome (GOLD analysis project Ga0233424, IMG submission 181011) | Freshwater microbial communities from Lake Towuti, South Sulawesi, Indonesia - Watercolumn_Towuti2014_125_MG | ecosystem: Environmental > Aquatic > Freshwater > Lake | place: Indonesia... | reverse complement strand
ATACGAACGCATCGAGATCTACAACGTCAACAATGGCGAGCGCTTCGCCACCTACGCCATCCGCGGCCAGCGCGGCTCCGGCATGATCTCGGTGAATGGCGCCGCCGCACGCAAGGCGGCGGTGGGCGACATCCTGATCATTGCCAGCTACGCCACCTACAACGAAATCGAGCTGGCCAGCTTCGAACCCACCCTGGTCTACGTCGACGCCAAGAACCGCATCAAGCGCGTCGGCGCCGAGATCCCCGCCCAGGCGGCCTGACCCTCATCAGGAAGCCGACATCAGGTCACGCAGGCGGCCCCAGTCGAAATGCGGGCCGGGGTCGGTCTTGCGGCCCGGGGCGATATCCGAGTGCCCCACCAGTTCCTCGATGGGATAGACCCGCTTCAGCAGCTCCGCCAGATCGGCCAGCACCCGGTACTGCGCGCCGGTGAACGGCGTGTCGTCGGCGCCCTCCAGTTCGATGCCGATGGAAAAATCGTTGCAGCGCTCACGTCCCCGCCATAGGGATACGCCCGCATGCCAGGCCCGCTCGCCGCAGGGCACGAACTGCAGCAACTCGCCGTCGCGGCGGATGAGGAAATGGGCGGAGACGCGCAACTCCCGGATGGCGGCGTAGTAGGGATGCCCAGCCGGGTCCAGTCGGTTGGTGAACAACTGCTCGATGCCCGGCCCGCCAAACTCCCCCGGCGGCAGGCTGATGTTGTGGATGACCACGAGGCGGATGGACTCCCCCGCCGGGCGGGCGTCGCAATTGATCGAGGGCACGCGGCGCGCGCCCTCGACCCAGCCCGCCGCATCCAGCCGCCCGACTCCGTGTTTACGCGCCCCATCCATCAAGGCTCATCCTCCGCCGGCCGGGCCAGGCCCGGGCTAGCCTGGGCGTCTACCCGAAACAGCCGGATGTCCTCCGCGGCCGCCTCGGGCAGGCGCCGTTCCGCCACGCGGCAGGCGCCGCAGCCCGGACTACCGAACAACACCAGGGACTTGCCCGGCGTCTGGTGCAGGCATTGGTGGTAGTGGAACTCATCAAGGGTGGACAGCTTTGGCAGCATGGCCCATTTTCCCGCGATTCGCCCGCAGCGGGCCAGCGCCCGTCCGTGGCATGTCACTAACCCGTACAATCCGCCCCCATCCAAACCCACCGTCTTTGCCGGAGTTTCCCATGCTCGCCCTCGAATTGTTCCTGTTCCTGCTGCTCATCCTGGTGGCCGCCGAGGCCTTCGTGAATGCGCTGGAGCACCTGGGCGAGAAACTGGGGATCTCCGAGGGCGTCACCGGCTCCATATTCGCCGCGGTGGGCACCGCCCTGCCGGAAACCATCGTGCCGCTCCTGGCCATTTTCGCCGGCACCCAGAACCAGCGCCTGAACGAGGAGATCGGCGTCGGCGCCATTCTGGGTGCACCGCTGATGCTGTCCACCCTTTCCCTGTTCCTGATGGCCCTGTCGGTGTGGAAGCGACGCGGCGCCCACGGCCACCTGACTCCGGAAAAGACCGGCCTGCAGCGCGATCTCGACTTCTTCCTGGGGGCATTCGTCATCGCCGCGGTGGCGCTGTTCATCCCGCACGACAATCCGGCCATGCGCGCCATGCTGGCGGTGGTCATGGTGCTGACCTATTTCTTCTACGTCATGCTCACCCTGAAGGCCTCCGCGGCCTTGGTGAAGGACGGCCACGCCACCGAGGCGGACGAACCGATGTTCCTGTCCCGCCTGGGCCTGCCCACCAACTGGGCCACCATCCTCATCCAGCTGCTCGCCGGCCTGGGCCTGCTGGTCGCCGGCGCCAAGGGTTTCATTCACGGCATCGAGGCCGCCGCGCCCCTGCTCGGCATTTCCGCCCTGGTGCTCAGCCTGATGATCGTGCCCGTGGCCACCGAACTGCCCGAGAAGGTGAACTCCATCCTTTGGATCCGCCGCCACAAGGACACCCTGGCCTTCGGCAACATCACCGGCGCCCTGGTGTTCCAGGGTACCCTGCTGCCGGCCATCGGCATCCTGCTCACGCCCTGGGTGCCGCAGAAGGAAGTCCTGGCCGGCGTGGTCATCACCCTGCTGGCCGCCGCCTGGTTGCGGATCATGGCCCAGCGTGGCCAGTTGCGGGTCTGGCACCTGGCGGTCAACGGCAGCCTTTACGTCACCTACCTGGGCATCGCCCTGGGTTGACGATCGCCTTCTAAACTTTTCCCTCTACCTTCCGATATAACTTTGGTAATAAAACCAGAGTGGCCTTGGCTGCCCATCGGAGACAACACATGAAGCACCCCATCACGCCCACGTCAGTGGAAAAGGTGATGCGCGAGGACGATTTCATCGTCTCGAAGACCGATCTCAAAGGCCGGATCACCTACGGAAATCGGATCTTCATTGAGTTCTCCGGGTACACGGAACAGGAACTGCTGGGTACCCAGCACAACGTCATTCGTCACCCTGACATGCCGCGGGCCGTGTTCAAGCTGCTCTGGGACACCATCCAGGCCAAGCGCGAATGCAACGCCTTCGTGAAGAACATGGCGAAGGACGGCAGTTTCTATTGGGTTTTCGCCAATGTCACGCCCAGCTTCGACCGCGATGGCAACGTCACCGGGTTCTTCTCGGTGCGGCGCAAACCCCGGGCTTCAGGCGTCAAGACCGCCAGCGACCTCTACCGGGCAATGCTGGAAGCGGAACAGCGAGCCGGGGCGAAGGATGCCATCGCCGCCTCCACGAAAATCCTCACCGACCTGCTGGCCGAGAAGGGCATGAGCTATGACGAACTGGTCCTTGCAATCTAGGCTTCAGGGGCTGCTCTGGGGATTTACCGGCCTGATCCTGGCCACCATCGTCGGCGCCTGGACAATTCACGGTTTCGACTGGCTGTTGCCCGCATTTCTCGCGGTGGGCGTGGCCCTGTCCGCCTGGGGTCAGGTCAAAATCCGGGGTTGGCTGGCGCCCATCGCCCAACTCGATGACCTGACCAAGGAAATCAGCCAGGGCCGTTTCAGCGGCCGCATCACCGGCATCAGTGATCAGGACGAGATCGGCCGCCTGTGCTGGCATATCAATGACATGCTGGACCAGCTGGAGACCTACTTCCGGGAGGAAAGCACCACTTTCCGCTATCACCTTGACAGCAAGTTCTTCCGTAAAACCTTCCCCGTCGGTCTGCATGGCGGTTTCAAGCGGGGACTGGAAAGCCACAACGTGCTGCTCGATGCCATGGCCGACCAGACCCAGGGGCAAATGCGCGATCACCTGCTGAGCCTGGTGCATCAGCTCAACACCGGCAACCTGCTCGAAAACCTGGCCTCCAACCAGGCCGATCTCATGAGCATCACGGCCACCATGAAACAGGTGGTGGACCTGGCCACCCGCACCACCGCCGATGCCGAGGAAAGCCGCGGCGCGGTAAATCTGGTGGTCGAGCGGCTGAATGACATCAGCGTCCGCATCGACCACATGGCAGACGCCATCGTCGACCTCAACAACCACAGCCACGAGATCACGGAAGCCGTGCAGCTGATCACCGCCATCGCCAACCAGACCAACCTGCTGGCGCTCAACGCCGCCATCGAGGCGGCCCGGGCCGGCGAGGCCGGGCGCGGCTTCGCGGTCGTCGCCGACGAGGTGCGCAAACTGGCGGAAAACACCAAGAACGCCTCCGAGTCGATCGGCCACATCATGGAAACACTCAATGACGAAGCCGAGCAAATGCTGGACGATTCCCACGCCATGCGCGATCTGGCCGGAAGTTCGCGCCAGGTGATCGGCGAAATGGAAGGGCGCTTCGCCCAATTCGCGGGCTCAGCCCGTGACACCCATGGCCACGCGGTACGGGTCCAGCACATGAGTTTTGCCTCCCTGGTGAAGGTGGACCATGTCATCTTCAAGCAGCGCGCCTACATGACCCTGAACACCAAGGAGGGAAGTTACGCCGAGGCCGTCAAGGTGGACCATCACAACTGCCGGCTGGGGAAATGGTACGAAGGGCAGGGGCGCGAACTGTTCGGCGCCCTGCCATCCTACAAGGCCCTGGTCCAGCCCCACGCCCAGGTCCATGCCAGCGTGCACGCCATGTTGCCCTATCTGGAACGGGGCTGGGAAAAGGATCTGGACATGCAGCAGGCCATATACCAGAAGCTCCAGGACGCCGAGGAAGCCAGCAAGGAAGTCATGCATCTCCTCGACCAGATGGTGCGCGAGAAGCACGGCGACTGAGCGGATACCCGCCCGGCGGCGTAGGGCTCATTCCATGCCCAGCCGCTCCAGGCGATAGCGCAGGGAACGGAAGGTCACGCCCAGCAGGCGTGCCGCCGCCGTCTTGTTGCGTCCGGTCTTTGCCAGTGCGTCGAGGATGGCCTTGCGTTCGGTCGCGTCCAGGTAGGCCTGCAGGCCGCCCTCCGGATGCCCGCCGTCGCCGGAACCGCGGTATTCGCCATCATCAGGCGGCATGAGATCGAGGTCGCCCGCGCTGATGGTGGGGTGCTCCGACAAGGCCAGCGCCCGCTCCAGGATGTTTTCCAGCTCACGCACGTTGCCGGGGAAATCGTAGCCCCGCAGCGCCTCCAGGGCCGCCGCGTCGATCGCGGGCGTGCTGCGCCGGTTGGCGGCGCCGAGCCGCGCCAGGATGTGGGCCGTGAGTTCCGGCAGGTCTTCGCGCCTTGCCCGCAGGGACGGCATGCGGATGGCGATCACGTTGAGCCGGTAATAAAGGTCGTGGCGGAAGCGGCCCTCGCTTACCGCCGTTTGCAGATCACGGTGGGAGGCGCTGATGATGCGCGTGTCCACCGCCTCCTCCGCCGTGCCGCCCACACGCCGCACCCGCTTCTCCTGGATCGCGCGCAACAGCTTGACCTGCATGGCCATCGGCAATTCCGCCACCTCGTCGAGGAACAGCGTGCCACCCCGGGCGGCCTGGAAGAAGCCGTCCCGGTCGCTGTCCGCACCGGTGAAGGCGCCCTTGCGATAGCCGAAAAATTCGCTTTCCATCAGGCTTTCCGGAATGGCGCCGCAGTTCACCGCCACGAAAGGGGCATCGGCACGGGCGCCCCGGGCATGGATCAGGCGCGCGGCCACCTCCTTGCCGGTACCGGTCTCGCCGGTGATGAAGACCGGGGCCTGGCTGCGCGCCACCTTGTCGATCAGGGCGCGCACTTGGCGCATGGCGGCGGAATCCCCCACCAGGGGACGCTCCCCAACCGCCGGCCCCGCCGGCTCGGGCACCTTGATGGCCGAGCGCACGAGGCTGCGCACCTTTTCCGGCGTCACCGGTTTTTCCACGTAATCGAAGGCGCCGGCCTTCAGGGCCGCCACCGCGCTTTCCGCGGAGCCGTAAGCGGTGATCACGGCCACCGGCATGTTCGGCAGCTGTTCGGCGATATGGCGGACGATGCTCAAACCCTCGCCGTCCGGCAAGCGCATGTCGGTCAGGCAAAGGTCGAAGACGCCTTGGCGCAACTGCGCCAAGGCGTCCGCCACGTTGCCGGCGCGGGCGCTGTCCAGGCCCATGCGCGCCATGTCCAGCTCCAGCAGATCCAGCAGATCCGGCTCATCGTCCACCAGCAGCACGCGCGGCCGTTTCATGTGCATCCTCCCCGTCAACATGGCGGCGCCTGGCAGCTCAGCCGGAACAGCGCACCTTCCTGGTTTTCCACATAACGCAGCACCGCCCGGTTGGCTTCCGCCAGTTCCCGGGCGATATACAGGCCGAGGCCGGTCCCCTGTTTTTCCGTGGTATAGAACGGCTCGAACAGGTGGGACTGCACCTCGGGCGGAATGGGGGGGCCATCGTTGATGATCTCGATATCAGCGCGATCCTCCGCCGTGGTAACGCGGATGCGGATACTGCCCGGGCGCCGGCTGCAGTAACGCCAGGCATTGCGCATCAGATTCCACAGGATCTGCTCCAGGTGGCCGGGGTCCATACACACCGCGGCATCTCGTGCCAGGTGGATCTGCACCACACCCGGAGTCACCGATTCGCGCTGCGAGAACTGCTGCACGAACATCGGCAGGAAATCCTGCATCGCCACCAGTTCCCGCTTCAGACGGTCACGCCGGTTCAGGGACAGCACATCCTCCACCAGCCCGTTCAGGCGTCGAACATGGTCCTCGATGATGCGGGTCAGCTTGGGGGCGATGCCTTCGCGCGCATCCTCCTTGAGCAGCCCGGCCGCGTGACTGATCGCGGACAGGGGATTGCGGATTTCGTGGGCCAGGTTGGCGGTCAGCATGCCCAGGGAGGCCAGTTTCATCTTCTGGGCCTGGGATTCCAGTTCGGTCATGTCCTCCAGCACGATCACCGCGCCCTCGCTGCGCGTCGGCTCCAGCTCGATGAAGCGGGCGCGCAGGCGCTGTCCATCCTGCCCGGCCCGGAATGGGTGGCCGGGCAGTTCTTGCCCATGCCGCCACTGGTTCCACTGCTCGGCGAGAACCGGCGAGCAATGGCCCAGGTTGCAACGGGCAAAGAAATGCGCCCCCAGCAACTGTTCCGCGCGGGCGTTGAATTGCAGCAGTTCGCCATTGCCGCTCACCGCCATGACCGCGTAGGGCAATTCCTGGATTACCCGCTCGTTGATGCGCGCCATGCTCTCGGCCTGGCGGGTTTTTTCCTTGGCCATTGCCGCCGCGGCCAGGGCACCCTTGGCCAATGCATGGGAAAGCAGGGCCACGCCGAAGAAGCCGAGGGACAACAGCCCCGCCCGGACGAACCCGCCCATACCCGACTGGAAACTGATGAGCTGCAGGAACTGTTCCCCCAGCACCACGATGGAGGCCACCGCCGCCCAGAACAGCACCGCCCGCGTCTCGGGCAGCATGCCCACTGCCGCGACGGTGACGATGAGCAGCAACCCCATGCCGCTGGCATTGCCGCCGCTGATATACATCAGCGCCCCCAGGCAGGCGATGTCGGCGATGACCTGGCGTACGACCTGGCGCTCGAAGGGTTCGCTGCGGCGGACGGCGGGCTTCCTGAAGAGCAACGCAATCAGGAAATAGCCGAGACAGGTCAGGGTGAAGAGGACGGGATGATCCAGGCGCGTGAACGGCTGACCGGCAAGCAGACCGGTGACGCCCAGCGACATCGCCAGGAAAAGACGGAAGTGATTGAGGTGGACGAGGGAGCGCCAGAAGCTGTCCGGGAATCCCCCCCCCGGAGAATCAGGAATCGGCGCGGCGATGCTCATCGCAACAGTAGAATCGCCCGCCGCTGAGGATGGCCTCGGAACGGGGCAGGTTCACGCCGCAGATCTTGCAGCGCACCATGTCCTCCGCAGCCTTGCCTTGCGGCGGCTTGGGCGGGGCGCTGCGTTGACCGGCCAGACGCCGGAACAGATACACCCCCAGGATGACGAGCAGGATGACGGTGATGATCTTACTCACGGCACAGTCCATCCTTGTGCGCCTGGTTGATCACCACCAGCAGTTGCTTGAAGGGTATCTCGCGGCCCCAGCGGTTGATGAATTGCATATAGGGCAAATCCTTGCCCGTGGGAAACTCGTACCGGTCGGAAATCATGTCGTCGTAGAGCTTGCGCAGCACACCGTCGAGGTGGTCCAGTATGGCTGACCAGCGTTCCGCGTTTTCCGGGTCATAGTCGAGGCCGGCGCGCATCTCGTCCACCTCGTAGACGGCGTTGTGCACCAGGTCCACATATTCATCGTAGGTTTTCGGGCCTTTCATGGTCGTCCTGACACGCATTCATTGCAGAGGGCATAACGATACACGAGGCATGCCGGATGGGCTCCAACGGCATGGCCTGGCGGTGTGGCGCATTCGCACGACGGGCCATCCCCAGGCACGCCGCGTTTGATCGATATCAATGTCTGAATAAGGGGCTTTGTCGACGATGGCACGGCTGCCGGTCCGAATCGTCCGCCTCCAAGCCCCCGACCCGGCCGGATATCGCTGCGAACCTCCCCAACGTTTGGAAAGGAAATGCCATGTACAAGTCCGCCCTTCTCCTGATCGCCTCCCTCGCCACACTCTCCAGCGGCGCCGCCGTGGCCGCCCCGGCCGACGATGCCTGCGCCTCGCTCATGGACGCGCGTGCCAACCTGGTCAAGATGCTCGACTCCACCGACAAGGCCGCCAACGATGGACTGAAGGCCAACATCGCGGCCGCCACCGCCAAGGTGGATGCGACGCTGGTCGCGATGGCGAAGAGCTACAACGCCAGTGACGAAGCCAAAGCCGCCGCCTTCAAGCCGACCTGGGAAGAATTCAAGGCCACCCGCGACGGCGAGATCGTGCCGCTTATCTATGCCGGCAAGAATGCCGAGGCCAAGGCCATCGGCACCGGCATCCAGGCCCAACGCATGGGCAAGATGAAGGCCGCCATGGGTTGCAAATAAGCCTTGCCCAACAACGAAAACAGGGGCCGCGGCCCCTGTTTTCGTTTCGGAGGAAAGGGTCACTTCCCGGCGAACTCTTCCAGCTTGCGCGCCTTGATGACGTTGCCGGGCAGGCCGGCCTCCTTGGCGGAGCCGCCGTAGGCCAGGGTCATCAGCTGGCTGTAGTACAGCACAGGGATGTTGAACTTGGTGCCGTACTTCTTGTTGATCTGGCCTTTCCTGGCATTCCGAATGTCGGGTCAGGGGCCCGGCATGTTGTCGCACCAAGCCGGCAACACAGCCGCCGCGGCCTGCACTTCCGGGGAATACCAGCGCAGCTCCAGGGCAGCCTGTTCGAACAGCACGCGCATGGCGCGCAAGGCCGCTTCGCCCTGCGGATGGGGGGTGCCCTTCACGGCTGAAAGCCAGGTGAACCAGCCGCCCTGGTAGGTACAGGTCGCCAGCAGGCCAGCACGGAAGCCTTGCGGCCCGAACACCGCCGCGACAGCGTCGCGCGCCTGGTCGAACTCCTCCCTCTGCAGGAGCAGCGCACCCCCGTGGCGGACGAACACGCCGCCTTCCTTGAGCGCGGCATGGCAGTCGGCAACGAAACCCCGGCCGAACAAGGGCATCGCGGCCCCGACCGGGTCGGGCGTGTCGGCGACGATCAGGTCGAAGCGGTTCCGGTACGCGCGCACGAAATCGGCCGCATCGGCGTCCACCGCCGTCAGGCGCGGATTGGCATATGCGCCCGCCGGCAGCTCGGGAAAATGCGCCAGCACCGTCTCGCGCACGCGCGGGTCGATGTCGGCCACGGTCACCCGTACCACGCCGGCATGCTTGAGGCACTCGCGTGCGATGCCGCCGTCGCCGCCGCCCACCACCAGCACGTCGAGACCGCCGGCCGTCGGCGCCAGCGTCCGGCGCAGCAGCACTCCCGAGTGCGCCAGCATCTCGTGGTAGATCGCCTCGTCCAGTTGCGCGCACTGGACGATGTCGTCCAGCACCAGCACCTTGCCCAGCCGCGGCGTGTCAAGGATCAGGATGTCCTGAACGGCGCTGCGCTCGCGGTGCAGCACAGTCGACACGCGGAAGCCGCAGGCGATGTCCGCGTACAAGTCCTCCTGGAACCAAAGTCCCGTTGGGGTTTCAATCAAACCCATGTCGTCCCTTCAACAGGCTTCCGCAATTCGTCTGGGCAGGGCATTGTGATATTGTCCAGATGAAATGGCCATCCGGAGAAACAAAATGACCACAAATACCGTCAGCGTCTCGGAATTCAAGCTGCATTGCCTCGATGTCATTCGTCGCGTGGAACAGGACGGCGCGGCGGTGGATCTGACGCGGCGCGGCAAGGTTGTGGCGCGGCTGGTGCCCACCGCCGCCGTGCCCCAGGGCACACCGCCGTGGCTGCGCCTGCGCGGCCACGGGCGCTTGAATGCCCAGCCGGAGGAAAGCGTGCTCGATGACGACGCCTTCGATGCCGCGCGCGGGCGGGTGGCGTGAAGCCGCCGCTGCTCGACACCCACGTCTGGCTCTGGTGGCTGCTGGGGCAGTCTGAACTCGCGGCGGACGAGCGCGCCGCGCTGGACGCGCTGGCCGCCGCCGGCACTCCGCCGGCCCTCGCGGCCATCAGCCTGTGGGAAGCACAAATGCTGGTTGCCAAGGGGCGCCTGCGGCTCGACAGCCCGCTGACCCACTGGCTGCCCACCGCGGCGGCATCCGAAACGGTCTCGCTCCTGCCCATGGACGTCGACGTGATTCTCGCGCTGGACGACCTGCCCAAGGGATTTCATGGCGATCCGGCCGACCGCATCATCGTCGCCACGGCACGTGCCCATGGCCTGGCACTGGCCACGCGCGACGGCAACATCCGGCGCTCGCGCAGCGCGAGGTTCTGGAAGCCGTAGATCGTCCGGTCTGACATTGACGGGATGGCTATCAGC
>Ga0233424_10003430_pt1 | contig 10262 bp, 9 predicted proteins | sample Watercolumn_Towu_FD_181011 | JGI IMG/M metagenome (GOLD analysis project Ga0233424, IMG submission 181011) | Freshwater microbial communities from Lake Towuti, South Sulawesi, Indonesia - Watercolumn_Towuti2014_125_MG | ecosystem: Environmental > Aquatic > Freshwater > Lake | place: Indonesia... | reverse complement strand
GGGGACAATGGGCGCCATCGACGCCCTAGCGTAGTGGCAGAGCTGGACCCACCCGGCGCGAAGCCGGGTGGGCGAAGCGCAGTCATTCGCGGGGCGACCTTCTCGGACGGGACCAGATAAGGCTGTGAGTCTCGGCGTCATCATCCTCGAACAGGTTTGCAAAGATCGCGACCGGCAGGCTGGGATCGTCGAGCTTGACCGAAACATAGGGCCTGCCTTCACCGGATTGCTTGGCCCAGGCTGCTCCTATCTCGATCGAACCGGAAAAGACCCGGTGGGTAGGAGCGTTGGCGCTGCCCGTTCCGTCGGGAACGATGCGGATGTCTGGGAGCTGCAGCATGAGCGTGGAGATCCTGCCCTGATAGGTATTGTTCTCGCGAGTGAATGTTCCGATGGTTGCCATGATCCGTTCCTTCTTGCTTTCCGAAACTGCGCCCATCGCAGCCTCGATGGCGGTCTGAAGGCAGAGGCTTTGGTTCGTGGCACCCGAAGGGCCGCAACATGCGTGGAGGACGCTGTCCAGGCGCCATTCTTGTCGCGCGAGGAATGGCCGTTATGGCCATGGGGAAGAATGGCGATAGCGGCAGCGTTGCCATGCGACCAAAGAGGCTCCGCCGATTCTCTGCAAGACCAGGCCATCACTGAGGCCGGGATGGCGCCTCGGATCCGCAGCAAGGGGAACCATCAAGCCCGAACCGGAAAGGCCTGTCCGAACGAAGACCTGGAAAGAGGAATTCCACCGCCACCCATATAGATCATGATGACATAGGAATTGATGACGGCAGCGGCAAAGCCACGGATTGCCCCTTCTCGACATTTGAGGCGTATATCTGTGGGTCAGTCGGGCAAATGCGGCCCCAGCAGGTCGTGCAGCATCCGCTTGAGCTCACCGAGCAGCAGCCCTGCCTCGGCCGGATCGTCCGCCCGCAACGCGAGGTCGATCAGCCGTCCCGACACCTCGATCACGATCTGGGCAATGATCCGCAAGCGACGCGGTTCGTCCGCCATGCCCAGCGCGACCAGCGTTTCGGCGACATCGGCCTCGAAGCGCGCAACGTTGCGTGCCTCCACCTCGTGCAATTGCGGCGAAACCTGGCATGCGGCGCGCAGCACGGCATAGCTCGGACTTCTGCTGGCCCCGGCAAAGAAGCCGTCAATCATCCGGTCGGTGGCGTTTCGCCAGTCGTCGCCCGGCTTTAGTGCGCCGAGATGGCCGACCCATTCGCGCTCGCGCGCATAGGATCGATCAACCAGTTCGACCAGGATCGCCCATTTGTTAGGATAATAGCGATAGATCGCGCGCACGCCGACGTTCGCACGCTCCGCCAGAATATTGGTGTTGAAGCTGTCCACGCCCAGTTCGACCAGCAAGGTTTCGGCCATATCGAGCACACGCTGCATCGTTTCGCGGCTTCGGCTCTGTTGCGGCAGCTTGCGGGGTATCAGGTCCAGAGCAGGCATCGCCAAGGCTTAGCAGCGGTTCGGCGCAACGCGCAATGCTGCCGGCTCGGGGCAGTTCGTCTCGAGCTAGACTTGCGTCTGCCGCAGGGCAGCTGCACGGAGCCGTGCTCGACGCGCCGATGCGCGATGCTTCGCGCGAACCTCACTGCGCAGCGCCTTGCCGAAGCCGGCGCGCCGCCCCTGCGCGCGCAGCGTCGCGCGCGCCGCCTTGATCCGCTTGCGCTGCAGCTGGTTCCGATGAGAGCTTTGGTCCGGTCCGACTTCGCTGGCCGTTTCTGCACCATTCGCATTGGCATCCATGCCGTTGCCCGGCCCGGCCTGGACGGTTCTAGCGGGGCGGCGAGCGCGGAGCGCTGAGCGCATTGTGGTGCGCCGTGCGGCGCTCGAGATACGGGCCATGGTCTAGGCGTGTTCGCAAAAGCGCGGGGAGGCGTGAACCGGGTCCAGGACTTGCCTCGGCAGGCCGCATGCGGCTTCTTCGGCCAAGGCATTTCGCCAAGCCCGAATAAATGCTGCTGTAGCGCCCGTCGATCGGTGAGGTCTGACGTGCTCGCACACGCACCAACACGCTGAAAATTCGTGCATCAAAGTCCCGCCCTGTTAGCGAGAACTATTAAAATCTAGAATCGTATACTGTCAATCGGTTTCTGGCGGCGCTCCGGGCTAAGCGCCCGATGTCGAGGCCGTTGAAGCCCGTGAAATCACGACATCACGATAATAGAGACTCATCATTTTGGCGGCCTCCCGGCGCAGCAGCTCGGCAGTCGGATAATCATCGGCCATGGTTTCGGTGACGGCATGGTTGACGATCGAGGTCAGCATGACAGCCCCGCGGACGCGCTCCTGATCGATCTTGGGGAAATCGTCGATGACCGCTGCGAGGATCACCTTGATGAAATCCTTCGACGCGCGCCGCCGCATCTCCTGCAGCACGGGCACCGCGCTCATCGCGCGGTAGATCCAGGCGCCGCCAGGATGCGCCAGCACCACATCGCGCAAGCGATCGAGCAGGGCGGCAAAGCTTTCGATCTCCGCCTGCAGATCGCTGCCGATCGCAAATTCGTCGCTGCGCAGCCATTGCTCGACGGTTTCGTTCTCGGCGGTGATCAGGCGGCGACCCATCTCGCTCAAAATAGCGTATTTATTAGGAAAATAGCGATAGAGCGCAGGTGGCGTCAGCCCCGCCCGCTCGGCGATCATGTTTGTCGAGAGGCGCTCGATGCCGACTTCGGGCAGCAGTTCACCGGTCGCCTGGATGATCTGCTCGTACGTCGCGCGGGCGCGGTCCTGCAAGGGTGTGACCTTGGGATCAAGCTCGACAGACTGACCACTATGCGGGGGCATGGCTTCTTCTCCGGCTGCGGTGCGAGTTTCAACGCGACCCCTCCTATCGTTCGAATGGGGGGATGATGTCTGCGTTTTCAGGCGGTTAGAATGCCAGCAGCGGCTCGTGCAAGCTAGTTAAAATACCACGGTGCCGGGTCAAGATAGCGATCCCTAAACTATAGTTACCGCTATCCGAGTTGCGCGTGATATGCCTATCCCTCAGAGCGAGAGCTTCTTGAACACCCTCTCGGGTATCGCGCGGATGATCGCCATGATCGGCCGCCAGCGCCCGAGCGTGTAGATGACATCGCGCCGGGCACGGTGGGCGCGGATGATCGCATCGGCGACCTGCCCGGGTTCTGCGGTCACTGCCGGGGGCAGCTTCAGTCCTGCCGTCATCTGCGTGCGGACAAAGCCGGGCTTCACCGTCATGACATGCAGCCCGGCCCTGGCATGTGCATTGCGCAGACCGGACAGAAAGGCGGTGAACCCGGCCTTGGCCGATCCATAGACGAAATTGGAGGCACGGCCGCGCTCTCCCGCCACCGAGCTGATGCCGATGATGCAGCCGCCCGGCACGCCCGCCATGCGCCGCGCTGCCGCGAGCAGATAGCGCGCCGGGCCGTTATAGTTGCTGTCCATGACCTGCTGCGCCGCAGCGTCGACGGCAGCCGATTCGGCCTGATCGCCGAGCAGGCCCGCAACCATCACGACCGTGCCTGGAATGGCGCCAAGGCCCTCGAAGAAACGGTCTGGCTCGCCATCGGTAACATCGAACAGAACTGCGCGCGCCTGGACGCCGGTGCGCAGCGCAAGGTCGGTCGCATCGGCGGCAATGTCGCTGCGCGCGGCCAGGATAACCTCGCAGCCCTGCGCCGCATAGCCACGCGCCAGTGCCTTGCCGATATCGGACCGGGCTCCAAGGATGAGGACAGGAGAAGCGATCATCGTCAAAGCTCCAGACGTTGCGAAAGAAGCGAGGCAAAGCGGCGGTCGAGCCCGTGGTGCGCACGCAGCTCGCGAAACCGGGCGAGCCCGGGATAGCCGAGCGCCAGCATGGGCGAAGAGAGCCTGGCATCCTTGGTCAGATAGATGCGCCCGCCATGATCGGCGACAATGGCATCGAGCCGGTCGAGCAGCGCGAGATTGGCGGGCGTCGCAGGAAAATCGAGCGCGAGCGTGTAGCCGGGCATCGGAAAGCTCAGCAGGCCGAACGATGCCGGGCCCATGCGCTTGAGCACCGCGAGAAACGAGCCGCTGCCTGCGGTCGCGATCGCCTCGAGCAGGCGGCGAAGGCCGCGTTCGCTCTCGGCCAGCGGCAGCACGCACTGATATTGCACGAAGCCCCGGCGCCCATAGATCCGGTTCCAGTCGGTCAGGGCATCGAGCGGATAGAAATAGGGGTCGAGCGCGACAAGTGCCTCGCCGGGGCGCTGCATCGCGTAATAGAGCTGGTTGAACGCGCGGACGTTGAAGCTGCTCAAGGCGAAGCCTGGCAGATCGACTGGCACCGCACGGGGCTGGCGCGGCGGCCTTGCCAGGGGCTCGGCGCGGCGAGTGGCATCCAGCGCATCGGCGGGTGCATGGTCGGCGAGCAGGATCGCGGATCGGCCAAGGTCGCGGCCGCGCGCCAGGCAGTCGATCCAGGCGACCGAATAGGTCCATGCGTGCGACCGTTCGAACACCGCCATGGCCTCGCCCAGGTCGCGCGCGCGCACCGTCTGCTGCCGCATCCAGGCGCTCTCGATCGGCATGAGGCGGAAAGCGGCGCGCACGATCATCCCGGTCAGCCCCATGCCGCCACAGCTCGCGGCGAACAGATCGGCATTCTCCTGATGCGAGCAGCGCAGCACCCGGCCATCGCCGAGATCGAGATCGAGCCAGAGCAGGTGTTCGCAGAATGAGCCTGTGCCATGATGGTTCTTGCCGTGCACGTCGCTCGCGATCATGCCGCCGATCGTCACCATGCGCGTGCCCGGCGTCACCGGGACGAACCACCCGCGCGGCACGAAGGCATCGATGATGTCGGACAGCAGCACGCCCGCCTCGCAGACCAGTTCGCCGCTCGCATCATCGAACGCGATCAGCCGGTCGAGCCGCCGCATGTCGATGGTGGCTTCGGGGTTGAGGCTGGCATCGCCATAGGACCGGCCATTGCCGCGCGCGATGCTGCGCCCGAGCGGGGGCAGGGTGGCATGCAGCGCCTCGGCGGTGACTGGCTGCCACACGGCGCAGTCGCGCACCGGATAGCGGCCCCAGCCCGAAAGCGGCTCGACATGCGGCATCATGCCGACCTCGCCGGTGCGAACACGTAGCGCCGGTCGAGCCGGTACTTGACCAGATAGCCGATCGCGAGACCCGCAATCGCGCCCGCCTCGCGCGCGAGATGCGAATGCCAGATCAGCCAGGCGGCGCTTTCGAACCCCCAGAAGATCAGCGTGGTGATGACCCCCGTTGCGGCATAAAGCCCGAACGTGCCCGCTTCGCTCGCGCGCGCCTTGCTCGCGCCTGCAAAGATCCAGGTCCGGTCGAGCCAGTATTTGACGACCAGGCCGACCAGCGTCCCCAAAGCGAGCGCGGCCAGCAGCCCGCCTGGCCAGAGCGCGAGCACCGCGCGCTGGCTCGCCAGATTGGCGAGTGTCGCGAGCAGCGCGAACCCCGCATAGGACAGGACGAGCATCGATCCGGTCACGCCAGCGCTCCTGCCAGCGCGAGCAGGCCGACGACCAGGCCGCAGCACAGGCTCACCCGGTCGCGCATCGCGAACACGACCGGATCGTCGTGCATTTCGCCGCGATGGGTGAGCAGTGCGATGCGGTTGGTCCAGAACAGCAGCACAAGACACACGCCCCAGAGGAATTCGGGATAATGGTAGAGCGTCTGCACCGGTTCGGAATTGGCATAGAGCGCGAGCACCAGCACCGAGACGAGACCTGACGAGACCATGATATTGCCGACGATGATGCGGTCATCCACCTGGTAGCCGCGGCCTGTGGCCATCGTCCGGCCCGATGCCGCTCCGTCGACCAGCTCGGCATAGCGTTTGACCGCCGCCAGCGAGAAGAAGAAGAAGGTCGCAAAGGCGAGAAGCCAGAGCGAGGAGGGAATGCCGGTCGCCGCGCTGCCTGCCAGGACGCGCAGCGTATAGAGCAGGGCGAGCGCGCATATGTCGATCATCGCAAGCCGCTTGAGCTTGACCGAATAGAGCAGGGTGACACCCGCATAGATCAGCAGCACGGCAAACAGCTCGATCCCGCCCGCCAGCGCGGTTGCCGCGCCTGCCAGAGCGAGCAGCGGCACCATCCAGGTTCCGTGGATCAGCCGGACGCGTCCGGAGGCGAACGGGCGCTGGCACTTGCGCGGGTGGGCGCGGTCCGCCGACAGGTCGAGCAGGTCGTTGAGGATATAGGTCGCCGATGCCACCAGGCTGAACGCGACAAAGGCCAGCACCGCCTGCAATGCGGTCGCCAGATCGAGCGCGTGCGCGGCCAGCATCGGCAGGAAGACGAGGACATTCTTGAGCCATTGGTGCGGGCGCATGGCCTCGAGATAGTCGCGCAGGCCCGCACGATCTGCCGGAAGGTGCGTAGCATCGGCGACGAGTTTCTCGACCCTGGCCTGGAATGCCTTGCTGGAATTGATCGTCACGGCCGCCGCCGCACCTTGCCAGACCGCAAAATCGGCCGGTGCATCGCCGATATAGCTATAGCCTGCAGGCCCGTAGGTCTGCTCGAGAAACTGCGCCTTGCGGGCTCCGGTCAGGTTGATGCCGTCCTTCGATCCATAGGCGGCGTCGAACAGGCCAAGATGGCCGGCCACCGCATCGGCCATCTGCTGGGTGGCGCCGGTGACCAGCGCCGTGCGCCCGCCGCGCGCGCGCCATTGCTCGATCATCTCGAGAACGTGCGGATTATAGGGCAGCCGCGCCGGATCGACCCGGCTGATCTCGCCCAGTTTCTGCTTGAGGGCGACCTTGCCCCGGGCGAGCGTGCGCACCGCCTCGAGCGGCGTGTGCCATCGCACCGACCAGGCGCCCCAGAAATTCTCGAGCAGGCTGTCGGTACGGATCAGCGTGTCGTCGAGATCGACAACCAGCGTCAGCTTCGCAGGATTCCAGTTGGCGATGCTCATCCATACCCCCATGCCCGGTCCAGCAACGGGCAGGCCAGCAGATCGCCGCCATCTAAATGCACGAAAACTTAAATATGGTTAACAAGTTGCTGGCATCTGATGGCGAAGCACGATTGCCAGGCCTCGAAATGGGGGCGACGCTGACTGCACTGCGAGATCAAACAGAGAAAGCGTCGGCAGGGTCGATTGCGCCAAACGTAACGCTGGCGCAGCACGCGGGGACGCAGCGCGCCAGCGAGGTGGCAATTTTTAGGACCGATTACTCGATCCTCCAGAGGCGAATGCCCATTTTGCGCGCCTTGTCTACGAGATTGGCATTGATCCCATTGCCCGGGCAGGCGATGACAGCCTTGGGCAAGGCAGCAAGCATCTCATCGTTTCGCCGAAAGGGCGCAGCCTTCTGGAACCTGGCCCAATCGGGCCGGAAGGCTATATGTGTGACCTTGCGGTTGCGAGCCCAGAGCGTTGCTATATGCTCACCGCCCGTAGGATTGCCGCCGTGCAACAGAACCATGTCGGGGTACTTGGCGAGCACCTTGTCCAGTACGCTCCAGATCCGCTGGTGGTCCTGGTAAGCTGGTCCCGAGGTAAACGCGATGCAGGTGCCGCTCGGAAGCAGCGGTTCGGTTTCCGCGCGGCGCTTGGCAGCAAGATAGTCGCGGCTGTCGATCATCGCGGCGGTGAGCGTGCGGTGGTGCACCAGCGACCCGCTGCGTGGTGTCCAGGCCTTTCGGAAATGGGTCTCGAACTGTTCAGCGGCGGCCTCGCGCAGAAATTCCAGCGTGTTGCGGCGCTCGATCAGCGAAATGCCCTGATTGATGAGCCGTTCAAGTTCGACCGACTTGACCTCGGAGCCGTCCTGTTCGCGCTGACCCCGTTTCTGGGCATCCTCGTTATCATCGAGTTCGCGCTGAATGCGATCCTGGGCGCGGTGGAAGAGATTGGTAAGCTGCCAGCACAGATCCTCCAGATCGGGCTCGAGCCGCGTGTCGATCAGCGTCGAGATGAGGGCATCGAACATGTCGGCCATGGCACCTGTTGCCAGGCGCTCGTCGGGCAGAGGTCTGGGATCGGCTTCGTCGCAAAAGGGTCTGTAGCCGAAAAGGGCAAGTTCATCGAGAAGGTGTGCGGTGGCGGAGGCTTGATGGGGCGGTTCGGAGAAAGATTCGAGTGCCATGGCGCTGGTCCTTGCTGTGCCGGTGCCGGGCACACTGCCCGGCCTTCCTGCGATCCCTCCGACCGGCAGGCGTCGGTGCGCATCCCGAAGACAGGCCAATCGACAGGCCTTGGCATCTGTTCGAGGGACCGCAGCGCAGCGAAGGAGGGCGACGCCCAAGGCTATTTTGCTTCGCGCTGGAAAGGCGTCGAACATGGCTGCCCTTGGCCGCTCATCGTCGCCGCCGGAAAATAGCCTTGGCAGAGCCATTGCGCACTTTGCGCCTGCCGGTCAGACGGATCGCGCCCGGGGAAGGCGGGGCTGCCCGGCAAAGGTCGAGGCGGACCATCATGCTACCTCGCATTCTGGCCTCTGCGCGGACACTGCATCATACGCGCACAAATCGCTGCCGGTCATCAGGATGCAACTGGCCAAGCAGGCGATCTGCAAACCTTTTGAGGCCATCTGCCATGAGATCGTCGTTAAGGTCCTTGCGCCTTGGCTCCAGCGGGACGAGCTCGATCGATTGTGCATCGGATCGCGCACATAACCGGACCCAGGCGGCATCGCCCGCAGCGTCGTACTCGCGTGCAACATAGATTCGCTGCACACCTGGAGGAAACAGCAATGCGGAAAGGTGCGATGCGGAAGTCGCAGCAACAACGGGTAGGGCCGGAAACGCCTCGCGCAGCGACAGCATGGTCTCCAGTCCCTCGCCAATGGCAAGCACGCCTTTGCACTGCCCGATCCGGATTCCGTGCCCGGCGATCATGCCTAGGGACTTGCGGGGCGCTGTGACATCGGCCTTGCCAGTGCCACACGCCTTGAGCCAGGTGCGATGGATGCCGGTGATGATGCCGTCCTTGTCTGTCACCGCGCAGATGATCGCAGGATAACGAGCACCTGTGCCCCGCCGATCGCCTCGAGACGCAGGATAAGGACAGCGCGGGTGATAGCGGATCGCTGAAAGGTCTTCGATCCGGGTAATGCTGCGTGATTGCAGATACCGGGCAGCAGGCGAGCCGGGCAGGGGCAAGCTGGCCGAGAACAGGCGTTTTGCTAATCGCACGCTCGCCTCGTTGTCGGATCTTCCCCCGCGGGGTCTGACGCCTTGGCTGGTCGAGGGCTGCGGCAGACGCAAAAAGCGCTGGGCTTCGGTCTTGGCCTCCTGCAGCGTTGAATAGCCCATATTGCAGCGAATGAGGTCGAGCAGGTCGCCATGCTCGCCGGTGGCCGCATCGACCCAGTTTCCGGGCTTGCCGCGGCCACCTGCTTCCAAACGGACATACAGGCTGCGCCCGGGCTCGCCATGGATATTGCCGACTTGCCAGTAGCGGCCCTCGCGCCGCCCTGCGGCAAGATAATGCTGGCATACCGAAAGAGCCTGCCGGGCAAGCTGCTGCGCGATGTCGGCAGCGCTGAGTGGTCCCTGTTCCATGGATCGTGCCTTTCATTGAGGGGGGTGGCCATTGGCGGCCGGGTCAAGGCCGGAGCGTGAAGGTTGAGCTCCAGGCCAAGGACATCCAGGCCGCGATCACCCGCTGGTACCGTCCCTGAGACACGCCTGACCCAGGAACGCTGTTGGCAGTATCATCGAATGCATCGAAACGAACTAGCTGGCCGATGCCTCAGAAGGCAGCAAATGTCTTCTGGAGCATCATTGGTTGCTCTGGAGCAAAGTTCGGTCCGTCCGGTACCGCAGGCGCGCGGCATGGCATGGACACCAGAATTCATGCTGCCGAGCATGCATGCCGACAGTCATGGGCGGGCAGGTTCCCGCTGAACAGCATTGATGATGAGAGAGGCGGGCCAGGTACGGGGCGGCCGCCACCGCCCCGCAAGATGGTCAGGCCGTAACGATGCCGGATGGCTCGGCGCTCATCTGAGCCTCTGGTTCAGATTGATCGTCTTCTTCGGCTGCAGGACCGACTGGAGCAAGGCGCAGCGGCACAGGCAGCCAACCGGTGCCAGCCAGCAGCTGCTCGGCCTCGCGCGCCATGTCAGCCTTCTTCAAATGAGCGATTCGTCCGACCATGTCGGCTCCCTTGGCCTCGCGCACAGCGGCCAGGATGTGCGCCTTGGTGACATGGCCCAGATAGTTCTCGACGTTAGGAGCCCAGCCTTCTTGCGCCATGTCGAGACCGACCTCGCGGGCCAGCAGGTCTGCAGCTGCGATGCGCTGGGCTGC
>Ga0233424_10003425_pt1 | contig 10271 bp, 8 predicted proteins | sample Watercolumn_Towu_FD_181011 | JGI IMG/M metagenome (GOLD analysis project Ga0233424, IMG submission 181011) | Freshwater microbial communities from Lake Towuti, South Sulawesi, Indonesia - Watercolumn_Towuti2014_125_MG | ecosystem: Environmental > Aquatic > Freshwater > Lake | place: Indonesia... | reverse complement strand
ATATTCAATTAGTTGAAGATGCCGCACATGCTGCAGGTGCATCATATAAGGGAAATAAAATTGGAAGTCATGGGATTATAGTCTGTTTTAGTTTCCACCCCGTGAAAAATTTGGCTATGCCCACAGGTGGTGCCATTACTTTAAACGGTAAGAAGAGTAGAGTTTTTCAAAATAAAGCTAAAATTCTCAGATGGTGTGGAATTTCAAATAGAAAGGATACCAAATATGATGTTACTCAATTAGGTTGGAATTATTATATGAACGAATTTTCTGCAGCGATTGGATTAGAACAACTAAAAAAATTAGATCAGACAAATATAGAAAGAAAGGCGATTGCAAAAAAATATTCAGATGAGATTACATTGGAAAATAAAATGCCATACAATAAAGATTGTTCATATCACCTATATTGGATACAAGTAAAAAATAGAGATAAATTTATGAAAAAAATGAAAGAGCAGAATGTTGAGACTGGAATTCATTACAAGCCGATTCACACAATGTCCTTATATAAGAAAAAATTGAATTTGCCAATAACAGAGGAAGTTGGAAAGCAAATAGTTACTATACCTATTCATCCTAATCTTTCAGAAAATGATGTTGATAAGATAATAAGATTAGTAAATAAATTTGCGTGATTTATAATAATAAAATAAACGAATCAATATGAAAAATTTTTGTTATTTATCCGCAGATTGATATGACATACTATCACAAAAAATTAAAAGAAATAAAAAATCTAGGATGTGTTGATTTTATAAAAATCAAACATAATGGAAAAAATGCCATTTTAAAACTAGTTGATGAGTCTGATGAAACAGTAAGCCTTCTATATAATTGGAGAAAAAAATACAGAAACATGTTTGGAACTGACTTTAAAATGAGTGAAGAAAAAACAAGAAAGTGGATTAGAAAGGGAGTTTTAGAAAATCCTGAAAAAATTGTATTTATGATATATGTAGATAATAAAAAAATAGGAATTATAAGCACGGCGGCATATGATAAAAAAACAAATTCTGCTATGTTGGATACAATGATAAAGGATCCTACATACAATTTACCTGGGCTCATGACTGTTGTGGAAAAAGTCTATCTACGATGGATGTTTGAGGGATTAAAATTATCAAAGATAACAGGATTTTTGTTTTCAGATAATGAGAAAATGATGAATATTCATAAGAAATGTGGGTGGATTACAATTGATGTAGTACCAGTTGAACAGAAAAAAACCAAAGATGGAATAAAATGGGAGGAAAAAAAATCGGAATCCAATAACAAACCTGTAGAAAGATATTTCAACATAATTGAACTTACCAAAGAGAATTTGATGAAAAATTTTGGAGACATTGACTTTAAAATTTTAGTGTGAAAAGTATGAAGCTTTCTGGAAAGGTTGCGTTAATTACAGGCGGGAGTCGTGGAATAGGAAAAGCTATAGCTAACTTATTTGTTGAAGAAGATGCGTATGTAGTAATAACTTCTAAAAATGAAAAAAAATTAAAAAAAACATCTAAGGAAATAGGGGCATCGTTTTTTGTTTGTGGCGACATTCGGAAAGAAAAGGATGTTAAGCATGTTGTAAATCAGACTATCAAAAAATTTGGGAAAATTGATATTTTAGTAAACAACGCAGGAATATTTCCAGAAATGAAACCGTTACATAAAATATCTGAAAAAGAGTGGAATGATGTAATAGATGTGAATTTAACTGGGCAGTTTAGATTTACAAAGACTGTAATACCATTTATGAAAATTAGAGGCGGTTCAATTATTAACATATCATCAGATGCAGGCTTGAAAACATTTGAAAATTTTTATGCTGATGCATATTCTGTGTCAAAAGCAGCATTAATTCATCTTACAAAAAACTTGGCTTTAGAATATGCTAAAAATAATATTCGCGTAAATTGCATTTGTGCTGCGGTAGTTGATACGGATATGACAAAATCATTTTGGTTAAATACAAAAGAAAAAAGAAAAATTGCTTCAGCAGAGCATCCGCTGGGAAGAATTGGAACTGGAGAGGATATTGCTAAAGCAGTTTTATACTTTGCATCAGATGATTCTTCTTGGACTACTGGTTCAATTTTAACAGTTGATGGAGGAGTATCTGTAAAATAAATTAATAACCCATAAAAATAATTTATAAAATTTACTTGTAAAAAACCAAAATCAAACTGATCTTTCAGCAAGTTCTACATGGCGACGACTAGCTTCCCTTTTAGATATTTTAATGCTCTCAATTACTTGAGCTGATAAAGGAGTGCGTTTGTAGCAAAAAATTTTATCACCCGTTGGACCCATTTCGTTTGTTCTAAGACGATATACCGTTTCAGTTAAATCATTACTAAAACCTTTTACTTTTTCAAGGGAAGATAAAATATAATCATCCAATTCAAAAACATATTTAATTGGTTCCAAAACACGAAATTCTTCTAGTGGTAGTTTTGCTGGATCATCTAACCATGCGGAAATATCATAGTTAATTGATAAAATTTTTCTATTATTCAAATTTTCATAATTAACTAATTTATCAAATGCAAAATTTACGGTTTGTTTTAATTCATTAATATTTGTGTCCTTGAGATGATTTCCAAAAAATCGAGTAAAACATTCTAATAAATACAATTTGAAATCATAAATTAATTCTGTGCTAGTAATAATTTTAGACATATAAAATGGGTTTAAGGCTTTATTATGAATACGAGTTTTTTTAATTTCTTCTAGTGTAAATTCTAGTTTTTTGTCTGCAAATAATTCATCTTTTGCATTTTGATAAAAGTCATTAAAAAGTTGTTTAATTTTTGGGGTCCAATTTTTTTCATCTTGTGCAATATGCTCAATAAGTGTTACATAATCTAATCCATTAATGTAAAGTGAATGAGTTAATTCGAGGAAAATTTCACTTCTAAAAATATAAAATAAAAATTGAAAAAATCTTATACGAAAGAAATCGTTGCGAGGTAAAGTATTAGTTTCTACAACAACTTCCTCATATTCTAATGAAGGCAATTCATCATGGCTACTAATATAACGTGGTATAATGCGATAAGCGGTTTTGATTCCATATTGTTTACGACTTAGTTTAGTACTCTGTTCGGTACCGTGAAGCATAAGGTTTGCATAAATCGTGACACTTACATTATTTCTTGCTGATTCTCTAACACCATCGATAAAGCTTTGATAGTTTTCGCCTGGTAATGCATAAATCAATTCACAATATGTTTCAATTCCTTTGTCATGGCATTTTTCTCGTAAGTCATCATATTGTTCAACAGGTATATTTTTTCTCTTAATATTCATAAGAACATCTTGATTCATTGTTTGTTTTGACATAGACATTGAGGTGACAGTTTTAAGAATTGAAGCTATATTGACTATTGTATCAGTAGTGTTTTTTGCAAAATAAATGAAGACATGTTGTGGATAATGCTCTTTATCAGTACAATCTCGTATAACTTTAGCAATTTCTAGATCTCTTTTTAATATTCCAAAATTTGCATCCGCAATATACATGAATCCAGTGGAATTTTTTGTACGTTTGGCAATATACTGAATTTCTTTGTTTACAGTATTGATTGAAAACTGATTGATTTTTGATTGAGTTGCATTTCCCCAATTGCAAAAAGTACAAGCATAAGGACAGCCTCGATTTGTTTCAATTATTGGCGCAAGATGAGGATCATCAAGAAATGGATCCAGTATTCCGGTAAGGTAAGGAGAAGGATGATTTGTAAGATCCAGTCTCTCTACAAAATTTGTAGGATTGTTTATAATCTTATTGGATATTTTGTCAAAAAAGAAAACTGACGCCGGCAATTCCTCAACTGGAATGGTGGTTAATCTTTTTTCATAAGTATCTAATAATTCAACAAATCTAGTAAAGCTAAATTCTCCCTCACCGGCAATATAGGCATCAAGGTTTGGACGTTCTTGAAAGAATTGGGCTATCCATTCTAAATCGTAGGTTTCAAAATTTGGCCCTCCCATTACAGTTATTGTATTAGGATTTTTTTCTTTCATCTTTTTTAAAATAAGAAGATTCAGATTAGAATTCCACTCATAGTGACTTAATGCTAAAATGTCTGGCGCATTTTGTGAAATTCTATTTTGAAGTTTTATTGGATCTTTGAAAAGTTCTATGGATGTTTCAGGATGTTTATTTTTTAAATATGCTGCAATATAGCCGATATTAAGAGGTATAGGTTGAATATTATCCCATTCGTGAAAATAACAAAGATCCCCTAGGTAAATTAGCATGCGTAATCCATATTTTTTAGCTTTATTAATTTTTTTTACAAAAATATATACTTAGAACTCAGATTTTGATAGCAATAATTAATTAGCAACTAGATTTAGTTCTTTTCTACTTCTACAATATCTAAACCAAAACCCATTGTTATTCCAATTAGCAATCCCCTTCCTGATATTGAATCATTGTGAAACATTGCTTTATCAAGAACTGTAGGAATGCTAACACCTGTAAGATTACCATACTGTTTAAGTGTATCAAATGATTCCTTTATCTGAGTATTATCTAATTTATAGAAATTTTGAAATCCATCTAGAATTTTTAAACTTCCAGTATGTATCATTACTTTTTTTTGTTTGGCCATAAAGTCTTCTGCTAATATATCTTCATAATTTTCTATATTTTTGCCTAATGATTTTAACAAAACTTTCTTTGAATATTCTAATGATCTTTGCAAAATATCACTTTCCGCCGTTAATTCATATTCATACATATGATTAGATACGTTTCCAACTAGTCTGACACATGCTTTTCTATAATCATAATTTTCAAAATTTACAGCATGAGTAATTTTCCCTATTTTTATTGCGTTATCGTCAGGACCAATCTTCCTCATAACAAATGCTGCAACTCCATCTCCAAACAAGAATGAAAACATTGTTGAAACCCATTTTGAAATCTGTTGTTTTCTGTCATATTGCTCATTTCCAATTTCTTTTGGATTTTTCACATTCAAGTTATCCTTAAGATGCGGAAGATACCATCCGGAATTACAGCCGGAAATAACAAATAATATTTTGTCATTTTCATCATGAATTAAATTTTTCCCAAGTTCTAACAATTTTGGAAGTGTAGAACATGCCATTCCTTGAATATTATAGTGTGGAATGAATTTTGATAATCCTATTTTTGTTAATAGAATTGATGATAATCCTGGACTTAAAAAGTCATTATCTTCATATGCCGCCACTATACAGCTTATATCATTGTTTGTTAAGTCTAAATCAGAGAGACATTTTTGTGCTACTTTCGTACATAAATCTGAAATTGGTTCACCGTCAGAATTTGACTTTATTCGTTCACCAAAATTTTTTATATAGCGTTCAAATGGTCTTATAAAATATCTGTTTTCCACACCTAATTGAAAAATATTTTCTTTAACACGTTCTGATAGTTTGTTTCCTAGTAAATCAATCATTTCTTTAGTGCTGTATTTAAATTCAGGATAATCTCGTGTTAATCCTATAATACCCACATCCGAATTATTCATATATCGTGAAATGTTACTTTGGACTTAATTATCTTGTGATATTTCTACATTTTTGGAGGTTGAATTTGAGAGAATAGGCAAAAACAACATTTAATTTTAGAAATATTCTGGTAAAATATATGAATTGAAATCAAACTAGTGAAGTTGCATGAAAGGTTACAAATATCATAAACATTTGTGCATAACGTTTTTTTACCTAAATTAAAACCATTGCGTATGTTTGAAAATAAAAAAATCTTGATTACTGGTGGAACTGGTTCATTAGGTTCTGCCCTTACAGAAAAATTACTAAATACAGATGTACAAACTATCAGAATTTTTAGTAGAGATGAATTAAAACAATCACAAATGGAATCAAAATTCAATGACGAACGTCTTAGATTTCTAATAGGTGACATTAGAGACAAAGAGAGATTAGAAAAAGCTGTTGAGGGTATTGACATCGTCATACATGCTGCAGCATTAAAAATAGTTCCAGTAATTGAGTATAATCCATTTGAAGCTATTAAAACGAATGTTCAAGGAGCACAGAATTTAGTTGATGCGTGTTTAAAACACAATGTAGAATTTGCTTTGGCTATTGGGACGGATAAAGCAGTTTCACCTTTCAATACTTATGGTGCAACAAAATTACTTATGGAAAGATTGTTTGTTTCAGCAAATTATCATAAAGGAACGCATAAAACAAAATTTTCATGTGTTAGATATGGAAATGTGTTGGGTAGTAGAGGTTCAATTATACCCATACTTGTTGAACAGATTAAAAGAGGAAAGAAAATCACAATAACTGATCCAAATATGACTAGATTTAATATTGTAATGGAACAGGCATTGGACTTGATTTTAAGAGTAATAAAAAATAGCCGCGGTGGAGATGTTCATATACCAAAACTAGATGCATACAAAGTGGGCGATATGAAGGAAGTAATTTTGGAGTTAATGGATGCAAAAAATGAAGGAGAACGTATACCCATTAGACCTGGAGAAAAATATCATGAAATTTTAATAAATGAACATGAATTAAGAAATACGTATGAAAACCAAGATAATGATTATGTAATTTATGAAAATCCGCTTGCGAAAAGTTCTTCTGAAGCTATTCCAAATTATAAAAAAACATCATTAACAACACAATATTCTTCAGATAAAGTCAGAAAAGTATCAAAACAAGAACTTAAAGATATTATTATCAAACAAAATTTAATTCCACAAAATTTGTAAAATTATCTTTTACAATAGTGAAGGTTAAAATTCAAGTTTTTTCAATCCGATATTCAATTATGAAAATTATAAGAATATATTAATAGCTATGATTTTACCACAGTAAAAATGAGTAAAGCTGTAGAACTTAGAGAAAAAATGGTAAATGATGGTTATTTTATTGCAGAAAATATTGTTAGTGAAAAAAAAATTAATGCTGTATTAGAGGCTATCTTTAAAATCTATTGTAAATATCACTCATCAACCAAATTGCACGAGCTCTCTGAACCATGGAATAATGATAGGTTTCATGAAGAGATGATTAAATTTAGACAATCTGATCCTAGAGGATTTAGCGTACTTTATGATAGTGCACAGTCCAGCGCTTCTATAATTCAATTAGTTTCAGATGAAAAGATTGTACACCATGTTGCAAGCTTGTTAGGTACCGAAACTACTGAATTAAGTATTACCGAAGGTATGGTAAGAATGGACACGCCAGGTGATAGAAGAAATATTGCCGGGTGGCATCAAGAAATATCTTATGTTCGTAATAATGGCCTAGTTGTCTGGATTCCCCTTAGTGATATCACTACAGATCTTGGACCATTACAAATTTGTCCTAAAAGTCATCGCGAGGGAGAATTGAAAGTATTAAAAGTAAAAAATTTGTCTGCCGGTGTATCAACTGTTTCAGTTGACGAAATAAGTTCAGAAAACATAGAAAAGTATCCTATTAAGGATGTAGAAGTAAAGAAAGGCGATGCACTCTTTTTTGACATGAAGTTATTTCATAGATCTGGCGTAAACATTTCCAATAGAATACGATTTTCTTGTCAAACTCGGTATGCTAATATTTCTGCAAAAGATTTTGTTCCATTTCGTGAAACAAAATCTTATAATAAATTTGTTCTAGAGCAAATAGGCAGAGAATGTATCTTTCCAACACATTAAGTCTTAAAATTAAATTTGTATGATCAAAAGAAGAAAATTAGGAAGAACTGAGCTGAGTGTTTCTGAAATTGGTCTTGGTGGTTGGCAGCTGGGTACTCCAACAAAAATCAATGATGAACCAGGAATGGCATTTGGAGGTTTAGGTGAAAAGACAGCACTAAATATCATTAATACTGCATTAGAATTAGGAATCAATACTTTCGATACTGCAGATGTTTATTCCTTAGGAAATAGTGAATATAGACTTGGGAAAGCATTAAAAGAATTTAGATCGGATGTTTACATCTTTACAAAAGCTGGCAATATTCCAGGCATCCCTGGCACAACTGACATGTCATATCATTATTTAATGTCTGCAGTTGATAGAAGTCTAGCTAGACTACAAACAGATTATGTGGATTTATTTCAGGTTCACATCCCACCACAAACTGAAAAGGATTTTGTTAATGTTGAAAGAGCGTTTAGAGAAATAAAATCAGAGGGTAAAGCTCGTTATTGTGGTATTTCAATAGGTGTGCATTACGAGAGAGGCATTGAAATTATAAAAAGAAATTTTGTTGATGCCATACAACTATACTTTAGCTTAATTGATCCAAAACCACTAAAAGAATTACTTCCCTTGGCAAAGAAAAATAAAATTGGAATAATTATTGCAGAACCACTAGCGCAGGGATTTTTAACTAATAAATACAAACCAGGCCATATTTTCCCTAAAGACGATATAAGACGACATGGTTACGACCCAAAATTACTTCAAATGAAACTAAAACGCAGTCAACAATTTAAATTTCTAATTAAGGGCAATAGAACGTTAAACCAAGCAGCTTTATCATATATACTTTGTAGAGAAGAAATTTCAACGTGTATTACAGGTTCAAAATCAGTTGAACAGCTTAGATCTAATGTTGCTGCCACACAAGTTAAGTTAAGTACAGCTGAATTTAAAAAAATAGAAGAGATTCAACAAAATTGGAATGAAGGAATATCAGTAACGGGGTGAGTATTTGAATTATTTTTATAATGTGGATGTTGAGTGTTCGTGTTGTTGAATTTTTTTAACACATTCAGTAGCAAGTTTTTCCATAGCTTGTTCAGTCTGTTCTAAATAAAACTTCATTTTTTCAATTGGTATTTCTACATCTACTAGAAAACCACTAAAATGAAAATAATTATCAAATATGGCGCTTAGATAGAACGTGTCAAGTTCAAATGAATTAGCTACTACTAAATTGATATAGTTATTCAGATCAGACATATGTACTTCTTTTTTTAATGATGTTTTAATAGCATTAGGAAGTTCAGAAATTGTGTTTATTTTGTGAACGGAGGGAAGAATTGAATAATCCTGATCAGTGAAAATAATTGATGGTTTGTTATGAAATGCAGCTTCTACACATGCCGTTCCTCCAATACTAATAGTTAATGAGGATTTTTTTATTACATCATCAGATTTGATAGATGGATGGATGAGTCTAACATTTGGTAAATTCATAATTTGTTTATAATCAGAAATAGGACGCCATCCACGTAAAATCTGAACAGGGTGTTCTTTTACATATAAGATATATCCAACTGGCAAAGATTTAGCTATATTTTTTATCATTTCTAATTGATTAGTATAAAATGGAGCAGCAATTAGCAAGGATCTTTCTTGTTCAATATGTAATGGAAGATAAATTGATGGTTTTTTGTCTTCCAAATCATGGCTCAAATTTTTATCTATGAAATATTTTCTATATCTTGTTTTTAATTCATAAATAACCATGCTTTTAAGAACTGCAAATTTTGATCGACCATAATATGTATAATGCGTTTTTATATTACTGTTAGAAGAAAATAAAAAATAAAGTGCAGCTTTCAAATAATCTAGCTTAGAGCGTTGATATTTACTTAAATGTGTTTTTGCTTGTACGGTAGCGTTATATTTCTTCAAAAAATTTTGTAATTCCGTTATATCATTAAAATGATAACTAGATGCATGTTGTTGGTTGTCAAAAGTATCTATGGCGTTTGAAATAATATGTTTGCCTGCCAAATACGATGGTCTCATCATTAGTATTTTAATTCCTCTAGCTTTGCAAATCTTATAGAAAATATGGTGATAATGTAACACCGTTATTCCTGTAAGTAAAAAAGTAGGACGTATTTCGTCAAGTATTTTTTCAAATAATTTGCATTCTTGTTCAAGAATTGACAATATCTCATTAGTAGAAAATTTGTAAAATTGATTGAAATCGTTAAAAAAGCGTTCGTTATATGCAAGTAGCCAAAGATTGACTTTGTATTTTTCTTCAAATGATTTTAAAAAACCTATGTCTGGGCTTTTAGATTTTTGTATATGATCATGAAAAAACCATATCTTGGAAAATTTTATTAATTGTTGTTTTTGAAAGAATTTTTTTTTCTTATCTGCGATATCTAGAATTGCATAAATATCAAAATTATATTTTTCTTGAAGAATTTTAGATAATCCTAAAGATGATAAATCATCGTTTATCCAAAAAATTATTTTTGAATTCATTTAATGACGTATCAAAACTGTATAAACTAATACTTTACTAAACAAAAATACAAGTCGTGTATATTATTTTGCAG
>Ga0233424_10003422_pt1 | contig 10280 bp, 9 predicted proteins | sample Watercolumn_Towu_FD_181011 | JGI IMG/M metagenome (GOLD analysis project Ga0233424, IMG submission 181011) | Freshwater microbial communities from Lake Towuti, South Sulawesi, Indonesia - Watercolumn_Towuti2014_125_MG | ecosystem: Environmental > Aquatic > Freshwater > Lake | place: Indonesia... | reverse complement strand
ATGAGTCGGGGCGGGGCCTTTTTGTTTGGGGTGCGAGCATGGCGAGCAGACCGGACTGGATCGAAGCGATCGACGTGGCGTCGTTGCCTCGCAACTACGACTCGGCCGAGGCGGAATCGCGCTGGCGCCAGGCGTGGGAGACCCGGGGCATCCATCGCTGGGCCCCCGCCAGGCCCCGCGACGAGACATTCGTCGTCGACACACCGCCGCCGACCGTTAGCGGCTCGCTCCACGTCGGCCACGTGTTTTCGTACACCCACGCCGACATCATGGCCAGGTTCAACCGGATGCGCGGCAAGAACATCTACTACCCGATGGGCTGGGACGACAACGGGCTGCCTACAGAGCGGCGCGTCCAGAACTTCTTCAACGTCCGCTGCGACCCTCGCCTGCCCTACGACCCCGGGTTGCAGGTCGAGCCGGCGGCGGGGAAGAAGGACGAGCCGCCACGCGTGATCTCTCGCCGCAACTTCATCGAGCTGTGCGGGCGGGTGACCGCCGAGGACGAGGTCGCTTTCAGGGAGACCTGGCAGCGGCTCGGCCTTTCGATCGACTGGCGTGAGGAGTACGCAACGATCGATCGCCGGTCGAGGGCGATCGCGCAGCGAAGCTTCCTGGACCTGCACGGGAAGGGCCACATCTACCAGGTCGAGTCGCCGACGATGTGGGACACCGACTTCCGGACCGCGGTCGCCCAGGCCGAGGTCGAGGACCGGCCGGTGCAAGGGGCGTTTCACGACATCGAGTTCGGCGTCGAAGGCGGCGGGAGCTTCGTGATCTCGACGACGCGCCCCGAGTTACTCGCGGCGTGCGTGGGCGTTGCCGCGCACCCCGGCGACGCTCGTTACGGCGGCCTGTTCGGCCGAAGCGCGATCACGCCACTGTATTTCGCGCGAGTGCCGGTGTTTGCGACCCCGCTGGCCGATCCCGAGAAGGGCACCGGCGTGCTGATGGTCTGTACGTTTGGCGACCAGACCGACGTGCAGTGGTGGCGAGAGCAACGGCTCCAGCTCAGGCAGGTGCTCGGCCTCGACGGGCGGCTGCTGCCGCGCACCTTCGGCACGCCGGGGTGGGAGAGCGAACGGCCGGAGCAGGCCAACCGCAACTACCAGACGATCATCGGCAGGAACACGACACAGGCCAGGCGGACGGTCGTGGAGCAGCTGCGGGAGCCGTCGAACTCGGCAGCCGGGGACACCGCGCCTCTGAGAGGCGAGCCGAAACCGGTGACGCACACGGTGAGGTTCTACGAGAAGGGCGACCGCCCGCTCGAGTACCTCACGACCCGGCAGTGGTTCGTGAGGCTCCTGGACAAGAAGGACCGGCTGATCGAGATGGGTCGCCAGATCCGCTGGTACCCCGACTTCATGCAGAAGCGCTACGAGAACTGGACCGAGAACCTGGCGGTCGACTGGTGCATCAGCCGTCAGCGCTACTTCGGTGTGCCATTTCCGGTCTGGTACCCGCTCGACGGTGAGGGCCAACCCGTTTACGACCGGCCGATCATAGCGGCGCCAGACTCGCTCCCGGTCGACCCGCTGTCTGCCACGCCCCCCGGGTTCGCCGAATCGCAGCGTGACCAGCCGCACGGCTTCTCCGGTGAGCCCGACGTCTTCGACACCTGGTTCACCAGCTCGCTAACACCGCAGATCGGAGCGCGCGATGGCGAGCCTGACGACCGCATGGGGAAGCTCTTCCCGATGGACGTCCGGCCGCAGGCGCACGACATCATCCGCACGTGGGCCTTCTACACGATCGCCAAGGCGTTGCTCCACGAGAACACGGTGCCGTGGCATAACGTGATGATCAGCGGCTGGGTACTCGACCCGGACCGCAAGAAGATGAGCAAGAGCAAGGGCAACGTCGTCACGCCCATCGGCCTGCTCGACCAGTTCGGCGCCGACTCGGTCCGCTACTGGTCGGGAAGCGCCCGCCTGGGGACCGACACCTCGTACGACGAGCAGGCGTTCAAGGTCGGCAGGCGCCTGGTCACCAAGATCTATAACGCCGGGAAGTTCGTCCTGCAGCAGAGCGGGCCGCGCGGACCGATCACGACCGAGCTGGACCGGGCGCTGATCGCCGACCTGTGTACCGTGGTGGGACAGGCGACCGATGCGTTCGAGCAGTTCGAGTTCGCACGCGCGCTGGAGGTGACCGAGAAGTTCTTCTGGGACGCCTTCACGGATAACTACATCGAGTTGACTAAGGCGCGGGCGCGCGGCGAGTCGGACCTCGAGGGGCGTGCGTCGGCCATCGCCACGCTCCGTCTCGGGCTATCGGTGTTGTTGCGCCTGTTCGCGCCGTACGTACCGACGATCACCGAAGAGGTGTGGTCGTGGGCGTACGCCACGGGCCGCTACGGCGAATCGATTCACGTTGCCCGCTGGCCTTCAGCCGATGACCTCGCCCATGTCCGGACGCCGGCAAGCGCCGATACCTTGCGGGTTGCATGCGAGGCCGTTGCCGCGGTCCGCAAGGCAAGGACCGCGGCCGGGATCAGCCTCGCGCAGCCACTCAGGCGCCTCACCCTGACGTGTCCGGCAGCCTCGCGGCCGGCCCTCTCCGCGGTCCAGGCCGACCTGAGCGCGGCGGCCGGGGCGTCCTCCGTCGAGCTCGTCGACGCAGGCGCCGATCAGGGCGGGTTCACCGCCCTGATCGAGTACGCGAGCGACTAATTACTAGTCGACGGCGATGATCTCGCCGTCTTCCCAGACCGGATCCGCCTGCAGGTGCTCCCGCAGCCTGCGGTACCACTTGTCCTGCTCGGGGTCCTCGGCGTTCGCCCGGTAGGACTTCTTGTCCTGGAATGCCACGGCCATCACAAGCTGGCCCGGGTCGCGGTCCAGTCGGTAGATGTAGGACGCTACTGCGCCCTTGATCTTCTTCTTGCGGGTCTGCCGCCACTCGTCCATCAGAGCGAGAAGCGCCTTCCCCTGCCCGGCCTTCGGCCGCATGCGCGCAACAGTCCCGTACATTCGATCAGCCTCCTAATTTTTCCGTTTCCACGCCTCGTACTTCTCAAGACTGAAATCCGGCGCCGAGAAGTACCGGTGCATCGCACCCTCCTTGCTCCGGACTTCGGCAGCCTTCTTCGCCACGTCGACCGCGATGCCAGCCGGGACCCTCGTGATTCCGTCTCCATCACCGACCAGGATGTCGCCCGGTTCGATTAGCAGCCCCGCTGCGACTACCGGGACCTGATGGCGGACGATGTTGAACGGGCCATGCCCCGGCACGCGTCCGGTAGCCCAGAGGCCACATCTTGCCTTGATGATGCCTGGGACGTCCCGGGCATTGCCTTCGACCACGACGCCAACGCAACCAAGGGCCCGATGACGGTACGCCATTCCGTCGCCCATGATGGCCCCGCGACCGGCGGGCTGGTCCACGTCCTTTAGAACGGCGATCACCGGTAGGCCAGCGTATGCAATTGCGTCGTAGTAGGGGTGCCAGCTTGCCGGCCGCCGCGGCTCGTGCAGGGGCGTCAGCTCGGCGGTTACGGCGACGCCTACGAGCGTCCCGAATCCCGGCGTCATGTACTGCAGAGCCGGGCCTGAATAGTCCTCGGTGGCGGGCGCGAATCCGCGGACGAGGATCGCCGCGTTCTGCACGGTCGCCGAATCGAATTGCCCGAGCGCCTCGATAACCCCGGCGGAGACCTTCACTGGCCGCCCCCCGTTTCCGGCATGGGGCGGACATCAGGGCTCACCTGCAGGGGCTCCGCAAAGAAGTCGCGCCACGGCTCGAATGCTTCGACGAACCGACGCGCCTCCTCGACGCTCGGCAGGTCCTTGCCAGACCGGCCGGGGTCGTAGCCGGTCGTGAACGCCATTGCCTCGATGCCTCGCCTCGTCTCACGTATACCGCCGACCTTGACGTCCTCGCCGGCGTCAGTGCGGACGATCAGATCGAGCCCGCGGCGCGACTTCTGCCAGTACAGCTCCATCTCGCGCCTCATCCGCCTCGGTTAGCCGCGGGCTTGCGAGCCTTAAGAAGCGGCAGCGCGCGGTCGAGCACCTTCTGCGCCACCTCGAACTTGTCCATCATCGGCAACTCCTCGGCCCGGCCGCTCGCGTCGACGATCGTGACCTGGTTCGTGTCGTACCCAAACCCCACCCCGGGTTTCGTGACGTCGTTGGCGACGACCAGGCTCACGCCCTTTGATGCGAGCTTGGCGCGGGCGTTGTCCAGCAGCGAGGACGTCTCGACCGCAAAGGCGATCTTCACGAGCCGGCTCCCCTTCGCCTCGGCCACGATATCCGGGTTCGCGACGAGCGACAGACGAAGATTGTCCTTGCCGGCCCGTTTGATCTTCTCGGTGGCCGCGTCCTCCGGGCGGAAATCCCCGACCGCGGCGGCCATGACGAGCAGGTCGGCATCGGCGGCCTCTCGATGGACCGCGTCCTTCATCTCGAGGGCTGTCGCGCACCCGATCAGTCGGACGCCGACCGGCGCGGGCAGGGCCGAGGCCGCCGAGACAAGGACGACCGCCGCGCCCCGGTCCCTCGCCGCCTCAGCCACGGCGTGGCCCATCTTTCCCGTCGACCGGTTCCCGACGAATCGGACCGGGTCAATCGGCTCGCGAGTCCCGCCAGCTGAAACGACCACCTTCGTGCCCTTGAGGTCGCCGTCCCGGCCAAGCAGCGCCCGAATGTGGCCGACGATGCGCTCGGGCTCCTCCAGGCGGCCCGCGCCCGTAATCCCGGAGGCAAGCCGGCCAACGGCCGGGCCGACCACCAGGAACCCGCGGGACCGCAGGGTCTCGATGGCTGCCAAGGTGGCCGGGTTGGCGAGCATGTTGGCGTCGCCCGCGGGCGCAACGATCACCGGGGCCCTGGTGGCCAGCACCGTGGCCGTGAGGGCATCATCGCCCATCCCGTGGGCGAGCTTCGCGATGAGGTTGGCGGTCGCCGGGGCGATGACGACGACGTCTGCGCGGTTGGCGAGCGCAACGTGGTCCATGCTGAGCTCGGAGGCCGGCGAGAACAGGTCGGTGACGACCGGCCGGTGGGTGATCCCCTGAAAGGAGATCGGGCCTACGAACTTCGTGGCGGCGGCGGTCATCACGACATCGACCGCCGCGCCTTGCTGCACGAGCTTGCTGGCGAGGTCGACCGCCTTGTAGGCGGCGATGCTGCCGGCCACGCCGACGACGACGTGCTTCCCGCTCAGGACGGTCGGCATCAGGAGTTCATCCGGTACAGGATCTTGAGGCCGATCAGCGTCAGGTCCGGGTTTACTTGCGTGAATACGCCGGTCTCGCGGGCGATCAACTGGGCCAGCCCGCCGGTCGCGATCACGTTGCCGCCATTGCCGGCCGGCAGCGACATCTCGCTCTGAAAGCGCCGGACCATGCCTTCGACGAGGCCGACATACCCGTAAAGGAGGCCCGACTGCATCGCCGAGGTCGTATTGCGCCCAATCGCCTTTTCGGGGGGACGTAGCTCCACCCTTCGTAGCTGCGACGTCTTCTGGTAGAGCGCCTCCGCCGCCAGCATGAGGCCAGGAGCGATCGCACCGCCGAGGTATTCGCCCTCCCCTGAGACGGCGTCGAAGACGGTCGCCGTTCCGAAGTCGACCACGATCGAGGCTCCGTTGTAGAGGTTGACGGCCGCCACCGCATCGACGATCCGATCGGCGCCGACGTCCTGCGGACGGTCGTAGTTGATGCGGATGCCGGTACGAGTGCCGCGGCCGATCACCACCGGCTCGTGTCCGAACAGGTCGCGCAGCGCACCGACCACGATATCGGTGGCAGGCGGGACGACGCTGCACAGGCTGCTCGCCGATACCTTGCCGACCGCGATGCCGCGCGACTCCAGGAGCCCGCGGAATATCAGTGCGTGCTCATCCTCGGTGCGGCTGGGATCGGTGGACACCCGCCAACGCGCCCGGATGTCGTCGCCGTCGAAGGCGCCGAGCGTGATCTGGGTGTTGCCGATGTCGACGGCGAGGAGGGTGTCCAAAGGTGACGGATTATAGCAGCGGCTAGCTTTGCGGCCGTGGCTGCGCCTCGAGCCTGCGGACAGCCTCGGGGAGGGACGCCAGGACGTCGCCCGCCACCATTGCGGCATCCCCCGTGCGGGCACGGGCGATGTGGCCCGCGAGGCCGTGGGCGTACACCGCGAAGGTGGCTGCGTCGAACGGCGGCGCGCCCTGCGCCAGGAGGCTGACGACTACGCCTGCGAGGACGTCGCCGGTGCCGCCGGTCGCCAGGCCTGCGTTGGCCCAGGGGTTGATGCGGGCCCGGCCGTCGGGGTGGGCGACCACAGTGCAGGCGCCCTTCAGGATCGCCACGCAGCCGAACCTGGCGGCAGCGGCGCGGGCCGTCCCGAGGCGGTCGTTCTGGACGGCCTCGACCGTCGTGTCCAACAGGCGTGCCATTTCGCCAGGGTGCGGAGTTATCACTGCGAGGCGACGCAACGGCTCCCACCACGATGGCATACGCGCCAGTGCATTGAGGCCGTCGGCGTCGAACACCAGCGGGATGTCTGGCAGGGGACCGGCTAGCAGCCGTCGGAGCATCGGCCCGATGTAGGGCGTCTGGCCCAGACCTGGCCCGACGAGCAGTGCGGTAGCCCGATCGCACGCCTGGATGATCTGGCGCCCGGCGACTTCGGGGTCGGGGGCGCCCGGTTCGCTCTCGACGAGGGGAACGTAGGTAGCTTCAGCAAGACGTGCGGCCACGGTCTCAGTGACGGACCTGGGAGCTGCCAGGGAGACGATGCCGGCTCCGGACGCCGCAGCGGCCGCAGTCGCCAGGTAGGCGGCGCCTATGTACATCTTCGATCCGCCGACGACCAGGGCGCGGCCGTACGTGCCCTTGTTCGATGTGATCGGCCGCGGGCGCAGGACCGACGCTGCCATCGCTTCGGTGATCGCGTCGACCCTGACTGCGCGATCGGCGCCGTCGGGGATTCCGATGTCGACGGTCACGACGTGCTCGGCCGGGTTCACGAGCGGCCTGAGGTACAGCCCAAGTTTGGGCGCCCCGAGCGTGAGCACGACCTCCGCGGGCAAGCCGTTCGGATCGAACTCGCCGGTATCGGCGTTGAGGCCTGTCTGAATGTCGACCGCCACGACGAAAGGCCGTGTCGGCCGTACCCGGCGGGTCTCGTCGATGACCACCCGGATCTCGTCGCTCACCGGCGGAATCAGCGCGCGTGCCCGGCCGGTGCCGAGGATGGCATCCAGGATCAGGTGAGAGCCCGCGGCGAGCGACTTCAGCCTCGCAAAGCCAGGGTCACGGGCTGCATCGACGAAAGCGACACCAGCCTGCTCGGCCAGCGCGCGCTTCGGGTCGGTCTGAGGCCGGCTCATGCACAGGTAGCAGGTGACGTTCGCCCCCCAGCGGCTCAGATGGCGCGCCGCGCAGAGCCCGTCGCCACCGTTGTTGCCGGGGCCGACCAGTGTCAGGATTCGCCTCGAATGGAGGTAACCCAGCCGGTCGGCGACCCAACGCGCGATCGCGAGGCCCGCGTTCTCCATGAGCGTGTCGAGGGACGTGCCGGCTTGCACGGCGGCCTCCTCGAGCGCCCTCATCTCCTCCTGGGTGACGATCTTCATCGGGACGGTCCTGGCTCGCCGGTCTCGCCGACGCACGACGCTACCGCGAAGTCACGCGAATGCGACAGGCTGAGCGCGATCCGAACGATGCCCATCCGGCCGGCCCGGCTGGCCGCCCTGCCGTGCAGCACGACCTCGGGCGCCTGGCCGCGCTGTCGCACGACCTCCACTTCGCGCCACGCGACGCCGCGGATGCCCGTGCCGAGCAGCTTCATCACCGCCTCCTTGGCGGCGAAACGACTGGCAAGTTGCGCGGCCCGGCCGCGGCAATAGGCCTGCTCGCCGCGAGTGTAGATCCGGTCCAGGAATCGCTGGCCGTAGCGGGCATAGGTCGCGGCGATGCGGTCGATCTCGATGATGTCGACACCCACGTAGAGCATCGCCGAAAGGATAGCGCCAGCCCATGCTAGGATGCCGCGTCCGGAGGTCCACGAGATAGCTGCCCGGATCATAGACGGCAAGGCCATTGCAGCCCGTGTCCGGGCAGGCGTCGCCCAGGATGTCGCCGGGTTCACCCGTGCTACCGGAGTCGTGCCCGGGCTCGCGGTCGTCCTGGTTGGTGACGATCCAGCTTCGGTCACCTACGTCTCGGCCAAGGAAAAGGCCTCCCGCGAGGCGGGCATTGCCGGTTCCTCGGTAATCCTCCCGGCGGAGTCCCCGCAGGCCGACGTGCTCGCTGCATTGCGCCGGCTCAATGCAGACCGTTCAGTCCACGGGATCCTGGTGCAGCTACCCCTGCCGTCGGCTCTCGACCCGGCGGAGGTCGTGGCCGCAATCGACCCGTCCAAAGATGTCGACGGCCTCCATCCGTTCAACTACGGACTCTTGCTCGCCGGCACGCCGCGTTTCGTCCCTGCGACGCCTTCCGGCATCCAGCGCCTCCTGATCGAGGAGGGTGTCGAGACGTCGGGGGCACACGTCGTCATATGCGGCCGTAGCAACATAGTCGGCCGACCGATGGCCGCCCTCATGCTCAGGCGAGGGCCTGGCGCCAACGCGACGGTCACGGTCTGCCATACGGGCACGCGCGATCTGCCGTCCTTCACCCGCCAGGCCGACATCCTGATCGTCGCGATTGGCCGGCCGCAGGCGGTCCGCGGCGACATGGTGCGGCCGGGAGCCGTTGTGGTCGATGTCGGCGTGAACCGGGTAGCCGACCGTTCCCGCAGGTCGGGATTCCGGCTGGTCGGCGACGTGGCATTCGACGAGGTCGCCCAGGTCGCCTCGCTGATCACTCCGGTGCCCGGCGGAGTTGGTCCGATGACGATCGCGATGCTGCTCGAAAATACCCTCGCGGCGGCCCGCTACGCCGTATCCGGCAAAGCCGGGTCCGTATAGTAGAATCGGTCGCTTGAACCTGAACCAGTTCGGGCAGGGGGCGGCCACAGGAAACTGATGAAGGTACTCGAGCGCGCGAACAAGACCCTTCTCGCCGACCTGTACCGGCAGATGTGTCTCATTCGGGTGTTCGAGGAGAAGTGCGGCGAGCTCTACGGGCGGGGCCTGATCCGCGGCTTCCTGCACCTCTACATTGGCCAGGAAGCCAACGCCGTCGGCGCCATCTCGGTCCTCCGTCCGGAGGACCATGTCGTCACCCATTATCGCGACCACGGGCACGCCCTCGCACGCGGCCTCGACGTCAACCGCTGTATGGCGGAGCTCTTCGGACGCGCAACCGGTGTCAGCCGCGGCAAGGGCGGCTCGATGCACCTGTTCGACGCAAGCAAGAACTTCTACGGCGGGCACGCGATAGTCGGCGGCCATTTTCCGCTCGCCGCTGGACTCGCCCTTGCTGCCCAGTACCGCCGGCAGGCAAGGGTGGCCCTGGTGTTCTTCGGCGACGGCGCGGCCAACCAGGGGACGTTCCACGAAACGCTCAACCTGGCGGCGCTCTGGCGGCTGCCGATGGTCTTCTACCTGGAAAACAACCTCTACGGGATGGGCACCGCGGCGGCCCGGGCGCGCCCCGGCGGCGGCGACTTCCAGGACGCAGGCAGGCCATACGGGATCGAGGTGGCGGTCGTCGACGGCATGGACGTGATGGCCGTGCGCGAGGTCACGCGTGCCGCGGTGGAGCGGGCCCGATCAGGGGCGGGTCCTGCGTTCGTCGAGGCGAAGACGTTCCGCTTCCAGGGGCATTCGATGGCCGACCCGGTCAAGTACCGGGACGATGCCGAAGAGGAGCGCTGGAAGGGGCGTGACCCGCTGGAGACGTTCCCGAAGACGCTCATCGAGAACCGGCTCTTCACCGAGATGGAGCTTTCGACCATCCGGCAGGAGGTCGAGGCGGTAGTCGACGTGTCGATCAGGTTCGCCCAGGAGAGCCCGTGGCCGGCGCCGGAAGCGGCGCACGACGACGTATATGCCTGAGATCACGATCCGTGAGGCGCTCCAGCGTGGGCTGCGGGAGGCGCTCGACCGCGACCCCAACGTCTACCTGATGGGGGAGGACATCGGCGCCTACGGCGGCGCGTACGCCGTCACAGCCGGTTTCCTGGAAACCTACGGACCCGAGCGGGTTCGTGACGTCCCAATATCCGAGAACACGTTCGTCGGAACGGCGATCGGGTCTGCGGTCGGCGGCCTGCGGCCGGTCGTCGAGTTCATGTCGATCAGCTTCTCGCTGCTGGCGTTCGACCAGATGATCAACATCGGCGCCTCGATCCGGTACATGTCGGGCGGCCAGTTCAAAGTGCCGATCGTGATACGTGCGC
>Ga0233424_10003421_pt1 | contig 10288 bp, 6 predicted proteins | sample Watercolumn_Towu_FD_181011 | JGI IMG/M metagenome (GOLD analysis project Ga0233424, IMG submission 181011) | Freshwater microbial communities from Lake Towuti, South Sulawesi, Indonesia - Watercolumn_Towuti2014_125_MG | ecosystem: Environmental > Aquatic > Freshwater > Lake | place: Indonesia... | reverse complement strand
ACGCCAGCACCTTGAAGCCGAACGGACGCAACCGCGACGCCGTCAGGCGCGCAATCACGCCAAACCCGACCATGCCGACCGTCAGGACCGACAGGCGCCGGATCGGCGTCACGCGGGCCGGGCGCCCGCCACGTTCGGCCCACTCACCCGACCGCACGTAGCGGTCGTTGATCAGCAGCTGCTGGTTCATGCCGAGGATGAGGGCGAGGGCGTGGTTCGCCACCTCTTCGCTGAAGGCATCCGGGATGTTGGCGAACAAGATGCCGTGCGCCGTCGCCGCGTCCACGTCGATGTCGTCGTAGCCGACGAATGGGCGGAGGATCAGGCGCGCCTGTGCAAACTGGGCGATGTCCGCTGCTTTCAAGCCGACGCCCGAGATCACCACGTCCGCCTCGGCGAACGCCGGCCCAACGTGCCCGTCCGCCTGATGCAGCGGTTCGACCGTCAGGTGCAGGCCGTGGCCCAGTAGCGCCGCATGCACAACGTCGTCAGGATTGACGCCGCCGGCACCACGCGCCGCGATGGCCACTCGGCCTGGGGTGTGCCACTGGGAACGGTTCCACCGCGCAGGCAGCGTAGACGTGGACATGGTGCCTCTCCCCTTCGTTGGCGGACCCCCCGCCAGTACCCCCAAAGGAGCTTGTCCCCAGAGGCGCGGGTATAGTGCCACACCGATGGCAACGACAATTTCGGCACCCGAAACGGCCCTCGCGCAGGACTACGACTCCCTGCTTGCGCTCGATCACGCGCACCTGTTGCATCCGCAGCACCACCCCGCCGACCATGCCGAGGCGCTGATCTTCGACCGTGGTGAGGGTGCCGTCCTGTGGGATGTGCGCGGGCGTCGCTACCTCGACGGCCTGTCGTGCCTGTGGAACGTGAACGTCGGCCACGGGCGCGCCGAACTGGCCAATGCCGGGGCCTCCCAGATGCGGCGCCTCGCCTTCGTCAACTCGTACGTCGGGTCGTCGAACGCGCCCGCCATCACTCTCGCCGCTCGCCTTGCGCGCATGACGCCGGGCACCCACCTCAACACCACCTTCTTCACGACCGGCGGCGCTGAGTCCAGCGATACTGCCTTCAAGACGGTGCGCCGCTACTGGGCCTTGCGCGGGCAGCCGGCCCGCGTGAAGATCATCTCCCGCACCAACGGCTACCACGGCACGACGATCGGCGCGACCGCCGCCACCGGCCTGCCCGCCTTCCACCCGAACTGGGGCCCGCCTGCACCCGGCTTCGTGATCGTGCCCCCGATGGACATCGACGCCATCGAGGCCGCCATCTTGGCCGACGGCCCGGAGACGGTCGCCGCGGTCATCGCCGAACCGGTGCAGGGGTCTGGCGGCGTCTACCCGCCGCCCGCCGACTACTTCCCGCGCCTGCGCACTTTGTGCGACACGTACGACATCCTCTTGATTGCCGATGAGGTCATCACCGGCTTCGGGCGCACCGGCACCCTGTGGGGCCTCGACCAGTGGGGCGTCGTACCCGACGTGATCTCGTTTGCCAAGGGAATCACCTCCGGGTATCAGCCGCTTGGCGGGATCATCATCTCCGACGCCATCCGCGACGTGATCTACGACCAGCCATCGGCGCAACGGTGGTGGCACGCCTACACCTACTCGGCCCACGCCACTGGGTGTGCCGTCGCGCATGCCAACCTCGACGTGATCGAGAACGAGGGTCTCGTGGTGCGTGCCAGCGCCTTGGGCGCGCGCCTGAACGCCGGCTTGGCCCCGCTTTCCGGGCACCCCGCCGTGCGCGAGGTTCGGGGCTTGGGCCTGATGGCCTCCGTGGAGTTCACTGCCGGCGCCGTGACTGGGGGCGGGGGCGCCGTCGCCAAGGCGATGCGCGACCGCGGGCTGTTCACGCGCTACCGGAACGACACGGTGATGTTTGCGCCGCCGTTCGTCACCACCGACGCCGAACTCGACGAGATCCTAGGCATCGCGCATGACGCGATCCGTGCCGTCGCCGGCGAGTAGCGCGCCCCCTGTGGCCTCACCGGACGTGCCCTCGAACGACGCCAACACGTCCGGCGTATCACCCACCATTGACATCGACCCGGCGACCCTCGCCCCGCGCGACGCCTACCGCCTGTTGATCGGGGGAATCCTGCCTCGCCCGATTGCGTGGGTCTCCACCGTCGCGCCCGACGGCACGCGCAACCTCGCACCGTTCAGTTTCTTCACCGTCGTGTGCGAGTCGCCCCCGACAATCTGTTTCGCCCCGGCACGGAAGCCCGACGGCACGAAGAAGGACTCCCTTGCGAACGTCGAGGCGACCGGCGAGTTCGTGGTGAACGTCGTCGGCGAGGCGCACGCCGAGGCCATGAGTCACACCTCCGCCGCGGTCGGCCCGGAGATCGACGAGTTCGCGCTTGCCGGCCTCGTGGCGGTGCCGTCGACGGTTGTGCGTCCGCCCCGTGTCGCCGGGGTGCCGGTGGCGTACGAGTGCCGAATGGCGCAGGTCGTCCACGTCGGTGGCGACGCCGCGGGCGCGGGAAGCCTCGTCATCGGCACGGTCGTGCGCGTGCATGTCGCCGCCGATGCGTGGCGCGACGGGCGCATCGACATCGACGTGGCGCGCCAAGTGGGCCGCGCCGCCGGCGACGAGTACGTGCGCACGCGCGACCGCTTCGCGTTGCGCCGCCCGGTGGTCGATCCCGACGGCACGGTGCGCCTGCCCGACGACCACCCCCGCCCGTAAGCGCCGCGCCCGGGCCGGACCCCGCCTGAGGCCGCGGGTCCGTTCCCACCTGGGGCCGCGGGCATCCTGCCTGCTCCGGATGCATCGCCACCGCGCCGACGCCTCACGGACTCGCCAACGCGCCGACGCACCCCCCGGACTGACGGCGTCCGCACCATGGTCCCATGGGGGCATGCGTTCCACCCGTTCCAAGTAATCGCCAAGCCGTCCGCAGGCAGTGCCACGTTCCGCCATCACGAGGTGCGTTGGCACGCACTCACTGGGAGCGCCAGCGCCCACGCCGGCCCGTCCATGCTTTCGCTCCAAGCGGGCCTCACGGTCCTGCACTGGTGGGCATCGCCCGCATGCGCTTGCGACACCAACGCCCCGGGACGGGCGAGACGCCCGCGGTCCCGGGCGAGGCGGCCATTCGCCCGCCCCAGCGCTCTCGCGCCAAGGTGGCGTTCAGGCGACGTGACGCCATCACGAGGTTCGTCGGCGCGTGCTCACTGGGAGTACCGCACCAAAGCCACCGCGCCGCGACCGTCACCGGCCCGTCACGCGCATCAGCCCCCCTAGCCGGTTACGTGCGCCTCCGTGGCGCTACGGTTTCATGGGAAATCCGGGCGACGCGTGCCCCGGCCCCACGGAGGGCGCGATGCTCAACGCGATCGCACGATGGGTGCGCCACTCTCCCTGGGAGGCGTTCGTTACCGGCCTCGTCGCAAGCGAAGCCTCGCGCCTCGCGTGGGGGATTTACCAAGCCGGCGCCCTCACCACCGTGCATCCCAAGCGCCCGGACCCCAACCGCACGTACCCATCGGTCTCGCTCGTCGTGCCCGCACGAAACGAGGCGGCGAATATCGACGCCTGCCTTGCCGGGGCTATCGCGCAGGACTACCCCGACCTCGAGATCATCCTCGTCGACGACCGCTCCACCGACGACACCGCGGCGCGCATCCAGGCCGTCGCCGCCACCGACCCACGCGTCCGCCTCCTTCAAGGGGTGCCCCTCCCGGATGGATGGGCCGGCAAGCCGTGGGCATTGCATCAGGGCATCACCGCGTCGCGCGGCGAGTGGATCCTGCACATCGACGCCGACACGCACCTCCACCCGGGGGCGATCACCGCCGTCGTCGACGCGGCCCGCGATGGGTGGTCGGCCATCGACGACGAACCGGCCCCCGACGGGGGTTTCCCGGTCTTTTCGATCATGACCGGCCAGTCGTTGCCGACGTGGTGGGAGAAGGTCCTGCAACCCGCGGTCCTCGGCGCCATCATTGAAGCCCTGCCCCTGCGCCTCGTCAACTCCACTCGCGTGCCATGGATTGCCTTGGCGAACGGCCAGTTCATCCTCGTGCGTCGCGATGCCTACGACCGAATCGGCGGGTACGCCGCCATCCGGGGTGAGATCGCCGAGGACGTGATGTTCGCGCGCCGCGCCAAGCGCATGGGGCTGCGCGTGCGCCTCGCCGCCGGACAATCACTCGCCACGACCCGCATGTACCGCACGCCCGCCGACCTGTGGGAGGGGTGGACGAAGAACCTGCACGTCGGGTCGCGGCTGATGCCGGGCCTCGTCCTGCCCGGGCTTGCCTACCTCGCGACCGCCGTCATGGCGCCGTGGGCACTCCTCGTGGCGTCCTCCCGAGCAACCACGACCCCGCGCGACGCGACACGGTTGCGCGCCGCCGCCACCGCGCTGCTTGCCATTGCGTTCGCCCACCGGCGCGGAATCGACCGCGCCCTCGGCGTGCCGGCGCCATACGCCCTGGCGCAGCCGTTCGGCGTGCTGGCGACCGTCGCCATGATGGCCGCCAGTCAGTTCCGCGTCCGGTCCGGGCGCGGTGTCACTTGGAAGGGGCGGCGCTACGCCGGGTAGCCGCCGCGACTAGCCCCGGCGGTCGACCAGTTCGGGGCGGTCGGGGTTGTGCGCCTGGTACCCGCCGAACCGCGCGCGCGTCGTGCGCACCTCGGCCATCTGGGATTCGTTAGCCTGCACCGCCGAGACCATCAGCAGCCGCAGTCGCCGGTCGCGGGCCTCGAGGGCGGCGACGGTTGCCTGGACGTCATCGGGGATGGTCGGCCCGCCCGGGGTATTGAGGATCGCAAGGACCCCACCCGCCAAGGAGATAGCCTCGGCACGCCGGTCGGCCAGGTCCTCGATGTCGTCGAGGTGGTTGAACTCGAGGGCGTCGATCAGGGCTTCGGTCAGGTTGCCAACCGTCTCGTAGCAGGCACGAAGGGTATCGACCCGGTCGTCAACCATTCCTAGCCCGCAAGGTTCGTCGGCATGCTGCCAATGGGGGGTGCGGTGCCGGCGGCGAGTTCGGCGTGGTACGTCTTGACCGCCTGTTCCCACGCCGGGAGGAGGCCACGAAGCAACCCCTCAACCTCGTCGGCCGCCGCCGCGTCGCGACGGATGTTGGCATCGATCAGGCGCCGGTACATGTAGTCGTACAGGCGCATTAGGTTGTTGGCAAGGTCGCCGAAGCTCATGTTCAGGCTTCCCATCAATTCGGCGATGATGGCCTGCGCCTTCAGGAGGTTCTCGCGAGAGGTCGTGTAATCCTGCTGTTCAAGGGCCGTCTTACCAATGGCGGTAAAACGGATGCACCCTTGGTACAGCATGACGATGAGCTGCGCCGGGCTAGCCGTCTCGGTCGCGGCACGCTGGTAGCCCTGAACGCCTTGGGCAACCCGCTGGCGGTTGAGTGCAGTGAACCCCGGAGGTAACCCTTCCACAGTTCTCGTGTCCTGACGTCCTGACGTCCTGATCCGCTGGTGCGCCAGTTGAGACGGCGCACCTGATGAAAGGGCGCAACACCGGGCGACGTGACGGAAGCGTACCACTGGCCCACGTTACCGCGGGCCGGATGGCACTTGCCACGGCTAGTTCTTGTTCGAGAGACCCTTCAGTTGCTGGCTGAGGCTTGAACTCTGCGCCTGCAACTTGGAGAGGGTGGACTCGAGATCGGAGTACTTCCTCTGGAGGGCGGCTTGCTTCTGGTCCAGGCGCGACTGCATGTCGGCGATCCGCCGGTCGAGGTCGCGCAACTGCGTGTCCGCCGACGTCTGCGACGAGTTCAGCATCCCGGTGAACGAGGTGGCACTGATCAGGTAGGTCTTGAGGCTATCGAGCGGGCCACCCGAGAGGCCGAAGAGGTTCTGCACCGCCTCCGGGTTCGAGGTGAGCGCCTCGGTGAACTTGGTCTCGTCGAGGACGAGGCTGCTGGTCGTCCCCACGGCCGACCCGACGGCACCGGACGACAGGCCAATCGACGGTAACGACTTGTAGGTGGTGGTCAGGCCCGACGCCGCCGTGTTCACCACGCCGCGCAAGCGGGTCATGATGCCCTCGATCATCGCGTCGCCGGCGAACGCCCCGCGCATCTTCCTCGCCGCATCGACCTTGGTGTTCTCCTGCACCCACTTCAGGGCGTCGTTGTACGCCGTCACGAAGGTCTTGACGTTCGCGACCGCGGCGGTCGTGTCCTGCCCAATGCTGACGGTGGCGGTGGTGTTCAGCGTCCCGGTGAGGTTCAGCGTCACGCCACTGATCGCCCGCGTCACGGTGTTACTCGTGCTGGTCTGCAAGGCACCACCATTAATCGAATAGCGCGCATTCTGCCCGAGCGAGGTCACCGGCGCGTCGGTGTTTCCTCCCCCAAGTGTCGTCAACTTCAAGGCATCAGTCAGGTCGTAGTTGCCGTTGCCGTAGTTGTCGTCGATAGAAATACCGGTCGCCCCGGTCGTGCGATTCTGCAGCGACATCTTGCCAGTGAGGCTGTCGAAACTGGCAAGCACTCCCGCACCCGACGAGTTGATTCGGCTGATGATTGAGTTGATCGTGTCGGTCGCGCCGTCCCACGTGATCACCGTGCCGTTGATGCGGAACTCGCTTGACCCGGTCAGGCCAAGCGCCGTGTCGAGGGTGGTAGAAGACGAGACAGTCGTCGCCGCTGCCGTCGCGGTGTACGTGCGCTTGGTCGTCGTGATGTCGCCTGACGAGGCGGTTGGCGACCCATTGGCCGTGGTCGGCAGCTTCAGGGCAGCTACCAAGCTGTTGCCGTACTGCGTACCGTCCGAACCGAACGCGATCGTGCCGTTGTAATTGCTGACCGTGATGCGGCCGTTGCTGAACGTCGCCGTCGCGTTGGTGAGGCCGAGGCCACCAGCGTTTGTCGCCCCTTGAAGGGAGCTATTAATGGACGTCACGATGTCGCTGATCGAGTTGGTAGTGCCGACATTGATCGTCGCCGTCGTGGTGACCCCACCCGACACGTGCGTCAACGTCAGCGTGGGGTTCAACGCCACGCTGCCGGTCGAAGGGTCCATGGTGTTCCACCCCGCCTCGACGAGGGTGGTGGAGGCCGTCGCCGTCGTGTCCGCCGTCGCCGTTGCCAAGTTCGTCGCTGAGAAGACGTTGGAAGTATCGCCCGCGCCTCCGAAGATCAGTTCGAAGCCCGCAGGGGCGGTAAACGAGAACTGGCCGTTCAACAGCGAACTCGTCGCTCCGCCCGATGGCAACAAATCAATGTTGAAAGCATCTTCGACAGCCTGACGCACGCTGTCCAACTGATCCGACGCGTTGACTGTGATCTCCTTCGTCTTCACGACGCCGGTCGTAGTGTCGCGGGTGCCAACGGTAATCGTGCCGGATCCAGTCGTCAGATTGGTACTCGGCAGTGCCGAAATGGTCGTCGTGCCGCCGATGACTGTGCCAATGGCGGCGCCACTGGTCATGGTGGTGCGCGTCGCCAACTGGCTGACGTTCACCGTGAACGATTGCAACGAGGTGTTCGCCGACGCCGTCGCCGTCGCCACCGCCGTGTTGGTAGAGGAGGCGGAACGGGTTTGTGTCGCCGTCGAGAGCATCAGCGTCGATACTGACGTGCGCAAGGTGCTGAGCTTGGACGCAATCTCGGTCAGGCCCGTCTTGCGGTCCCGCAGCTTCGTCTGCGAGTCCTGCAACTTGATGAGCGGGCGCTGCTCAAGCTGCATGAGTTTGGAGACGATTGATGCGGTGTCGATGCCGGAGGCAAGGCCCGAGACCTGGAACATCGATGAGATTGACGAGCCGGGGGATGAGCTGACGGTACCCACGATGGTGTGTCCTTAAACGCAGGAGTTCGGTGCGGCATGGGCGTCTCGCCGCGTACCGGCGACACCCAATCCACCCGATACCCCGGATTGGGGCGCACGGGATGGTCGGGCGAGGGCACAACCACTCGCGGTTCTTACGACAACTATCGGCAGAAGCGGGGCTACGGTGAAGGCCGCGGCGCCGGGCTGTCGACGTGGCCGGAGCGCAGCGTTTCGGTGTTTCGGGGCTTCTGGCGTTGCCTCGTTTGTCCACGTTCTGTATCGTTCCTCAGGCTTCCGTCAGGCCCGGCCTTGGCCGTGGTGACGGGTCTCGGCGACGGTACGGCGGGAGGGCGAATGCCCACCCAGGACTGGACTCGAAAGTGAAGTGGCTTCGTCGCACGGTGCGTCGCGCCTGCCATTACGTGGCAGCGACCGCCCTTGCTTTCGCGCCATCGCTGCCGGTCTGGCAAGCCTCGAACGTCGCCCAAGCCGCCCCGAACTTCCAATCCGTCGCCGACGCGCCCTCCGTCCTTGACCCGCACCTCCAGTCGTACCTCGCCGGCGCGCCCTCGCGCGTCACCATCGTGCCGGTCCCACAAAAGCACGGCACCGTCCGTGCCCGCGGCGCCGCCCAGGTTGCCGGCGTGACGGTCCTCATCGAGGCGACGCGCGACATCCGTGCCGACCTGCGCGCCCTCGGCGCCGACGCCCGTGTCCGCAGTGCGCGGTCCGGCATCTACACCGCCACTGTCCCCGTGAACGCCCTCACAGCGCTCTCCTCGCTTGCGGGGGTGGTGCGCGTGCAAGCCTCCCTGCCGACGGCTCCCGCGCTCGACCTGAGCCTCAAGGCGTCCAAGGTGGTCGATCCCACGACTGGCGCGCGCTTCGACGCAACGTCAGGCATCAGCGCTGACGGTGCCGGCACGATCGTCGCCATCGTCGACACTGGTATCGACTACACCCACGTCGACTTCAAGAATCAGGACGGGTCGACGCGCATCGTCGGCCTCTGGGACCAGACCCAGGGTTCGTCAGGCACCGCTGCCACCGGCGCCGGGTACCGCGCCGTCGACGCCTTCCAGTACGGCACTGAGTGCTCCGTCGCGCAGATCAATGCCGGGACCTGTTCGCAAGTCGACACCAACGGCCACGGCACCCACGTTGCAAGCATCGCCGCGGGTACCTACGGCGCGGCGCCGAAGGCCGACATCATCGTCGTCAAGTACTCGTTCAGCGATGCCGATGCCGTCGACGCGTGGGCGTGGGTCATCGCCAAGGCGTCGTCGCTGAACAAGCCGGTCGCCATCAACAACAGCTTTACCGGGCACAACTACGGCCACGACGGCGGTTCGGCCTCCGAACGTGCCCTCGACGACTACGCACAGCTGCCTGGCGTCGCCTTCGTCGTGGCCGCCGGTAACGACGGTGACAGTGCGATCCATGACCGCGGCACTGTTTCGGCCTTGTCAAGTTTCGACGTGCCCTTCACCATGTCGAGTTCGTCCACCAGCATCAACGTCTGGTACGGCGCCATCGACAACTTCACGATCAGCGTCTTGAACGGTGGCGCCGAGTCGGCAAAGTCGACAAAGGGGTCGCGGGCGCGCACCTCAACGGTGAGCGGGGCAAGCGCCACAATTGCCAACTGCAACAGCGCGTCGACCTCGACCGGCATGTGCCAAGCCACGATCAACGTGAGTGGCTCATCGAACAATCAGCAATGGAAGATTCGCCTCTCGCGCACAGACCTCGCACGCAGTGAGAGCACCGGCGAGTGGGACGCTTGGGTCCCGAGCGGTGGCGCGACGTTCGACTCGATGTCGTACCGCACCACGTTGGGCGAACCCGGTACGGCGGCAAGCGCCATCACCGTCGGGTCGTTCGTCAGCAAGGACACGTGGACATCGGCATCCGGAGGGTCCTACACCCAAGGGACCCTCGGGTCGTATAGCACCTTCTCATCGCTCGGCCCGACGCGGGATGGGCGCGCCAAGCCCGAAGTGACGGGGCCGGGCGAAGTCATCAACGCCGCCCTCTCCAAGGATGAGTCGTCGCCTACCTCCGCGCGCATCACCAGTGGTGGCGCCGGCCAAGCGAACAGCCGCATCGTCCTCCAAGGCACCAGTATGGCCTCGCCGCATGTCGCGGGCCTCGTCGCCATGCTGTTCCAGAAGAACCCGTCCCTCACTACCTCGCAAGTCAAGACGGCCCTGATTGGGTCAAACTCGTCCCCGAACGTCAACAACACCGGCACCAACCTCACGGGCGTCGCCACCGAAGACCAAGTGACGCTTGCCGCGAACGGCAGCGGCAACACCGGCTTGCCGGCATGGAACAACCGTTGGGGCTTCGGCAAGATTGACGGCTTCAACGCCCTCAACGCGGTGACGTACACCGGCCCGTCGGCAACCTCAACCGCCACAACCGTTGCGTCGGCCACGGCCACCGGTCAAGCGTCGGCCACGTCGACGAGTACGGCCAGCCCGACCGCCTCTGAAACGGCTTCTGCAAG
>Ga0233424_10003420_pt1 | contig 10288 bp, 7 predicted proteins | sample Watercolumn_Towu_FD_181011 | JGI IMG/M metagenome (GOLD analysis project Ga0233424, IMG submission 181011) | Freshwater microbial communities from Lake Towuti, South Sulawesi, Indonesia - Watercolumn_Towuti2014_125_MG | ecosystem: Environmental > Aquatic > Freshwater > Lake | place: Indonesia... | reverse complement strand
CGGCGGGTGCGGGGGCGGGCGCGGTGGCGGGGGAGGTGGCGGCGGGGGATTCGGGGGTAACGGAATGGGTGGAGCTGGAATGCTCGGTGGCATGGGTGGCGGTGGTGGTGGGATGGGTGGAATGATGAGCGGAATGATGGGTGGCGGCGGAATGTGTGGCATGGGAGGAGGAGGAGGAGGAGGAGGTATGGGCGGGTCGGCAGGAGGCAGCATGGCCGGCGCAGCGAATGCCATGCAGATGATGGCCGCCTGCCAGCAGATGCAGCAGCAGGCAAACACGATGCTGATGATGGCTCAGCAGGAACAGATGCGCCGGATGGCGATGTTGCGGCAGCAACAGCAACAACAGCAAGCGATGGCGGCGCGAACGCGAATCATTGGAAACGATGCCGCGGCGGTCGGCAACGGCGCTGAATCGACCTCGACAGCCGATCAAACTTCGAGGACGCGGCAGGAGATCCTCGCCGAGCGACGTCAGCGGTACGAACAACAAAAGTCGCAACGTCGTGACGAGCGACTGGCCGATCGTGCTTCGGCAACGCAGGAACGCCGTACGGCCGACTAGTCACGAGGTTTCCCGGGGTGTTCCCTGACCCTGGAACGAAGCCCGGCTTCTCGTCGAAGCCGGGCTTCGGGCGATAAACACAATTCCAACCGTAGCCGCCGGCCTTGTGCCGGCGTTTTCATTGGAAGTCCTGACGGAAACTGCCGCAGTGTGAGAGTGCGAGGGTGTCGGCGTGTGAGGGATTGGAACATTCCCCGTCACCCTCTCACTCTCACACTCCGTCACCCGCAATGCCGGAGCACTAGGCCCCGGGCTACGAACCTGGGACCCAGAGCTTCGAGGGTTGCGACGGAGTTGTCGCGGCATCGGGTGTCCAGATGCCGCTTCCGCCCGCCGGTGCAAGCTGCTCGGCGGCGGGATGCGCCACGTCGAACTGATGCCACGGGCCGGACAAACCCGCTTCCACCAGCACTGGCGCGAGCGATGCACCGAGCTGCGGAATCTTCCGCGCGTACGTATTCCAAACGTGCTGAGCCGCCCTCTGAAGCTGCGGATCGTTGGGATCATCCAGGCGCAGCAAGAGTTCGCGCACGTCGAACGGCATCACCACTTCGAGTGGCATCTGTTTGGTCCGCGCAAAGTCGCGGCCTTTCGACACCCACAGCAACGCCTCTTCGCGGCTGTGACGCGATTGGCACTGGCGGGACAAGCTGAGGTACAGGTCGGCGAAGTTCTGTTCGGTCAATAGTGCCGGCCGGGCCACCATTTCGGTGAGCAGTTCGTAGCTGAAACTTTGCTGCCGCATCGCGATCGTTCGCGACATGACCCAGCCGAGTTGCTCGTCGCTCAATTCGTGAAGCGGCACACGGCGCAACTGCACGAGGCTCAGCCGGTGCAACTGCTGGTCATCGGTCACGGGGATCGGTTCCGGGCTGGCGACACCGAGGCGACTGCGGGGGATTTGCAGGTCGAGCTGGTACTCGAACTGGTCGCAAAACGCATCGAGGGCGAGCACGGCGGCGGCCAGCGCGACCTTGAGTTGCGGGTCTGCGCTCGCGTCGCGAGGCGACTTGCCGCGCAAGCCGGCAAGCGGCGTGACGGGCCACACGTCGTTGATGACTCGCTGCCACCAGATGCGGCGCAGGCGGTCGTGTTCGCGCGCTGGAATCTCCGGATCGAGAAACCAATTCCACAGCCACGGAATCTGTTCGCGGGCCACGCTGCCGGTTTTTTCCGAACCGTCAACGCGAGTCGCTTCCGGCCCCGACCAGCTCTCGAACTGCCCCCGCACCGTCGCGATGTCCTGATCCAACTCGATCTGCAGTTCAACCGTCGCGGTCTCGCCGCTTTTCGCGCCGGGAGCCGACACAGCCAGCACGGCGGTGATCACCGGGAGTTCGTCCAGCGTCAGTTCCTGACCCTTTTCGTACTTCGGTCGCGGACGGTCGAGCACCGAGTAGACACCGGCCAGATGCCGTTGATCCGAGTCCTGCTCGACCGGGACTTCCATGCGGACCAATCGCGGCTCTTGATCGAGAACCGACAGCAACCTGGCAACGGAGCCGACGTTGTACCTAAACGCTTCGCGCTCGAGGCGGTCGGTGGCTTGCAGCGACATCAGTTGCGCGAGGAGTTCCGCTTCGGCGGCCGAGTCGTGATTCTTGTCGAGCGCGACCGAGCGCCGCAGCGATTCGACGGCCGCGACTTCGTCGCCGTCCCACGCCTGACACAAGCCGAGGTTGAACCAGAGCGCGGCGGCATCGGGTCTTTTTCGAGTCAGCTCGTCGAAGAGGTCGGAGGCCATCCCGGCACATCCGCGCCCGACCAGGTTCGACGCGAGATCGACCTGCACCTGCAATGGCCCCCAGCCGGAGACCTCGCGCAGCGACCAGTCGTCGCGCAGCGGGTAGGGGATCGCCTTGTCGTGGAACGATTCCTGAAGGTCGAGGAACAGTTCCTGTTGCCGCGGGTTCCATGCGAGCGAAGTCAGCGCGAGGTAACGCGACGCCAGCCAATGCCGCTGATTCCATTCCTCATCCGATAGCAGACTGGCCACCTGCGCGAGAAACGTGATCGTCCATGCGGAGACAAAGGAGTCGACCTTGGTCACCTGCTCGGCGGCTTCTTCGAGGAGCGGCCGCGCGGCGGCAGAATCGCCGGCATCCGCGGCGGCGTACGATTCGATGGCGAGCGACAGCGGATAACGTTTGATGAGCGAGTAAATTCCGCAGGCAGTCGCGAGCGCCTCGGCATCGCGTTCTGCTCGCAGCAGGCAGATTGCCTTCATGGCCTGCACCCAGGCCCGGCTGGTCGCCTCCTTGATCGGGCTTTTTTCCAGTTTCTCCAACGACTGCAAAGCCACAACGAACTGATTCTTCGACACCAACTCGTTGATGCGCTGCATCTCTCCCACGATCTGCTGGCAACAGAATTTCAATTTCTTGCCGCTGCCGCAGGGACACGGTTTGTACAAGTCGTCATTTACCGCCATGCGAGGTCATCCTTCGATGGTTGATCCTGGAGTTTTGGGTGAACACTAACGCGAAGCGCCAACGAGGGCCAGTGTCAGCCGTCGCTCGATGGCGCTTGGATCATGCCGCACCGGACGAATCACCAGTACTGTTCGTGGAGCCGGACAAGGCGTTCCAAGGCGGGACGCGGTTGGTTGTGGGGCCGGACGAGACCGGCATGCGGGAAGCGATGCGGGTCGCGATCTGAGAAGTGTGTCCAAAAGATCGACGTCACCTGCGGCTTGGACATCAAAAGTTGCACGATCGCGTCGGCCCAGGCGGCTTGCAATTCCTCCGACCACGGTATGCGGCTGGTGTTGCAGTCAACTTCCAGATCGGTCGTCTGCTGCAAATCGGATCCTCGTCCGGCCGGCGCCGCCAGGGTGACTTGCAGCGGGACGCTCAGCGAACTCCACAAGTCGATCAACCGCGAAATGTCCAGCAGGTCGCGCGTGGTGCTGCCGCCAGGCGTGTAGCCAAAGGCAATTTCAAGATTGATGCCGTTCAGACCAAGGTCTGCGCGCACGAGTGCGTCGGCGAACTGCAGCGGCGATAACTTGTGCTGGCCGCGCGCTTGATACTCACCCCACGGTTGGTCGACACGCACGAACAACTGGCTTTCAGGGTCGGCGTGCCGAGCCACCTCGATGGCCTTCGCGGCCAGCCTCAGCCGTTGTTCCTCGGACAGGGCGATGCCGCCGCCGGTGTTGGCCCGCGCCACGACTTCCCAGTTCCGAATTCGCCCGAGGTATCGGGAGATCGACGTTTCGACAAAATCGCACACGAAACTCTGGAGGTTCCAGTAATCCTGCTCCCATTGGTACAGCCATTTGGGAAGCCCCTCGGCCCCCAGATCGAGGAACGGTCCGCCACGCGGGACAAGATGGTGCTTCTCACACCAGGCCAGTTGGGCGTCGTACACCTCCCAGTGGTAGTCGCCTTCCACCGGCTCGATGACTCTCCATTCCAGGGGGATCCCGGCCGAATTGAAAGCCTCGAGGAACGGCTCTCCCCAGTCGCCAAAGCTGGCGCGATCGCCCAGCGAACAGCCGAGCGCCGTTGGCAACCGCGGGTATTGTCGCTGACGCTGTTCGATTCGCTGACGCGTGTACGCGGTCATCAAGAGTTCGGACGCGTGGAACGCGTACCGCAGCGATTCTTGAGCCTCGCCCGCGGCTGCTTCCGGCGAGTCCTGGCACGACGCCGCTCGAGCGAAGCAGTGTTGTGCCGCACGATGAACTTCCTGGAACGACGCCGGAATCGACAACCCGGCTTCCTGCCAAACCGCCAGTTGATTTCGAATCTGGACGATCTTCCCGCGCGCCAGTTCGACCGGCAGCAGGTACGGTGCTTCACGCTCCGGAAGCGATGCGGTGGTGACCAGCGGCTTGCCGAATCCGGCGACGGGCCAGACGAGATTGAGTTTGCTGCTGTCCGAGTTCTGTCGACGGCAGCCGAGAATCTGCCCGTCCAGTTCGACGCGAGTCGGCCACACGCTGTGATCGGTGCCGCTGAGGTAGGCTCGATGCGCCTCCGGCCAGTCTCGCAGGACGTCAGCCGGATGGATCAGGAATCGCATCACACCCATCGGCAGCTCACATCCGGCAGGAGATCGTGTGCTGAACGGCTTGCATTCCGTTCACTTTGCCGCGCGAGAACAAGGCAAAACCGCGCGAGAACAAATCAACGCGCTCAACTCTACTCACGCTCCGAACGGGCGGCATTCTACTGGTGACGGGGATGTTGTTCAAGAACCGGGCGATTGCTAGACTCGCCCATGGATCGGGCGTTCCAGCCCGATGCTGTCCACGATAACCGGACTTCCGATCATTTGAGGAGCCAGGCCGAAAGGCTTGTCTCAGAAACCATGACCAAACCGCTGCTCCAGAGTTCGATTCCAAATCTTCCCGTTCGTCGTGGCAAGGTTCGCGACGTGTACGACCTCGGTGACCGCTTGCTGATCGTGGCCACGGACCGGATCAGCGCGTTCGACTGGGTGTTGCCCACCGGTATCCCCGACAAGGGTCGCGTGCTGACCCAACTCAGCAAGTTCTGGTTCGGGCGGCTCGACGTTTCGCACCACTTGCTGAGCATGGACGTCAACGATTTCCCGCTGCCGGCCGGGACAGACCGGACGCCGCTCGGCGGTCGCAGCATGTTGGTCCGCAAGACCGAAGTGTTTCCGGTCGAATGCGTCGTGCGCGGCTACTTGTCCGGCTCGGGCTGGAAGGAGTACCAGAAAAACGGAAGCGTCTGCGGCGTCAGGTTGCCGGCCGGTCTGCGCGAGAGCGACATCCTCCCCGAACCGATCTTCACCCCCGCGACCAAGGAGGAGTCCGGTCATGACATCAACATTCCGTTCGAACGAATGTGCGAGATCGTGAGCCGCCCCGTGGCCGAAGAGCTGCGGAACCGCAGCCTCGAAATCTATCGCCGCGGCGCCGAGCACGCACGCACGCGAGGCGTGATCATCGCGGACACCAAGTTCGAGTTTGGACAGGCGGGCGGCGAGATCATTCTGATCGACGAAGTGCTCACTCCGGACAGTTCGCGCTTCTGGCCCGCGGACCAGTACGCCCCCGGCAAGGGTCAGCCGTCGTTCGACAAACAGTTTGTCCGCGATTGGCTGGAGACCACGGGCTGGGACAAAAACAGCACTCCGCCGGAACTGCCGGCCGACGTGGTCAGCCACACCCGACAAAAATACATCGAGGCCTACCAGAAACTCACCGAGCTGACGTTCGCGTGACCTTCCGCCGATTCGGCAATCGGCGATCGACAATCGGCAAGTCTCTCTCCCATGCTCCGTCTCCTGACCGCCGGCGAATCGCACGGCAAGATGCTGCTGGCTGTGCTCGACGGGTTCCCCGCCGGTCTGATGGTGGACACTGCGCCAATCGACCGCGAGTTGCAACGGCGGCAGGGAGGCTACGGGCGCGGAGGCCGGCAGAAACTGGAGACCGATGTCGTCGAGATCCTGACCGGCGTGTGGCACGGCACGACGCTTGGCAGCCCGGTCACACTGGCCGTCGCCAACGCGGACGCCAAGTTGGAGCGGCTGAAGGATCTCGAACGGCCGCGTCCTGGTCACGGAGACCTCGCCGGCGCGATCAAGTATCTCGGCCCGATCCGCGGCGTGCTGGAACGCGCCTCGGCTCGCGAAACAGCGGTGCGCGTCGCGGCCGGTGCGCTGTGCAAGCAACTGCTCGGCGAGTTCGGGATCACTGTGTTCGGCTACGTCACGCAGCTTGAACGGATTTCGACAAATCCTCGGGACGGATCGCTCGACGAATTGCAAACGATTCGTGACGCCAGCCCGATGTACACGCTCGACCCCGACGCCGACCAGGCCATCGTCGCCCGCGTGGACCAGGCCACCGAGCAGGGGGACACGCTCGGCGGCATCGTCGAAGTGAAAGTACATCACTCACCGTTCGGTCTCGGCAGTCATGCACAATGGGACCACAAGTTGGATGGCCTGCTCGCACAGGCGGTGATGAGCCTGCAGGCGATCAAGGGGGTCGAGATCGGGCTGGGGTTCGAGGCCGCGCGTCGACCGGGATCGCAAGTACACGACGAGATCGCGTACGACGCGGCACAAGCGGGTGATCCGACTCTCGGCTACGTCCGTCGCACGAACAATGCGGGCGGGCTGGAGGCGGGCATGACGAACGGGCAACCAATCGTCGTGCGCGCCGCGATGAAACCGATTAGCACGCTCCGGCGACCGCTCGCGTCGATCAACCTTTCCACGAAGGAACCCGAGTCCGCAGCGTACGAACGGAGTGACGTGTGCGCGCTCGCTGCGTGCAGCGTGATCGTCGAGAACGTCGTGGCGTTCACCGTGGCCCAGGCGTTCGTGGAAAAATTCGGCGGCGACAGCCTGACAGAAATGAAGGGCCGATTCGACCTGTTTCAGGAGCTGGCTCGCAAGCGTTGACAAGTCGAGCCACCGGCTCAACTGTTCGGCTACCCGGCCGACTGATGGATCGCGGAGTGCTGTGTTTCCGTGGCCAGTGCGAGGCCCGCCTCGACGCGGTTTCGACCACCGCGCTTCGCGCGATAGAGAGCCAGGTCGGCTGACCTGATCAGCGACTCGGGGCTGACCAACTTGCCGTGTTCGGCCACGGCGACACCCATGCTGACGGTCACGGACACCGCACCTTCCGGAACCGCCACCGGCTCGCGAGCGATGACATTTCGCAAGCGTTCGGCCTGACTGATCGCGTTGATCGCGTTGCAACCGGGGACGATGATCAAGAATTCTTCGCCACCCATTCTCCCAATGGAATCGTAAGGCCGGAGGGAACGCTCGAACCGCGAAGTGACCTCGCGGAGCACGGTGTCTCCGGCGGCGTGACCGAACGTGTCGTTGATCGACTTGAATCGATCGACATCGACCATCACCAGCCCCACGTGCCCCCGTTCACGCTGGGCTCGTGCCAACTCGCGGGCGAGCGTGTCGAGCACGGCGCCGCGGCTCCAGACACCCGTCAGCGAATCACGCATCGCCTGGTCTTGAACCTGTTCGCGGGCTTCGATGAGCTGCTGTTGCAGTTCCAGGATTCGTTCGCCGGCACGAAGTCGCACACGAAGCTCGGACGGATCGAACGGCTTGATGATGTAGTCGTCGGCTCCGGCGTCCAGCCCGCCGACGATGTCCTGCTTTTCGGATCGCGAGGTGAGGAGCAACAGGTAGGTGTACGGTTCCGAGCCGCGAGCACGCACGCGGCGGCAAACTTCGGCGCCGTCGAGCCCGGGCATCATCCAGTCGACGATCGCCAACCGCGGCGCGTCCGGCTCGGCAAGCAGCCGATCCGCCGCTTCGCCGTCGTTCGCGGTCAGCACATCAAATTGCCAGCGGCGCAGTTGGGCCTCCAGAATCCGTCGAGACAGTTGGTCGTCTTCGGCCAGCAGAATCCTCATAACGCAGCTCCTGTTGTTTCAAGACGATTCAAGAGAGATTCCAGGGCAGCCGCCACCTTCTCGAGATGCGACATCGCGGCCTCGATGCCACTGAGATCGTTGGCGCGGCCGATTTGTTCCACCTGCGCGGCGGCTGTCGCGACAGGCTGGGCACTCAGGTTGAGAACTGTCCCCTTGTATTGATGAGCCACGAGTGCCAACCTGCGAGCGTCCCTCGCCGCGATCGCATCGCGGATTTCATCCAGCAGGCGCGGGCCATCCTGCAGATAGATGCCGATGATCTCGACCAGCAGGCTCGGATCGCCGCCCAGCCGATCGAGGAGCGCCTGCATGTCGACGATGTCGATGGGCTGTGGTTGATTCGCAGACGATTCCGCCGAGTTCGATCCGCCGGCGTGGGGCTCCGGCCGACTGGTCGATTCCGTTTCGGTCACGTCGGCCATGCCTGGCATCGTCCGCGCCAGCGGGGTCATGACGTTATCGATTGCGGCGCCGAGTTCTTTCGGCAGGATGGGCTTGGAGGTGTAGGCGTCCATGCCCGCGTGGAAACATTCTTCGCGGTCACCGATCATTGCGTGCGCCGTCATGGCGATGATCGGCAGGTGCTCGCCGGTGATTTGTTCGCGTTTGCGGATGGCCTTCGTCGCTTCCAGTCCATCCATCACCGGCATCTGTACGTCGGAGAGCAGCAGGTCGAATCGATCGCGCTCAAGCGCGGCGAGGGCTTCGCTGCCGTTCGAAACCACCACGACCGAGTGCCCCATGCGTTCAAGCGTTCGCACGGCGACCCGCTGATTCACGAGATTGTCCTCGGCCAGCAGAATGCGCCACGAATGGGCCCGCTTGAAAATCGCGGGGCTACCCTCCGTGGTCGACGTTCCCGCCGCCGACGTCGATTCGGCGGTCACCACTTCGTCCAGGGGGTTCATCGCACTGAGAATCGCGTCCAGCAGTTCGGATTGCTTGATGGGCTTGGTGAGGTAGCCCGCCAGTCCCATCGCACGGCAGCGATGGGCGTCGCCGAGCTGGGTCGCCGACGACAGCATCATGATGGTCGCCTTGGACATCTCGACGCGCCGCTTGATGTTCTCGGCCAGCGTGAAACCGTCCATGCCGGGCATCTGCACGTCGAGCAACACGAGTCCAAATGGTTCGTCGCGCTCGACCGCCCGGTCGAGGAGCGCGAGCGCACGTGGACCGCTCTCGGCGAGCGTGGGCCTCATCCGCCAGTTCGAAGTCGCCAATTCCAGGATCCGCAGATTGGTGGCATTGTCATCGACGATCAACACCGGCAGATCGTGCAGACTCTCCGGACTCTGCCGCACGCCGCTCGTCAGGCCTCCGTGGTGAATGCCGAACCGGACAGTGCAATGAAACGTGCTTCCCCGACCAACTTCACTTTCCACCCAGATTCGACCGCCCATCAGGCCGATCAACTGCGACGAAATGGACAGGCCCAGTGCGGTGCCGCCGTATTTCCGCGTGATCGGACCATTCGCCTGTTCAAAGGCGTGGAAGATCGATTTGAGTTTTTCCGCCGGGATGCCGATGCCTGTGTCGGCGACGCTGAAATGCATTGTGACTTCGTCTTCGGTCCGCGCTTCGGGTTCGACGCGGACCAGCACTTCGCCGCGCTCCGTGAACTTGAGCGCATTGCCCACAAGATTGACCAGCACCTGCCGCACGCGGGCCATGTCGCCCACCACGGACTGCGGCACGTCGGGATGAACGTGCTGGACCAATTCCACGCCCTTCTGATGCGCCCGCACACCCATCGTTTTCATTGTGTCGGCCACGCAGTCGGCGAGATCGAATGGCGCGGGATCGAGCAACAGCTTGCCGGCCTCGATCTTCGAGAAATTGAGGATGTCGTTGATCACGGTTAGCAGCGAATTGGCCGAGTACTTGACCAGTTCGAGGTACTCGCGCTGTTCGCGGCTAAGCTCGGTGTCGAGGGCGAGTTTGGTCATGCCCAGAATGCCGTTCATCGGCGTGCGGATTTCGTGGCTCATGTTGGCCAGGAAATCACTCTTCGCGCGGTTGGCCGCTTCGGCCGCGTTCTTGGCCTGCTGCAGATCGGCCTCGGACTGATTCCGCGCGGTGATGTCGCGAAGGAACTCGCTGAACACGTAGGTGTCCCCAAGCTGGCACGGTGATACAGCAACTTCGACGGAGAATTCGTGGCCGTCGCGGTGCAGTGCGGTGACCTCGATACGCCGGTTGAGCACGGATGATTACCCCCCCCCCCCCCCCCCCCCCCCCCCCACCCCCCCCCCCCCCGCCCCCCCCCCCCCCCCCCCGCCGCCCGCGCCGGGCGGGGCCCCCCCCCCACCACCCCCCACCCCCC
>Ga0233424_10003418_pt1 | contig 10297 bp, 12 predicted proteins | sample Watercolumn_Towu_FD_181011 | JGI IMG/M metagenome (GOLD analysis project Ga0233424, IMG submission 181011) | Freshwater microbial communities from Lake Towuti, South Sulawesi, Indonesia - Watercolumn_Towuti2014_125_MG | ecosystem: Environmental > Aquatic > Freshwater > Lake | place: Indonesia... | reverse complement strand
CGCTGCGCGACATGCTCGTGTCCATCGGCCCCTTTCTGCTGCTCGGCGGCGGCCTGCTGGTGGCCGCCTACTGGTGGCTGGACCCCCAACCCCCGCGCCAGGTGCGGCTCGCCACCGGCCCGGCCGGCAGCGCCTACGCGGCCTTTGGCGAGGGCTATGCCAAGGCACTGGCGCGCGAGCGCATCCAGGTCGAGCTGATCGCCACCGAGGGCGCGCTGGACGACCTCGCCCTGCTGCGCGCTGGCGGGGCGGATGTCGGCTTCGTCCGCGGCGGCATGGCCGACCCGGCGGCCGACACCGAGGCCGGCATCGTTTCGCTCGGCAGCCTGTTCTACGAGCCGCTCTGGGTCTTCTACCGCCGCGACCTCCCCATCGCACGCCGCCAGCCCGGCGGTGAACTGCAGGCCCTGACCCAGCTGCGCGGCCTGCGCGTGAACGTCGACCAGGACGGCAGCGGCGTGCCGCAGATCGCCGAGAAGCTGCTCGCGCTCAACCAGATGAAGCCGGCCGACCTGCGCCTTTCCAACCTCGCGCCCGACGAAGCCGCCGCCGCCCTGCGCGCAGGCCGGGTGGACGCCGCCGTGCTGATCTCCGCCCCCCAGGCCGCCGTGATCCGCGCGCTGCTGCGCGACCCGGCGATCGGCCTCATGCCCTTCGACCAGAACGAGGCCTACTCGCGCCACCTGCCTTTCCTGTCCACCGTGCGCCTGCCCCGCGGCGTGGTGGACCTCGCCGCCGACCTGCCCCCGCAGGACGTGCCCCTGCTCGCCACCACGACCGCCCTGCTGGCCCGCGAGCAAACGCACCCGGCGCTGCGGCAACTGTTCGCGCAGGCCGCCCTCGGCCAGCACAGCGAGGCCGGCTGGTTCAACGGCGCCCGCGACTTCCCCAACACCCGCACCAGTGAACTGCCCGTCAGCGCCGAGGGCGACCGCGCCATCAACGGCACCCCGCCCGCCTGGGCCCGCTACCTGCCCTTCTGGGCCGGCAACCTGCTGGAGCGCATGTGGCTGGTGGTGGGCGGCGTGCTGGTGCTGATGCTGCCCCTGTCACGCGTCGTGCCGCCGCTCTACACCTTCCGCGTGCGCTCGCGCGTGTTCCGCTGGTATGCGCGGCTGCGGGAGGTGGAGGCCAAGCTGGAAGCCGGCGCCGGTGAGCGCGAGGCCTTGCTCGATGAGCTCGACGAGCTGGACCGCGTGGCGCACCGGATCGCGGTGCCCTTGTCGTACGCGGAGGAGTTGTATGCGCTGCGGAACAACATCCATGCGGTGAGGAAGCGGTTATTGGCGCACCGGGGCACGGGGCCGAGTGGATTGGAGGGCTGACTGCTGACGAGTGGCGCTTCAGCACCGATAACGGACCGGTGCCTTGGAAGCGTGCATTGCGGAGGGCCTCGGCGGGCCCGGCCGCTTGGCCCCAGACCAGCGGGATTCCCAGGGCTTGCCCGCCGGCGGCAGGCATGCCACCCTGGAGCTGTCTCGGGCCACGGAGGTCGAAGGTGTCGGACGACATGTCTCCCGTTCTCCCCCTGCCAGGCGCGGCAGCACGCCGGCCGCCTGGCGGCACGCTGCCGGCGGGCTTGACGCGGCGCGGCTGCCTGCTGGCCGCCCTCGGCGCGGCGGCGGGGCGCGCCGCAGCGGCGCCGGCCGTGGCACCTGCTGCCCTGCCGGCCGTTGTGCCCATGGCGCTCTCGGTGTCCCTGAACCTGCCTTTCGTCGATGCCTTGCTCGACGAACTGGCCACGGCCCTGGGGATTCGCTGGGAACTTGTCCGCGTGCCCTTCACCCGGGTGGTGCGCATGGCCTCCGACGGGTCGGCACTGGGCTTCGGCATCTCGCCCACGCCGGCGCGCAATGCCACGCTCGACTTCACCCAGCCGCTGTTCGAGAGCGGCGTCTGGGCCCTGAGCCCGGCCAGCGCACCGCGCGAGGCCAGCGCGGTGGCACAGCTCAAGGGCCTGTCCGTGTGCACCACGCGTGATGCGCAGCTGGGCACGGCCATCGATGCGGCGGCGGCGCGGGAGTTCCGGGCGCTGCCGGCCGGCGGGGATTTCGCCAGCCGCCTGCGCATGCTTGGCGCGGGCCGTTGCGAGATGCTGCTGGCCACGCACTTCAACCATGACCGCAGCCAGCTGCAAAGCCGCATCCGCGCGGCGGGGGTAGACCCCGACCAGGTCTTCATCAGCCGCGAGCCCATGTCGCGCCTGCCGGTGCATGTGGCGGCCCGCCGGGGCGAGCCCCTGTCGCGCTGGGTGCCGCTGCTGGACCAGGCCCTCGAAGCCCGCCGGGCGGCCATCGCAGCGCTGCTGCGGACAGGCCCCTGAGCGGCCAGGCGGCCGCCCGCCGCCTCAGCCCCACCAGACCGGGCGGAAGCTGTCGTGGGCGGCAGCCCAGTCGTCCATGCTGATCTCGCTCACCTCCACCCCCGACAGGAAGCGCACCCGCTGCTGGTGGGACTGCGCGCCGCTCATCTGCCGGCTGCAGCGCAGGATGCTGTCGCGCACCTGGTTGGCATAGGTCGGCTGCACATTGCGCTGGATGGGCTGGAGCTTGCCGGCGCTGCGGCGGAACAGGCCGGGGAACTGCAGGGCGCGGGGGGCGGCAACAGGGGTGACGGCTTGCATGGCGGGCTCCGGGGGGAAGGCTTTCGATGGCGGCCAGTGTCTGCAGGACCGGGCTGCGGGGCCATCGCTCTGAACGGGGGCAGGCGGGGTGGCGCCTCCCTCTTTCGGGGGATGGGGAGGGAGGGCTTGCGCCATCTCCCCCCTACGGTGCCCCGCGCACCCCCTTGCGGGCGATTCCCGTGCGCCGGACCGGCGCCGAGACTGGCGGCATCGACCCAGGAGACGCCATGAAGACCGAATCCTTCCCACCGCCGCCCGAAGGCGGCGCCTACAGCAGCCCTGCCGTGCTGGGCCTGAGCATCCGCCAGCTGCGCGACTGGGAAGCCAGCGCCGCCAAGCTGCTGGTCGTCTGCCCCAAGTCCGATGACGAGACCTGGGACGACACCGAGCTCGACTGCCGCAGGACGGTGCTGTGAAGGCCGCGCCGCAGGGCTTCTCCTCGCTGCTGGGGCGCATGCCGCGCTGGTTCGTGGAGCATGCGCGCAAGACCGAGCTGCGCGGGCGGCGGCGCCGGGCGGCGCAGGCCGCGCGCTTCGAGATGGCCTTCTCGAGTCCGGTCACTCGCCGGGCCGAGGCCGCGCCGACCTGGGCCGACACGGTGGCCGACTGGCAGGCGCACTGAGCTGCCACTCGTCGGCCGGGCTGCGGCTTCGTGGGCCCGCCGGGGCGGCTCGTCACATGGCCTGCCGCGTGACAGGGCTCCGCCCTAGGGTGCCGGCTTCGCGCCGCCTTCGGCGCTCCCCCGCCAGACCTGGAGACCCTCCATGTCCAAGCAGTTCAAGGCCGTGCAAGCGCCAGCGCGCGACGACAGTCGCACCAACACCCGCATCCGCGAGGGCGGGCTTCGCTACGAGGCCAAGGCCACCGGCAGCCCCTATGCCCGGGACCTGGGCGTCATGCTGTCGTGCTTTCTGTGCGGCCGTCACCGTCCGCGCTCGGCCCTCAAGACGCGCAAGCTCGTCGGTCGGCATCACAGCGTCTGCGCCGACGGCTGCGGCGCGGGTTGAGCGCGGCGCCGGCTTCGGCGGGGCTACGGCGTGGCGTCGCCGGCGGCATCGGTCACCAACTTGAGCGGAGCCCGGGCGGGCGGCGCGGTAAGGTCGGTGCCTTGTCTCCTCTGCCCGCCTCGGGTGGATTCACCCTTCGGACCGTTCCCCGGCCGGAGGGTTTTTTCTGGGTGCCCGGATGGTGGCGTCTGAGGGCCCAGGGGCCTGCGTCATGAATCTTTCATGTGCGGCGGGCAGCATCCGGCGATGTTTTCCCAGCCCACTTTCCCTGGCTTGACCGGCCCGGCGCTGTTGTCGCTGGCCCTCAGCCTGGCCGCACCCGCGAGCCACGCCCAGCAGGCGCCTGCCTCGCTGGCCTTCAGCGACTTTTTCGTCCAGCCCATCGGCCCGCGCGGCCTTCAGCCCACGGCCCGGTTGCTCGCAGCCCAGGGGCGCGAGGTGCAGCTCGTCGGCTTCATGGTGCAGCGCGAGCATGCACAGCCGGGGCATTTTCTGCTCACGCCGCGGCCGGTGAGCATGGCCGAGCATGCCGACGGCGAGGCCGATGACCTGCCGGCCTCCACCGTCACCGTTGTGCTTCCGGCGGCGCAGCGCAGTGCCGTCGTGGCCCACACCGCCGGCCCGCTGCAGTTGCAGGGCCGCCTGGAGTTCGGGCCAGTGGAGGTTGAGCCTGGGCGGGTGTCCTGGTTGCGGCTGCATCTCGCACCCGGCGCCCTGGCCAATCCTTCGTCTGCTCCTTGAGTCACGCCATGAAACCTCATCTGATTCTGTCCCTGATGGCCGCTGTGGCGGCCGGCACTGCGGCGGCTGCACCGCAAGTGACACGCCTGACGCCGCCGAGCGAGCTCTTCAGCAGCGGCCGTGCCGACCCGGTCATCGCCCGCTTCCTGCCCGGCCAGCGCTTCGACCTGCAGGCGACGATCAAGGCCGATGCCGGCCAGAAGATCACTGCGGCGCGGTTCTTGGTGGACGGCAAGCCCGTGGCCGCCACGGTCGCATTGCGGGACTGCGCAGGCGGCTGTGTGAAGGGGCTGGGTGCCGAGACCGCCATCGCGACCGTGCGTGCGGTATCCGCCGACGCTGCAGGCCGGCATGAGTTCCAGGTCGAGGCGATGCAATCGGACGGCCAGCGGGTCGTGGCCCGGGGCAATTTCGACGTGGTGCCTTTCGCGGCGGCCATGGGCCCCAAGGTGAAGAACATCATCATCCTGCTGGGCGACGGCATGGGCGCCTCGCAGCGCACCGCCGCGCGCCTGGTGCAAGGCTATGCGCAGGGCAAGGCGCTGCAGCCCCTCGCCATGGACAGTTTCAGCGCCACGGCCCTGGTCAAGACGGCTTCGCTGAACAGCATCGTGACCGACTCGGCGCCGGGCATGACGGCCTATGTCAGCGGCAACAAGAACAACAACAACGAGGAGGGCGTGTTCCCTGACGACACCGTCGACGCCTTCGACAACCCCCGCATCGAGTACCTCAGCGAGTACCTGCACCGCACGCAGGGCAAACAGTTGGGCATCGTCACCACGGCCGACGTGTTCGACGCGACGCCGGCTGGCAATGCGGTGCACACCAGCAACCGCGGCGCCGGCACCGGCATCGTCGACCAGTTCTTCGACGACCGCAGCCGCACCGGCCTCGCGGTGCTGATGGGGGGCGGGCGCAAGTGGTTCCTGCCGGCCGGCACGCCCGGGTCGGCCCGCGCCGACAGCACCGACTACGCCTTCTCTGCCACGGATGCCCACACGGCGGAGATCGTCAAGCGCTGGGGCGCCGCCCCGGGGGCGATGGACAAGGGCCGCGATCTGATCGCTGCCTTCCAGTCCGCCGGCTTCACCTATGCCGCGACCAAGACCGACCTGGACCGCGCCGACACGGCCAAGCCGCTGCTGGGCCTCTTCGCGTTCTCGAACATGAACGTGGCCCTGGACAAGATCAACGGCCGCCGCGGTACCGACCGCAATGGCCTGGGCGGCGCCAGCGTGGTGGAGGACTTCGGTCTGCCTGACCAGCCCATGCTGGACGAGATGACGACCCAGGCGCTCGCCGTGCTCAAGCGCGCACCCAAGGGGTTCGTGCTGATGGTGGAGGGCGCGTCCATCGACAAGCAGGCGCATGCCATGGACACCGAGCGCTGGATGCTCGACACGCTGGAGTTCGACCGTGCCGTGCGCGTGGCCCAGGACTTTGCTGCCGAGCAGGGCGACACGCTCGTCATCGTCACAGCCGATCATGAATGCTCCGGCGCCGCGCTCATCGGCGGGGCCACCGTCACCGACAAGGCGCTGGCCGAGCTGGCAGGCAAGAAGGGTGTCGCCAACCTGCGCAACAGCGTGGTGGGCGTGTACGAGAAAGCCGGGTTCCCGCGCTACCGGCTGGCGGCTGACGGCTACCCCGAGACGACCGACATCGACTACCGCCTGCTCGTGGGCTACGGGGCGAATGCCGACCGTTATGAAGACTGGCGTACCAAGAAGACGCCGCAGCGCGACGGCCAGCAGCCCTTCGCGACGCAGCCGCCGCTGAAGTGGTACCCCGCCAATGCCCAGGAGCGCGATGACGCACTCGGCGAATTCCTGGTGACCGGCCAGGTGCCGGGCGAGCAGGCTGTGCACACGGCCACCGACGTGCCGCTGTCGGCTTACGGCCCCGGAGCGCTTGCCTTCACGGGCGTCATCGACAACACCGACGTCTTTTTCAAGCTCGCGCAGGCAGCCGTGAAGGGCGTGGTGGCGCCCGCCGATACTTCGGGCTCTCGCAAGCCCCCGAAGCCCCGCCGTTGATCCCCCCTGGCACCGCAGAGCCCGCAAGGTCGCGCCACCGCTGGCGCTGGCTCGCCGTGCTCGGCTTCGCGGTGCTGCTCTGGGTCATCGTCGAGCTCACCGGTCTGCGGGACCAACTCAGCCTGGCGCAGGTGCGCCGGGCCTTCGACGAGCACCGCGCCTGGGGCTTTGCGCTGTTCACGGCGCTCTTCGTGCTGGCCAACCTGGTGCACGTGCCGGGCGGCATCTTCCTGCTGGCGGCCGTGCTGGCGCTCGGGCCGCTGTGGGGTGGGCTGTCGACCTATGTGGCCGCCTGCGTGTCCTGCACGGTCACCTTCGTCGTCGTGCGCGCGCTTGGCGCGGATGCGCTGCGCGGGCTGGACAACCGCATCGCGCGGCGCCTGTTCGCGGCCCTCGATGCCCGGCCCGTGCGCAGCGTCGTGCTGCTGCGCCTGGTGTTCCATTCGGTGCCGGCGCTGAACTACGCGCTGGCGCTGTCGGGCGTGCGCCTGCGCCACTACGTGCTCGGCACGGTGCTGGGCCTGCCGCTGCCCATCCTGGTCGTGACCCTGCTGATGACCACGGTGGCCGGCTGGTTGGGCTGACCTTCGGCACGGGTTTCCCGGGCGGCAGATACTCACGGTCCCCCACAAGGAGACACACCCCCATGAAGACTTGGCTCATCGCCTCGCTCACCCTGGCTGCGGCCGCCACGGCCCCGGCCCAGCCGGCCGACCCGCTGAAGGCTGCCGTCGCGGCGGACAACCGGCTCGTCGGCAACGTGGCCCGCGACGCCGCGCGCCGCCCCTACGAGACGCTCAGCTTTTTCGGCATCAAGCCCACCGACACGGTCGTGGAGCTGTCGCCGGGCGGTGGCTGGTACACCGAGATCCTGGCGCCCTATCTGCGCGAAGCCGGCCAGCTCTACGCGGCGGACGGCGGCAGCGCACGCTTCAAGGCCAAGATGGAATCCATGGGCGTGTACGGCAAGGTCAGGATCACGACCTTCGACCCGCGCAACGGCGTGCTGGACATCGCCCCCGCCGGCACGGCCGATGCGGTGCTGACCTTCCGCAATGTGCACAACTGGATGGCGCAAGGCGAGGCCAAGACCCAGGCCGTGTTCGATGCGGCCTTCAAGGCCCTCAAGCCGGGCGGCGTGCTCGGCGTGGAAGAGCACCGCCTGCCGGCCTCGCGCCCGCAGGACCCGGCCGCCAAGAGCGGCTATGTGCACGAGGCGGTCGTCATCAAGTTCGCCGAGAACGCCGGCTTCAAGCTGGCCGCCCGCAGCGAGATCAATGCCAACCCCAAGGACACGGCCGACCACCCGGACGGCGTCTGGACCCTGCCGCCCACCTATGCCCTCAAGGACAAGGACCGCGCCAAGTACCAGGCCATCGGCGAGAGCGACCGCATGACGCTCAAGTTCGTCAAGCCTTGAGGCGCGGCCGGCGCGGCGCTGCAGCAGGCGCATGAAGCACGCCGTCATCGGCTACGGGCGCCTGGCGCTCGCGCTGGTGCCGGCGCTGCGCGCCGCCGGCGAGACGGTGGCCATCGGCCGCCGCACGCCCGGCGCGGGCGAGTTGCGGCCGGCCGAAGCGATGCGGGAGGCCGACTGGGTCTGGCTGACCGTGCCGGACGACCACATCGCCGCCACAGCCGCCGCCTTGCCCTGGGCGCCGGGCCAGCTGGCGCTGCATTGCAGCGGCGCCACCCCGCTGTCGGCCCTGGCGCCGGCGCCCGCGGCGGCGGGCTTCCACCCCTTGAAGCTGCTGGCGGGCGACGCCGGCCTGGCCGGTGCCGCAGTCGGTATCGAGGCGGGCCCGGCGCAGGCGCCGGCGCTCATGGCCCTGGCACTCGCCCTCGGCCTGCGGCCCCTGCTGCTGCCTTCGCCCATGAGCCTGCAGGCGCGTGCCGCCTACCACGCAGCGGCCAACCTCGCGGCCAGTGGCGTGCTGGCGGTGCTGGCCGAGGCGCAGGCGCTGTGGGTGTCGGCGGGCCTCACGGCGGGCGACGCGCTGCCTGCGCTCGCACCGCTGACGCAGGGCGCGCTGGACGTGGCCCGCGTGCGCGGCCTGCCCGGGGCCGTCTCGGGGCCGGTGGCCCGGGGAGATGCCGGCGTGCTGGCGCGCCACCTCGCCGCGCTGGCCCAGGCCGGGCTGCCCGACGACCTCATGCAAGCCCTGGTGCAACGCCAGCTGGCCCTCGCGCAGGCGGCCGGGCGGCTGACTGAGACACAAGTCACGGCCCTGCAGGCCACCCTCGGCAAAGCCTGAAGTCGTTTGCAGCCGGCAGCGTGATAAAGGCCGCGTTCGGCTCGTTGTCAGGCGCTTGCGCCGGGGGGCAAGACTTCTAAACTGCGTCGGCCCGTCGCTGGTGTCGGGCGCATCGAGGGAGTTCTCCATGTCCGACGCATCCATCCAGGCCGTGATCCGGGCCGACGCCGCCCAGATCCTGCACAACGTCGTGGACGAACTGCCCGACGCCCGCGAGCGGCTGGCCTATGTGCGCAGCATGACCGAGCAGGCGGCCACCAAGGTGCTCAACCTCGTCGAGGCTGCGCAGGAAGACGCGGAAGCCGTTCGCAAGAAGGGCCGCGAGTTGTCTGACGCGCTGAACCGCCTCGCGCTCTCGACCAACATCAGCCAGGACCGCGCCCGCGCCCTGATGAAGCTGTGCGCGGCCTATGCGGCCGACGCCGCGAGCTTTGCCGCCCGCGAGAAGTCGCTGCACACCGAGATCATGATGTCCCAGGACTTCCAGGATCTCTCCGGCCAGGTCATCAACAAGGTCAGCAAGATGATGGAGCGCGCGGAGCCGCCGCTGCGCGACCTGATGAACTCGCTGCCCGCACCGGTCGAGCCGCTGGCGCCGCCGGAACTCGGTGGCGTGCAGACGCCCGACAAGGCCCTCAAGCAGGACGACGTGGACGACCTGCTCGCCTCGCTCGGCTTCTGATCACACCCAGCTCGCCGGGTCCAGCCGGTAGTAGCCGCTCAGCTCGGCGTAGAGCGCCGGGTGGCCGGCCGCCAGCTCGATCGGCCGCTCGAAGAACAGCTCGCTGATCACCGCGAAGAACTCCGCCGGGTCGGTGGCCGCATAGGCATCGATCAGCCCCGGCTCGCCACGCGCCAGCCGCCAGCGCAGCGCATCGAACTCGTTCTGCATCACCGTGGACCAGCGCCGGTAGGCGTCGGCCGAGGGCAGGGCGGGTGCGCCATTGGCCGGGCCGCCGGCCTGGTCGAGCTGGTGGGCGAATTCGTGGATGACCACGTTGTGCCCGTCGCCCGGCGTGGCCGCGCCGCGCTTGACCTCGTCCCAGGCCAGCAGCACCTGGCCCTGGCTCCAGCTTTCGCCGGCCAGCACACGGCGCTGGTCGGACAGCACGCCGCCCGATGCCGTCACCGGCCGGTCCACGACGAAGGCGCTGGGATAGACCAGCACCTGGCGCAGCTCCGGGTACACGCCGCGCGCGGCTCCCAGCAGCGGCAGGCAGGCCAGCGCGGCGATGGTGACGCGCATTTCGTCCGTCACGCGCAGGCCGCGGCAGCCGAGGATGGGCTTTTCGGCCAGGAAGACCTGCATCAACCCCTTGAGCCGCAGTTGCTGGCGCGCCGGCAGGCGGCCCACCAGCGGCACATGCCGCCGCAGCAGGCGGCGCCAGGCCGCCGGGAAGGGGCGGCTCGCGATGCGTTCGCGGCGGCGCCGCACCCACAGGGGCCACAGGGCGATGCCGGCAGCGGCGAGCAGCACGAGGCTGAAGCAGAGGAACAGGGCCATCCCGGTCAACTGGGTGCGTGGCGCCGGTTTGCAAGCCGGGGTTCAACCCCAACTGGTACAAGCGGGCCATGCGCTCCACCCCTGTGCCTTCGCTGAGCGCCTGGCAGGTGCAGGGCGGCATCTGAGCG
>Ga0233424_10003416_pt1 | contig 10308 bp, 9 predicted proteins | sample Watercolumn_Towu_FD_181011 | JGI IMG/M metagenome (GOLD analysis project Ga0233424, IMG submission 181011) | Freshwater microbial communities from Lake Towuti, South Sulawesi, Indonesia - Watercolumn_Towuti2014_125_MG | ecosystem: Environmental > Aquatic > Freshwater > Lake | place: Indonesia... | reverse complement strand
GCCGCAGTCATCGCTGTAAAGATATTGTTCAGAATCTTCTCGTATTGGCAAGAAAGCCTATAGAAAACTCTGAAGAAAACATTTCTGTAGCCTCGTGCCTGAAAGAGGCTTTGCAAGTTTTAGAATTACAAACCAAATCTTTTGGAATTCGCATCAATCCACCAGATCCTCAGCTTGATTTTTCATTGCGGGGAAAAAAGCATTATTTGTTGCAATCGTTGACCTCGCTTTTGCAAGAATCCATCAATTCAATCAATCAAAAGAAGTACTCCTACCCACAACACAAAGGCCGTATAGATATTTTTATTTATAAAAGTGGCTCGAAACTGCATCTTGAAATCAAAGACAATGGTATTTTCGCCGACGATGTGAATGTGATCTCTCCGAAAATCTCAACCCGTGCTAAATCTGTGGCTCAACGTCTGATCAATGAATTAGGCGGAGAATTACACCTGAAAGGGTTTACGGACCCCTTCACCCGCGCTCTTTTGATTTTTGAAAATCCTTAAATATGAGCAAAATTTTCCTCTTTTTAACCTAAATCCTCTGTCGATAGGTCTTGAAATTGGCAGAGTTCGAGGAATTTTTGACACCTCCGTCAAAGTTTCTTGTAAGATGGGTTATGCACCCACCATGGAAGGAAGGTACATGCGAACACAACGAATTCTGATCCTGGACGATGAGTCCAGCCTCCGCTCAGCCCTGTTTCGTGTCTTAGATCGAAAAGGCTTTAATGTCATCACTGCCAATCGCATTGAAGAAGCCAAGACATTGACCCAAGGGGATTCGCCAGTGGACCTCGCGGTGGTGGATTTAAATCTTCCAGACGGCAATGGCATGGACTTTATGGAACACATCAAAGTTCAACACCCCAATTGTGAAGTGATTATTCTTACAGGCCACGCCAGCATTGATTCAGCTGTGAAAGCCACACAAAAGGGAGCTTTTCATTTTATAACAAAGCCTTTTAATCTCGAGGAACTGATGAGTGTGATTGAAAAGGCTCTGACTCACAAGAAACTGCAACAAGAAAATATTCAACTGCGCTCAGAGCTCAATAAAAAATATAAATTTGAACAGATCATTGGCCAAAGCGAAGCCATTGAAGCGGTTTTAAATCTCGTTGAACGCGTGGCTGATTCGGACTCGACGGTGATGGTGACTGGAGAATCGGGAACCGGCAAAGAACTTATTGCGCGTGCCATTCATTACAACTCGTCTCGCCGGGATGGTCCATTTATTCCCATCAATTGCGGCGCCATTCCCTCAGAACTTTTAGAGAGCGAGTTGTTTGGCCATGTCAAAGGCGCCTTCACGGGAGCCTTGAACAATCGCGTGGGTCGCTTTGAGTTGGCCGACGGTGGCACCATCTTTCTTGATGAAATTGGTGATTTAGAACCTTCGTTGCAAGTGAAACTCTTGAGAGTTTTGCAAGAGAGAAATTTTGAACCCGTGGGTGGCACAAAAACAATCTCTGTGAATGTACGCGTGATAGCAGCCACCAATATCAATCTTGAAGACGCTGTCGAAAACAACCGATTTCGTGAAGATCTTTACTATCGTTTGAATGTGATTCCCATTGTTATTCCCGCTTTGAGAGAACGCAAGACTGACATTCCTCTTTTACTGAATCATTTCATGAACCAATTTTGCAAACAAAAGGGCCGTGGTCTCACTGGCTTTTCACCGGAAGCCCTTGAAAGCTTATGCAATTATGGCTGGCCCGGAAACATTCGTGAATTAGAAAATTTAGTCGAAAGACTTTCGATTCTTAAAGGAGAAGGCCGCGTCGAAATGTCAGACCTTCCTCACAAGTACAAAACCACCAAATCACCGATGCTTGAGGTCGGTGGAGTGGATATTCCCGATGGTGGACTGGATTTCAATACGGCCGTCGACACTTATGAGAACGCTTTGATTTTAAGAGCTCTTGAAAAAACCAATTGGAATAGAAATCAAGCCGCGCAATTGCTGCGACTCAATCGAACGACCTTGGTTGAAAAGATAAAGAAAAAAGGATTGCGCCCTCCCGAGGGTGATCTTGGTTTATAAATATAAGAACCACCTCACTTATGTGGGCTTACGCAGTTCTATAAATAAAACGGCCTCAGAATTGAGGCTTTGAGAATAAAAAAGCGAGGTGACTCACCTCGCTTTTTTTTATCTTCGTCCGAAGAAATTAGATTCTGTAAGGATTTTTCAAAGTTTGAGTGATAAAGATGCGGCGATAAAAACTTTCGTAAAATCTAAGAACTTTATCAGAGTAGATCTTTGGAACCTCGCCTCTCTTGCTCACCTTCGCAACAACTCCAGGACCTGAATTGTAAGCAGCAATGTATCTGTACGAGTGATTTTTAAATTTTTCACGTAAGTAGCTGAAGTAAGCCACACCCAATTGGATGTTGCGAACCGGATCTCTTAAAGAGCTTGAATCTTTGTAAGGAATTTTAAAGCGCTTTGCAATGTACTCACCCGTTTTTGGCTTTAACTGCATTAAACCAAGTTCACCGACACTGCCAACAGCATCTGGATTGAAACCACTCTCAGTGCGAATGATTGAAACCACAAACACAGGATCAATCGAATACTTTTTAGATTGTTCTAAAATAGCTTTAGTGATTTTTTCGGCTTTCTTTTCATGCTTTTTAGGTAAGCTACGACGAACTAAATTTAAAATTTCAACATTCAAGAACATTTCGCCTTCAAGTTTAGAAGCATTGCTGCCCTCATAACCACGGCCTAAAATCTCTTTTGCATGAGCTGAGCGAACACGCTCATTGACCGTGTATCGTTCATCAAAAGCGATATCAATCACTTCAAAGTTTTGAAATAAGACAAACATGACTGTCAAAGTAAGTAGTGTGTATGTTTTTCTCATCTTGCACCTCGTATACCCCTTACTATTTCAAGAGCCATACCTACCCGAAATGAGATGTGAGATGCAAATAAAGGCCTGAAAACCGCCTCTATGGCCGGAATTGAGAAGTGTTCTCTGCTAGATACACAAATTTCGCGCCCAAGTCGGGCGAGTGTTGGCGAAGAATGTCATTGATTTTTCTCAAGGTGAAACAAAAGCCTAGGTTTGTTTCAACCAGGCCAGGTATTCTTTGAGGTTTTTCTCTGACCCAAGTTGAGACGGAGAGTAAATCTCTTCGTGAGCCAAAGCCGCCGGCAAATAGGTTTGCTCAACCCAAGCTTTGGGGTGGTCATGAGGGTACTTGTAATTTCCATCATCTGACAATGAACGCAAATGCAGAGGAACATCCAGACTTCCCGTTTTTTCAACCAACTCTAAAGCCTTATTAATCGCTAAATAACTGCGATTGGATTTAGGACAACTTGCTAAGAAGGTGGTCGCTTGTGCCAAGCTGATGCGGGCTTCGGGCATTCCTACCAGTTCGACCGCTTGCAGAGCAGCGATGGCCAGGGGCAAGGCGCGAGGCTCAGCATTGCCTATATCTTCAGAGGCTAAAATCACCAATCGACGAGCAATGAAAACGGGATCTTCTCCTCCCTTGAGCATACGAGCCAGATAATAAATGGCCGCATTCGGATCGCTTCCACGCACACTTTTTATAAAAGCTGAAATACAATCATAGTGCTGCTGAGATTTTTTATCATAGGCCATGGGCGGCTGACTCAAAATCTGATTCATAGATTCATGGGTCAACGGAAAAAGAGATTTAAACTTTCCTGTGCGCTCTACCGCCAAAATAATTTCTAAATTATTCAAAATGCGTCGCCCATCTCCATCCGAGAGATGAATTAAATTTTCAATCGCGGCAGCAACAAAAACATCCTCTTTCTTTTTATTTTCAGCCTGCAAAGCTTTTTCAATGAGCAAAATAAGATGCCGCTGTTCCAATCGTTTAAATTCAATGACTCGACAGCGACTTAACAAAGCGCGATTCAATTCATAACTGGGGTTTTCAGTGGTCGCCCCCACAATGTACAAATCGCCCTTTTCGACAAAAGGCAAAAGCACATCTTGCTGAGCCTTATTAAAGCGATGGATCTCATCCACAAACAACAAGGTTTTCTGTTGTTGCTCAAGTCGGCGTCTTCGCCCTTCGTCTCCGGCTTCCTTCAAGGCTTTCGCTCCGGCATCAACGGCATTGAGACTTTGAAAAAAAGCTTTCACATGATGAGCCAAGACTTGAGCGAAACTGGTTTTGCCTGTGCCCGGAGGTCCCCAAATAATTAAATTTTGCAATTGCCCCTCTCGCAACAAAACTCCCAGAGGAGTTTTCTCACCAATGGCATGCTCTTGCCCCAAAACTTCATCTAAGTTTTTAGGTCGCAATTTTTCAGCCAGAGGCTGATTCACATGTCCATAAGCATGGGAGAATAAATCCATTTATTGAGCCTTTGACTTCTTTCTCGGCGAAGTGGGTTTAAAAGCCATATGACATAAAAATTCAAACATCACATCCACGCCCACTAACGAAGTCAACTGTGCGTGATCATAAGGAGGAGAAACTTCGACCACATCTCCTGCCACAAGATTTTTAATTTTCAAGCCACGTAAAATTTTTTGCGTTTCGTAAGAGGTTAAACCTCCCACCACAGGAGTTCCTGTACCAGGAGCATAGGCGGGGTCTAAGCAATCCACATCAAAGCTGATATAGGTGGGAGTTTCATCAAAGCTTGGCAAACTATCAATAAAACTCTCGAGACTTTTTTTACGAACATCATCGACCGTGCAAACTTTGATTTTATGTTTTTTAATAAAATCCAAATCATCACGTCCAGCCAAAGGACCGCGAATACCGATTTGAATCATTTTTTTAGGGTCCACTAAACCTTCTTCAACCGCATGACGAGCAAAAGCTCCGTGGTGATACTCTTTGCCCCAAGCCGCTGGATAAGTGTCTAAATGAGCATCAAAATGAATGAAAGCTAATTTTTTTCCATGATGTTTTTTTAAGGCACGTAAAACAGGTAAAGTGGTGGAATGATCTCCACCCACTGAGATAAATCTTTTTTTAGATTTTAAAACTTCAGAGACAAAACTTTCGATTTTTTCATAAGTTTGTTCAAGATCAATCGGCACCACTTGACAGTCGCCAATGTCAGCCACGCGCAATCTTTCAAAAAAATTCACATCACGGTTCATATGATACCCGCGACCTAAACTTGAAGCCTCACGAATTTGTGAAGGAGCAAAGCGGGCTCCCGGACGATAAGAAACTCCTCCGTCAAAAGGAATTCCAAAAATAGCGACATCAAAATCATCTTTCACTGTTGCAATAGGTAAGCGAAAAAAAGTTTTAATTGCTGAAAAGCGTGGATACTCGCGACCACTCAGAGGTTTAAATTCCATATGTCTCACCTTCTATTTGGTTCGACTTTAGAGTGCCCCCCGTCAAGGGGCAAGTTTATTTTGGTTTTCTTGTATTTCTCGCATACACTCTCGCGCAGTCTATGGAACAAAGTTTAAAAAAAGATCACTCCACACTTTTAAATTGGTATTTAGAAAATCACCGCCCATTGCCATGGCGACAAGATCGCGATCCTTATAAAATTTGGATTTCAGAAATCATGTTGCAACAAACAACAGTGACCGCTGTCGTGCCGTTTTTTGAACGTTTTATGAAGTTGTTTCCCAATGTCGAGGCCTTAGCCTCAGCTCCTCTTGAACTAGTTTTAGAAGCTTGGTCAGGATTGGGCTATTACACACGAGCGCGCAATTTGCATAAAGCGGCGATGATTTTAGCAGCGCAAGGTTTTGCCAAATCGCACTCGCAATTGATTGAATTGCCGGGCTTAGGACCCTACACCTCACGAGCCATTTCAAGCATTGCTTTCGATGAAAAAGTAGGAGTGCTTGATGGCAATGTCATTCGTATTCTTTCGCGCCGCTATGGCTGGAAACTCGAATGGTGGAAGACCAAAGAACGCGAGACTTTACAGAAGCGCTCCGATGAACTAGCCGCTTTCGGGCACAGCTCCTCCTTCAATCAAGCCATGATGGAGTTAGGCGCAACAGTTTGCACTCCTCAAAGTCCCCGTTGTCTGCTTTGTCCTTGGCAAACCAGTTGTGTCGCTCGTCTCACTCATCAGGTGAAACAAATTCCACTCAGCAAACCCAAAAGAGAAAATGAGTTTTGGGCTTATAAGCCCGTATGGAGTTTCGACCAAGGTCGAGTCTTGCTCACTTCAGAACATGAGGCTCCTTTTTTGAAAAACCAGTTGTTGTTTCCCGGTTCTTTTTCTCGTCTTTTAAAAAAACCGACTCATTTTGATCTAAGGCACTCAATCACTCACCACGATATTTATATTCAAATTGATTATAAAAAGAAAACCTCGATTGCAAAGTCCAAGTCTTTAAAATCTTCAACAAAAACACGGACTAAAAAAGTATCGATCAAAAATACGGATTCATTAAAATGGGTTCCTTTGACTGATTTAAAGCGCTGGAATCCCAGCTCTCTATTGCAAAAAATCTGTGCACAGGCCTTGAAAAAACAGAGTGAAAAAGAGTAGAATGGGGCCCTATGAAAATAAAAATTGTTTATACTTTTGTCGCGGCTTTTTTGACTTCACAATTTCTTTTAGCGGCTCCGATTCCAACCACCAGCTCATCGGTGCTAGGATCAGCTGAAAACGGGCATTTTTTTAAAGGTCTTGGCTTTAGCATGAAAACCAAAGGTACAACTTGGGTGGCCTTGCAAGATGAAGACAGTTTTTTAACTAAAAGTGCGCGCCTGGGTCCCGCAGGAACAGGTAAATCTGATGAGGCTCCTCGCCTCACAGTTCGAATTGATAGTCTTAGCAAAAATTCAAACTTAGAAACCTATGCAAAAAAATGGATGCGCGATTACGGAAACTTTGGTTTTGAGACTTTAGGCACTCAACCCATTAAAATTGGTGGTGGCAAAGGACTCGTGGTCGACCTTGTTCAAAAAAGCAAAAACAAACAACTACGCCAAGTGATTTTGAATAAAGAAAAAGACTCTCGCGTTGCGATTTTAACTTGTGTGGATCAAAAATCGAACTTCAATCAAACTTTGCCGATTTGTAATCAAATCATCAATACCTTTGAATGGAATAATTCTGACAAAACAAATCCGTAGAGCCATTGTTGGCGATGAAGGAGAATCTTTGCGCCAACAACCATTTCAGGGCCCTATTTTAAAATTTCTCGTTTGCCCCACTCCGATGGTGATAAAGTTTTTTGCTTGATGCTTTTCTAAAGCCGTCTTCAGATCTATGAGAGGCTGATCAATGGCTTCATTCGTCAATTGAAAAGTTCCAAAATGCATTCCAATAGACAGCTGACTTTTTAAATCCTGGTGAGCCAAAACGGCATCTTCAGGATTCATATGACTTTCTTTCATAAACCATCGTGGCTCGTAAGCTCCAATTGGCAAAAATGATAAATGCATTTCTCCCAGTCTTTCACGAGTCAAATTGAAATGAGGACCATAACCCGTGTCACCGGCAAAATAAATTCTTCTCTCTTGAGCTTCAATAACAAACGCCCCCCAAAGAGATTCTCTCTTATCAAAAGGAGTTCGCGCACTCCAATGTTGAGCCGGAGACAAAGTGATTTTCATCGCCTCACTCACTGTGTGGCTTTGCCACCAATCCAACTCAACGATTCTCTCTTTTGGTACAAATGGAAGAAACTGTTGATTGGCTAAAGGCAAAATAAAGAGGGGATGAAAGCGTTTTTCAATCTCTTTCAAACTCTCAACATCCATATGATCATAGTGATTGTGGCTCACCAAAACAAAATCAATGGTAGGCAACTGAGCTATAGTGAGACCTGGGGGATGCACTCGCTTAGGACCTAAAAAAGAAAGTGGGCTGGCCCTTTCTGAAAAGACCGGATCTGTGATCAAGTTTTTACCGGCCACTTGAATCAAAAAAGTGACATGATTAACTAAAGTGACTGTGACGTCACCCACCTTGCGAGATGGGTTGGCAATCAGTTCAAAATCAGGTTGAAATTGATTTTCAACTTTTTCAGGCCAAGAAGCCCTCGTCTCTGTCACATTCCATTTTATAAGATCAGAAAAAGATTTTTCAGCCTCAACTCCGAATAAATTAAAAAATCTTTTACCATCAAAATGATCACTTCGATCACGAGAAGAACTCACACAACCTCCAAAAAGCGGGACAAAGAGAAGAAGCTGACACCAAAAAAAACAAAAAGACTTTTTTTTCATGCCTCTCCTTTTTAGCCTTTAAAAAAGCCCTTCTTTGGTTGAAGAAAGGCTTTTTTTAAATATATGCATTCTATTCTCTCTTGTCATGCTCCCAAAATTCAGGTGCTTTTTAGCAATCTTTGATCAGCACTCACGGACCCACTTGAGTGTGGTTCCAGGGTTCGGCCCGTGGTGGCTTTTGCGGCCTTCGCTTATTTCTATTTTCCCCCGAAGCTCTTCTTTGGACTCGAAAACCTCTTTTTTGTCACAGAATCTTATTTAAAATCAGAGGAGCGATTTCAGATGCGCAGTGGCCTCCACCCATTTTCTGACATTGAAGTGGACCTCGGCTGTTAAAGAGTTCGACAGTCCATCCACCCAGCAGAAAACAAGCTGAAAGCTTCAATGAAGCTCTGATGAGACTTTGCAAAAAAGCAAGGAGGGTGTATAGAAGGGTCTATGGAAATTCGCGACCCCGTTCATGGATCTCTTTTTTTCAGTGATGCCGAAGTTCAGGTGATTGATACACCCGAATATCAACGTTTGCGTGCCATTAAACAATTGGGATTTTCGGAAGTGTCCTTTCCGGGGGCGACCCACAATCGCTATCTTCACTCCATTGGAGTTTCGCATTTAGCGGGAACTATTTTTGATCAGGTCTTTCGGGCTTATCCCTTCACCAAAGTCGCCGTGAAAAATCGCTTGCGTCAGGCCACTCGCCTGGCGGCCCTTTTACACGATGTAGGACATGGACCCTTGAGCCACACCACTGAACAAGTGATGCCGATGGTTTAAGAACTCAAAATCAAATTGTATGCGGAACAAAATTTTGATCAAAACCGTCGTGCCAATCACGAGGATTATACAATCAAGTTTGTCACTGAATCGAATATTGCCAATGTCATTCGTGAAGAGTTCAGTGAAATTTCTCCGCTGCACATTGTAGCCTTGGTGGATCGAAGTATAAAAATTGATGATGATTTTTTCCATGATGGCAGCATTGATTTTCGTCCCATTCTTTCACAAATTGTTAGCTCGGAACTTGATGCCGATCGCATGGACTATCTTGAGCGTGATTCTTATTTTTGCGGAATCAACTATGGTCGCATTGATCGAGATTGGCTTATTCAAAACCTCACATTGCATATCGTGAATGGTCATGCGCATTTGGCTTTGAATCGCCGCGCTCTGTATGCTTTTGATGACTTTTTGATTTCACGCCACCATATGCATTTAATGGTGTACTTTCATCATAAGAGCATTATTTATGAAGAGATGTTGAATCGCTATTTAACGTCCACTGACTGCGATTTCAAATTACCTCCACAAATCCAAGAATACACCAAGTACAATGACTACAAACTGCATGAACATTTGGCGCAAAGTAAAAACACTTGGGCCCAAAGAATTGCTCATCGTCGTCCTTACAAAGTTCTTTTAGAGATGCACAACATGAATGATTCGCAACGTCCTGAAAGAATTAAAGGCTTTTTAGAAAATAAAAATATCGACGTTATTTGGGCCAGCTCCAAAGCTCGTCTTTCAAAATATCACTCATCAGCCGCAGAACCCAAAGCTCCGCCTATTTATGTTGTGGATCAGTACGACAAATGGGTTTCTCCGATGCCTGTGGATCAGGCCACCGAAATTTTTCAACGCTACGAAGGGGCTCGTATCATTGACCGCCTCTATGTAGACCCCAATCAATTCGGCGACGCCAATCACATTATCACCGAAGAAAAATTATAACCTCACACAATGGGCCCCCTGTGAGCGCGTTCTAAAACAAAGCCCCGCCCCCGCTCTTGAGGGTTATTTGCAGTTGAGAATTTGTCCCGTCATGCCTTGGCCGGCTGGTGAGAGCAAAAAGAGAATCATATTTGCGAGTCTCTCAGGTTCGAGCAAACGAATTTCAGGATTTTTTTGTTTTAACTTTTCCAAGCTTTCTTTGACCGACTTGGATTGAGGTTCATTTTTAAGAAGGTACTCTTCTGTCACTCCCATCGTCACCCAATTGGCTGTTAAACCAAGAGATTGTAATTCTCGAGCGAGAGTTTGGTAAAACAAGGGCAAGCCTCCCCGAAGAGCACAGCCTAGGACATCTCCATACTGTGGATTCAGTTGCATTTCATAGCCAAGGCCAATCAATCGCGCC
>Ga0233424_10003415_pt1 | contig 10308 bp, 5 predicted proteins | sample Watercolumn_Towu_FD_181011 | JGI IMG/M metagenome (GOLD analysis project Ga0233424, IMG submission 181011) | Freshwater microbial communities from Lake Towuti, South Sulawesi, Indonesia - Watercolumn_Towuti2014_125_MG | ecosystem: Environmental > Aquatic > Freshwater > Lake | place: Indonesia... | reverse complement strand
TGCCTGTGGCGTCGCGGCTCGAGGCCCGAATGCCTTCGACGAGACCGGTGAGCTGCTCGCGCCCTTGAACGTTCCGGCCGAGCAGGAACACTCCGGCCGGTGAGGTGTCTTCGATCCGGTCCCGCAAGCTCTCGGATACCGCCGTACCGGAGATCCCGAGCACAAGAAGGTGCCCGACGCGTTGTCGGACCGTCCACCCGTCGACGAGCCGCAGCAGGTCGATGTAGTCGGGGTCGGCATGCGTGACGGCGGCTGTGGAAAGCGGTCCATCGCAGTGCAGGGGCGCCGCGGAGACCGTGCCGGTCATGAGTGAGCAGGATGCAAGCACTAGGGTCGCCGCAATGCGGGCCGCGCAGGACGGACTAATTCCCGCTGCCACCCTCCCTCCTTGCCTGGAGTGGAAGGTAACGCCCCTTCGCGCGCGGTTCCATGCCCAATCAAGCGGCGATCCCATGAATACCATATCCAAACTTGAAAGGTGCGACGTTCGTGCCTTCCTTCGCCTGCGCGTGGTGCGGCATCGGGTCGGCAGGTGGGACCCGGATTGAAACGGTACGGCTAGCGCAAGGTTGCCGTCACCCGGTAGTCTGTCGGCTCAAGGGTGGCCGGTGCCATCGGGGATACGAGGATCGAAATCTTGGCCCCGCCAGTGATCGCGGCGGCCGGGAGCACCAATGACCCTCGGGCCCGCCCGTCCGGGCCGCGACGCATCGTGACGGATTCGACCTGCGTTCCCGTGGGGCCAACAACGACCGCGCGCGACGCCCACTCAACGGCAACGTGGTTCGCGGTCAGGATGAAGCCGCGCGGTTGCCAGTCGGCGTTCGCAGGCAACTGAGCGCCACTCCCGGTGACGATGCGCATGTTCGACACGGCGAGGCCTGAGCGGTGGAAGGCTTGGTCGTTGATCTGGAAGATGCGGACTCTCGCGACGCGCCCTGCCGCAGCCGCGAGGTCGAATCGGGCGGGTATCCACCTTGGCGACTCGCCGCCGCTTCCGCCGGTCCATGCGTGTCCGGGGTTCTGCCCGATTGGGTTGGCGTCTGTCGTTCCGGTCCCGGGGATCGGTCGCCACGTGCACCCGCCGTCGACGGAGATGGCCACGCCAGCGTGGTCGTAGTCCTGTTCGAGGTCGTACCACGCGTCCAGGTCCAACGACGCGTTGGCCTCACCCCGCAAGTCGATCGTTTGCGTGAGGGTTGCGTCGACGTCGTCGGCGGGATACCCCCACCAGAACGACCCGTCTCCGGGTGGGGATGCGCCGATCGCGCGCGTGGTTCCATTGCCGTCGACGGCCAGCTCGAGGTCGGCGGTGACGGTGGAGGGAACGGCGACTTCAATCAGCCGGGTGCCATAGGGCGGGAGTTGGCCTTGGGCCACGGCGGAAAACCTGGTTGACGCGTCAAGGCGCTCCGCCGGCGCGGGCTTCTCGGAGAGGATTGGGTCCTTCCCGAATGCGAAGCGCCCGTCGACGACCCTTGGGTCATCCAACGCGGTGGCCGTGATGAAGTCGGCGAAGAGATCGTCGAACGTGGATGGACGGGGTGGGTGACCCGTGGGCAGTTCCGGGGCGGGTGTCGACAGGTATCGGTCGACCACCTGGGTCGAGACCCCTGGGGTCCTGATGATTGCCCGCAGGCGATCGTTGCCGCCTGCGCGAAATCCGAGGTAGCGGACAATCAGCGACGCGGCTCCGTAGTGTGGCACGGCGTCAATGGGGCGTTCCGCCCACCCGGTGACTGGGGTTTCAAGGCGTCGCAGGTACGACCGAACCGGTGATGCCTGCGCGTGACCAGTCAGGACCATGGCGAGTTCGGACGCACCCTCGTTGAGCCACGAATCCTGCTGCGGATGGCTCAACCAGTGCAGGAAGTGCTGCACCTCGTGCGCGTGGACACCGTCGAACCCGGGTTGTCCGGGTCTGATGACGTCGCTGTTCATGTAGACCATGACCCGCTCGTTCGAGTTCGGCGTGAGCGAGGCGGGAGTCAGGTCGCTTGAGGAGAAGTAGCCCCCGACGCCAGGCACCTGGCCGCTGAAGACCGTGATGCGCCCCGGTGCCGGCATCGGCCCGAACGTCGCCTCAAGGATCGGGAGAGTCTTCGTCTCGAACGTCTCGACGGTGGCGGAGATCGCTTCAGGGGCAATCGCCACCTTGTCCTGGACGAACACCAGCAGGTGTTCCGATACCGCCCTGAGGGTTGCCTGGACGTCCATGTACACGCGCCTGCGTTCGTTCAGCACCTTGAACGTCCGTCGCTCCCCGATCACCCCGTCCTGCCACATCGGCACGGGCGTCGGCAGCGGGTCGGTACACGCGTTCCCGCGGAACTGGCGGGCAAGCGCAATCTCATCCCGCGCCGGCGGGGTTTCGCGGAGCAGCGTCAGGCGGGTCCGGTCGGCCTCGGCGAGGTCAACCACGGCCTCGGCACGAGGCGGGACACGGCCTGCCTCGGCATTCGCCCGGTGCGCGTCACCCCCGGACGTGACCAACCATGCGACACTGGTCGCAGTGATCACCCACGCCATCGCATTGCGAGAACGTCGGACGGGAACTGGAGCCCGCGAGTGGCTGGGCATCGTCATACGGAGGATAGCGTCGTCCTCTCCCGCGCGACCACCGCGCCGCCCCGCTGCCGGCCGGGCGCACTCAATGCGTCGGGAGCCTGGACGACAGATGTGATGGGATGCCACGTTGACGAGTAGTCGGCGCCGCAGGGCGGTGCCAAGCGAAGCCGCCGTTCAGGATGCGTGGGGCGCGACGGCGGGTGCATCTGTGCCCATCGATGGGGACGGCACGATACACGTGCACTTCCCGGGATGGCGCAACCGGTCGGCCGGGCCTGACTTTCGCGACGCCGTGCTTGAAACAGGCGGGTCGCTGGTGCGGGGGGACGTCGAGGTCCATCGTGACGCGCGCGACTGGGTGCGTCACGGGCACGACGCGGACCCGCGTTACGCGCATGTGGTGTTGCATGTAGTCGGTTATGCCGACGGTGAAGCGCCCGGGCCGTCGCGCCGTGCCCGCGCGGCTTCACTTGCCGGGGTGGGCATCGGTGATGCGCGCGTGCCGTTTGGGTGCAGGTCCGACGCTCCGCGGCGCCCCGATGCCATTCTCGCGACCCTCGAAGCTGTCGGGATAGCGCGGTACCGGGTGGCGTCGCGACGGATTGGGGCGCGCCTCGATGCGCTGCGGAGGGCGAGGCGCGGAACAGGCGGTGCCGACCAGGTGGCGTTCGAGGAGGTCGCGGGGGCGCTTGGTTACGTGGGCAACGAAGGCGCCATGCGACGTTGCGCGCAAGCGGTACCGCTTGCAACGATCCGTTCGGCGCAGGCCGGCCCTGGTGAAGAGGCCGATCCGTTGCTTTCGCTCATGCTGGATTTGGCGTTCGGCGGTGCGGTGGCGGAGGCGAACGGTCGCCCCGGCAATGACCGGGGACGTGGCGCATTCCGGTGGGTACTCGCTGGCGTGCGACCATCGAACCATCCGCGCGAACGGCTTGCCCAACTCGTGGCCATCGCGCGCGCTTGGCCGGCTGGCGGCATCGAGGACGCTGTCGTTGACGCACTCCGAACGACGGCGCAAGCGCCACGCCGGGCAGGCGCGCAGCTGCGCGCGTTGGTGGCTGCGAACACGGCGGACGGGTCGCGTGCGGCCGACGTTGTCGTGAACGTCTTGCTGCCGTTCGCGCGGGCAGTCGGGCTACGGGATCGTGACGGCAACGTCGTGGCGTGGGCCGACGCCGCCTTCGCCGCACACGCGCCCCTTTCCGGGAACGCGGTTCTCTCTCGCGTCGCCGCGCGCCTTGGGGTGGTGCCGAGGCAAATCGCGCGTACCGCCGCGGCGCAACAGGGACTGATCGCGATATGGGACGGCCCGTGCCGCCCGTTGAGCTGCGACCTGTGCCCGCTGGCGAACGCGGGCTTGCCCGCTACGCCGGGATAGCGACACCGACCTCCCTCGCGCGCGCGCCAACGGCCGCAACCTCGTTTGGGGTCGGCGTGTGCAGCGGCGAGGCAAGGGTCGGGTGCGAGATCACGCCGATCGACGCGAGGGCAGCCTTCATGCCCCCGAAGCTACGTGCGTGGCGCCCGCCGCCGGTCAGGTCGAGAAGCCCCATCGCGGCATCGACGGTCGCCTGGGCGACGCGTGCGGCGTCGATGTTGCCGCGACCAGTGTGGTGCCATGCGTCGACGCACGCCCGTGGCACGACGTTTGCGATGCCGGGGATGCACCCGTGGATGCCGGGGATGAGCGCAACCTCGGTCATTGCCTTCGACCCGAGGAAGATCCGCAGCGGAACGCCCGCGGTGGCGATGGCCGTGGCGAGTTCCCGTGCCCACGGCAGGTCGCCCTGCGAGTCCTTGATACCAGCGACCGTCCCCTCCCTGGCGAGTTGGACAATCGTGTCAATCTCGACGCGTGTCTTCACCGTGGATGGGATGTTGTAGACGTACAACGGCAGGTCGACGGCGTCGCGGACGCGCCGGTACATGTCAAGCAACTCGTCTTGGCTGTTGGCGTAGTAGTACGGCGGCGTGACGGCGACGGCATCAGCTCCGGCGGCGTCGGCGCGGCGCCCATGGCCGATGGCCAGGCGCGTGCTGCAGTCGGAGACGTTCGCGATGACCGGCAGCTTGCCGTTAAGGGTCTCGATGACCGTGGCGATCACGTGTTCGCGTTCGTCGGCGTCGATGCACGCAAACTCGCCGGTCGTGCCGCATGCCCAGATGCCGTCCACGCCGCCGATGGCGAGGTAGCGGACGAGCCGCGCGAGTGAGCGAAGGTCGACCTCGCCCGCGGGGTTGAGGGGCGTCAGGATCGGGGGAATGATGCCGCTGAGTGCTTCCGATTCCGCAGACATCGATGTCTCCATCTGGCGCGGGTAGGTGACGGTGTCGGGTTGATCGTAACCCGGTGCGGCGAGGTCAGGCGAGGCGCATGTCGTGGCGGGTAGTTGACGCGATGGCCCCGCTTGCTGGCAGTCCATGGATCGGGATTGCGACAGAAGGCGCGAAATATGGGAAGTCCCAGGAGACCCGGTCGCCGACACCCTTGCCCGGGACCGGGAAGAGGCGAGCCGTGAGGGGCTTGTCGAGGCGCACCGCCAAGGTGGCCATGTCGAGGATGACCGCGCCTAGCGTGGCGCCGTCGATGTCACCGGGCAGGGGCACAGTGTCGAGTCCAAGCCCGCAGACGGTGCTTGCGAGCAGCAGTCGCTCGACCGATAGGTGACCCTCGGCGGCGCGGACCGCGAGGGTAGCGTCCTCGAGTACCGGCATCATCAGGCCCGAGAATCCGGTCGGACGGAACGACCCGGCGGCGGTCTCCCCAACCATGCCGGTACGTTGCGCGACCTCGTGCAGGCACTCCGTCAGGAAGCTTGCGACGAAGGTCGTGCCGGGCCCACCAAACGCTGGCAGGCCGAGCGCTTCGAACGCGCTGCCGATCGATGACCCCGGGGCGGGGAACGGTGCAGGCGAGAAGTCGACGCCAGCGAAGCGGGCCTCGGGGTGCGCCCCGACGATCCCTCGCGCGACCCCGGCGACCCGGTTCACCACCGCGGACAGACCGTCGACGAGGTGCGTGCGTGCGTGCTCAAGGGTCGTGGCGCCGGTGAATGCGCTCTCCACGACGTCGGCACACTCGAGGGCGAACCCGAAGGCGAGACTGGGTTGCCGGTCGTGAAACGCTGCGGGAAAGAACGGCACGTGGGGCGCGACATTGGCGATCGCGGCGAATCGCAGGTTGCCGAACCCGTCGTTGCCGGTGCGCGCGATTGCGGCGACGACGTCGCCGGCCATCCGACACGCGCCAATGGCAATGGTTCCGGCGCCGGAGTTGGTTCGGGTACCAACGGTCGCCGTGATGGCTACCTGCTTGGTGGCACCTACAAGCGTGGGGGCGCCCTCGAGGAGCGGCTGCCACGCGCCATTGGGGAGGGTGACGGTGTCGATCGTTCCGACCGAGACGAATCCGAAGCCGTGAGCAGGCGACTCGGCATCGAGGGCGAGGGCAAGGTCGTGCAGTCGCGCGGCGCCTTCCACGCCGGTCCCAACCGTATCAACCGGAGGGAGTGCAATCCGGACCGTCTGGACTTCAAGCCCCGTTTGTTCGAGGGCATGACGAACGGCCTCGGCGAGGGCCCCCGCGTCACGTAGCGAAGCACCAACGCGAGCGGGGTCAATCGCAGCGAAGACGGTGACAGCACGCACCTTCATTTGGAGGGTCCTTGGCAGTGGAGGTGGAACCATGGTGCCACCCGGTGCCAAGTTACCTCTCTCCCGTCGCAACGAGGGGCGGGGGTGGGGGAGCTCCGGGACCGGTCGTTTGTAGGCTCAACCCCGCCTACACTTCGATGACGTGATGAATGCCAGCCCAGCAACTCCGCTCCCGCGACGCGCCTCGTGACCACCGCCGAGTCCATCGACGCCTTCGCAGCGCGGTACCCGTTCCCCCTCGACGACTTCCAGGTTCGGGCGATCCGTGCCTTGGAGAGCGGGCGCTCCGTGTTGGTCGCTGCCCCAACTGGCACCGGCAAGACCGTCGTCGCCGATTACGGGGTCGCGCTTGCACGGCGCCTTGGCATGCGCGCCATCTACACCGCGCCGATCAAGGCCCTCTCGAACCAGAAGTTCCATGACTGGCGGGCGGTTCACGGCAACGACGTCGGGTTGCTCACCGGCGACGTGTCGGAGAACCCGGACGGGCGCATCCTCGTGATGACCACCGAGGTGCTGCGCAACATGCTGGTGCGTGGGGGCGATGCTCTTGCCGACACCGCCGTCGTCATCTTCGACGAGGTGCACTTCCTCGCTGATCCTGACCGCGGGACGACATGGGAGGAGGCGATCCTGTCGTGCCCGGCGCACGTCCGTCTCGTGTGCCTCTCGGCGACGATCTCCAACGCCGCCGAGATCGCGCGATGGATCGAGCGCGTCCACCGTGAGGTGGTGCTCGTCGAACACCCGGTGCGGGCGGTCCCGATCGATCACCTGTACCTGCACGACGGTGCCCTGTGGCCGCTCGTCGACGCCGACGGGACCCGTCACAACCCGCTCCGCGTTGGCGGGGAGTTGCGCGTGCCGCGGCCTCCTGGTGTCCCGCGCGGGGCACGGCCGCAGGAGCAAGCGCATCCGCGCGACGTCCTCGGCCTGCTTGGTGCGCACGGCATGCTGCCGGTGATCTGGTTCCAGTTCGGGCGTCGTGCCTGCGAGGTTGGCGCGGCGGCGTGCCTGCAACCGGGGCCGTACGGGACGGTGCCGATGGATCTGGGTGGCGACCGTGAGGCGCACCGGCGACGCGCCGAACGCGTGACCGCCACCCTCGCCGTCCTGCGCGCAGAGGATCGCGCGCTCCAGCAAGTGCAGGACATCGTGCGCCTTGTCGGTCACGGCGTCGCCTTCCATCACGCGGGCGTACTCCCAGTGTTGAAGCAGCTGGTTGAGGGGCTCTTCACCGACGGACTGCTGTCGGCCGTCTTCGCCACTGAGACGCTGGCGTTGGGTGTCAACATGCCCGCGCGGAGCGTCGTCGTGACGGAACACACCAAGTACGACGGCACTGCGCGCCGCGTCCTGCTCCCGAACGAGTACCAGCAGCTCGCGGGCCGGGCGGGACGGCGCGGAATGGATGCGCGCGGTTTCTCAGTGAACCTGTACTCGCCGTGGACGCCGTGCGGCGAGGTGCAGGACCTTGCGACGGCGGCGCTGTTTCCGGTTCGAAGCGCGTTCACGGCGCGCTACCACACGGTGGCAAGCCTGTGGGATGGGACGGCGCGTGGACTCGATCGGCTCGAACGACTCTTTTCACTGAGCCTGCGTCAGTTCCAGACCGACGATGCGTTGCGTGCGGTGCTCGACGAGGTCGAGGAGCTGCGGTCGGAAGTTCGTTCGCGTCACTTCGCGTGTCCGGTCGACAACGTCGAGAACGACGCCGTCGTGCAGTACGGGGCCATTCGGCGCGACCTGGCCGAGACACGACGACAAGTCGCGCGCGGGCGGACAACGGTGGCGTCGGCGGCTCGTGATGCTGGCCACCTTCCTTGGACGCCACCGGCTCCGGCGATGGTCAAGCGTGCAATGGCGGCCTTCACTGGTGGTGAGGTTGTGCATCTCTCCGATTGGAGGGCAGATCGACCATCATCTTCGGAAGCCGCGAGCCCCCCTCGCCCGATTTTCGCTGCCGACCCCGATTGGGAGGGCAGCCCCGCCGACTCGCCACACCGAGGCCGGAGTTCGGCGAGTGCCGACGCTGCCGGAGGGGGTGGGCGCACCGGCCCTCAGACCGGGGTGGTCGCGCGTTCGCCCAGTCGACCGGGGGCCATGGCTTGGGCAATCTTCCTGCGTCGCGAGGGCACTGGTCCGGGCGTTTTCCTCGTCGGTGAGGAGGTCGCGGCGGTGCGCCAGTGGGGGATGGTCACGCGACTTGCGCCCCCGAAGTCGTCGACGACGCGTGTCGCTGTGCCGGAAGCCCTGCGGAGTGCGCGGATTGGGATGCCCGTCGATATCTACGACGCGAGCTTGCGGGCGGGCGTGTCCGCGCGCCTGGAGGCCTTTGAGCTACCTGACGCGTCGCGCTACGAGGCGGAACGGGCGGCCCGTCAAGCATCGCTCGAGGCCCGCCTCGTCACGCCGCACGTCGAGCGGGAGGCGTTTCTGGCGGCATCTATAGTGGCGCACCCGTGCCACGCGTGTTCGCACCGTGCGGCGCACGAACGTGCCTGGAAGCACGAACGAGAGGCACAGGTCTCCCTGCAGCAAGCGGAGGCCAACGCGATCACCGTTGAGCGACTCGCGGCGACGCAGGCGACGCGCATCCTTGCCTCCATCGTTGGAGTCCTCGGCGAGTTCGGGGCACTGACCCCGGTGCGCGACGGTCTTGCGGCGCCGACCGATCTCGCCGCGGCGTTGACCGCCATCTACGACCCGACCGGCCTGGTCCTGCTGAACGCGGCGCGTCGCGGGTGGTTCGATCGGCTGAGTCCGGCCGACTTGATGGAGGTCGTGTCGTGGTTTTGCTTTGATCGCGACGCCGTGCGCTGGAACCGCTTCCGGCTCTCCGCGGTGGTGCGCGAAGTGCGCGATCGGCTCGCCGAACTCTCCGAAGCCTTGACTGAGGCCGAGGCGCGCGCCGACCTGGCGCCGACGCCGGGCCCAAGCCTGGTGCTCGAGGGACCGGTGACCGCATGGTGTCGCGGGGCCTCCTTTGCCGAGCTGCTCGACGGGATCGGTGTGGCGGAAGGTGACCTGCTGCAAGTCCTGAACAAGACCCTTGACTTGGCGTCGCAATTACGTGAGGGGTTGCGCAACATGGGCTTGGGCGAGGCCGACGAAACCGGTCACCCCGTGCCATGGGCGATCGGGAGGTGGTCGCGTGCGATGCTGCCCGGGGCAGCCGTCGCCAACACCGGACCGGTCGGCAACTCGCTCGTGGCCCGCCTGGAGGAAGGCGATCGCCTCGTTCGCCGCGGACTTGTCGCCGAATCCCTGCGGTTGATCGTCAGCGGGGCGGGGCCAGAGACGACCTCGACCGACGCAGCTGTTGCGGCGGTGACTGAACGCACGGCACCGGTCCACCAGAGGCCACGCCGAAGGCGCGTGAGCGCGGTGCGACGTCCACGCCCCGCAGTGATGCAGGAACCGCCTGCGTGCAACCACCCCGGGCCCATCCCTCGTCCCGACGCGCATGGGGAGTGATCCCCAGTTGCCTGCCCTATCCCCCAAGGCGATACGGGAGCGGGGATAACGGCTCAGCGCGTCGCGAGGTCGATTGCCGGGTACAGGGCGACGTAGCGCCGGAACAGTGCGTCGTACGTATCGCGATGTGCCAGGTCCGGCGGTACCGGGTCGCCCAAGCGGACCATCGCGTCGCTCGCGCTCGCCAGGTCGGTGAAGTGGCCGGCACCGGTCGCGGCGAGGATTGCGCTGCCAAGGACGCCGTTCTCGGAGGTCTCGCAAGGTCGGAATACGTACCCAGTGACGTCGGCCTTGATCTGGTTCCAGAGAGCAACCCGAGCGCCGCCACCCGCGACGCGGACCTCGCGGATCGGTGTGCCGCCGTTCGCCTCGGCAAGGCCGAGAATGTGGCGGACGGAGCAGGCGACGCCCTCGAGGACCGCCCGGATTAGGTGACCGGCTTCGGTGGTCGTCGACAGGCCGGTGAAGGCGCCCCGCGCGCGCGGGTTCCAGATGGGTGCGCGCTCACCTTCGAGGTACGGCAGGAACACGAGGCCGTCGGCGCCGGGAGCGACAGTCGCGGCGAGGGCGAGCGCCATGGCCTGTCGCGACTGTCGCTCCCGGCGCCGA
>Ga0233424_10003413_pt1 | contig 10312 bp, 8 predicted proteins | sample Watercolumn_Towu_FD_181011 | JGI IMG/M metagenome (GOLD analysis project Ga0233424, IMG submission 181011) | Freshwater microbial communities from Lake Towuti, South Sulawesi, Indonesia - Watercolumn_Towuti2014_125_MG | ecosystem: Environmental > Aquatic > Freshwater > Lake | place: Indonesia... | reverse complement strand
GCCGGTGTCGCCGATCGGCGCGCCGGGCGGTGCGGCCAGAGGCGGGACGATGCGTGCCGACAGCGCATCGTTCATCGGCCGCTCGAGGAAGCGCTTGATGTCGGCCGCCAGCAGCATGCGATGGGCGCGCTCGGCCTCCGCAGTCGGCGTCATCCCCGAAGGCGCAGTGCCGGCGGGCCGCACGCGGTTGGCAATCTGATCGAGCTTGAGTGACGCCATGGCGCGCACCTGCGCGTTCGGCGCCGACGCGGCAAGCCACGAGAGGCGGTCGACGAGTACGCGCTCGATGGCGCGCTTGATTTCCGCCTCGTAGTTGGAACTGGTCGTCTGGTCGAAGGTGGCCTTGACCAGACGATCGATGACCTCGCCCAGGCCCGGCCGCGACTGCTCCAGGGCGTTCTGCGCAATCATCCGGGCGGCGCGATCCGGCTGCAGCACGAACCCGATCGTGACCTCCGCGGCGATCGCCGCCGGCGCAATGGGATCGAACGACTCGCCGGTCGTGCGGTTGAAGAGCTCACGATGCATGCCGTAGCCCGGCGGGCGCGGCGGAATCAAATCGAGAATCCGCTGCGGTAGTGCCAGCTCGGAGACCCGCAGGGTCTGCCCAAGGGCATCGACGGCCTTGCGCTGCGCCTCGGCCGACACCCACATCACGGGGTCGCGTCCGTCACCGCGCATGCCGTAGGTGAAGTCCTGCCCGCCGATCATCGACGCCGCCGACTCCACGGTGAAGCGGTGATACATGTAAGTCGTCACCAGGGGCTCTTCAATCAATGCCAGCGGCGTGCCGGTGCGAATGGTGTTGACGCCGATGCGGTTGAGAGCGGCGCGGCGCACACGCATCAGGCGATTGAGCTCGTCGGCCTGATCGGTGCCGTTGGACCACTGATCGGATCGCGGGTGGATGTCCGTGTCCTGGTTGGTGAAGTAGCGCAAATCGCCCTTCCAGGCATCGTCCAGGATCTTCGTGAGCTCGGCCTTCTCGTCGGCGCCAGATGGGAACTGGCGGTAGCCATAGTCGATGGCGACTTTGTCCCAGTCGCCGATGTTCTGCTCGTAGGCGTTCGAGAGATCGATGGTGCCATCTTCGCGCAGCGTTTCCATGGGGTGTGGATAGTCCATCACCGAGATCCAGCCCTTGCCGCTGCTGTAGTAGTTGTGGCCGAGCCCGAGTGTGTGTCCGACTTCGTGCGCCGACAGCTGGCGAATGCGCTTCAACGCCGCCTCGTAGAGGATCGACGGCCGCTCGTTGCCGTTGGTGTACGGCGAAAGCAGCCCTTCGAAGATCATGTAGTCCTGGCGGTCGCGCAGCGAGCCGAGCGTGACGGTGGCCTTGATGATCTCGCCGGTGCGCGGATCCGACACCGAGCCGCCGGTGCTCCAGCCGCGCGTCGAGCGGTGCACCCAGTTGATCATGTTGTAGCGGATGTCCATTGGGTCGGCGTCCGGCGGCAGCACGTCGACCTTGAAGGCGTTGCGGAACCCGGCGGCCTCGAACGCCTGCGCCCACCAACTGGCTCCTTCGATCAACGCCTTCTTGACGTCTTCCGGCGCGCCCGAATCGACCCAGTACTGGATCGGCTTGACCGGCTCGCTGATCGCCGCACTCGGATCCTTCTTTGCGAGCCGATGGCGCCGGATGTAACGGAACTGGATCGGCTCGCTGATCGGCTGGCTGTAGTCGAGGAACGTCAGACCGCCGTAGCCGGCCCGCGGATCGTCGTGCCTCGGCTTGAACGTGCTGGCGTCCGGCAGCTCGACGAACGACGCATGCTGACGCAGCGTCACCGATTCGGGAGACGGCGTCACGCTGCCGATCGAGCCGGAGAACAGCCCTCCGCCGAAGCCGCCACCACCCCCGCCGCCGCCGACGTTTCCGCCGATTGGCGCCGGCCCCTGGGTCGGTCCACCACCACCCCCCCCGCCACCACCTGTGGGCTGTGCGACCAGCGTGATGGTCATGTCGACCTCGGTGTTCTTCGGAAAGTTCCGCGTGTTGGGCATATAGAACGCGCTGCGTGTGCGGTCCACCTGATAATTGCCCGGCCGCAGGCTCTGTGCCGCGTTCGCCACGTCGCGGATGAGGAACGGCGCTGCGTCCACCAGCACACGGCCGCCCGATTCAGCCGCAACAGGGAAGCCCCAGATGATCGACTTGGCGAACGAATCTTCGACCGCCTTCCGCTCGAGCGCGTTGGCGCTGCTCGAACGGAACGACTGGTTCGGCTGGACGAGAAATACCTGCGGTCCGACGCGCTGGAACTGCACCAGGCGGCTGCCGCGCCCCGTGCCGCGATCGAGACCGATGTCATTCGAGCCAAGACCTGCGGACAGGCCGTTGGTATAGAGGAAGTCGGTGTCGAACCGCGGAATCTCGAGGAACAGCGTGCCGCCCCGCTCATCCCAATACAGCGGGAAGTACCCATCGAGCTTCTTCATGCCCGACGTGCGATCTTCAATGGACGGTGGTGCCGCTGGGCGCTGTGGCTGCTGACCGGGTTGGCGGGCTTCGATCCCCGGGGCTGCGAGCAGAAGGCTACCGACGATGACCGGGACTGACTTCTTGAACATGACCACCTCTGTTGCTGGGCGCCGGGCCGCTCAGCGGCCGGGCCAGGGTGGCCATTCTATCCGGGCTCTTACTCTATCCTGGCTGTCTTCGGTTCCTTCTGCCTTGGGCGGTTTGTCTTTGTTCGTCACGCGTCTCGCCGCGTCGTGTCCGCGTGCATAGCGGCCGGCGCGGTGTCAGGCAGTTTCTGGACCGGCTTCAGCGAACGGCGGGGACACAGACGCCAGGGCCGCGCACGGCGAAGCCCTGACTGACTGCCCGGCGGCCTGTTACTTGATGACCGCGGTAGGCTTGTTGTTCTGATACAAGAAGGTGATGTGACTGGCGGCGCACAGATCGAGGCTGTCCCATTCGATTTCGTCGCCGTCTGCGTCCTTGACCTTCAGATCTCAATCGCACGTCTTCTCACTGCGCGAGAACGTGATGTCGACCGACGCGTTGTGCTTAAGCACGTCGCGGCCGAGCACGTCTTCCTCCCAGTCATCAACATCATCGGGCGACACGTAGAGCTCCATGATGGTGACGCCGGTCCGGTTCAACAGCGTGAAGTCGAGCTTGCTCTGTTTGGCGATAGTCGGCGTCGACGCAGCGGTAGCAAGCAGCACGAAAGCGAATGCAGCGATTCTCATAGTGTTCCAGCCCCCGGGAAAGTTGAGGCCAATGCACGCCTAACGCCGATCATACTGGAATCCAGCACAGACAAATGGCGGAACATTGGCGATTGACCGCTACTCCTGAACACGGCGTGTGACCGAAGGAGGTCAGGTCACCCGCCGGAACGGGATCTCTTCGAACATCGGCAGCTTCGCCAGTTCGATGATCGACAGGAGCCCCGAACGCTCGTGAAACTCCTTGCTGTCGCGGTCAATCACGATGGTGTTCGGATAGAGCGGGGCGAGGCGGCGGAACTCGGCGTCGATCAACCGGAAGCGCCGCACCATGTTTTCGACGCCCTCGTGCTCGCGGTTGCGCATGCGGATGTGCTTTTCAATCGTGTCGGTGCTCGACGTCAGCACGATCACCCGGTCGGGGTTCCAGGCGTCACCGATGGCCAGGACCGTTCTGAGGGCCGGATGATCAATGGCCGGATACTCCGCCATGTGGGCTTCGAGCGTGATGCGGGCGCCTTCGAAGAAGATCACGCGACGCGGACCATCGTGGAGCGCGGCGTCGCGATAGTTGGCGTCGTAGAGACGGGCAAAGTACTCAGTCACGCCGACGGCGTTTACGCCTGCCGCAATGTCCTGAAGCACCTGGGGGTGCCACACCCCCTTCTCGCCCTCACCGTAGGCACCGTTGTGATAGAGGTCGGCGAGCTGACGCACCAGGGTGCTCTTGCCCACACCAGGACCGCCGACAATGGCCACGCGCACGCGCGCATTCTAACGCTTCGCCTGTCGCGGACCATGCCGGGCTCCCCGGTGTCCGCCATCACGGTCGCGAGCCATTTGCCACAGGAGCATGACAGCGTAGGCGCGCGAGGGACGCCACGGCTCGGACCGGCGATCGAGCTCACGAGCGCCGAGATTTCCCGCCATGCGGCGCAGCACCAGGTCGCCGGACGGAAAGGCGTCCGGCTCGTTGAACGCCCGCATGGCAATGTACTGCGCCGTCCAGTCGCCGATGCCCGGAATGGCTCGCAGCGACGTGGCCCGAGTGCCACTATCGAAGCGGAGAGTGCCGTCACACACCGCCTTGGCGAGCGCCCGCAGCGTGGCGGCGCGTGCGCCGGTGATCCCGGCCTCCTCCAGACGCGCATCCGCGAGTTGTACGGCTGCCGGAAACAATCGCGACAGCGGGGACCCGTCCGTGGGAGTACCCCAACGCGCGGCGACTCGGCCCGCAATGGTCGTCGCTGCCGCCACTGAGATTTGCTGTCCGAGAATCGCGCGGACCGCGAGCTCGAACGGCTCCCACGCGCCCGGCACGCGAAGGCCGGGATGCGCGGCCACTGGCCGCCTCAGGAGCGGATCAACCGACAGCTGGCCAGCGATCACAGCCGGATCGGCGCTGATGTCGAACATACGACCTACCCGCTCGACGATGGGGGGCAGCGCGTGAGGATCGGGGAATCGCACCTCGAGCTCGAGCGCTGGGCCGTCGGATGCGTGGGCCACGGCGATGGAGCCGAACTGGCCCTCAATCGCGATCGCGCGCCGATAGCTATCGGCGTCCACGGATTCGACACCGGGTGTCGCGCGAGCACCGACAAAAGCGAGGAGCGCGTGCCAGTCATAGGGTGGCCTGTAGGCAAGTCGAAACTGGTGGCGCGCACCCGACCCATCCACCCGCCGAGAGTACCGTGATTCCTGCGCCGGGATTGGTCAAAAGCGCGTGGTTGATCGGACCGCCAACTGCGACCACAGCGGTCGTCTCCCTGGAGCGTGGAACAGGAAATGCCACAATAGATGACGTGACTCGACTGATGGCCCTCATCCTGTTGCTGGTGTCTCAGCTTCCAGCGTTTCAATCCGACCCGCCGCACAAGTGCGGGAGCTGTGACGAATGGAACAAACCGCGCGAGCCGTTCCGCATTTACGGCAACAGCTATTACGTCGGCACCGACGGCTTGTCGGCGATCCTGATTACCGGCGACGCCGGCCACGTGCTGCTGGACGGCGGTCTCGAACAATCGGCCGCGCTCATTGACGCCAGCATCCGTAAGCTGGGCTTCAAGCTGCAGGACGTCAAGCTGATCGTCAACTCACACGGGCACTACGATCACGCCGGTGGCATCAACGCCCTGCAGCGGGCGAGCGGCGCCACGGTTGCCGCGAGCCCGTCGGGCGCCAGCGCGCTGCAACGCGGCGAGAATACGCCGGACGATCCGCAGTTCGGATTCGGCAAGGCGGACAATGGGTTTCCGGCCGTCAAGCACGTCAGGGTTCTCGAGGACGGCGAGGTTGTGCGCGTTGGCAATGTCGCCATCACCGCCAACTTCACGCCGGGCCATACGCCTGGCAGCACCACCTGGACCTGGCGATCGTGCGAGGGTGCCGCGTGTCTCAATATCGTGTATGCCGACAGCCTCACCGCGGCGGCGGCGCCAGGGTTCAAGTACACGGACAATCCAGAGCGCGTCAACCTGTTTCGCCGCAGCATCACGCGCGTCGCCGAACTGCCGTGCGACATTGTCGTGTCGACGCACCCGCAGTTCACGGACCTCGACCGCAAGATCAAGCAGCGGGCCGCGCTCAAAGGCGCCGAGGCCGATCCGTTCGTCGACCATGGCTGCCGGGCCCTTGCCGCTGGAGCACTGAAGGCGCTCGACGCCCGCATCGCTGAGGAGAGAAAGAAGTGACCGGAGGCCCCGTTCGGACCGGTGTCGCCGCCATTGTGCTGGCGCTGTGCGCGGCGTGTTCGGGCGGCCCGCTGGAGCTGGCCAACATCCAGGTCGGCCGCGCGCTCAACCAGGATCGCAGCATCTCGAGCATCACGACCCTGTTCAAGCCGAACGAGACGGTCTACGTGTCGGTGCAGACCAGGGCCGCCGGTAAAGGCACGATCTCCGTCAGGTGGAAGTACGGCTCACGGCTGATCGACGAGCCGAGCAAGCCTGTCTCTTACGACGGCCCGGCATCCACCGAGTTCCACATGCAGAACTCGGGGGGATTCCCACCGGGCGACTACGCCGTGGACGTGTTGATCGACGGCGTCCAGGTGGGCACGCGGGCCTTCAAGGTTGACAGGTACTACGAATGAAGTAGCCGCGCGACGACCTCGGCCAGCGGCTCGGCGCGCTTCTGATACTCCTCATGAATCGGATAGGAGTGCATGCGGCCGAGCGACAGCGACAGAATCGCCACGATGGAGAACAGCGGGCTACGAAAGTGGCCGCGGATGGCCAGTTTGAGATCGTTGGGTGGCAGCGTCGCGGGAGCCTAGAGGTGCCACCGATGACGAACATCGGCCCAGAGCCGCAGAAAACACAGAGCATTCCTGGGGTTTGAGCTTTGGTGTGACTTTCTGCGGCCCTGGTCCTTCTGCGGCCAACCATGAACCTCTGCGGCCCGTCGAACGTATCAAGAAAAGCGGAGGTTTCATGTCGTTTCTGAGTCGATTGCTTGGCAAGGCCGAACAACCTAAGCAGCGCGTTCAGGTCTGTGTCGAATGTGGGATGCCGGTGGCTGACCACAAGCAGTGGTGTTCGATCCTTCAGGGCCAGAACGAAATGAAGCTGAAAGCCGCCGAGAAGAAGACAGCCTGACACCACCATCACACCCGCGAGGACCGCGCTGTGCTTCGTGACCGGCGACGTGCCGGCTGAGTCTTACTGATCCAGGAAGCGCCTGACGGCGCGAAGCATCTCCTGCGACGACGCCGGTTTGGGAAGGAACGATCACGGGCAGGGAATAGTGTTCAATCTGCCGCCCGTATACCAACGGGTTTGGCGGCTACTCCGATCGCAGGGCTTCCATCACATCCACGCGTGACGCGCGCGTCGCCGGCATCAGGGAGGCGATCACGGCCGCCCCGACCCCCGCCAGCGGGACCGCGCCGGGTACCTCGATGTTGCCGACGAACCCGCCCGCAAAGCGCAGCAGCGCCAGGCCGCCAATCACGCCCGTGACAATACCGGCGACGGCAATCACCGCGCCCTCGCGAAGAATGCGCGTCAGCAGGTTCGACGGCGTCGAGCCAATCGCCAGACGCACGCCGAACTCGCGCATCCGCGCGCTCACCGAGAACGCGAGCACGCCCGCAACGCCGACCACCGCGATGGTGAGCGCTACGATCGCGAACCGGCCGAACACCATCGTGTTCAAACGGTTTGGGGCGAGGACTTCGGCCCGGACATCCTCCAGCGTGGCGGCGCGCTCGACCGGCTGTTCTGCAGAGATGTCGCGGATGATCTTGGTGATCGGCGTGACCAGCGTGTACGGATCGACCTTGGCGTGCACGAACAGCCGGCCGCCGCCGAACTCCTGTTCCATCGGGTGATACACCGTCATCTTCGGCCCCGGCACGATGTTCTCGTCGTCCAGGTCGGCGGCAATGCCGATGATGCGGCGGCCGCCCGTCGAAATGCCAATGAACTTCATCACCGGGTCGGTCCACATCAGCTTGCGGTTGACCGCGTCCTGGTTGTTGAACATGCGGCGCGCGACGCTCTCGCTGACGATCACCACCTTCTCGCTGTCCGAGCGATCGTCGGCGTTGAAATCGCGTCCGGCGACGATCGGCACGCCGAGCGACCTGAAGAATCCCGGCGAGACGGTGCGGAAACTGGCGCGCGGGTCGTCTTCACCGTCAGCCTTGCTGTAGCCCTCGACGCTGAACTGCGCGTCGAAAAAGGCGCCCGCCTCGCGCCACGGCACGATGGTGCCGATGGCGACCTGCTCGACGCCGGGCAGCTCACCGATCTTGCGCAGCGCCTCCCGATAGAGCGGCAGCGTCTGCTCGGGCGGCCGCTCGAAGTTCAAGGGTACGTGGACCGCCAGCACGTTGCTCAAATTGACGCCGGTCCGGGTCTGCTGCAGCGCGATCAGCGTGGTCAGCAGCACGCCCCGAACCACGCTGAAGATCGCCGCGTTGGCGCCGATGCCGAGCGCCAGCGTGAGGATGACGGTGATGGCCAGGCCCCGGGCCTGGATCAGGGAGCGAAGCGCGTATCGGAAATCGGTCAGCATGCCCATGCCAGATCCATTCAACGTGGAAGTGCCAATTCTTCCACGGTTGTTCTCCTTGCTGGCACGTCGAACGCCGTCCCCGAGATCGACATCTGGGCGACATCCGGGGGCTGGCACCAACTGTCGCCAACTGTCGCCTTCAACCAACGGTCGCCTTTCCCGGTCGTCATTCCACAGACGGCGCTGTAAGTTGTTGAGACCGAGCGTGTTAGCGATCCCCGAATAGCTCCGAATGGGCGCGCGCCCGCTCACGATCGATTTGCTCGGCGGTGGCACCGAGCCTCGACAGCAGATCCTCGACAAACGCCAGTGCCACTTCGCCCTCGCCGCTGAATACCGAGTCGGCGCCGGCGGCCCGAAGATCGGGCAGGTGACGCAGGTAGGGTGCGCGTGCCAGGACGCGAATCCTGGGATTCGCTTCACGCGCCGTCCGTATCACTTCCGTGCTGTTGGCCATGCCGGCCGAGGTCAGGATCAGGTTGTCCGCGCCCGTAATGCCGGCTTCGATCAACGTCTCGGGTCTGTTGGCGTCCCCATAGACCGCGTCGAGGCCTTCCTCGCGAATGGAACGCACCGTCTCGATGTTCAGCTCGACAATCGTCGGCTCAATGCCGGCTTCCTTGAGGAGGCGCGCCACCGTCTTCCCGGTGGGTCCGTAGCCGATCAACACCGCGCGATGCGCCGACGTTGCGGCCCGCATCTCCCGTGAGATCTCGCCGCCGTCGAGTGGCGCGGCGCGATCGAGAAACCGGCGCAGTCGCGGGCGCCTGTTGATGTAGGCGGTGATCGGGGCGATGGTGCGGTAGAGGAGTGGATTGACGACGATCGAGACGATCGAGGAGGCCACGATGGTGTTGGTCGCATCTATGGTGAGCAATCCCAGCTCGCGGCCGAGCGTCGACAGGATGAAGGAAAACTCGCCGATTTGGGCCAACGAGATCGACACGATCATCGAGTCTTTCAACGGCTGCCTGACCATCCACATGAACGTAAACGTCGCCATCGGGCTGACCATCAGAATGATCGCCAGCGTGCCGCCGAACAGCCAGGGCGGGTCGAGCAGTGATGACGGATCGAGCAGCAGTCCGACCGACACGAAGAACAGCACCGCAAACGCATCGCGCATCGGCAGAGCGTCGGAAGCGGCGCGCAGGCTGTATTCGGAGCGGCCGACCACCATGCCGGCCAGGAACGCGCCGAGGGCCATCGACACCCCGAAGATGAACGATGCCCCGGCGGCGATGCCCAGCGCAATCACCAGCACGGTCAGAGTAAACAGCTCTCGAGACCGCGTCAGCGCCACGCGATCGAGCACGAACGGAATCACCCGCGATCCCACGATCGCCGTGAACGCCACGAGGCCCGTGACCTTGAGAATGGTGATCGACAAGGCCAGCCAGACCGGCGGGCCGGCGTCACCATGGCCGAACAGCGCCGGCAGCATGACGATCGCCAGCACGGTGAATACGTCTTCCACGACCAGCCAGCCCACGGCGATGTGACCGGCGGGGGTGTGCAGCGCGTTGTAGTCCGACAATACGCGCACCACGACGACGGTGCTGGCCACGGCGAGGGCAATGCCGAACACGATGCCTGCCGGCCAGCTCCACCCGCACGCCTGCGCCAGCAGCGCGCCGAAGACCGTGGACACCGTGCATTGCAGCAAGGCGCCTGGCACGGCTACCCCCCGCACGCTGAGCAGCTCGTCGAGGTGAAACTGCAGGCCGACGCCGAACATCAGCAGGATCACGCCGAATTCGGCCAGCTGTTCGGCCATGGCCGCATCGACGGTCATTCCCGGCGTGTTGGGGCCGACCAGTGTGCCCGCCAGCAGATAGCCGACAATCGGCGACAGGCCCAGGCGCTGGGTGATGTATCCCAGGAACAGTGCCCCGCCCAGCCCGGCCGTGAGTGTGACGATCAGGTCGTATTCCTGAATCGCGCCCGAATCAGTCTACTGGCCTCCGGGCAGGATCGGGGCTAGAGTGTGGCGCTATGAAGAAGACCCTTGCCCTCGCCGTGATCGCCTTCGCGCTGGCCACCGCCGGATCCACCGGCGCGCAATCGGGGCGCGCGCTGACGATTGATGATTACTATCGGATCAAGTCGG
>Ga0233424_10003411_pt1 | contig 10322 bp, 10 predicted proteins | sample Watercolumn_Towu_FD_181011 | JGI IMG/M metagenome (GOLD analysis project Ga0233424, IMG submission 181011) | Freshwater microbial communities from Lake Towuti, South Sulawesi, Indonesia - Watercolumn_Towuti2014_125_MG | ecosystem: Environmental > Aquatic > Freshwater > Lake | place: Indonesia... | reverse complement strand
CCTAAACGATGCATGTTCGGTGTGGGGGATTGTTCAATCAACCTCCGTGCCTTTAGCTAACGCGGTAAACATGCCGCCTGGGAAGTACGGCCGCAAGGTTAAAACTCAAAGGAATAGACGGGGACCCACACAAGCGGTGGAGCATGGGGTTTAATTCGATACTAAGCGGGGCACCTCACCCAGGCTTGACATCTTAGGAAGGTCCTGGAAACAGGACCGTGCCGCAAGGAACCTAAAGACAGGCGCTGCACGGTCGTCGTCAGCTCGTGCCTTGAGGTGTGTTGTTAAGTCAATGAACGAGCGCAACCCTTATCCTGTGTTGATCTTTCACAGGAGACTGCCGGCTCCAAGTCGGAGGAAGGTGGGGATGACGTCAGATCAGCGTGGCCCTTATGCCTGGGGCTACACCCGTGCTACAATGGCCGGTACAGCGGGCAGCGAAATCGCGAGATGGAGCTAATCCCTCAAAGCCGGTCTCAGTTCGGATCGTAGGCTGCAACTCGTCTACGTGAAGTTGGAATCGCTAGTAACCGTAAATCAGCCACGTTACGGTGAATATGTTCCTGGGTCTTGTACTCAAAATGAAACGCGCCTGGCAGCCGTTTCGACTACATGGTGAAAATCCATGCCTCCCACTTTCTCGTCGTGGGAGCGTAGCTCAAGGACAGTCCCGCACCTGCGAAGATGCGGGATGAAGGGTCCGATATGCAAATCGCAGCCCGTGCCATAGATGAACCAGATCGACCTCTAGCATCGCGGTGAGATAGAGGGAAGATCATGCACCCAAATGGTTCGGCACAGGATGCGAGAAACAGTCGTTGCGGTAACCCGGGGAGATCTTTTCGCGCGAGAATCTCTGCAATAGAGCGCGAGAAGAAGTCAGCTGGAATCGTAGTACTGTGCTATCCTCTTTGAGGATGGCGCAGGAAGGATCCTCTCTGGTGCAACTCTCTCCCGACTATGTCGTCGGTCTCGTGGATGGCGAAGGGAGCTTTACCTTTCGCCTCAACACGAATCCTCTCCGAAGAAATCGCATGGAGCCGAGGTTCTACCTCAAACTCCGTGCCGAGGACAAAGCGATCCTCGATGCGCTACAGCGATTCTTCGATTGCGGAACTGTGTATATCCAACGGGACCAACGACCACATCATTCGCTCTGTTACCGGTTTGAGGTTGGTAACAGGACTGATCTTCGGGAGAAAATTATTCCCTTTTTCAAGAAGTTTCCGCTCAAGTCACCCTCGAAGCAGCGTGATTTTCGGGCATTCTGTAAGGCAATGGACATTGTCCTTGCAGGCAAACATTTCTCGGAAGAGGGGGTGAGGGCATTGTCGATGATCAAACGGACAATGCACTAAACCAGAGCTCGCTGGATGCGGGAAATCCGCCCGTCCAGTGGGAACGTGAGCATCTGGAAGATGCAATACAATCCGCCCGTCAAGTCATGAAAGGCAGGAGCACCCGAAGGTCCATTACCCGCGAGGGGTGGAACCACGGTGATACTGCTGATTGGGACTAAGTCGTGCAATAGTTGCGACCCCAAGGGAAGCAATTCCTTGGGACAAAGTCGGCTATATGCTGGAATACCTGAGTATCTGGTACTACCTTTTCAGTGGGTGTACAATCGTACACATGAGAGGTGATAATGTATCCAGTGCAGGCAATCAGCAGGGAACCCGGCGTCGTTCGCTTCTGGCGAACTATGCTGCGGACACCTCAGAGACTACACGCCGACCTCCTTCGCACGCAGAATGCAGAGCATACCTTTTGGGTGCGCTGCACGATGGAACCTATAACAGGTTTCATAGAACATTTCGCATCTCCCAGAAAGGGAGAGCTTGGCTCCGAAGAGTACAACATATTCTTCGCAAGCTTGGTTACAAATCCTGGATATATCGTGAAGGGAAAATGCGAAGCGTCTATGCACTTGAAACAACTGCCGCATTTTTGGATCTTCGCTTCAATCCTCTCTCATTGAGTTCTACGAAAGAGCGTATGGCATACGTTCGTGGATACTTCGATGCAGAGGGTGGAATACCACATTCCAAGAAAGCACCTTTCTATATACAGCTCTGTCAGAAGAACTATGCAGAGCTCACGAAAGTAAGAGCTATTCTCGAGAAGATGAGTATTCGTTGCGGAGTCATTCATAATCCAAGCAGCACAGTGGATCCACAGTACTGGAGATTCTTCGTTCGGACGCAATCACATGGGGCGTTCATACGGAAAATTTCCTCCTGGCATCCGCGCAAGCAACAGTTATTGTGTCGAAGGATGATGATATAGTCCATGCCCTATGGCGACATAGGGGTATACATGAACAAGGTATCCGTAGGAGAACCTGCGGATGGAACAACTCCTTACCAGGGAGACATTCAGATTGATTATCGTCGTGTGGTCAGACTCTGGTGCGCTCACTCTTCCCGTTTCACCGGGGATACCGTGATCGCATCAGATCCTGGCCATACGGCAGATAACCCCACATCGTTCGCCTTTCGGCGGACTATGCGGGGACAGGCTTCTCTACTCAGCTATGGTGTGAATTACGTTCACGGGGCAAACCCCTGGTTTTCCCCGTGAGCCCCTTTCCGGTCAAAGTAAGGCTCAGCGTCGGGACCCATGCTTCGACATGCTCAGCACAGGCTCTTCGGCACCCGACGCTTCGCCGATTTATTTTGTACTCTCTATGCCCCGCGTGCATACCGGTTGTAATCTTATGATCTGTGAAACCTTCACGATCAATCTCTGCAATCTGTGTGAGCTCTGGCAAAGGATCGCCCGGGTAGACCGCGCATGGATGATAGTGTATCATGTGGGGCTATGAGGAACCTCTTCTCTTTTTTCTTCGTCACAATGCTCTTGGTCGGTTGTACCCAGAGTTCCGCGCCGACCTCGGAGCCTTCATCAATGCAGGAAACTCAACCAGTGCAGAATACGGGCTGGGAGACGTATCACGATTCTCTCCTTGGCATCCGCATCAGCTATCCCTCCGGAGAATATAGGGTGAGGCCGAACGAAACATATACTTCTGATTTTGCAGGCAGTTCAGTCTCTATCGAATCTGTGTCTATTGGTGACGATATGGCGGAGGGTCAGGGAATTAAGCTGTATCGCACTAAAGAATCAGCTATTCTCGATTACCTCCAGCAGTACCAACCTTTCATAGGACAAAAAGTGGTGAATGGTATCACGTATCAACAATTTGAATTTGTTGGCATGGGTGATGTCTATGGCTATGTCACACAGAAAGATGGGTACTATTACATCTTCGAATCTATGTGGGGACCGGAAAATCCGACCTCAGAGAAGATGCTTGAGTCGCTTGTCTTTGAATAGAACTTCCTACGTGCTCGGGCCAGTCTTCTGCAATGCCTCCCACCCCCCTTCGCTCCTCGCGCTGCTCGGAGCTTCGGAGGGGCAAGCACGAAGCTAAGTGCCAGCGCCTATTTTTTGAAGAGCTTCCCAGACGAAACTGCGCGTGAACACCGGTACTTTATTCATGACCTTCGCAAGAATCCTTCCACTCTGTGCACAATCGGGGAGGAGCGAGATTTGGCGGAGGACCTCGTTTCGCTGACCGCGGGAGGTTTGGTAGGTGAAGACTGCGGCGAGGAAGGCGTTCGTTCTGCGGGTGACTTCATTTGCGGACATACAGATGCCCTCTTCTGCAGGGGGGCTGCTGGCAACAGCAGGGGTCTCCACGGGGAGCCGTCCCGCAACGCGGCCTTTCAAGTCCTCAAGGGTTGATGCAAGTTCGGGGCTTGTGCTTTCCTCTGCCTGCGTGAGGCTGAAGGCAATCGAGCGGAGGATGGTCTTCACCGCCTTGAGAGAATCTTTATCGAGTTCCTGCTTTTCCAGGATAGACGCAACTGCACCATCGATTTCTGTGAAAGCGATTGCTGCCTCTTCCAGATTGCCATTCGCAATGAGCTCCTCGATTTCCAGGAGTGCATCACTTAAGAGGTAGAGATCCACTTCTGTAAAAGGAATTTCCGCGGAGGGGAGTTCAGCACTCACCTCGACGATAGTTTTCTTCACATCGTAGAGGGGAGAGTGGGGGAGGGCGGAAGCGACGGTTGTTGAGGAGGCAATGAGCGAGGAATTGAGAAGCTCCACTGCTTCTTCTTCCGTCACGCTTGCAAGTTCACGGATGGATTCCTTGTATTCGGCGAGAGAATCCTCTGCTGCTTCCTCTTCGCCCTGCTCCAGGAGAACGATTGCTTCATTAATGCGTGTTTGCACATGTTGCAGTTGCTTCTCACGTTTCGCTTCACTTCCGAAGGTGAGGAAGAGATCAATGTCTTCCGCTGCCCGCTTGAGCATGTAGAAGGAAGAGGTGGGGAGAATGCCTGCCACTTCCTTCGCAAGCTCCTGGCGGTGTTCTTCGACTTTGGCATGATGCGCAGCATCGCGCGAGAGATTCTCTTTTACCCATTCTTCCTGCCGCATGTTGTCTGTAATGAGGTGTCGCTCAGAGATATTTTCTCCCCGGAGCGTCAGCTGTTCTCCCTCGACAAGGCGGATAGGCAGAGCATCCGCTCCTTCTACTTCTGTGAAGCGGTGGAAGACCTGAATCGTGCTCTGCTGTGGATCGGCAAGGACACTCACGCTTCCCTGTTTCAGCGCGAGGGAGCCCTGGGGAAGCACGAGCTTCGTTGCGATACTGAGGGTTTCCGGGAGGAGGCTTGTGACCCAGACCTGGCCATAGGTAATGCGAGCAATAGATTCTTTTCTGCTCTGTGGCGGGTCAAACGCAGCCTGACGAAGATTCACTTCGGTATTGGCATCCAGACGCACCACAGCAGAATCTCCAAGAATGATTGTTGCAGTGCTCTCATTTCCTGTGCGGATGGTGAGAGGCGAGAGGAGGTCCATGCGGGACGCGAGCTCTGTCCACTCAGCACCTTCCGTTATCGACACAGAACCGCTCAAGGGAATGAGCGTATTGGCGGAGACCGCGCTCAAAGGGGTTGCAATGAGGAGAGCGGGAGTGAAACGCAAGAGCATTGCGAAAATCGTCATTGCAGCTCCCCATCGTAAGACGCCATGCCAGAGAGGACGGCGATCGGCATCGATGCGACCGAGCACTTGTGAGCGGAGTTGATGTATGAGGAGAGCGGGGAGAACCAGAGAATCCCGCACGCTCTGGAGCGACTCGCGTGTTCTTCCAAGACTGATTCTTGCCATCACTTCATTGCGCACGCTCGCTGCCTGGGCCATGTTTTTGATGACTGCCTCCATCTTCTGCGGGTGGATCCTCGCCATGACCTGGGCCCGGAGTTCTCCCTCCCCTTGCAGGGAAGTTGCTTTGGAGAGCCGTAAAAGGGTGCTTTCGAGGGTTTTCAAGTGGAGTCCTGGCAGGGGGTAGAACGGGGGAAGGGGAGGGGCGTTACACGGTTTTAGGGCGTTCTGAGGCTAAAAGTTGTTCAAAGAAGGGCAGGGGCTGGGGCGAGGGCGGGAAGAAAAGCATTCTTGCCCTCGCCCTTATCCTCGCCCTATTAAGGCACCTCTTCCCTCATTGAAGCAGGTAAGAGCGAGGAGAGTTTTTTGAGTGCTCTATGCTTCAAAATCCTCACACCCCCCTCCCGCATTTTGAGCGCATGGGCGATTTCTCCGTTCCCGAGATCCGCCATGAAGGAGAGGAGAAGGACTTCACGATAGCGTTTCGGTAATTCCTGCATCGCCTGACGAAGAAGGGTCGATTGCAATTCCTGCGCAATCGCGAGAGAGGGATCATTCCACCGGTCCTCGTCTTCATGAAACTCATCGAGTTCCTCGTGCTCGCGTTGCATACGGTAACTATCGATCACGACATTGCGCGCGATGCGAAAGAGCCAGGAACTAAAGGGCGTTCCTTTCTGCACTTTGTACGTCCCCAATTTCTCCCATGCTTTCACGAAAATATCGGCCGTGAGATCTTCAGCAATCCCAGGATGGACGCGGAAAGCGACATACCGGTAGATTGGTTGGATGAAGACGTCATAGAGATGTCCGAATGCCAGGTGATCCCCGTCCTGCGCTTTTGCGACGAGCTCAGCAAGGCGCTTGCGATCAAGCTCCGCCTCGCGCTCTTCTTTGCTCACGAAGTCCTCCCCCTCTCCGAGAGATTCGGATACGAGGTTCTCCGCATGACTTTTCAGGAAATCCCGGAACTCGACTTCATGCCGGACAGGTTGGAGCGTTTCGAGTTCCTCCAATGTAAACCAGCCCACGCCAATGACGCTCTCGTGGGAGAGAGACAGTTCTTCCCCGCGCCAGAGTACTCTCCAGACGGGCAACATCTCATTGCCAAGCTTCAGGGTGCCAATCTGCTTTGAGGGACGGACACTCATTCCAAGCTCCTCTCCACACACACGCATCAGTGTTTCAGTTGCTGTTTCGCCTCTCTGCACTTCTCCACCAGGAAGGACCCATACGCCCGCATCAGCGATATGCTCCCGACGCTTCTGCATCAGGATGCGTCCTTCCCTTTCAATAATGGCAACGACTCCTCTCGCGCCTACTCGCCTATGCGTAGTGGTCTTCAAGTCCACGTAGGAGTCCACTCTATCCGAAAACTCATTCCCATTCAATCGTCGCGGGGGGTTTGTTTGTCACATCTATGAAGACCATGTCAATGCCGGGGAGACCCAAAAGTTTCCGTGTGATGTGTTGAAGAACATTCACTGGTAATTGCGCGGCATTGGCCGTCATCGCTTCCTGGGACTCTACGGGGCGAAGCACAATGCTTCGAGCACCCGCTTTTGCTCCCAGTGGAAGGAGGACGACGGGAAATTGCCAGATCGTCTCTCCAAGCTTTGCCTCGTCTATCTCTGCAGTCACAATCGCATTTGCCTCTTGTAAGAGCGTCACGAGTTCTTTCGTGATGGTTGTCGGCGTAAAGGAGAAATCGACGGGAGTGGAGTGAGAGGTGCACACAACTACACGATTGATTTCTGGGTAACTATTCGGGATTGCCGTTGCAAGTCCATGGAGTGAGCGAAGATCGCTGAATGTTTTCTTCATGAAGATTGCGAGCGCATGGCGATACGTTCTTCCGTCCCCCTGAACCCCAACAGATTTGATGGGAAGCACGCGGAAGGTGTAGCGATCCGATTGCACAGAAATCGCATTCTCATTTGGCAGCAGACTTTCTTCCTTCGCACAGAGAATGCGCACGCCAAGGCCCGGTCCCGGGAAGGGGTGACGCCAGACGAGGTTATGAGGCAGGCCCAATTCCTCTCCGAGCGTTCGCACCTCATCCTTATAGAGGTCTTTGAGGGGTTCGAGGATGAGTCCCTGTTCGATCAACTTCTCAATTGCGGGGATGCGATTGTGGTGCGTTTTGATTTGTTCAGCATGCTTCGTCCCGCCTGTTTCAATCGTATCGGGATAGATTGTTCCCTGTCCAAGTAGCCAATCACTCGTATCAAGTCCCAAGTCGCCGCTCACGTGCTGTTGGACGTCCAGGAATGTCTGCCCGATGATCTTGCGCTTCTCTTCAGGATCACAGACTCCTTCCAGGTTTTTGAAGAATTCCTCTCCCGCATCAACGATGTGCAGATTCTCTATTTTCAGTTTCTGGAATGCGCTCGCAACATCGCGTACTTCATTTTTCCGCATGAGTCCGGTATCCACGAGTAACCCCTGCACACGATTCGCTCCGAGAACTTTGTTGAGGAGGGTAAACGCCACAGTGGAATCCACTCCACCGGATACGAGCATGAAGACATTCCGATCGCCGACCTCTTTCTTCATCTGCTCTTCAATGTGTTTTGCATAATTGCCAATGGACCATGGTGCAGGATTGCAGAGCTTCACGAAGCGATCGAGGATTTCCTGTCCATGTTGCGTGTGGGTCACTTCCAGGTGGAACTGCGTTGCGAAGATTTTCTTCTGCGTGTGCTCCATCGCTGCGATGGCGCAGTCAGGCGAGGAAACTGTGCGAAAGAAACCGGAGGGAAGTTTCGTGACTTCGTCTCCGTGCGACATCCAGACTGTAAATTCCTTGGGGAGCCCTTGAAAGAGTTCGCCCGCATTCTCCTCCAGAGTAATGTACGTCGAACCGTACTCTTTGGTTTTTCCCGGCTCCACTTTTCCACCGAGCGCATGGGCAATCCACTGGTGACCGTAGCAGAGACCGAGAATGGGAATGCCAAGAGCGAAGATGCTGGTATCTGCCTGTGGACTTCCTGTGTCATACACGCTCTGCGGTCCGCCCGAGAGAATGATGCCTGCGGCTTCTTTGAGGAGATGAGCTTCTGTATCTGCATCCCGGATCTCCGAAAAGAAACCCAGTCTCCGCACGCGATTTCCAATGAGGTGCGCGTACTGTCCCCCGAAGTCGAGAATGACGATGGAGCGCTTATGGAGATGCGGCATGAGATTGCCGTTTATTGTAACACTTTAGAAGAGGATTTTCCCCAGAGAGCTTGCTCCGAAGAGGACTACGAAGATCCAGAGGGTGGAGCCAATCGTTGTTGCAATGAGAAATGTGCGAAGCGACATATTGCCAAGCCCTGCAGCGATGGAGATGAATGAACGCGTTGGCCCATACCATCCGCCGAAGAAGACTGCGAGAAAGCCCCAATGCCTAAAGAAGCGCTCAGTCTTTTCCAGTCGATGACCGCCTTTTTCTCTCCAATGAACTTTCTCCCTCGCATACTTCGCAGGCAGGTATCCCAGAAGATTGCCGACGAGCATGGCAGCGATTCCGGTGATGGCGCAGATCAGCAGTTTTTTCCAGTCGCCCTCGAACATGATGCCGATTGCTACCATGGTTGTAAATCCGGGAGCGAGGAGCGATGTGAACGGTGCAGCTTCCAGGAAGAGGGCAATCGCAAGCACGCTCACCGCGAGCGGAAGAGGAATATGCAGCGAGAGTGCTTCCTCTCCGATTTCCCGCAAGAGAGGCAGGTATTCATCTCCGAGGACGAAAAGGCTTAAGAGAAAGAGGTAGAGAGCCCAGGGCCAAATGCCATACTTGCGAAGACTCAAGATAAACCCATGAATGACCAGGAGACTTGCAACGAAGGATGAGAAAAATCCGATGAGTGCCTGGGTCCAGCCAATGGAGAGTAAATCCGCACGACCCTGCAAGAGTGTGAGCACGACCGCGCCCGCAAGTGCCGGAGCACTTAAGAGGAAACTAAACTCCGTCGCGCGCGTGCTCGAGAGTCCAAGCAGTCTGCCGCTTGCGATAGTCATCCCTGAACGTGAGATGCTGGGGACGAGTGCCAGTGCCTGCCCGATGCCCATCCCAATTGTATGTTTCCACCGGATGGGTTCTCCGCCAAAAAGATGGTTCTTGCGATACCCGCCGGCAAGCAGAAATGCTCCAGTGATAAGGAAGCCAATGGCGATAGCGAGCGGAGTGCGTGCATGTGCTTCCAACCAGTCCTCCGCAAGGATCCCCACAATCGCTGCAGGAATTGTGCCAATGATGAGGAGCAAAAGGAGTGGTGGTTCTCCGTGCTCATGATGGAGAGGATGACGAAGGAGAGAAGTCCAGGTTGAGGCAAAATAGAGGAAGATAGCCAGGAGCGATCCTGCATGGAGAGCGATATCGAAGTGCTGGAGCGCTTGGGGCCCAAATGGAAGACCCAGATAGTGCTCAAGAAGTGCGAGATGTCCGGAACTACTAATCGGGAGAAATTCTGTTATGCCTTGCACGAGGCCGAGCAGGAAGGCGTGATAGAGTGTCAATGCGATGATTCTACTCGACTTCTTCCTCCACATCGATACGCACCTTGCGGCTGTGATTGAGCACTATGGCGTGTTCACCTACGTCATTCTTCTCCTTGTCATTTTCTGTGAAACAGGCCTTGTCGTGACTCCGTTTCTCCCCGGTGACTCCCTCCTCTTCGCTGCCGGTGCATTTGCCGCACAGGGAGTGCTCAATCCTCACCTCCTCTTCATCCTCCTGACTCTTGCAGCAGTCATTGGTGACACCGTGAATTATGCAGTGGGAGCATTCTTCGGGCCGCGCGTTTTCAGGGAGAACGTACGGTTCCTGAAAAGAGAATATCTCCTCAGGGCTGAGGCGTTTTATGAGAAGCATGGAGGAAAAACCATCATCCTCGCGCGCTTCATCCCCATCGTCCGGACATTTGCTCCTTTCGTTGCGGGAGTGGGGAAGATGCATTACCTTCGTTTCTTAAGTTACAACGTCTTCGGTGGCACTCTCTGGGTCGCACTTTTCATCTACGGGGGCTACTTCTTTGGAACAATCCCGATTGTGCAGGAGAATTTTGAGTGGGTGATCCTGGGCATTATTGCTATTTCACTCCTCCCGCCGGTTCTGGAGTGGATGAAACACCGTAGAAGCGGTAAGTAATTCTCTT
>Ga0233424_10003410_pt1 | contig 10324 bp, 8 predicted proteins | sample Watercolumn_Towu_FD_181011 | JGI IMG/M metagenome (GOLD analysis project Ga0233424, IMG submission 181011) | Freshwater microbial communities from Lake Towuti, South Sulawesi, Indonesia - Watercolumn_Towuti2014_125_MG | ecosystem: Environmental > Aquatic > Freshwater > Lake | place: Indonesia... | reverse complement strand
GGACGCCTCCAACGCGGTGCGCTCCGGTCTACAGGCTGCGGGCACCTCCGCGCTGATGTCGGCCGCAACCTCCACCTACGACCCCGAGCAGACGCTCGCGGATGGCGTGCAGAGCGCCGCCCTGTCGTTCGCGTTCGGTGGTGCCCTCGGCGCTCGCCGGGGTGCCCTGTTCGATGGCGAGGTCAAGCCTGACGTGGTGAAGCGGCTGGCTGGTGACGACTCGCTGTCGGCCGCCCGCGTTGCTGGCACCGCCACCACCGACCCGACGCCAGGCGTCCTCCCGCTGCGCAACGAGACCGCATTCGAGCAGGAGTTCACCGACAAGGCGCTGGTCAACGCGCACATCACGCCCCACTTCGCCACCGTCCGCCGCGACCTTGCTGCCCGCATGGGTAGCGCCAAGTCGCCGCTGGTGCGCGAGGCGGGCCGCCTGCTGTTCCGTGATGGCGTCGGCTACACCGATCGCTCCGTCGCGGTCCAGGAGTCCACCAGCGAGTTCGCCAAGCGCCACCTGGCCGTCATGGAGACGGAATGGCGGAGCGGAGTGAATGCCGCGTGGGACGCCTACAAGCAACGGACGGGCACGCATTGGTGGAACTTCTCCGAGCGCGCCAAGTTCAACGAGGAGGTCGGCCGTGCCGTGCGCGGTGCGCCGGACGTGTCACCGGAAGCCGCCAAGGCTGCCGGAAGCGTCGCCAAGGCGATGCGGGATGCGCTCAAGCTGGCGCAGGACAGCAACCTCGACGGCTTCGCCAACGTGGCGCAGAACGGCAACTACCTGCCGCGCTATTGGAGCGGCAAGGGCTTCAAGCGCCTGTTCGGCGAAATGCAGCTCCACCAGGACGACGTGATCGACCAGCTCATCAAGCCCGCCATGCGTCGCGCATGGGAGGCCGCCGCCGACGAAGGCGACGAGATCGACGACGAGCTGCTCGGGGCGGTTGCACGCTCCTACCTCAAGCGCGCTCAGGCGAACTTCGAGGGCGACGGGATGGACCTGCTGGTCCGCCCGCTGGACAGCGATTCGGTCGAGGAGATCGGCAACATGCTAACCGAGGCGGGCGTCTCGCCCGTGCGGTCGCAAGAGCTGCTGTCCAAGCTGGAGCGCAAGACCTACGAGTCGGGCAAGCTCGACCGCGCGAAGAAGCGCATCGACCTCGACGAGACCTACTCCACCACCATCCGCAACGAGGCTGGCGAGGACGTGCAGGTCTCGATGGCCGATCTGTTCGACAACGACGTGGACTCGGTGATGACCCGCTACATGCGCGAGATCACCGGCTGGTCGGCACTGTCGTCGAAGGCTGGCATCAAGAACCGCGCACAGCTGGACCGCTTCGTGTCGAAGCTGACCATGGATGCCCGCAAGTCCGGGGACGACGTGAAGGGCATCGAGCGAATCATCGACATCGGCATCAAGTCCACCTTCGGCCGCAGCACGGAGCTTGACCCTACCAGCAGTGGAGCTAGATATGCCAGGTTCCTACGCAACTACAACTTCGCCCGCGTAATGAACCAGGTGGGATTCTCGCTCTTTGCAGAGCTAGGCCCGGCTGTAGCTCATGGCGGCGTCCGCAACTTTGTCCGGTCTGGGTTTGCCGTGAAGTCCTTCCTAAAGCGCGGCGCTGACGGCAAGCTGTCCTCGCAGGAGGCGCGCGTGATGGAGCGGCTGTTCGCACCCGGCACCGACTGGCTGCGCAACCCACCGTTCCTGCGCCTGGACGAGGACGCGCTCGTGCCGCAGACGTTCAACGTCAAGCACGGCGAGAAGATCGACAACGCGATGAACATGGCGACGCACGTCACCTCGGTCGCATCCGGCATGGCCCCGATCAACACGATGCTCCAACGCATCGCCGGTCGCGCCACGCTGCTGCGGCTGCTGGACATGGCGAACGCCAAGAAGCTGTCGGACGCCGAAGTGGCCCGCCTGCGCACCTGGGGCCTCGACGAGAAGGCCCAGGCCGACGTGTTCGGCTACCTCAAAGGCAAGCGGCAGATCGAGCAGATCGACCCGGACAAGCTGCCGTTCCAGACGCGCGAGCGCATGGCGGCCTTCCTGTTCCGCGTGACGCGACACCAGGTTCTCGAAGGTGACGCCTCGGACAGCATCGAGCTGATGCACTCAACTACCGGCCGCATCGTCACTCAGTTCCGCAGCTTCATGGTCAACAGCTACACCCGCCACTTCCTGAACTCCGTCCACCACTACGACGACTGGCGCACCTACGCGATGGTCACACTGTCCGCCGCCGCTGCTGGCATGGGATGGGCAGCGCGGACGTACATCAACACCATCGGCAACGAGGAGCAGAGGAAAAAGCAGCTCACCCCTGAGAACTTTGCCCGGAACGCCCTTGCGCAATCCAGTTGGTCGAACATCGTACCGGCCGTGACGGATATGGTATGGGCCGACACGCTGGGCAACGCCCCCGTGTTCAGCGGTAACCGCTCGACCGGCCTGGAGTACGGCGTCATGGGCATCCCGTCCATCGACCTCCTGAACAAGGTCTACGGGAGCGGTCGGATCGCTGGGGCACTCCTCGACCCTGACCAACACGTCACCGAACGGCAGGCGCGGGACCTCTGGCGCATCTGGTGGTTCAACAACATGACCGGTGTACGCAACATCGCCGATGCGGCACTCCGGGAGCTACCGGACCGACCGGACGGGACCGATGCAGACGAGAGCGGTCCGTAGGGCTAGACCGCCCGTGGGTCGAGTCGAAACGTTTGCCGCAAATTTTCGAGACGGTATCTAACTTCTCGGAACCTCGCTATCCCCCCCCGGCGGCCCCTCCGCCTATTTGCGGCACGCTGAGGCCAGCAGCCACCCCCACCCCACGGTGCTTGCAAGCCTGCCCCTCGGTACCGCCAAGGCGCGGGAGAAGCGCGCGCCACCTCCACCATCAACCACCACCACAGCCCGCCAGCGGTCGCCCCGCTGCGCGGGCTTTGTCGTTTGGAGAAGCCATGCACGACCAAAACACCAACGCCGCCACTCCCGTTCGCCTCTTGCCCATTGCCGAGGTCTGCCAGATCGTCGGACTAGGCGAGAGCACCGTATGGGAACGTACCCGCGCAGGCACGTTCCCAAAGCCGGTCAAGCTGTCGGAGCGAACAACCCGCTGGGTGTCCACCGAGGTTGAGCAATGGGTGGCCGAGGTCATCGCCAGGCGCGCCTAGCCGGCATTCGTTGGCGGTAACTTTGGCGGTAACAACGGAAGCCTGCCCTTCAAAGTTCCGCGCAAATCAGCAACTTGCGCCCCATTTTCTGTAGAGCCCACCTCCACCATCTGTAAGGCCTGTCGAGGCCGCAAGAAGCCGGATCTCCCGTCAACTGGGGTTCCGGCTTTTTTGTGCCTGCACGTCGCGCAGGAGGTGTGGCGCATAATCGGGATGACACCTCCAACACAGCAGTCCCTCCATCCGCGACCGCCAGAAGGATCTGCCATGAAAGCCCCCCTCGCGATGTCCCTGCTCCTCACCGCGCTCGCCGCAGCCCCAGCCACGCACGCCGCAGCCCCGGCCATCGCGCCGCCCGGCATCGCCACGCTGGAGGCGCTGCTGGCCTGCAAGGCAGGCTCGGATTTCAGTGCGGCCGACGCCATCGATGCGCTGCAGGCGGCCGGCCTGGCCAAGAAGCCGGGCGGCACGTTCGAGCCGGAGGACAAGCCGGTCGCGCTGTTTGGCGGCACGGTCAGCAGTGCCGATGTGAATGTGGCCGAAGGCGAGAAAGGCCTCTTCGTGTACTTGAACGGCGTCGATCCCAAGCGCCTGGCCAGGGCCTGGTCGATGACCGAGGTCAACGAGCATGCCAATACCGAGGAACCTTCCTACGTGAAGCGCATCGACAAGCGCCACACCCTGCACGTGATCGCGGGTGACGATTACGAGGGCTATTCGGCGGCGGTGAAGTGCCAGATCAGCCGCTGATGGCGTAGCCGACGCTACAGCCAGCGTGGCACGCGATGACGGTACTGCGCGTACGCCTCGGGAAAGCGGACCATCAGTGCCCGCTCCTCCGGCAGGATCTGCAGCCAAGTGATGTACGCCAGGAACAGCGGCACCACCAGCAGCGCGATCAGGTTCTGCAGGTACACCATGGCACCAAACAGGACCAGCGCCTAGCCGAGATACATCGGGTTTTGGGTGCGGCGATAGATTCCGCTGGTAACCAGCGCGCTCGACGCCGAAGGTCGCAGAGGATTGACGGTGGTACCGGCGCGTCGGAAAGAGATCTTGGGCAGCAAGTTGAGCACGACACCCAGCGTCACCGTCACCCCTGCCAGCAGAACCGGCACCGGCACCCGAAGGTGCAAACCCGGCCACAGCCAGCGTGCTGCAAAGCCCATAGCGGCGAACAGCAGCATTACCACGGGCGGGGGAATACGGGTTTCCAGCCAGACCATCGCGATCACCGTGTCCTTTCCATTGGCCGCAGTGTCACACGGGAATGGCTGAATCACCCAAGGCGGCCAGGCCCAAACCGACCGTCCGGTCTATTCCGCTTTGACAGGCCCACCGCTAGAGTGGCGCCACCGCGCAGGAGGATCGCATGGCTACCACGGGCTTGGGCTTCATCGGCCGCACGACCCTCATCATCACCGTGCTGCTCACCTTGGGCGGCTGCGCGACGCTGCGCCAGTTCGGGCCGTCGGTGCAGGTTGCCTCGGTCACGCCCGGCCAGTACATCGCGCTCAAGCGCGGTGACATCCTGACCTCCGGCAAGCTCAGCGCGGCGACCATTGAGACCCTGCGCGTGGCCGGGCTCGATGAGGGCGTCTGTGCCAAGCCCGGCCTGCCCTGCATCGAGGCCATGGAAAGCAGCATCGTGGTGCGCGAGGAAGACAAGCGCTCCAGCCTGGCCGAGTTGTGGCTGCAGTATGCGATGACCCTGCCGGCGCCAAAGCGCGAGTACTCGGCATCCGGCCGCGCCAAGACGGCAATCACCGAGCTGGATGCCGACTTCCAGCCACGCCTCGATGCGTGGATGCAGGTCGCGCGCCAGGCCTATGCCTATCTGTTCTTCACCGAGCGCACGGCGAACCAGCGCGGCTTCGAAGACCGCCAGACCCAGGTGCGCGATTACTACAACCTGGCGGTGCAGGAAGCCTCGGTCCAGCTTTACAACGCCTATGCCACCGGGCGCGTGCACGGCCAGGCCAGCCATTTCCAGCTGGGCCGCTGGACCTTCGTGCTGGCCCCTTCAGACGAAGCATCGGCGCTGGACCAGCGTACCCCCAGCGAGCTGGTACCCGCCGCCTCGCTCTCGTTCACCGGCACGCTGCGAAGCGTGCATCGCCGCGATGGCTTCGGTGCCGAACTGGTGGCAGTGATGGATGACCCGGCCGGCAGCACGGCCACCACGCCTCCGGCAGCGGCGCAGGCAACGCAGGCCAGCACTTCGGCCACGCAGAGCTGGAGCGAGATGCCCTCGCCATCGATGACGGTGCTATTGCGCTTCTCGGGGACAAACCTGTGGGAGGTGCTGCACGATGACGAGCCGGAGCTGGAGATCCACGATCCCTACCAGGTTTCGGAAGTGACCCTGCACGGCCAGCAGGTGCCACTGGCGGCCAACTTCACTGCCGGCTATGCGCTGTGGCTGGCCCGCTCCAACTTCAGCCGACAGTCGCTGCGCACGCTGTTCGGCGGCAAGGGCGGCATCGACACGCCGCATCTGTACATGATGCAGCCCTATGACCCGAACCGCCGCGTGCTGCTGATGATCCATGGCCTGGCCAGCAGTCCGGAAGCCTGGGTCAACGTGGCCAACGAACTGCTGCGCGACGACGAGATCCGCCGGGACTTCCAGGTCTGGCAGTTCTATTACCCGACCAACATGCCCATCGCGATGAGCCACGATGCGATGCGCCACACGCTGGCTGAAGTGTTCAAGCACTTCGACCCCAGCGGCAAGGCGCAGGCCTCGCATGACATGGTGCTGGTGGGGCACAGCATGGGCGGGGTCATCGCACGGTTGATGATCTCCTCCTCCGGCGACCACCTGGTCGACACCCTGCTGGCCACCGCGCAGATGACGCCCGCCCAGCGCGAACTGCTGCGCACCAAAGGCGCACCGGTGCTGACCTTCCTGCCGGAACCGGAAGTGTCCCGCGTGGTGTTCATCGCCACGCCGCATCGCGGCACCGACGTGGCGGGCACCCGCCTCGGCCGATGGATCGGCCGGCTGGTGCGGTTGCCACTGACCGTGCTGGAAGACGTCGCCACCATTGCCAACGACGGCCAGATCGACCGCAATGACGGCAAGCACGGCTACCAGATGAACAGCATCCAGAACCTGGACAAGGACGACCCGTTCGTCCGCGCCGTGGCTGACCTGCCGATGTCACCGAAGGTGCACTACCACTCGATCATCGCCCGCGCCAAGGCCGATGGCCCACTTGAGAAGACCGATGACGGGCTGGTGCCCTACTGGAGTTCACACCTGCCGCACGCGGATTCGGAGAAGGTGATCGTGTCCGGACACAGCGTGCAGGAAGCTACGCCGGCCATCGTCGAGCTGCGGCGGATCCTGCATGAGGACATGCAGGCACACGGGCGAACGGGAAAGTAAGCCGCCGTCCCGACAGATCAGGCACCGGCCGTACGACGCGAGAACGTGCCATGCAGCGCCGCCGGAATCGCAAAGCCCTCCATGCGCACCTCGGGCCGATAGTCGGCGCTGGGGGTGAAGCGGAACTCGCGTGCCAGCAGCGCGCACAGCAGTACCAGCTGTGCATTGCCGACCGCCGACCCCACGCAGGAACGCGTTGGGAAGCCGTAAGGCACATAGATGCCGGCGGTACGCTTGCGCCGTTCGGGCAACCAGCGATCAGGATCGAACTGCAGCGGGTCATCCCAGTACTTCGCCGAGCGGTGCTGGATGAACGAACTCAACTCGAACACTGTGCCTTCGGCGATGGCCTGCCCTTCCACCTGCAGATCGCAGGCGGCCACCCGGCGGTTGTTGAAGGGCGTGGAGTACAGCCGCATCACTTCCTTCAGGAAGCGCATCGTGCAGGGAATCCTGGCGATCGGCAGCGCATGGATCTCCGCATCCGAGAGCGGCGCGAATTCCTCCTCGATGCGCTGGCGCCAGTGTGGATGCATCTGCATCGCCAACAGCAGGCAGGCGGCCATCATGCCGGGCACGCCGGAAATGGCGATCAGCTGCACGGTGACCAGGTAGGTGACCTTGTCCAGGCCGATGCGCTCTCGCAGGCTCAGCAATGACTGCGCGTAGTCCAGCGCCGAACGTCCGCTGCGGACCCGGCGCTTGAGTTCGGCGGCGATCGCCCGTGATTCGGCACGGCCGATGAGGAAGTTGCGCAGCAGGTGGCGCCGATGGATGACCTGCTCGACCTGGGTGGTGTAGCGCAGATGCAGGGCGCGTTCGATGGCTGCGGTGCCGCGTGCGTCGAGCCCATCGATCACCAGTGGCACCAGCGGATGCGCCATCACCTTCCACACGGCTGGCGTGGCATCCAGCTCGCGCCCGCACAGTGCGTCCAATGCCTGCCGCATGCGCGACTGCAACGCCTCCAGAGTCTGTGCACTGGTGAGTTCAGCACTGCGCGTGGCAATCAGGCTGCGCACTTCGCTCCAGCGCACGCGTTCGTGCCGGCGGAACAGGTCGGCCAGCGACTCGACCACGAACAGGTGCTCGGAATTCTCCTTATCGACCTTGCCGGCCAGTTCCGGGCAGAACACCCCGATTCCACCGGTTTCCAGCTTCAGCACAGGCCCTTCGCGCTCCACGCGCGCAGCCAGGCGCTCGGCAGCAATGGCGCTGCCTTCATTCGACATCCCTTGCATGCAGTGCGTCTCCGGCAGGAAGGGACTCGAAAGACGAGTCCCTTCGTCTTGCTACCGCTCAATCGCGGGTTTGGCCCGCAGGATCAGAATTCGACCCACAGAGGCCAGGTATTCCACACGCTGCTCTTTTCGTTCGGATGAATATTCAGAGTGACGCGCAATGCTCGGGCGAATCTTTTCATTTTCATTCCTTTGCTTGCTGTGTGGTTATGCCGGGATTATCCCGGCACCGGCTAGATAACACGACATAATCCCGCTGTCCAACCGGCCGGGTGGCGCACTGCAGCATCCTGGTTGCGGCCGATTGAGGGGAATCCCTCATCGCGCCTGCGCGTCCGGCCTCCTATGCTGGGCTCACTTTCCCCCAACGGAGGTCTGCATGAACACGCAAGAGCCCAGCCGCCAGCCCAGCCCCGATCCGGCCGAGCGCGATGCCTTCTTCCCGTCGCCGTATTCGCTCTCGCAGTTCACCTCGCCCAAGAGCGACCTGTCCGGCGCCGACTATCCGGATGCGCGCCGCGATGGTCGCTGGAAGGTGCTGATGATCGCCGCCGACGAGCGCTATCTGCCGACCGCCAATGGCCACCTGTTCTCCACCGGCAACCATCCGGTGGAAACCCTGCTGCCGATGTACCACCTGGACAAGGCCGGCTTCGACATCGACGTGGCGACGCTGTCCGGCAACCCCGTCAAGTTCGAATGGTGGGCCTTCCCACACAAGGACAGCGAGATCGGCGCCCTGTACGAACGCTACCAGGCACGCTTCCGCCAGCCGTTGCAGCTGGACCAGGTGGTGGCCGGCCTGGGCACCGATTCGGACTACGCCGCTGTCTTCATTCCCGGTGGGCACGGCGCGTTGATCGGCCTCCCGGAAAGCCGCGCTGTGAAGGCCACCTTGCAGTGGGCCATGGCCGAGCAGCGCCACATCATCACCCTCTGCCATGGCCCGGCGGCGCTGCTGGCAGCGGGCGTCGACGAAGCCGAGGGTGACTCGTTGTTCCGTGGCTACCGCATCTGCGCCTTCCCCGACGCAATGGACCGGCAGACACCGGAGATCGGCTACATGCCCGGGCAGCTGCGTTGGTTCTTCGGCGAACGACTGGCCCAGCAGGGCGTGCAGATCGTCAATGAGGGCATCGATGGCAGCGTGCTGCAGGATCGCCTGCTGCTGACCGGCGACAGCCCGCTGGCCGGCAATGCGTTGGGCAAGCTGGCCGCGCGTACGCTGCTCGATGCACTGGCGGGGCGCTGAGCCCATGCCTGCGCTGGTGCCCGCGCTGCTGGAACTGGAACAGGCTCGGTCATTGCCTGCGGTGGGCGGCGTGCTGCGCGCCGCCGCCTCACCCTTGGGCTACGACCGCCTGTTGGTGTTTGCCACCGGAACCGGGCTGGAGCGCGGCGCACAGCGCGTGTACTGGATCGAAGGTGACTGGTTCGGTGACGGCAGCGATACCGCACTCGCCCGCTACCTGCATGCCTGCCCGGTCAACCGTCATGTGCTGGACAGCACTGCGCCGTTCTTCTGGAGCAAGCGCCAGGGCGTGCGCGGCGAACGCTATCAGGTGGTGAAGCAGCCGCGCGGCGATGGCCTGCATGGGCTGCAGGTTCCGGTGTTCGGCCCGACCGGTCTGGAGGGTGCGGTCAGTTTTGCCGGCACCTCGATTGATGCATCCGCCAGCGCGCGTGTGCTGCTGGACATGGTCGGCACCTCCGCCTTCCGTGCGGCGCGGCGTCTGGCCGAAGCGCCGGCCGACATCCGCGCGGGCGCGCTGAGCGCACGCGAACGCGAGGTGCTGCGCTGGGTCGCCGCTGGACGGCGCCAGGCAGAGATAGCGGCCACGCTGGGGCTGTCTGCGCGCACCGTTGAGAACCACCTGCGGCGAGCACGGCAACGACTTGGCGTGGCCACCACCGCTCAGGCAGTGCGCGCGGCAGGCCGCCGTGGCGAGATTGAAGACTGATCAGGATGGAGACACTTCCTGCTGCCTGATCAGCGTGCTGCATACGCGCTGGGCATCTGCGCGATTGCAGAAGGCAGGCGACGGGATGAGCTACGACCCGTGATCGCCGGTGCGCGGTCCACCGGGTGGGACGTTCATCGCCCGCCCGGCATCCGCGAGCCACCCATCCCTGCATAACGCTGTCCGCGCATTCGTGGCATGCTCTGTGAAACCGTTTTCATGGAATGGAGGGATTCCACGATGTTGTCGCGTTTCCGTCGCCCCGTACTCTGTGCCCTGCTGGCGCTTGCCCTGCCTGCGACCAGCGCCTGGGCCGCAGCCCCTGCGCCGTTGAAGGTGATGTCGTTCAATGTGCGCACCCCGGCCGATACCGAGCCCGGCAAGCGCTGGCCCGATCGTCGCGATGCGATGGTGAAGGTCATCCTCGATGCGCACCCGGCGGTGATCGGTACCCAGGAGCTGGTGCAGGAGCAGGCCGATTACCTTGCCCAGCACCTGCCCGGCTACCGCTGGTTCGGCGAGGGCCGCCGCGTCGGCAGCGG
>Ga0233424_10003408_pt1 | contig 10327 bp, 7 predicted proteins | sample Watercolumn_Towu_FD_181011 | JGI IMG/M metagenome (GOLD analysis project Ga0233424, IMG submission 181011) | Freshwater microbial communities from Lake Towuti, South Sulawesi, Indonesia - Watercolumn_Towuti2014_125_MG | ecosystem: Environmental > Aquatic > Freshwater > Lake | place: Indonesia... | reverse complement strand
CGCCGTTACTAAAATCTCTCCTTCATGAAACGAGTAAATTTCATCGGCGTGGGAAACAACGCGAACCGCCCCGCGCACCACGCCGCCCTTGTACGCAACGGACCCCGTAAGTTTTGAGACTTTTTGCACTTTATCTTTAGAAAATGCTTGCTTGAGTGCGTCCTTCTCCTTTCCGATAAAAACATACGTTTTGCTACCTGCGGCGACGAACACGTGGTCGCGGTAACGTTCCGCAAGTTCAGCGCGCGGCACAATGCTCTTTCTTTTCTTCAGACTCTTTCCAATTTCTTCAAGCTTCATCGAGACAAGTTCCTCGTATGAGATGTCAAGCCGCCGTGCCGTCTCCGTGTAAGCGCCTCGGATGTTATGAATGCAGTAGGCGAGCGTTTCATCGGCGTACTGGAATGCGTGCGCCATACGCCGCATCGAGCGTATCATTATCTTCTCCTCCGGCGTGAACAGCGCAACCCTCACTTTCGACGTTGCAAGGCCTTCAATTTCTTTATCTATGGCCGAACTCTCTTTCCGCATTTCCTCCTCAAGCCGCTCGAGCATATCCTTGAAGCTGTACCCGTGCCCTGCGTAATAGTAGTTGTTGAGGTAGGCATATGTTTTCCAATGCCGCTCGACGACGGACGGTTCTATCCCCTCTCCTTTCGCCTTTCTGGCGAGTATAAGAAGCTCGCGTTTCTCTTCCGAGATTTCGCTCATCTTCTCCGGAGAAAGAAGCGCGGGCAAAAGCGCATCAAGCTCTTTGCCGAGGCGTTTTCGCAGTCCCGCGACAAAGGGTTCGACAAGGCGGTCGTTGAGATAGAAATAGTATGCATAGGCGAGCGGTATAGACCACAGTTTCGACTGGTAGAGACAGTGCTCTCGTATAACCGCCGACAGGTGCGCGTTCGTTGCCATCTCCCAATCAGTCCTTTTGACACGGTCTGTCCACGCTCGAATGTCCTTCTCAAGCGCGAGCATCTTCGTCCCATAGCGATAGAAGAAATCGGGTTGCGCCTTCATACGCTTCTCGAGAAGCGCGCTTACCGCCCGTTCGTCAACCACGCCGATGTTTCGCGCGCCATTGCATTGAAGGTAGTAGCGGCCTTTGTACGGAAGTCCATAGACGCTTTTCGGGTGGCCGAGAGTGTGTGCACGGCTGACAGCGTCAACGAACAACACCGCATGATTCTTACCGCGGCTTGCTCCGTAAAACCACTGTATGTTGTGGAGATTCTTCTTCGTCATTGCACTTTTGTATCTACCACTCCCGCGACCTGCCTGCCGGCGAGGCAGGAAGCGGGAATCCAAGATTAGGAATTGGAGATTCTGGTTCTATGGCCTAACAGTAGCATACTTTGTTGCTTTGCCTAATAGGCAATATGTAGGCCATTTTTTCGCCCACGATATTGACATACATATAGGAATGTGATAAGATAGTGTTTAAGCCTGGTTCTTTGGAAACTCGCCAATTGGAAGACCCGACCACCGTGTGGCCGGTCATCTTGAGTTCTGAAAACCAGACCAACCAAAACTGCAGTTACGAAAAAAACCTATGTCAGTACGCATACAGCTCGCAAGACATTTCACCGCCAAAGACATCGCCGCCGCCCCGGTGCCGAATCAATATCGGCACCTCCACTTCCCGACAGCGGAGGAACAGGCCCTCCTGTTCCGTGACCGCCTTTCGGTAGAGCAGCCAAACGTTACGTTCATTGGCCACTCCGTGGCCATCCGAGCGAAATACTCGCTCCTGCTCGCCACCATCGGTATCGTCAACGGCCTCAACCCCGTCGAAATCCCCAATTTGTTTACCGGGGACGATGATGACGGCAAAGTCATCATGGCCGCCTGCTCGAAGCAGGGCCTCAATCCCAGCAAGTGGGATGAGGCCAGCCAGGAAGCGCTGAAGCGCTTCGGCAAGGCCGGAGCAACCGCCATTGAGGCGGCACTGACCACTGCCGGAGTCACTGACGGCGATGCGCTGATTTTCAGCCACGGCCCGTTTGTGAACGCCCAGGCCGCCTACCTCGCTGGCGGCGACGAGGAGACTGTCAAGGCGATGTTCGCTATCGACACGAAAGAGGGCGACAGGTTCGTCGTCGAAGGCAATCAATGGCAGCATCTGCCGCTGGTCGCCCCGCCCACCGCTGCCGATATTCAGTAGGACTTGGCGAGTCCTCACCCCAGCCCTGACCAAACGCAAGTGCGGTCAGGGCTGATTTTTTATTCCCGTTGAGATTTCTGTCACTTTTGCCGCCCCGAACACCCTGCGCGGGAACGCAGGCGCCGCATTCGTGTGCGCCTCTCCGCAATTTGTGTGCACTGTTCGTCAAGTGTATCTACTATGAAATGATGCAATGAATCAGGAAATGACTTGTCTCCCTCTCCTCCCCCTCCCTCCTTGCACTATTATTGCGATAGCAATAATAGTGTAAACGCCCTGTTGTTCTAAAAAATGCCAACCTATCAGATAAGGCCGAAGCGTCTGCGGAGCCACCCGTCGTTTTCCAGATAGTCGGCCACGATGTACAGAACTTCCACACCGACGTGATAGTCCGCCTTCAGGAGCGAAATGAATTCTTCACAGTCATGCGGATACACCCAAAAACTTTTATGGAGCCGCACGAAACCGACCGTGGAGAGCGTTCGACGCAAGAGCTCGCGGATATGTTTTCGTTTTTCCTTTATATCAAAACTGAGTAGCCGCCACTTCCCGTCCCAATGAGCTGGTAGCGGAAGCTTGTAATTCGCACGTTCAATTTCGGCAAGTCTCCGCTCGCCCCTCTTCGTAAGTTCGACAAAGCCGCCTGCGTCCCGCCGCGCAAGACCATGCCGGATAAGACGCTCCAGCGATTTGTTGACCGTGTCCGTGTAGCTTCGCCGCTTCTTGACCCAGCCGAATTGCTCTAGCACGAGTAGCGCATTCGGGGCCACGAGCGCCATCGTGAGTCCGCCAGCGGCGGCAAGCGAATAGAGTACCGCTTTCTGCACGATGGCGATTTTTGCCTTCCGTTCCGTGCCGTCCTTTCTCTTTTTTATCGCCCGCGCTACCCGTTCCGCATCACGTCCCATGGTTCCCACATTGTACACTATTATTGCTATCGCAATAATAGTGTACATCCGGCACGTTGAACGCAGAGCGTCTGCTTGTGCGTGACACACAAATAGGTTATGTGCTTCGTGCGGTTATATGCTTCGTGCATTCAAAGCACTCTGGTGAGAGGCTTCGGAGAACGCGTACCGCGTCCTGCGGGGTCTTGCAGAAAACGCCGCGGACGCCGAGGGCTCGCGGCTCGCGGAGATTACTCCTCTGGTCTTCGAGATAGAGCATTTCCTCGGGGCGGATGCCGAATCGTTTTGCAATGAATCGAATCGTCGCTGTGCTCGCTTTGGGGAGTTTGTATTCCCACGTGTTTAAGATGTCCTTCCCAAAAGTGTGCCGCAGTTCGGGAAATCGCCTGCTCACCCACGCGAGTTGGCTTCGGGTGTTTTTTGTGAGCAGAATGACAGGATAGTGTTTTCGCAGTTTTCGAACAACGGCAAGCACATTCTTGTTGGTGCGCATGAGACCAAGATGCAGGCGCTCAAGCTCTTTCGTGGTCATAGGGACCCTCAAGTCCCTTACCGAACGTTCCCATGCTTCTTTCTGCGTGACCCTGCGCACTGCGGCCATGTTGAAATACTTCGTGTACATGACCCGGAACGCCCGTTTTTCATCCATTCCAAAACGCGCATGTAGCGCGGCGACTGTATCGGGGTAGCCGCGTGACATCACAATGCCGTAACAGTCGAGGAGAATAAGCTTGATGCGGGAAGAATTCACGACTCGCACGTTATTACTCCCCTTGTGCCGTCAACGGTGATGCGCTCTCCGTTTTTGAACAGGTTTGCGGCATCGGCAATGTTCCCGACAAACGGGGTATTGTCCTCTCGTGTGAGTTTCGCGATGTGTCCGAGAAGCCCCCCACCTTCGGAAACGATTGCGCCCGCACGTTTTAAAAGATGCAGGTGCTCACGCTGTGGCGCCGTAAGCACCGCGACGTGCTCTTTGGTGAGCGCCTTCGCATCAAGGTCGGTATGGACGACCTTCACGATGCCGCTAAAAACTCCGCCGGAAATGCCTGTACCGGTATATTCACTCATAGCTACTATTTTTCCCCTTAACGAGCCGCACGATACCCTTATCGGCATCGACTTCGACCACGTCGCCATCCTTAAAGTCCGACATGGCATCTTTCATGCCGACAATACAAGGTACCCCGAACTCGCGCGCGACGACCGCCGCATGGCAGGTGAGCCCGCCGGACTCGGTGACAAACGCCGCCGCCTTTTTCATGGCAGGCAGGTTGTCCACCATCGTCGAATATGCGATGAGAATGTCTCCTTCCCTCACTTTATGGTTCTCTTCCGGCGATGGGACACGGCACACCCTTCCCTTGACCTTACCGGTGTTTGCGGTAATGCCACGTTTTTCGAGGACGGTCCGAGCCGCCTCTGTTTTCTCTCGTTGGCTTTCCACATGCGCGAAAACATCTGCTCCCTCTTCTGGGGTGAAGATAATGCGAGAGCGTGTGTCGGCATCGACAAACCACGACACCACGTTGCCCTTTTCCTTGAGAATTTTCTTCGGGTCAGACGTACCCTGAAGACACGACACAATCTCGTCTTCACGAAGAGTGCGAAGTTTGGTGATAGAGAGCTTGAGGCGCTTCATGAATTCCTTGTAGAGCGGGAGCACATAAAATCCGGCTACCGAACCCACATACTCCGCTTCGTTGCGCACATCGATCGCGAGCCCGAAGTCGATGAATATCTGCTGTTCCGCCTTGGTGAGCTCGTAGCGACGGGAGACCTCTCTGAAGTCCCTGTCGCGCAGTTTCGTATAGTGTGTAAGCGTTGCAAGCTCCTTCTTCAGTTCGTTGGCCTCCTTCTTCATCGTGCCAGCAAGTTCCACCGCGTAGTGTTTCGCTTCCCACGGTGTTCCGTAGGCAAGGACCGGCATCCAGCCGAAACGTTGTGCAAGCTTCGCCGAAGATTTCTCAACGGTAGTCTTCTTTGCCTTGAGTGCAAGTGCCTCCTCGATAACGGCCTTCTTCTCGCTAAGCGTCGTCGATATCTCGCGGGGCTTGATAAGCGCAAACAGCGCGGTCGTGTACTCCGGCGAGGCCTTCTTCAATCCAGCTTTATTCACCAGCACGTCCTCAAGAAGTGGGTGCCAGTACTCTTCCGCAAGCCACGTAAATTGGTCATAGACAACGATGTTGTGGGCAAGCCGACGATTTTTCCTGTAGAGTGCGACAAGCTTATCGTTCGAAAGTTTGGAGACATCCTTGGGGTTCAGTGCATGAAGTTTCGCCACCGTCGCCTTTCGCTCGGTGTAAAAACGCAAAAGTATTTTCTCAAGCCCCTTTGGGTCCTTCGCCGTAAGTTCGCGGATACGGTCATGGAGTTTCTCGGTAAAGCGCACGGTTGTGAACATATGGTTGAGCTCAAACACGCCCTTCTTGTACGTGTTGACCGCCAATATCTCGCGCCATACCCCGAAGACACGCTCAAAAAATGCCGATGTGTGCTCGGTGTGCCAGAGTTCTATGTCGAGCGGATAGGTCGCCCAATTCCCAAGCTTGCGGAACTCCAGATTTTTATAGGACTCCCGCCCCGACGTGGCAAGCGCGCCCGATGCCACGTTGGAGACCTTTCGTACCGTCGCGTTGTCCGCATCCACTTCCACTACGTCGCCGTCTTTGAAAATTTCCGTTGCCGCCTTGATGCCGGTAACGCACGGGATTTTAAGCTCGCGGGCTACGATCGCGGCATGGCAGGTAATGCCGCCGTCCTCCGTGACGATAGCCGCCGCTTTCTTCATGGCGGGCACGAGCGCGGGGAAAGTCGTATGCGCGACCATGATGTCGCCTTTGTTCATCTTGTGCATCTCCTCCGGCCGGTTGACTATTTTTACCACTCCACGCGCCTTCCCTGCGGAAGCGCACGTTCCCTTGTACGCATCGCCACTCATCTCGACTGCTTCCTGTGCAATGGTTTTCTCCCGCATGAACTGTTCCGCTTCATCGCCGGAAATGACCGCAATTTTGCCGTCGCGGAGCACAAGTACCATGTGTTTTTTGCGGCGAGCAAGCTCTCCCCGGTCCGCCTTCGTTTGGGAGGAAAGGAGTGCTTCGATCTCCCGATGCGTCAAAAGGTGCACGTCGGCCTTTGGTATGTGAAGCCGCTTCCCAATTTCGTCGAACAGACGGTCAAGCACAAAAAAGCCGAAATAGGAGGTGTCCTTGCGATATCCTTTGAGAAAGGTGATGTCTGCCGCCATCTCGTAGATCTTTTGAAGATCCGCGGGAATGGCGAGTTCTTTGACGATTTCGCGCTTTTGCTTGCGTATGAGTGCTTCGCGGCCTGCGAGTTTCTTACGTTCCTTTTGCGCATCACAGTTTTCGCGCACCAAACCCGCCCAGACGGAAAGATAATAGTCGACGCCGTATGCAGGACCAAGATAGCCAAACGGTGTCCATTGCCATGTCTCGACGTGCTTTTCTATTGCTCGGTGAAATCTTTCGGAAAGGCCAGCGGGCACGCGCTCATAGGTATGAAGATCTTTGAATATGCGAGAGGCCTTATTGTCCGCTTGGATGGAAGCAAGAAGCGTGAGCGACGCATACTCTTCCTTCTGTCCGTAACTTTGCCGCTCGGGAGTCGTCAAAATAGTAAACACTTCGGCAGGGTTTCGCTTCGAGTCGCACCGCACGATGAGTTCCTTCGTCCGTTCGAGAAGCAAATTTGCGAAGGTGCCGCCCATGCTGTCTACATACCACGTGCTTCCGAGCGAATGCTCATGCGCACGTTCTTGCCAATCAGTAAGTTCGAGATAACGCTTCGCGAGTTTTTTGCCGTCGTCTTTCGCGAAGTCAATGGAGAGAAGACTCTTCCCATATGCCATGTAGCCGTCGTTAAGCTTGTAGGACTCGCGGTGATTTTTGAGAATTCTCTCCGGTTCCGCGTACAGAACTTTCATAAGGGCATCGACGAGTGCCTGGAGCTGTTCCTCACGGTAGTAGCCGCCGACAATGCGTGGTCCCTGCATGTACACGAAGCCGTCGTCGATGAGAAGCGGCGTATTTTTGCCAAAAAGGATGCGTTGAAACTCCCACATTCCGTTCTCGAAGAATTGCGTGACAAGCTGAACACCGCATCGGTCAGCCGAAAAGTTCCTGACCCACACCCCCGAAGGTTTCTTTTTTGAAAGCGTCGTAATGGGCCTGCTTTGTGTTATGTAGAACTTCCCTTTCTCGAACGCCCATTCGATGTCGCAGGGAAATCCGTAATGTTTCTCGATGTCGATAACTATTTCCGAAAGCGAAAGAATCTGCGTGTCGGAGAGGGTCTGCTTCTCTCCGACAGTCGGGAGAATCGTCTTCCAGTCATTGCCGCCGCCCGCTTTCTTGAAAAGCCCGCGCTCCTGCGCGACCACGTTTTTGTCGAGAATGAACCGTTTCGTCTTATGGACGACGTAGGAATCGGGAGTGATCTGGCCGGATACAATGGCTTCGCCGAGTCCAAATCCCGCCTCGATGATGAGCTGATTGTAGTCCTCGGTCACCGGATGGACCGAAAAGGCGATGCCGGAGATTTCGGAATCCACCATTTTCTGGACGACGACCGCGACCGAGATTTTGCTCTTGTGAAGTTCTTTTTCGAAACGGTAAAATATCGCGCGCGGTGTAAAGAGCGACGCCCAACAGCGCTGCACGTTTTTGAGAAGCTCTCCGTCGGTGGTATTGAGAAAAGTATCAAGCTGGCCCGCCCATGCGGCTTCGCTCGAATCCTCGGCTGTGGCGCTTGAGCGTACCGCGACAAACGTTGCTCCGAGTTTTTTCCACTCGCGCTTGATTTCCTTTGCAATATCCTCCGGCATTTTTGCCGAGAGTATCAAACTCTTGATCCTTTCCGAGGCCGCATCGACGGTGTGAATCTCCTGATGGTTGACGGTATGAAGTACGGCATCGATCTCGACGCCGAGGTCGGTCTCTTTGAGAAATTGCTCGAACGCGGGTGCGAGAAGGACGAATCCCGGAGGCACGGGAATGCCCGCCTGCGTCATCTCGCCAAGCGACGCTCCTTTGCCGCCGGCAAGATGCGCGTCTCCTTTCCCAAGCTCCTTGAACGGTTTAGTGAACATGGGCGTGTGAAAGCGTGTGCAACGCGTACGGCAGGAAGTACTCGTCTACGTCACGGGCGCGTATCGAGAAGACGCGGTTACTCTTGAGAGCATCGTCAATGATTTCGCCGAGCCGCGACACTTCAAACGCGCCGCCATGGAGCTTGGGGTGTGTGAAAAGTTCCCGCACAATGCCGCGGGCGCGTACGGCTGCGGCTTCGGCAAGCGATTGCTCGCCCCGTTCAAGATGAGAAAAAAGCTGGGAAAGGTCACTTCCGAGGTTTGCCATGAGAAAGGTAACTGTCCGTGTCGTGGTCATATGATAAGAGCGCGTATCACTTCCTCCATCCGTTGCCTTAGACTCGCATCCTGTACCTCCATACTGCGGTTATGCTCGGCCGGCCGGATATTGATGAGCGCGGTGAAGACGAGGCGGTCTTCGTCGGGATAGTAGTTGAAGCCCCATACGTCGCGCTGATGTGAGCCGTTTCCGATAAGCTTCATGTTCGCATCCATATGCCACTCGCCTCCAAGCGCGATGATGCGGCGTTCCACATCAACCACTCCCTTTACCATAACCTCATAGCACTCCTTGGCGATTTCTTTGGCCCGAAGCTTCGTAATGGGTGAGGAAATGATATCAATGCGCATAGAGAGAGTTTATGCCCTTTTGAGGATTTTCACAATTCCCTTGTTCGCATCCACCTCGACAAGGTCGCCATCCTTGAGGACCTTCGTCGCGATCTTGGTGCCAATGACGCAGGGAGTATTGAGTTCTCGAGCGACGATCGCCGCATGCGAAGTCACTCCTCCTTGGTCAGTTACGAAGGCGACGGCTTTTTTCATGGCCGGCAAAAGATCCGGCTGAGTGCAGATCGCCACCAGAATGTCGCCATCGTTCATTTTTTTCATATCGGAGGGCACGTTGACCGTCTTGACGATGCCCGTTGCCATGCCGCGACATCCGCACTGCCCAGTAAGTTCGGCAACATCGCTCTGCGTTTCCTTCTGAAGGTAGGGAAGCAGTTTCTCCGCGGCCGCTCCGGCGAGCCACTCGGAGCGGTCACGATCGGCATAGGAGACGGAAAACGGCACGCGCGCGCGTACCTTCTCGCGCTCAATGTGTTTGCCGAAAAGCGCGGCTTCAAGTTCGTCTGTTGTCATAAACTTGGTCTCCTTGAGAGAAAGGCCGATACGCCTCCCGATCTCCTCTATGACGGGAATCATTCTGTAGATTGCGTAAACTTGGGCAAACCTTCGGTAAATTTTTGTCACCATAAACTCTCCCCACTCGGCAAAAAACGTCTGTTCGGATTTCGACAACCGGAGTTTCCTGATAAGCGCGATCTGTTCCGCTCGCTTTTTCCGTATGTCCGCATCGGTTTTCTTCGCCGTTTCGGCAAGATGTGCATCGCCATTCACCAACCGAATGAGGGAGCGGTAGTAGTGGTCGAGCGTATAGACTCCCTGCTCCTCCGTGAAAAGAAACCGTGTGTAGAAGTAGGTGAGAAAATGCCGCTCGACGCCCTTTTGGATGGCGGGAGAGAGTTTCCCGAGCAATCGCTCAAGAGATTCTGCGAACTTTTTTTCAAACGCCATGCCGTGAGTTGCGAGCCCGAATTTTCCGACTTCCTCTTCCTCGACAAGCCGACCGAGCTCCTTGATGAGCGTAAGCTGTTTCTTGTCTTTTTCGATGGCAATGCCGATTCGCATAAGAGAGTCCTGTTCCTCCTTGATGAGCGAAGGTCGGCGAGGCTCGGTAAGGAGCGTCAGGTATTCGTTTAGTTTCTCCTCGGGTACACCCTTTGCGCGCAATATTTTTTTTCCGCGCAGGGTCAGACTGTTCGAAAACATGTCGGATGCCACAGGGATCCACGCCCAGGTGTAGTAGTCGCGATGCGTCTTTTCATGTGCGAGGTAGTAGGAAAAGAGCTCTTTGTCGGAAAGCTTCGGAAGGCCTTCCTGGGGAAGGCCTTCCGCGCACGAGCGAAGCCGATTGGAGTGAAGCACGATATTTTTATTCACTTGGCGCATGAAAGAGCTTTTGTGCTCGAAGAGATCAACGATATGCTCCGCCAACTCATGGGCGTCCTTCTCGTCGAAATAGAACCAGAGATGGTAGTCGCGGTGAATCGCCGCAATCTTTTTGTAGGCCATGCCGATGTG
>Ga0233424_10003407_pt1 | contig 10330 bp, 6 predicted proteins | sample Watercolumn_Towu_FD_181011 | JGI IMG/M metagenome (GOLD analysis project Ga0233424, IMG submission 181011) | Freshwater microbial communities from Lake Towuti, South Sulawesi, Indonesia - Watercolumn_Towuti2014_125_MG | ecosystem: Environmental > Aquatic > Freshwater > Lake | place: Indonesia... | reverse complement strand
GGGACGATGATTGAGAACGCCTCCGAGCGGGAGCTGGCGCGCATTCGCAATCGCAAGATTGGCTTCGTCTTTCAATTCTTCAATTTGCTCCCGAAACTCAACGTGTTGCAAAACGTCGAGCTGCCCCTGATCTACACCGGAGTGTCGAGCCGCGAACGCCGTGAACGCGCGTTGCACGCGCTGAAGCTGGTGGAACTGGAGAACCGCGCCAGGCATCGCCCGATGCAACTTTCCGGCGGCCAGCAGCAACGCACCGCCATCGCCCGCGCGCTGGTGAACGATCCGAAGATCGTCTTCGCCGACGAGCCGACCGGCAACCTCGACTCGCGCACCGGCGAGACGATTCTGCAACTGTTCCATCAACTCAGTCAGTCCGGCCGCACCATCGCGCTGGTCACGCATGATCCGGAGATCGCCGCCTTCACGCCGCGCCGGATCGAAATCCGCGATGGTAAAATCGTGAAGAACGTGGACAGCAAGCTGGCGGGCCTTGGCACGGCACCGAGGTTTGCGATCCCCAGCCCGCTGCAGACGCACTCATGAACTTCCTCACCACCATCAGTGTTGGCTTCAAGGAGATCTGGGCGAACAAGTTTCGCTCCACGCTCACCATGCTCGGCATCATTCTCGGTGTGGGCAGCCTTGTCGCGCAGTCCGCGTTGGTCAAAGGAATGGAGAACGGGATGAAGGAGGCGCTCGTGGCCATCGGCGGGCTGGAGAAGGTTTACGTTACACCGCAAGCCATCCCTATCTGGCAACAGCATCGAAAGGAACAAGCGGTGGGCAACACGATGAACGACATCTACGCCCTGCAGCGCAGCGCCCCGCTGGTTCGCCTCGTCACGCCGGAGATGCAGACCCGCGAAGTCACCGTGACCCGCGGCAGGAAGGCCTTCAATCCCTGGCATTTCGTCGGCACTTGGCAGAGCGCGCTGGAGATGAACGAGCACGTGGTCGAATACGGACGGATGTTCAATCAGGAGGACGAGGAACAGGCGCGCAGCGTCTGCGTCATTGGCACCGGCACGCGCGATGCCTTGTTCGGTTCTCCCGATGAGATCGGGCGCGAGATCAATCCCGTCGGCGAGTTCATCAACATCAACCACCAGCGGTTCCGGATCATCGGGATGTTCCAGCACTACGAGGGCGAACTGGATCGCAAGGCCCGCGCGCTGGCCCGCGAGAAGGGTCTGCAGACAACAGCAACCGGGCCGACGCGCAAACGCGGCTCGGGCAGCGGCAAGAGCAAGAGCAGCGCAGGGATCGCCTTCGAGTGGAAGAACAACACCATCTACATTCCACTGAGAACGATGTGGCTGAAATACCGGGCTGGACTCGCCACCGGCGCGCCGACCGCCGCGGGGACAGCGGGAGCGGCCCCGGCGATTGGCGCGGACACCAGCCCCGATCCCCGACTCTCCACGGTTTATTTCAAAGTCAAAGACCTGAGCCAGATGAACGACGCGCTGCAGCAGGTGAAGAACGTGATGATGCACACGCACAAAGGCATCGAAGACTTCGCCTTCAACACGCAGGAGAACTGGTCGGAGAACATCGCCACCGCCACGCGCAACGCGCGGTTGAGCGGCGGCATCATCGCCGCCATCAGCCTGCTGGTGGGCGGTGTCGGCATCATGAACATCATGCTCGCCAGCATCACCGAACGCGTGCGAGAGATTGGCGTGCGCAAGGCCGTCGGCGCAACCTTCACCGACATCTTCATCCAGATCCTCGTCGAGAGCGTGGTCATCGCCGTGATCGGCGGCGTGGCCGGATTGATCGCTTCGAAGGGACTGGTGAGCCTGCTCACGCTGATCTCCCCCGCCGACTACACGCCCGTGATCACCGTGGAGGCGATGCTGCTCGCCTTCAGCTTCAGCGTCGGAGTCGGCATCCTCGCTGGGATTTTCCCGGGCCTCAAAGCGGCGCGATTGGACCCGATCCAGGCGTTGCGGTATGAGTGAGCGGGTATCATTGTGCAACCCTATAAACTCAACATGACCAGACACCGCGTTTTGATCCTGTTCTTGATCGCTTCCCTGACGGCCACTGGCCTGTCCAGTCTGGTTCGGGCCGACGAGTTAGCGATCTTGGAAATCGAGCGTCAGGTGACGCACGGCTATGCCACCAACGACGGCGTGCGCATCCACTACGCGCGGCTCGGCCAAGGGCCGCTGGTGGTGATGATCCACGGTTTTCCCGATTGCTGGCTGACGTGGCGCGCGCAGATGCCCGCGCTGGCGAAGAATTACGAGGTCGTCGCCATCGATCAGCGCGGCTACAACCTCAGCGATCGTCCCAAGGGGGTGGAACATTACGACATGAAGCTCCTCGTGGCCGATGTCGCGGCGGTAATTCGCGCGCGCGAGCGGGAACGAGCGACCGTCGTTGGTCATGACTGGGGCGGCATGGTGGCGTGGACCTTCGCCATGACCCGGCCCGAGATGACGGAGAAGCTGGTCATCCTGAACCTGCCCCATCCGCGCGGACTCACCCGCGAACTGGCGAACAACCCCGATCAGCAAAAGAACAGCGCCTACGCCCGGCGATTCCAGCAAGAGGGCGCGCACACCAATCTCACCGCCGAGGGCCTGACGTTCTGGATCAAGGATCCCGCCGCCAAGCTGCGTTATGTGGAAGCGTTCCGCCGCTCCGATTTCGAGGCGATGCTGAACTACTACAAACGCAATTACCCGCGCGAGCCCTACGTCGAGGACACCTCGCCCTTGGTGAAAGTGCAGTGCCCGGTGCTGATGATTCACGGATTGAAGGACAAGGCGCTGGGCCATGCCGCGCTCAATGGCAACTGGCAATACGTTGAGAAAGACCTGACACTCGTGACCGTGCCGGAAGCAGATCATTGGGTACAGCAGGACGCGGCCGACTTGGTGACGCGAACCATTGTGGGATGGCTGCGTCGGTAGTAGCAAATTGAACTATGAACATTCGAAACTTCATTCCAGCTGCTGTCGTTGATGCGATGGCGCTCATCGTCGCGAGCACAAGCGCGACGGCGCAACTTCTCCCGCCCGAGGCGGTCGATCTATCGAAGGTGAAGATCGAAGAGAGGCAGACGGCAGACCTGCTTTGTCCGGTCGGCTTGACGGCGCCGAACCCTCTGGTGGCCGGCTTCGAGCATCAGGGTATCCGCTATCGGTTTAGTTCCGAGGCCGCTCGAAATCAGTTCGTTAAGAGCCCCGAGAATTTCATCGAAGCCGCCAGGTATGCGCGCTGGGAGAATAACTTCACTCGCGCGATGAGCCCCGTTTGGTGTCCGGTCACGGACCAAGTCAATCCGGGCGGCTTTGGGACTTACGATCAACTCGGCCTCCAGTGGCAGACGTGTTGCCAGTTCTGCAAACCCGAAACAATCCCGGATTGTTTTGCAACGTCCCTCCAGCGGCTCAAGGAACGAGCCAGAACGGCTTACGATCTCACTCGAGGAACATACGCCAGGAACGTCATCAGCCCGCTCGCTGGCGCACTGAGAGCGGCCAAGGATTTCGAAGGCAATCTCGTCATTCCGAAGCTGGAATCCGCAACCGTTCAAGGAGGCGTGATCGCAATGCTTCCCCAAGCCCCGCTGGAGGACACACGTTTCGACCGCGCTTATGGCGAATGGCGTCACTATGGCGGGGATCGCGGCCACAACCGCTATTCTTCTCTTAACCAGATCAATCGGACTACGTTCAAAAACCTCAAAGTGGCCTGGCGCTGGGAGTCCGTGGATGCCGCCGTGACCCGGGCGAATCCAAGCCTGCGCCCCGGAGCCTTCAAGCCCACGCCGTTGATGATCGGAGGGGTGCTCTTTACAAGCACATGCTTCAGTCAGGTCGCGGCAATTGACGCGGCCACGGGCAAGACCATTTGGGTTTATGATCCCAAAAGCTACCAGTCCGGCCGACCCGCCAACTCCGGCTTTCAACATCGAGGGGTCGAATATTGGACGGACGGCAAAATCCACCGAATCCTGATCGCGACCGGGGGACGCCAACTCGTATCTCTGGACGCATTGACAGGGCAGCCCGATCCGAATTTTGGCGCCAATGGCATGGTGGACCTGACGGAAGGCCTTGGCCGGAAATTTGACAAAACGCAGCTTGGTTTCAACTCACCGCCGGTCGTTTGTCGGGACACCATCGTCGTGGGGTGCGTGGTCTTCGATTATCCGGCGTTTCCCACCACACCACCCGGGCACATTCGAGGTTTCGATGTGCGCACGGGAAAAATGAAGTGGATCTTTCACACGGTTCCAGAAGCCGGAGAATTTGGAAGCAAGACGTGGGAGGACGAATCCTGGAAGACCGCTGGTGGGGCCAATGCCTGGTCCACGCTCAGCGCCGATGAGGAACTGGGCTATGTCTATTTGCCGCTGGGCACTCCCACGAATGACTACTACGGCGGCCACCGCCCCGGGGACAACTTATTTGGCGAAAGCCTGGTTTGCTTGAACGCGGAAACGGGACAGCGCGTCTGGCACTTTCAGGGGGTGCATCATGGCCTTTGGGATTATGATTTTTGCAGCGGTCCCAATCTGGTGGATCTGAAGAAAGGTGGTGCGACCGTCAAGGCCGTTGCCCAAGTCGGCAAACAGGGATTCTGCTTTCTCTTCGACCGTGTGAATGGCAAGCCGCTGTTCCCTATCGAGGAACGTCCAGTTCCCCAATCCGATGTGCCCGGCGAGAAGACTTCTCCCACGCAACCCTTCCCCACAAAGCCGCCGGCTTTTGAGCGGCAAACAATTTTCGAAGATGACCTGGTTGACTTCACGCCGGAGATCAAAAAGAAGGCGAGGGAAATCGTCAGTCATTGGCGCCACGGCCCGATGTTTCTTCCACCCAGCGTTCCGGAGACGAATGGCATGAAGGGTTCCCTGGTGCTCCCGTCCGCCGGCGGCGGCGCCAATTGGGCCGGTGCATGCGTCGATCCGCAATCGGGTCGTCTATTCGTCCCGTCCTGGACACGTCCCCTTGGCTTCAATTTGAAGAAGACTGAAGGAAACGCATCCGGCTATCGGTATAATATCGCCTATTCCGGCACGGCAGGTCCGGAAGGATTGCCCATCGTCAAGCCACCCTATTATCGGGTCACCGCGATTGATCTGAGCCAAGGCAGTCACGCCTGGCAAATTCCTCTGGGAGACGGGCCGAGAAATCATCCGGCCATCCGCCATCTCAACTTGGGACCGCTTGGCTACGTCGGCGGTTCCGCCGAAGGCAAAGGTGGCGGAATCCTGACCGGAGGCTTGCTGATCATTTCACAGTTTCCCGACAAGTCATACGACGAACAGCCGGTGCCGAAAGGTTCGTTACTCCATGCCATCGATCAAACGACCGGTGAAACCGTGGCCCAGATCCCGTTGGATGCGTACGCGCTTGGCACACCAATGACCTATCTGCACCAAGGACGACAGTTCCTCGTGGTCTCGACGATGGATAAAGAAGGTAAGGGTGAGTTAATTGCGCTGGCCCTGGGAAACGAATGAATCCGCACGGCTGCCAGGGAGGATTCCCCATCGCCAGCGAGAACGCACGCCGTTACCTGAAGGCCCAGAGTGTTTATCACGAGGTTGGCATCGGCCCCAAGGGCCTTGAACTGAGCGACGTTTACGCGCTGACGATTATCGAAGACACCGGACTGGAGTTGAACCACATCGAGTTATTACCAGGAAGATGATGCTGAATCCGCAAGCACAGCCCGAACCCCGCGAACAGAGCACCGACCTCGCGAGCGACACAGCCGTCCATCGCGATGTCCCACGTCCACCGTCGGAAGAACGGCGGAGAGTCGCCTCCAGGCTGTGGCGGATCGGCCTGCCGGTGGCCCTGCTGGCCGTCGGCGGGTTCGGCTATGGCATCTTGTCGCGGGAACCGGCGAAACCGAAGCCGCCACCCGCCAAGCCGCAGCCGGTTCGCACCAAGGTGACGGAAGTGCGGGCGCGCGATTTTCAAGTCGAGGTCCGGACGCACGGGATCGTCCGCGCGCACCAGGAGAGCACATTGAGCGCGCTGGTTTCCGGACGCGTCGCGAGGATCAGCGAATCCTTCGAGGACGGCGCGTTCTTTGCCGCCGGTGATGTGCTGGTCGAACTCGAGGCGGCGGACCACCGGAACGCCGTCGCAATGGCGGAGGCCCGACTGTCGGGTGCGAAAGCCGCGCTCCAGCTCGCCAGGCTCAATCAGGAGCGCAACGCGGCGCTGCTGAAGGAAAGGCTCCTGCCGCAGACCCAGGCGGACCTGACCGCAGCCGGTCTGGCGCAGGCCGAGGCCGACGCAAATTCCGCCACCGCGCAACTGGACCGTGCACAGCGTGATCTGGAGCGGACGCAGGTGCGGGCGCCCTACGACGGCTGCGTGCGCAAGCGTTCCGTGGGGCTCGGGCAACTGGTAGGCCCGGGCGCTTCGTTGGGAACCGTCTTTTCCGTGGACTTGGTTGAGGCGCGTCTGCCCATCGCCACACGGGAACTTCGCTTCCTGGAGTTGTCCGATACCGCCTCCAGGCCGCCGGTTCCGGTCGAACTGCACGACGCAGTGGACCGCGGCGACACCAACATCTGGCGCGGTCAAATCATCCGCACTGAGGGCGCCTTGGACGAAAACTCCCTGGAACTATTTGCCATCGCGCGAATCGAGGATCCATTCGGACGCCGGTCAGGCCGGCCACCGCTCCGCCTCGGACAGCCGGTCACGGCTGTGATCCGGGGCAAGATCTTGACCAACGTGATTGCCCTGCCGCGGGCCGCGGTGCGGGAACTGGACCGGGTTTACCTGGTTCATCCGAAGGAACTCACGCTGGCCTCGCGCCGGATCACCCCGCTTTGGTCCGACGAGGCGCACGTGGTCGTGCGCGACCCGGCCATCCTTGACGGCTCGCTGCTGGCCACCACTCACCTTGTTTATGCTCCCGAGGGCGCCAGGGTGGAGATCATCCCGGACATTCCAGTGATGACCAATGCGCCAGCCAGCACCAACGGTCCCGCGTTCACGCAAACTGCTGCCAAGCCATGATCCGCTGGTTCGCAAGCAACGGCATCGCCGCAAACTTCCTGATGCTGGCCATTCTGGTCGGTGGCATTTACTCAGGCGTTTATCATGTGCCGCTCGAGGTGACTCCGGCGTTGAGTTGGAACACCGTGATGATCGAGATGCCGTATCGCGGCGCCACGGCCAAGGACGTCGAGCGGGCGATTCTCATTCCGATCGAAGAGGCGCTGGAAGGAGTAAAAGGCATCAAGCAACTGAACGCGGACGGGATGCGCGGTCGGGCGCAATTCTTCCTCGAGGCCGAGCCGGGCACCGATCTGCACCGGTTGCTGGAGGAAGTCAAAGGACGGGTGGACACGATCACCACCTTCCCGAGCGAGACGGAGCGTCCGCGGGTGTTCATCCCGGAATCGGGCAACTACTTCTCGGTCTTGAGCGTCGCAGTCACCGGCGACATCAGCCCGCACGATCTCCGCAAAGTCGCGCGCCGGGTGCAGGAAGATTTGGTCGAGATGCCTGGCATCAGCCGCGCCAGCATCGAAGGCGGGCGGCGCTACGAAATCGCCATCGAGGCGAACACGGAGAAGCTGCTCTCCTACAACCTCTCCTTCCAGGACCTTGCGGATGCCATCCGGCGGTTCTCGATCGACCTTCCCGCCGGTGCCATCGATACCCAGAGCGGCACGTTGATTGTCCGCACGCGCGGCCAGGCGTACACCGAGAGCGAGTTTGCCCGGATCCCCATCCGCGCGGCGAATGGCGCGGAAGTCCTGCTCGGCGAAATCGCGCGCATTGATGACGGCTTCGAGGAGGGCGACAAGCGCGTCGAATTCAACGGCAAACGGGCGCTATTCGTTCAGGTTTACCGGACGGGCAAGGAAAGCGCGATCGACATCTCGAACAAAGTGCGCGAGTACGTTCGAACCGCCGGCACACGCTTTCCCGACGGCATCCAACTCTCGGTTTGGAACGACGAATCGCTTTCCATTCGCGCGCGACTCAGTTCCGTCGCGTCGAATACGATCCAAGGCGGCCTGCTCGTGCTGCTGCTGCTGGGGCTGACCTTGCGACCGGCGCTCGCGTTTTGGATTGCCGCCGGGATCCCGGTCGCGCTGGCCGGGGGATTCCTGCTCATGCCCTGGCTTGGGATCACGGCGAACATGATGAGCCTGTTTGGATTCTTCATCGTCATCGGCATCGTGGGCGACGACGCCATCGTCACCGGGGAAAACATTTACGACAAATTGAAGACCGGCATGGCGCCGCTCGATGCCGTCGTGGTCGGGACCGAGGAAGTCTCCACCCCGGTGACGTACGGTGCCCTGACCACCATCGTCGCTTTCATCCCGATGCTGTTCTTTCAGGGAACCTGGGGTGATTACGCCAGGCAAATCCCGCCGGTCGTCGCGTCCGTGCTCCTGTTCTCGCTCCTGGCTTGCAAGCTGTTTCTGCCCGCGCACCTCAAGGGGATTCGCATCAACACACACGAGAATGCCTTCGATCGACTCCAACTGCGGATCACCCGGGGGCTCGACTGGTTCGTTGCCCATGTTTATCAACCGGCCCTTGAAAGGGCGGTCCGGCATCGCGCCGCGGTGTTGGCGGGCTTTGTCATGATGGGGCTCCTGATGGCCGGCTACTGCATGGGCGGACGGATGAAATTTGTATCGTTTCCATCGGTCGATGCCCGACGCATCACCGCCATTCTTCGCCTGCCGGAGGACACGCCGGTGGAAACGACGGCGCGCTACGTGGACCGAATCTCGACGGCGCTTGAGCAGGTGAGGAAGGAGTTCCGCGATCCCGGCACGGGTGAATCGCTCATCCGGAACGTGTCGCGGTTGGTGGGGGCGTCCGAACCGCGCAGCAGCTTCAGCAAAGGCCGCGGCGCCGTTTCGGCCGAAATCATGGATCCGAGCGAGCGGAGCGTGCCGGGCCCGCGGAACAGTGCCATCGTCAAGCGCTGGACAGATTTGATCGGCCCGATTCCCGAGGCGCTCACTTTCCGCGTATATTCGGAGCAACGCTTCGAGGGCGGCAAGGAATACTCCGATGCCAACCTCCACCTTGAACTGCGCGGCCCTACCTCGCCGAAAAAGGCCGAGGTCGCGGAGCGGATCAAGGCGATGCTGGAGAGCTACGGCGGCTTTGCGAGCACATGGGCCCAGGTGAATTACGGCCAGGACGAACTGGAGATCACCCTGAGGCCCCGCGCGGCGGAACTCGGGCTGACCCAGATCTCGCTCGCCCGCCAGATTCGCCAGGCTTTCTACGGCGAGGAGGCCCAACGCGTGCAGCGCGACATCGACGACATCCGCGTGATGGTTCGCCTGCCCAAGCAGGATCGTGAGACGCTGCACACCCTGGACCGGATGAGGATTCGCACGCCGCGCGGCGCGGAAGTGCCGCTGGCCACCGTCGCGGAAGTGCGTTTCACCAAGGCGCCATCGTTTGTCGAGCGCAACGATCGAGCGGAAGTCATCCGCATCGGCGCGCAGCCCGCGGATGAAACCGTCAACATCATCTCCGTCGCCAACGCGCTCGCGCCCAAGATCACGGCCCTGTGCCTCGAAAGCGAAGGGTTATCCTTTCAGTGGAAAGGCTACGTGGCGGAGGCCGAGGAATCCAAAAAGCGGACGATTTTCGGGACGGTGGCGTTGCTGGTCGCGATCTTTGCGTTGCTGGCCATTCCATTGCGTTCGCTGACCCAGCCCATTTTCGTGATGCTCGTGATTCCGCTCGGCACCATCGGCGCGCTGCTGGGTCACATCATCATGGGCATGACCCCATCGTATCTCTCGATCTTCGGAATGCTCGCGCTGGCGGGGATTTCCGTGAACAACTCACTGGTGATGGTGGACTACGTGAACCAGCGCCGCGCCGAGGGCGTGAGCTTGTTGCAAGCCTCGCTCGAGGCCGGAGCCCGGCGCTTCCAACCGATCCTTCTGACGTCGGTGACGACCTTCGTCGGCTTGGCCCCGATGATTTTCGACCGCTCGCTCGAAGCGCAGTTCCTCATCCCGATGGCCGTCTCGATGGGCTTTGGCATCTTGTTCACCACCGTCATCACGCTGTTCCTGGTGCCCTGCGCGCTCTTGTTCGCGCAGGATGCCGGGGCAACGCTGCGCGCCCTCTTTCGCCGGCCGTCCGGCGTCCGCTGCCATCCTTCCAGCGCATCCCCGCCTTCCAGTTTGTGACCTCCACCGCCTCCTCCCACCAGCGCCTGCACGACCTTGACGCCCTGCGTGCCGCCGCGATGCTGATTGGTATCTTCTATCACGTGGCGCTGTCCTTCGCGATCGGCTTTCCCTGGATGGTCCAGGATGTGGTGCAGGCGAAGTGGCCGT
>Ga0233424_10003405_pt1 | contig 10332 bp, 8 predicted proteins | sample Watercolumn_Towu_FD_181011 | JGI IMG/M metagenome (GOLD analysis project Ga0233424, IMG submission 181011) | Freshwater microbial communities from Lake Towuti, South Sulawesi, Indonesia - Watercolumn_Towuti2014_125_MG | ecosystem: Environmental > Aquatic > Freshwater > Lake | place: Indonesia... | reverse complement strand
AACCGATCGGTGAGAAAGCGCGTGATGCTGAGCGACTCGTCGCGCTCGGGTTCGCTGACGAGCGCGGGCTCCCAATCGTCGTAGTCGTGGCCGTGCGCGCGCAAGAAATCGAGCCACGGGTGGAACGGCTCGCTCAGGTCGAGCACCCAGTCGAAACCGGGCAGCACGCCCTGGTAGGTGGACAAGCGCGGGTCGTCGGCGTTGTGCGTCGTGCGCGGGTCGACACCTTGGTCGGTGTAGCCAAAGAGCGCGGGCGCGTAGCCGAGACGCCTCCCTAAGCGTGCGACGTTGTCGAACCGGTCGTCGAGCGGCGAGCCGTTGAAGCACACGCGGTGGTTCATCTGGTACGTGCCGGTGTAGAGGCTCGCGCGCCCGGGCGAGCACGGTGCGGACTGGCTGTAGTGGCGCGCGAAGGTGGTCGCTTCGCGCGCGAGTGCGTCGAGGTTCGGTGTGCGCACGACGCGGTGCCCGAGCGTCGAGAGACAGTCGCCGCGGTATTGGTCGAGGGTGACGAGCAGGATGTTGGGTCGCGTGCCGCTCACGTTCTCATTATTGCGTGCCGAGCGCCGCCCGGACTATTGCGTGCCGAGCGCCGCCCGCTGTTCGCGCGCGGGGTCGCGCCAGGTCGAACCCTCAGGTTCGACGATCACGCGTTGCAGCGCGCCGGGCGTGAAGGTGAACGGCGCATGTTCTCCGTCGATCATCGAGTGTCCGCGCAGATAACCGACGGTGAACCCCGCGGTGCCGTAGAAGAACGGCACCGTCATCGGAATCTCCGCGGCGCCGACGGGCAGGTCGTCGTAATACAGCTCGACGTTGCCCTTGAAGCGCCCGGTCATGGTGAACTCGACGATCAACTGATGCGGACCGCGCGGCACCGGCACGCTCGCCGCGGCGACGAACTTGTGCAGCCCGAGGAAGTTGTGCAGGTAGTGGAGGCGGTTGTCGCGCACGTACACCGCGTAGCCGGCCGACGCCGAGCCGTGCGCACATATGGTGCCGTTCACCGTGCCGTTCACCGTGCTCACTGCCGTGCCGTTCACCGTGCCCGACGTGTCGACCTCGGCGATGATGCGAAACCCGCGGTTGTGCAAGTTCGGCGCCACCGATTGCGGCAGCGAACCGACACCGGGGCGGTAAACGTACCGCTCGCGGCGATGGCGGCGGTCGCCGAACTTGCCGGGTTGGTTGTTGAGCGGCAGCACGCGGTGGGCTTCGGCCTCGCTCCACCACAGTGCGATCATTTCCTGCAACTTGTCGGGGTTCGTTGCCGCGAGATCCTTCGATTCCGCGCGGTCGTTGGCGACGTCGTACAGCTCCCACTGGTCCTTGTCGAACGGCAGGCTCGGGTCGCTGCCGTCGTAGCCGAGCATCGGCATCGGGTGGAAGACGACCGCCTTCCACCCGTCGTGGTACAGCGCGCGCGAGCCCATCATCTCGAAGTACTGCGTGCGGTGGCGCGTGGGCACGGTCGCGTCGGCGAACGAGTGGGCGAAACTCACGCCCTCGATCGGGTTCTGCTGCACGCCGGCGATTTCGGTCGGCGGCGCGATGTGCAGCGCGTCGAGCAGCGTGGGCAGGAAGTCCACGGCGTGCGCGTACTGGTGGCGCACCTCGCCGCGCGCGGCGATGCCCGCGGGCCAGTGCACGATGAGCGGGTCGGTCACGCCGCCTTCGTGCGTCTCGCGCTTCCAACGCTTGAACGGCGTGTTGCCCGCCCACGCCCACCCCCACGGGTAGTGGTTGTGCGCTTCGGGCGTGCCGAGCAGGTCGATGCGCTTCAGGTTCTCTTCGAGGCTCTCGGGCACGAAGTTGAAGAAGAACACCTCGTTGTACGAACCCTGCGGGCCGCCCTCGGCCGACGCGCCGTTGTCGCTCATCACGACGAAGATCGTGTTGTCGAACTCGCCGAGCATCTTCAGGTGGTCGACGACGCGGCCGACCTGCGCGTCGGTGTGCGTGAGGAAGCCGGCGAACACCTCCATCATCCGCGCGTAAAGTCGGCGCTCGTCGGCCGACAGCGAAGCCCACGCGGGCACCCAGTGCGGACGCTCGGAGAGCACCGTGTCGCGCGGCATGATGCCCGATGCGACCTGTCGGGCGAACACCTCGTCGCGCCACGCATCCCAACCCTTGTCGAACTGTCCGCGGTACGGTTCGATGAAACTCTTCGGTGCTTGGTGCGGCGCGTGGCACGCACCGGGCGCGAACCACAAGAAGAACGGTTTGGTCGGGTGCGCGGTGCGCGCGTCGTCGATGAACAACACCGCCTTGTCGGCCATGTCCTGCGTGAGGTGGTAGCCGTCTTCGGGCGAGCGCGGCGGGTTCACTTCGTGGTTGTCGTGCACGAGATCGGGGAAGTACTGGTCGGTTTCGCCGCCGAGGAACCCGTAGAAGCGCTCGAACCCGCGCCCGAGCGGCCAGCGCCAGCGGCGCGCACCCATCTGTTGTTCGTGCGGCGGCGTGAGATGCCATTTGCCGACGCAGAACGTGGAGTAGCCGTTGCGCACGAGGATCTCGGAGATCATCCCGTCTTCGTGCGACATCTCCGCGTTGTATCCGGGGAAGCCCGACGTGCGGTCGGCGATGCGCGCCATGCCGACGCTGTGGTGGTTGCGACCGGTGAGCAGCGCGGCGCGCGTCGGCGAACAGAGCGCGGTGGTGTGGAAGTTGCTGTAGCGCAAGCCGCCGGCCGCGAGCGCGTCGAAGGTGGGCGTGCGAATGTCGCTGCCGTAGCAACCGAACTGCGCGAAACCGACGTCGTCGAGCAGCACCACGACCACGTTCGGGGCACCCGGCGCACCCGCGTCGAATTCCGGCCACCACGGGGTGGAGTCGTCGAAGGTCTTGCCGACTTTGCCGCCGAAGGTCGGGCGCGTGGTTTGAGCCATACGGGCAACGGTAGTGAGGTGCGGCTTCGCGCCAGCAGGCGGACGATGCCGGCTCGCGCATCGTCGCGGTTGCGCCGTGTCGCACTACCGTGGAAGTCCGTCTACCGAATTGGGGGATCACGGCATGGGTCGTGTGGTGAAAGCAGCGTTGTTGCAGACCGACTGGGCCGGCAGCAAGGACAAGATGATCGACAAGCACGAAGCGGCCGCACGAGATGCGGCCAAGCAGGGTGCGCAAGTGATGTGCTTCCAAGAGTTGTTCTACGGCCCGTACTTCTGCCAGGTGCAAGACGCGAAGTACTACGACTTCACCGAGCACATCCCCGACGGCCCGACGACGAAGCGCTTCCAGTCGGTGGCGAAGGAACTCGGCGTGGTGTTGGTGCTGCCGATGTACGAGATCGTGCAGCCCGGGCTCTACTTCAACACCGCCGCGGTGATCGACGCCGACGGTCGCTACCTCGGCAAGTACCGCAAGCAGCACATCCCGCAAGTGAAGGGCTTCTGGGAGAAGTTCTATTTCACGCCCGGCACCGACGGCTACCCGGTGTTCGACACCGCGGTCGGCAAAGTCGGCGTGTACATCTGCTACGACCGCCACTTCCCTGAAGGATGGCGCGCGCTCGGCTTGAACGGCGCAGAGATCGTGTTCAACCCGTCGGCGACGAGCCGCGGGCTCTCTGAATACATCTGGCGGCTCGAGCAACCGGCGTCGGCGGTGGCGAACATGTACTACGTCGGCGCGATCAACCGCGTCGGCATCGAGAGCGAGTACGGCGACGACGATTTCTACGGCCAGAGTTATTTCGTCGATCCGGAAGGCAAGTTCGTCGGCAATGTCGGCGACCCGCACAAGCCCGAGCTGATCGTGCGCGACCTCGACATGGACAAGATCAAGATGGTGCGCGACCGCTGGGCGTTCTACCGCGACCGCCGACCCGACGCGTACCCCGAACTCGTCCGCCGTTAATCAACGAGAGAAGAAGGAGACCAACATGGCCCGCACGCTCATCAAAAACGGCACCGTCGTGAGCCCGACCGGGCGCCACGAACACGACGTGCTCGTCGACGGCGAGATCATCGTCGCCCTGTATGCGCGCGGGCAAGCCGCCGCGATGGGAGTGACCGCCGACAAAGTGATCGACGCGCAGGGAAAATACGTGGTGCCGGGCGGCATCGACGTGCACACGCACATGGAGCTGCCTTTCGGCGGCACCGCGGCCGTCGACACGTTCGAGACCGGCACCATCGCCGCGGCGTGGGGCGGAGTGACCACCATCGTCGACATGGCCCTGCAGCGATACAACGAGAACGTGCAGCTCGGCTTGGCGGAATGGCACCGCAAGGCGGGCGGCAACTGCGCGGTCGACTACGCGTTCCACCAGATCATCGGCGGCATCGACGAGCAGGCACTGAAAGACATGGCGTACCTCGTCGACCACGAGGGCGTCACCAGCTTCAAGTTGTTCATGGCGTACCCGGGCGTCTTCTACAGCGACGACGGTCAGATCCTGCGCGCGATGCAGACCGCCGCGGAGAACGGTGCGATGATCATGATGCACGCCGAGAATGGCATCGCCATCGACGTGCTCGTGCAGCAATATTTGGCGCGCGGCCAGACCGACCCGAAGTACCACTCGTATTCGCGCCCGAGCCTGCTCGAAGGCGAGGCCACGCACCGCGCGATCGTGTTGTCGAAGGTCGCCGGCAACGTGCCGCTGTACATCGTGCACATGTCGGCCACCGACGCGCTCAACGAGGTTGCCGCCGCGCAACACGAGGGGCTCAACGTGTTCGCCGAGACCTGCCCGCAGTACCTCTACATGACGCTCGAAGACCACCTCGCGCGCCCCGGCTTCGAAGGCGCGAAGTTCGTGTGCTCGCCGCCGATCCGCTCGAAGCACGACCACCACGATCACCACGCCGACTTGTGGAAGGGGCTGCGCATGAACGAACTCGCGATCGTGTCCACCGACCACTGCCCGTTCTGCTTCAAGGACCAGAAGGAGTTGGGCCTCGGCAATTTCTCGAAGATCCCCAACGGCATAGGCGGCGTCGAGCACCGCATGGAGTTGATTTACCAGGGCGTGGTGCAGGGAGAGATCTCGCTCGAGCGCTGGGTGGAGACGTGCGCGACGACGCCGGCGCGCATGTTCGGCATGTACCCGCAGAAGGGCATCATCGCCCCGGGCTCCGACGCCGACATCCTCGTGTGGGATCCGACGAAGAAGACGAAACTCGGCATCAACGACAAGCACCACATGAACATGGACCACTCGTCGTGGGAGGGTTTCGAGGTCGACGGCAAAGTCGACACCGTGCTGTCGCGCGGCATGGTCGTGGTGGAGAACGACGCGTTCAAAGGACGCAAAGGACACGGCCAATTCGTCAGACGCGGCTTGAGCCAGTACTTGCGCTGAGTCAGAACCAGTTGGCGGCGCGCGCCGCGCCGCAGGAAGGAACAGCAACATGAACCGCATCGGCCACTGGATCAACAACAGGGTCGTGCTCGGCAACTCGGGGCGCTCGGGCGTGGTGTTCAACCCCGCGACGGGCGAAGAGCAGGCCAGAGTCGACTTTGCGAGCGTCGCCGAGCTCGACGCGGCGGTCGCTGCGTCGAAAACCGCGCTTCCCGCCTGGCGCGCCACATCGTTGTCGCGGCGCGCCGAGATCATGTTCAGGATGCGCGAGCTGGTCGACGCGAACCGCAAAGAAATCGCCAGCATCGTCTCGCTCGAACACGGCAAAGTGCCCGCCGACGCGATGGGCGAACTGGCGCGCGGCTTGGAGAACCTCGAGTTCGCCTGCGGCATCCCGGCGCTCTTGAAGGGCGGCTATTCCGAGCAGGCGGCCGGCGGCATCGACGTGTACTCCATCCGCCAGCCGCTCGGCGTGGTCGCCGGCATCACGCCGTTCAACTTCCCGGCGATGGTGCCGATGTGGATGTTCGCCAACGCGATCATGTGCGGCAACACGTTCGTCTTGAAGCCGAGCGAGAAAGACCCGTCGGCCTCGATGTTCGTCGCCGACCTGCTGCGCCAGGCGGGCTTGCCCGACGGCGTGTACAACGTGGTGCACGGCGACAAGGTGGCGGTCGACCGCATCCTCGAGCACCCCGACATCGCTGCGGTGTCGTTCGTCGGCTCGACCCCGATCGCCAAGTACGTGTACGAGACCGGCACCCGCAACGGCAAGCGCGTGCAGGCGCTCGGCGGCGCCAAGAACCACATGCTGGTCTTGCCCGACGCCGACCTTGAAATGGCGGCCGATGCGGCGGTGAGCGCGGCGTACGGCTCGTCGGGCGAGCGCTGCATGGCGGTCTCTGTCGTCGTCGCGATCGACGCGATCGCCGACGAGCTGGTCGACAAGATCAAGACTCGCATCCCGAACATCAAGGTGGGCCCCGGCACGGACCCCTCGTCGGAGATGGGCCCGCTCATCACGCGCGAGCACCGCGACAAGGTGGCTGGCTACGTGAAGAATGCGGCGGGCGAAGGAGCGAGGGTGGTCGTCGACGGCACGGCGAAAGCCGAGGCCGCGGGTTTCTTCCTCGACCCGAGCCTCATCGACGCCGCCGAGCCCGGCATGAAGTGCTACGACGAGGAGATCTTCGGGCCCGTGCTCGTCGTGTCGCGCGTCGGTTCGTACGACGAAGGAATGAAGATGATCAACGACAACCCGTACGGCAACGGCACGGCGATCTTCACGCGCGACGGCGGTGTGGCACGACAGTTCCAGTTCGACGTGCAGGTCGGCATGGTCGGCATCAACGTGCCGATCCCGGTGCCGGTGTCGTACTACTCGTTCGGCGGCTGGAAGGCGAGCCTCTTTGGCGACCAGCACATGTACGGCCCCGAAGGCGTCAACTTCTACACGCGCGGCAAGGTGGTCACGTCGCGCTGGCCCGACCCGCGCACCTCGAGCGTCAACCTCGGATTCCCGCAGAACCGCTGAGGCCGGCGATGGACATCGGCGTCGTGTTGCAGACCACACCACCGGCGTCGCGGGTGATCGACCTCGCGAAGAAGGCCGAGATGTGGGGCATGACGCACGTGTGGACGTTCGACAGCCACATCCTGTGGGAAGAGCCGTACGTGATCTACAGCCAGATTCTCGCGCAGACCAACAACGTGATGGTCGGCCCGATGGTCACCAACCCCGCGACGCGCGACTGGACGGTGACCGCGAGCACGTTCGCCACGCTGAACGAGATGTACGGCAATCGCACGATCGTCGGCATCGGGCGCGGCGACTCGGCGGTGCGCGTCACCAACGGCAAACCGACCACGCTCGCCACGTTGCGCGACAGCATCCAGGTCATCCGCGAGCTCGCCAACGGTCGGGGCGTGGAGTACAAGGGCTCGACGATCCGGTTCCCGTGGGCCGCGAAGAGCCGCTGCGAGGTGTGGGTCGCGGCGTACGGCCCGAAGGCGCTGCAGCTCGCCGGCGAGGTCGGCGACGGATTCATCCTCCAGCTCGCCGACTTGTCGGTCGCGCAGTGGACGATCGCGGCGGTGCGCCAAGCGGCAAAGGACGCCGGCCGCGACCCGCAGAGCGTGAAGATTTGTGTCGCCGCGCCCGCTTACGTCGGCACCGACTTGGCGCACATGCGCGACCAGTGCCGCTGGTTCGGGGGAATGGTCGGCAACCACGTCGCTGACATCGTCGCGCGCTACGGCGAGAACTCCGCGGTGCCCAAGGCGCTCACCGACTACATCAAAGGTCGCCAGGGCTACGACTACAACGAGCACGGGCGTGCGGGCAACTCGCACACCACCTTCGTGCCCGACGAGATTGTCGACCGTTTCTGCATCCTCGGCGGCGTCGACGAGCACGTCCGGCGCCTGCGTGAACTCGAGGCGCTCGGCGTCGACCAGTTCGCCATCTACCTGCAGCACGACGGCAAGGAACAGACGCTCGAGGCGTACGGCGAGCGGATCATGCCCGCGTTCGCCCAGCAGGCCCGCGCCAAGCAATGACCTCGCTGGTCGTGCGCGCCGCCAAGCGCACGGCGATGTTCGTCGCGGCGCTCGCCCTGGTCGTCGCGATCTGGGAGGCGTACAAGGCAGTCGGTCCGGCGGACGGCGGCACGCTGCTCGGCGTGCGCGTACTCCCGCGCACGAGCGACTACGCGATGCCCCATGTGTGGGACATGTTCTCGCGCTACGGCCGTCCCGAAGTGCGCGGCTCTGACCGCACGGTGTTCGCTGCGGTGCTCGCGGGCGCGTGGTACTCGTTGCGCTTGAGCGTCGCCGGTTTCGTGATGGGCTCGGTCGTTGGAGTCGCGCTCGCCGTCTTGATGGCGCGATTCAAGTTGGTGCAACGCGGCGTGCTGCCGTACCTCGTCGTGTCGCAGACCGTGCCGCTCATCGCGCTCGCCCCGCTCGTCGTGAGTTGGGGCGGCAAGCTGGAGGTCGGGCCGTTCGTGTGGCCGCGCTGGCTGTCGGCGTCGGTGCTCGGCGCGTTCCTCGCGTTCTTCCCGATCGCCGTCGGCACGCTGCGCGGGCTCGCGGCTGCCACCGCGACGTCGGTCGAACTGATGCAGAGCTACGCGGCGTCGTGGACCACGACGCTCTTCAAACTGCGTTTCCCGACCGCGGTGCCGTACATGGTTCCGGCGTTCCGCCTCGGGGCGTCGGCCTCGGTGATCGGTGTGGTCGTCGCCGAGATCTCGACCGGACTGAAGGGCGGCATCGGGCGGCTCATCATCGAGTACGCCCGCGAGGCGACGGGCGATCCGGCGAAGGTGTACACGGCGATCTTCGGCGCGGCGGCACTCGGCCTCACGATGGCCGGCGCGGTCGTCGCCGTCGACGCATTCGTGATGCGCAACCGGCCGAGAGCAAGCGTCTCGTGACCGCCGTCAGCATCCGCAGCACGAGCAAGGTGTTCAACGCGGGCAAGCCGAACCAGGTGGAGGCGCTGCGCGACGTGAGCCTCGAGGTGAGAGGCGGCGAGTTCGTGTCGCTGATCGGCCCGTCGGGTTGCGGCAAGTCGACGTTGTTGCGCCTGATTGCCAACTTGCTCGAGCCGACTGCCGGCGAAGTCATCGTCAACGACAAACCCGCCGCGCGAGCGCGACTCGACCAGGACTACGGCATGGCGTTCCAGCAGGCGGGGCTCTTCGAGTGGCGCACGGTGCAAAAGAACATCGAACTGCCGCTGGAGTTGAAGGGCTGGAACAAGGCCGAACGGGCGGTGCGCGCGAAAGAGATGCTGCACCTCGTGCAACTGCCCGAATTCGCCGACCACCACCCCTGGCAGTTGTCGGGCGGCATGCAGCAGCGCATCGCGATCGCCCGCGCACTCGCCGCCCACCCGCCGCTCTTGCTGATGGACGAACCGTTCGGTGCGCTCGACGAGATGACGCGCGAGTACATGCAGGGCGAATTGCTGCGCATCTGTGCGGCGACCGGCACCACCGTGGTGTTCGTGACGCATTCGATCCCCGAAGCGGTGTACTTGTCGAGCCGCGTGGTCGTCATGTCGCCGCGACCGGGGCGCATCACCAAGACGGTGGAGGTTTCCCTCGGTGCCGACCGCAACGAGGACACGCGCAACCGCACGGCGTTCTTCGAGGCGATCACCGCGGTGCGCGAAGGACTGCGCGGCTTGCACGCCGCGCACGTCGGGCGGGGGAGCGATGAGCGATGAGCACGTCTCGATGAACTTGTTCGCCACGCGACTCGCCAAGGTGCTGCCGGCTGCGGCATTCGGCGCGCTCTTCTTCGGCTTCTGGGAATGGGCGGTGCGGTTCTTCGATCTGAAGCCGTACTTCCTCACCGCGCCGAGCGCGATCTGGCAGCAATTCGTCGGCAACTTCTCGCTCATCCGCGGCGCGGCGACCGTGTCGGGCACCAACGCGCTCATCGGCCTGGTCGCCGGCATTGTGCTCGGCGTGGCGATGAGTTTCGTGCTGAGCCGCTTCGGGTTCTTGAACCAGCTCATCACGCCGCTCGCTGTGGCGCTCAACGCGGTGCCGATCTTCGTCTTGGTGGCGGTGCTGAACAACATGTACTCGATCACGAGCGAGATTCCGCGGCGCATCATGGTGGCGCTCGTCGTTTACTTCATCGTGCTCGTCAACGTGGCGCGGGGTCTCACCGAAGTGTCGCCGACACACGTGGAGTTGATGCGCTCGTATGCCGCGAGCGACGTGGCGATCCTGCGCAAGGTGCGCATCCCCAACGCCCTGCCGTTCCTCTTCGTGTCGTTGAAGATCGCCGCACCGGCCGCGGTGATCACGGCCTTCGTCAGCGAGTACTTCGGCGGGTCGCAGAACGGGCTCGGCAGCCGCATTTCCAGCAACATCGCCAATTCCAAGAACGCCGTGGCGTGGGCCTACGTTTTGGCCGCTTGCCTGCTTGGGCTACTGTTTTATGCAGTCTCCGTGGTACTGGAGGGCTTCAACCGCAAGGGCGAGGCGAGGTAATCAACAACA
>Ga0233424_10003404_pt1 | contig 10334 bp, 10 predicted proteins | sample Watercolumn_Towu_FD_181011 | JGI IMG/M metagenome (GOLD analysis project Ga0233424, IMG submission 181011) | Freshwater microbial communities from Lake Towuti, South Sulawesi, Indonesia - Watercolumn_Towuti2014_125_MG | ecosystem: Environmental > Aquatic > Freshwater > Lake | place: Indonesia... | reverse complement strand
TGAACAGCCCGAACTTCGCGTCGTCGAACCAGCGCGGCAAGGCGTGTGTGCGCAGCGACTCGGTCGTTGCGGTGTAGGCCATGCGAACTCCGCGCACGACACTAGATGCGATGGGCCGAGCCGCGTCAGTGCGTCGGACAGACGCGTCCGTGAGGCGGACAGCCACGTCTGTGCGACGAAAAGCCGCCCCGACATCGTTGCGTCGTATGCTCGGCGCAGACGGAGGTTGTGCCATGGGTGTGAGGCTGCTCGAATCCGACGAATACATGCACGAGCTCGGCCCCGAGCCGAACTTCAACGAGAGCATGTACATCAACTGCTTCGACCACTCGTCGCGCCTCGGCGTGTGGCTGCGCATGGGCAACCGCGCCAACGAGGGCTATGCGGAGATGACGGTGTGCGTCTACTTGCCTGACGGTCGCGTGGCGTTCATGTTCAATCGTCCGAAGATCGCCGACAACCGCGCGCTCGACGCCGGCGGCCTCACCTGGACGATGCATAAACCGTTCGAGCACCTGAGCGTCTCATACGTCGGGAAAGTGGTGGTGCTTCGCGATCCGTACCAGATGAGCGATCCGCGCGAGGCGTTCAAGAACAATCCGTTCGCCGAGTGCGAGGTGCGGCTCGACTTCCGCGGGCAGGGTCGCGCGAGCATGTTCGGCGGCGAGCCCGACGAGCCGCACGAACGACCCGAAGAACAGTTCGCGCGCGGGCACTACGAGCAACTCGTCACGGGCAGCGGGTCACTGCGCGTCGGCGACGAAGAGTTTGCGGTGTCGGGCTTCGGGCTGCGCGACCACTCTTGGGGCCCGCGCTACTGGCAAGCCCCGTGGTACTACCGCTGGCTGACTGCGAACTTCGGCGACGATCTCGGCTTCATGGCCAGTCGCGTCGCGCGCAAAGATTCACCGGGCACGCGCGGCGGCTTCGTGTGGGACGCCGGCCGCATTCACCTGTGCGACGGCGTGAAGATTTCCACCGTCACGCACTCCGCCGAGCACTATCACCAGTCGGTGACGGGCGCGCTTTCGAGCAGCGCGTCGAAGCGCGAGTGGTCGTTCGAAGGGCGAGTGCTGAGCCTCATCCCCTTGCGCAATCGCCGGCAAGACGCCGCAGGCAACTGGCTGCTCACCCGCATCAGCGAGGGCATGACGCAGTGGACGATGAAGAGCAGCGGGCACTCGGGCCGCGTCGGCTACGGGATGAGCGAATACCTCGACCAGATCATCGACGAGAAACCCGTCGGCATCGCCGAGTGACTCGCCGCGCGTGATTCACTACGAGGATCTCGCCCGGCGTATCGCCGGCGTCATAGGCGCGTCACGAATCACGGTGCTCGAGCGACTCTCGGGTGGTGCGTCGCGCGAAACATGGCGGCTCGTCGCCGACGGTCGCGAATTGATCCTGCAGCGTCTGAGGCGCGGTGCCGTCACGCGCATCGACCTCGAGGTGAACGTGCTGCGTCTTGCAGCGGCGAACGGCGTGCCCGTGCCGCGCGTCCTGGTCGACGGCTCGGCATCCGACGCACTCGAGCGCCCGTTCATCATCGTCGAGCGAATCGAAGGCGAGACGATTGCCCGAAAACTGCTGCGCGACGACGAGTTCGCGCGCGCCCGGGCCGCGCTGCCTGCGGAGATCGCCGCAGCGGCAGTACGAATCCACGGCGTGCCGGTTGATTCGCTCGGCCAAATGAGCCGCGACGACCAGGTGGATTCGATGCGCGCGCTGCTCGACGCGCTCGGTGACCCGCATCCTGCCTTCGAAGTCGCGCTGCGCTGGCTCGACCTGCACCGCCCGACACCGCGACCGACGGTGCTCGTGCACGGCGACCTGCGGCTCGGCAACTTGATCGTCGACGGCGACGGCTTGCGCGGCGTGCTCGACTGGGAGCTGAGCCATCTCGGCAGCGCTGCCGAAGATCTCGGATGGATGTGCGTGCGCGCCTGGCGCTTCGGCTCGCCGCTTGCTGCCGCGGGCGTCTGCACCCGCGAGGAGTTGCTGCACCACTACCACGCGGCCGGTGGCGACGAGGTCTCCCTCGATGACCTTCGCTGGTGGGAGGTGCTCGGCACGCTGAAGTGGGGGCTCATCTGCATCATGCAGTCGCAGACGCATCTCAAAGGTCTGGTGCACAGCCACGAGCTCGCGATTCTCGGGCGGCGCGCGTGCGAGAACGAGTGGGACGTGCTCAACCTGATTTGTGCATCATGAGCGCGCCGCACGATCGACCGACGATGGCCGAGATCGTGCGCGCCGTCGCGCAATGGTGGTCGCGCGCCGAGTCGCAGCCCGACTCGCGCCGCAAACAGTTCGATACGCGAGTCGCACTGAACGCCCTCGACATCGTGGCTCGGGAGATTCCGCTGCACGCACAACATCGTGCCGAGCACACGCGGCGGCTCGAGTCGCTCGGCCACACCGACGACGTTTCGCTCGCGCAGGCGATTCGCCGCGGAGAATTCGACGACGAGCTGCTGCGGGTCGCCGGCGTGCTGATGCCTTCGGTCCGCGACAAGGTCGCCGTCGCCAACCCGCGCTGGCTCAAGCCCGACTGAATCACTCCCTGCTCAAGACCGACGAGTATGAGGCCCGGGGCTGCGACTACTTCTTCAGGTCGACGACGGGTTCCCAGCGGCGCGAAGACCAGGAGTTGATCAACGCCTGCTGCACGCTGACGACATCGACCGCTTCGGAGAAACTCGGCGAATATGGCACGCCTCGCACCAGTGAAGTGAGGAATTGGAAGTCCTCGATCGCGACGAGGTCTTCAAAGCCGATGGCATTCGCCTGCCCCGGCGCAAACGCGCCATGAAACGGAAAACGATCGCCGCCGAAAATCGTCGTGTACCCGGTGTTCGGTCCGCTGTCGCGTCGATAAAACTGCAGCTCGTTCAGCTTCTCCAGATTCCAGGCGAGTGCACCCTCTGTGCCATACACCTCGAACGCGTTCTGGCTCTCCGGTCCCACAGTCGATCGACTCGTCTCGAACGTACCCGTAGCCCCGTTCTTGAATCGGCACAGCATCGAAGCGAAGTCCTCGTTCTCGACTTCGCCCTTCGGATCGTCGGGCTTCCCGCGACCGTAATGGCTTGCGACTCCGGTCGGCAGCGGACGGTGGGTGATGGTGTTGTGCTTCATTCCGACGACCTCGGTGATTCCACCGATCAAGTAGTGCGCCATCGATACGGAGTGGCTCAAGATGTCGCTCGTCACTCCGTAGCCAGATTCTGCGAACTTGAATCGCCAGGTCAACAGGCCGAGCTCGTCACTGCCGTACATGCTGAGGAATCGGCCTCGATAGTGGGTGACTTTTCCTATTGCGCCGGACTCAATGAGGCTGCGCGCATGCAGAACCAGTGGTGCCCAGACGTAGTTGTATCCGACGCCGGTAGCGATTTGATGTTGTTGCGCGAGCCGGTATGCAGCAACTGTTTGTGCGGGTTTGCCGCCAATCGGTTTCTCGCTGAATATCGCCTTGCCGGCCCGCGAGGCGGCTTCGATCATCGGGAGGTGAAGCATGTTTGGCGCCGTGACCCATACAGCGTCGACATCGGGTGCGGTGACCGCCTCATGAAAGTCGCTCACCGCACGCTTGAATCCAAAGTCGCGAACGGCACGAGTGCGGCGTCCGTCGTCGGTGTCGGCACAGACGACGAGTTCGGGCATGAACTCACATTCTGGAAACAACGACGGGATACGCATCGCAGAGCGGCTGTGAGCTTGTCCCATCCAACCCAGTCCAAGCACTGCGATTCCGATTCGTTTGCGGGTCATCGCATCACTCTGCCATGCGCCGACGTCATCGGAACACGCTGGTCCAAGGACTGCGACTTCCAAGAGTCGCGAATCCAGTGATGACTCGGGTCATCACAGAACGCCATCGTTCGATCCTCGGCTGGTCCAGCGAGCACGTTCAAGAAGTACATCGGGTACTCCGGCGCAGCAATTGTCGGTCCGTGGTATCCGGCGGGGAGAATATAGGTGTCACCGTCTCGCAGAGTCAGGGTGTCATCCACCGAACCATCCACGGTGTAGGCGTGGAAGTACCCGGTTGCTTCAGGATGCCCGTGGTCGGAGAGCTCTTTACCGAGCCGGAAATAATAGATCTCCTCATTCATGTACGGACAGCCCGCCACTCCGTCGTGACGATGCGGCGGCCATGACGACCAGTTTCCGCCCGGCGTCAGCACTTCGCAGACGAGTATTCGATGCGCGCCGCGGAAAGAATCCGGGGTCGCGATGTTGTTCACTTGACGCGTCGCGAATCCGGCGCCTCTCGGCTCGACCGGAACATCTCGGGCCCGACCGTGATGAACTGCGAACTCACGCTCTGCTTTTGCCGTGCACAAGGCAACCTCTCCCTGTGTCCCGCGCAACTCCACTCTCGCACCGACGGGAACGTACAACCAGTCAGCCACCGCTGCGAAGACTCCGGGTCTTCCTGCGACCTCGAAGTTTGCGCCGTCAACTCTTGCGTTGATTGACAATGCTGAGAGCGGAACCACGACTGCCTCGCGATCTGCGAGCATGAATTCGACGTTCGGTGTGCGCGACATGTCGTACACCTCAATGCCGCAATAAGTCCAGCCCGCGCGTTCTGCGGTGAGCGACAACGGGCGATCGGAAGCGCTCAAGGAACCGTTCGGAAAATACCAGTTCATGCGGCCTACCCGTGCACAAGCCGTGCCGCGCGCTCGGTGACCTCGTCGACGCCGAGTCCGTGAGGGAACAAGAGCGGTCGACCTGCCACGAGTCCGATTACGTTCGCCAGCCGCAATCGCTCGCCCCACTCGCGAAATGTCTCCTCAAGTCGATCGCCGGGATCGCCACCAAGCATCAAGACAGGCAGAGTCGAGGACCGTTCCAACGTCGCAAGGCTGGTCCATGCCGGGAGTTTGAGCCACGAAAGCATCGATGTAGAAGCAAGACCCGCTGCGATCGAGATGATCTTGTCGATGTTCCGTGTGCTTCGATCAAGTTCGGGAAGCCCGTCAACGCCAATCACATACGGAAGCGGTTCGACTATGCACACGTGGCCACGCTCCTCGAGCAGTCGCATTTGCTCTACCACATGCTCAATGGTGGTGACGACTCCGCGGTCAGAGTGTTCGATACGAAGCAGTACTTTTCCGCCGTCCAGCCCATGGCGAGCCACATGATCGGCGTCGTACGCGCTCATCCGATCGTCGAGGCCCCACTTGGCACCGAGATACCCGCCGCGATTCATCGTGCCGAACACCAGCTTTTCATCCAGTGCGCCGAACCAGGCCAGCTCCTCGACAAGGTCTGCGCTGGCGAGCAGACCGTCGACGCCAGGATTTGAAAGAATATTGAGCAGCCGATCGAGAAGTTCGCGCCGATTCGCCAGTGCAAACGGAGCGTCGCCAGCCGCGACTATCGCGCGTGCAGTGTGATCGGCCGCCACGATGAGGAGCTTGCGGTCTCGGCCCATGAGCGGTCGACGGCGCCGACCGACGAGGGCATCGACGAATGCACGTGGTCGTTCGGCGCGATCTCGCAAGAGCCGAGACCATGAAGCGTCAGTGATGAATTGGCTCACGACTTGTTCGTCGGATCATTCATGAATGAGGTCAACTGCTCGATGTCGGGCATCGCGTCGGCACAAGTCAGTTGAGTCGCGACGTAGGCCCCGGCAGCGTTGGCATGCTCGCCAATCGTCGCGATATCCCATCCGTTAATGAGTCCATGAATCAGCGCACCACCGAATGCGTCGCCAGAACCGAGGCCACAGACCAATCGGATCTTCAGCGGCTTGATACGCACGCGATCTTGCGACGATGCCAACAATACTCCTCCTGCACCGAGCTTGATGATCGCCAGCGACACGCCGCGCTCAAGCAGTGTGTCCGCGGCGCGATCGGGCTCGGCTGTTCCAATTGCAAGTTCATATTCCGTTCGGTTCCCGACCACGACGCTGCAGAGATCAATCGCGCCACTCGCCGCTCTCCGAGCGTCGTCAACCGACGACCAGAACGATGGTCGGTAGTCGAGATCGATAACGGTGTGATTTCGCCTCGCCCGCTGCCGCAGCCATTCCATCGACGATGTTGCCGTAGTTCCTCGCGAGAGCGCACAGCCACTCATCCAGAACACGTCGCACGACTCCAAGAGGTCTTGCGAAAGATCACCCGCGACAAGGGTGGTGTCAGGAGCATCGGGTTGCCGGTGAAAGATCAACTTTGGTTCTTCCGGAGGATCGAGTGCTGCGAGCACGACCGGCGTGAGCCCGTGCGGCTCGATTCTGACCGACGAAGTGTCGACACCCCATCCCTTCAGGCGGTTGACCACGTATTGTCCGAGTTCGTCGCCTCCTACTTTGGTAATCAGAGTTGCGTGGTGGCCGAGTCGTGCGGCAGCCACAGCGACATTTGTCGGACTGCCGCCGACGCTCTTGGAAAATGTCTGCTCATCACGGAATGCGGCTCCTGCCTCGCGCGCATACAAATCGATGCTCACTCGTCCAACAGCTACAACTGACCCGCGCATCACAATGAGAATAGGTCGCTCGACGAATTAGGTTCTTCCTCGTGGAGATACTCGTCTACGGTGCAGGGCGCATGGGCCAGATTCGTGTCGAAGACCTACTTTCGCACTCCTCGGTCACACGGGTCGTGGTTGCCAACCGAAACCCCGAGCGCGCAGAACGGCTGGCAAAGACCCACGGCATCGAGGTGGCTTCGTTCGACGAAGTAGATCCGCTCGCGTTCGACTCGGTGATGATCACCACGGCCACCGCAAATCACTCGAGCCTTCTTCGCAAGTCGATGGCTCCAGATCGAAAGATCTTCTGCGAGAAACCGATCGCGCTCGAGTTGGCGGACACGTCAAGTGTCATCGCAGAAGCCGAAGGCATCGGATGCGAGATCCAAGTGGGTTTTCAGCGCCGCTTCGACTCTGGTATGCGGGCGGCAAAGTCACGGATATCTGCCGGACTCGTCGGCACGCTCTATGTGATGCACCTCGTTTCGCACGACCACCAGCCATCACCACGCGAGTTTCTCGAGGGCAGCGGCAGCATTTACCGCGACTTACACGTGCATGACTTCGATATCGCAACATGGTTCGCTGATTCCGAGGTCGAGACCGTGTACGCAACTCATCGCGTGCGAGAACACCGCCAGTATGCGGAGTTCGACGACGGCGACGTCTCGCTGATTCACCTCGTAACGAAAAACGGCGTGCAGGTGACGATTTCCGGCACGCGGCACGACCCGCGCGGCCACGACGTGAGGCTGGAGGTCTTCGGTTCGCTCGACACGATCTCGGCAGGGCTCACCTCGAGAACCCCGTTGCTCGCACTCGACGAACAGTCCCTGATCTCTGGAAAGCCATGGGGCGGGTTCGTCGAACGTTTCCGCGACGCTTTCCGACTCGAGACCGCCGCATACGTCGACTGGTTGGTCTCCGATACCCCGAATCCATGCCCGCCGAGTTCCGCGCGGCACGCCACCGAGATCGCCGTCGCCTGCGAAGTCTCGGCTCGGGAACATCGCGTTGTTTCCATCGAAGAGATTCGAAGGTTGTCGTGAGCGTCGAATCGCCAATCCATACGGCGCTTGTCGGTCTCGGTCGAATGGGGCGAACGCACGCCAACGCACTTCGCGAAGTCGATGACCTGAAACTGGTCGCTGTCGTCGACCCGTCACCCGCTGCCCGCACGGCAGCGCAAGAACTCTGCAAAGGGGTCGCCACCTTCGAGCGATTGGCGGATGCGCTTCACCTCATCGATGCGTGCGTCATCGTCTCGCCGACTCCTCACCACCCCGCGAGCGTGCGCGAGGCGCTCGCTGCCGGCGTGCACGTCATGTGCGAAAAACCACTGTCGCTCGACGTCGCCGACTCCCGGCTCCTGCGCGACATGGCGTCCCGCGCCAATCTCACGCTGCAGGTCGGTCATTGGCGGAGATTCTCTCCGCCTTGGAGAGAGGCGAAACGTCTGGTCGAAGGAGGTGCCATCGGACGACCGCTCTGGATTCGCCTCTCTCAGTGGGATGCCAATCCACCGCCAGCCACCTTCTGCGACCCGAAGACAAGCGGCGGTCTTGCAATCGACTGCGGAGTGCACGAATACGACCTCGCTGAGTGGTTCTTTGGCGAACCCGTCGTCTCGGTTCGTGCGTGGAACCTCCCGCTGGTCGACCAGTCGCTCGCGATAGTCGGCGACGTGGACAATCTGTGTGCGGTGCTCTCATTCCGTTCGGGGCGAACCGCGATGGTCGATCTCTCGCGCAACTGCCGATACGGCGACGACGTACGAACAGAGCTACTAGGTGAACAAGGCGCAATTTTCGTCGACCTTTTGCCGACTGGGAGAACTCGCATTGCCGATGCGGGCGGAATGCATGATGTGCCGGAGAGCCAGTGCCAAGATGCGACTCTCGCAGGGGTCGTTGCGCAGGCCCAGGCATTCGTTCGCCGCATCGGCGGCGAGTCTCTCGAGGTGCCCAATGCGGAGACGAGCGCGCGTTCGACGCAGGTCGGCCACGCCGTGATCGAGTCGGCGGCGACCGGGCGCGAAGTCGCGGTGCCGTCGTGAGGCACTGCTCTTGACTTGCGGCTGCATGGTGGCGGACTCGTGACTCGACAATCGCGACTCGTGCTCCACCAAGACGACATCGGGATGTGTCACGGCGCAAACGTCGCATTCGCCGATTTGTCCGCTGCCGGCACGATCACGAGCGGCTCCGTGATGGTGCCATGCCCGTGGTTCAGCGAAGCGGCAGAGATGGCGCGAGCGAACTCATCGCTCGATCTTGGCGTGCACCTCACCCTCACTGCCGAGAAGCTCCACTACCGGTGGTCTCCGCTCATCGGCTCGTCGCCGACCAGCGGTTTGGTCGACGACGACGGATACATGTGGCGCGATGTCGCTTCGGCGCGACGCAACGCCGACCCAAGCGCGGCCTTCGAAGAGATGCAGGCGCAGATGGAACGGGCATTCGCGAGCGGATTCGACGTCACTCACATCGACGCCCACATGGGCGGGGTGCTGGCACCCGAGTTCTGCGGCGAATACCTGAGGCTGGCCGATCGTTACGCGATTCCCGCGTTGATGACCGTGTCACTTTCCGCATACGGTCCGAACAGCCATCTCGCCGGCGTGACCGAGTCTCAATTCGCGGAGTTCGTCCAAGAGGCATCCCGGATCGGTGTGCCGCTAGTGAACCGCGTTCTCGAAACAGACTTTTCGCGCCCCCTTTCGCGCCGCATCTCGCCCGAGACGTACAAGACGATGTTCGCCGAGGTCGCCTCGGGCGACCACAACGGCTGGTATTTCGCGGCGCTTCACCCGAATGCCCCGGGCGAAGTCGAGGTGATCGAGCCCGACCACTCGCATGTGCGTACTGATGAGTATCTGATTTTCGGCGACAGCGCTTATTCCGAGTGGGTGCGCAGCGGCGCCATTCGAACAGCCACCATGCGTTCGATGCGCGACGAGATGCGCAGTGCTAGGCAGCGGAGTTGAGCTGACTCGGGAGTTTTGCAACGATGACACGGGACGCCCCCAGTACGGCGAGCGCGCAACACATGAGCGCAACCGGGTAAGTCCACAAATCCACCCGCTCGAGCAGCTGCCCGACGAGCCACGGCATCGTGGTCGAACTGAGCCCCGCGGTTCCGACGATGCGCGAGGTCATCTTTCCCGATAGCGGGATGCGGTTTCCGATGTACGCGAGCATCAACGGGAACTGCGGGGCGGTGGCCAGGCCGTAGACGAATGCCAACGGCAGCAGGACCACGTCGAACCTGAGCAGCAGCGCCAGGCAAGCGACGACATTGACCATCGCTCCGATCCGAATCGGACGAATGCCGAGGTCCCTCCCCGCAAGCCATACGGTCGCCAGTCTCCCGAGCATGAAGCCCACCCAGTAGAGCGAGTTGAGTAACGCGGCTTCCACCTTTCCGAGACCAACGCGCGTGCCGTATGTATATATCCACGTCGCAAAGACGACCTCAACGGCCACGTACCCGAAATAGAACACCACGATCATCGCGATCTGTCCCCTGGAGATGTCGCCGTGCGTCTGGCGAACTTCGACATGCGGATCGCGAGGTGAGTTTCTCGTGAAGACAAAGAGCGCTGCGAGCGCCGCCACGCCCGCTGCGACCCAGTAAGCAAGTGCGGCGTCTCCGTTTGCGTTGTCTGCGGCTCTCACGAGAAAAGGACTCGCGATTGCACCAACACCGAACATGGTGTGCATGAAAGCGAGCGACGGTCCCGACTTTTCCTTGAGTTCCCACACGATCATGGTGTTGCATCCGACGTCTGAAGTGGAAACCGCCGCACCGTACAAAAAAACGCAACGCAGACC
>Ga0233424_10003401_pt1 | contig 10340 bp, 8 predicted proteins | sample Watercolumn_Towu_FD_181011 | JGI IMG/M metagenome (GOLD analysis project Ga0233424, IMG submission 181011) | Freshwater microbial communities from Lake Towuti, South Sulawesi, Indonesia - Watercolumn_Towuti2014_125_MG | ecosystem: Environmental > Aquatic > Freshwater > Lake | place: Indonesia... | reverse complement strand
CCCTTCGGCAGCTTCTTCCTGCGCGAGGACAGCGACAAGCCCATCGTGCTGCTGGCCAGCGGCACCGGCTTCGCGCCCATCAAGGCCATCATCGAGCGCGCCCGCCACATCGAGTCCACCCGCCCGATGGTGCTGTACTGGGGCGCCCGCAAGGCCGCCGACCTCTACCTCCACGACTGGGCGGCACAAGTGGCCGCCGAGTGGCCGCAGCTGCGCTATGTGCCGGTGCTGTCGGAGCCTGACGCGGGCTGGACGGGCCGCACGGGCTTTGTGCACCGCGCCGTCATGCAAGACCTGCCCGACCTCTCCGGCCACCAGGTCTACGCCTGCGGCGCGCCGATCATGGTGGAGTCGGCGCAGAAGGATTTCGTGGCCGAATGCGGCCTGCCCGGCGACGAGTTCTACGCGGACGCGTTCACATCCGAGGCCGACAAGCACGCCGCCGGCTGAGCCGCGATGTTCGAGCCGCCCTGGACCGACCCCGCCGACATCGTCGGCACGCTCAAGCGCGACGGCGAGGCGGTGCTCGCCCCGTCGTCCCTCGGCGTGCTGGGGGTGAGCGCCGATGCCCTGGAGACCCTGCGGCCCTGCTGGGATGACCTCCCGCCCGACGGCTATCTGCGCGACGGCGGCCGCTACCGCTTCCGCCGCCATGGCTGCTTCGTCGCTGACGGCGACACGCTGACCCTGAGCCCGCACCGCGCGCACTGGCAGCCGCTGGACTACAACGCGCTGCACGGCGGCATCCAACGCTGGTATGTGCCCTTGGCGCAGGAGATGTCGGCCTCCCCTGCCTGGACAGCGCTGCTGCTGGGCCTGGCGCGCATCACCTCGGCCTTCAAGGGCGAGCGGCCCTGGTTCATCGAGGCCCACCCGTTCCGCATCGACACGAGCGACGGCATCGGCCGCCCGACGCCCGAGGGCGCCCATCGCGACGGCGTGGACCTCGTGGCCGTGCTGATGGTGGGCCGCCACCGCATCAAGGGCGGCGAGTCGCGGGTGTTCGAGGCGCACGGCCCGGCCGGCCAGCGCTTCACGATGACCCAGCCCTGGACGACGCTGCTGCTGGACGACGAGCGTGTGATCCACGAAACCACGCCCATCCAGCCGCTGGAAGCCGGTGAGCGCGGCTGGCGCGACACCCTCGTCATCACCCTGCGAAGAGACGGTTTCCAGGGCCCGTGACCGGCGCGAGCGGCGCCTCCTTAGAATGCCGAGCGGCCACGCCACAAGCGTGGCCGTTCTTGTTTCAACTGCCGCGCCCACAAAGCGCCCACCGTCATGACCCCGACCTCGATCTTCGGCCTGCCCGAGCAAGCGGCCCACGAACGCGTGCTGCTCGCCACCGACCCCGCCACCGGCCTGAAGGCCATCCTCGCCGTCCACAGCACGGCCCGCGGCCCGGCCTTCGGCGGCTGCCGCCTCTGGCACTACGACTCCGAACTCGCCGCGCTGAACGATGCGCTGCGCCTGTCCCAGGGCATGAGCCTGAAGAACGCGCTGGCCGACCTGCCCTTCGGCGGCGGCAAGGCCGTCATCCTGAAGCCGGAAGGTCAATTCGACCGCCCCGCCCTCTTTGCCGCCTTCGGCCGTGCCGTGCAGTCGCTGCAGGGCGCCTACATCACCGCCGAAGACGTGGGCACCACGACCGCCGACATGCGGGGCATGCAGGCCGTGACGCCGTTCGTGAGCGGCATCCCGCGCGAAGGCGCCTTCGGTGGCGACCCCAGCCCCAAGACGGCCTGGGGCGTGTTCGTGTCCATCCAGGCCGGCACACGGCTGGTGCTGGGCCGCTCGTCGCTGGAGGGCGTGCGCGTCGCGCTGCAGGGTCTGGGCGCGGTGGGCTGGCATCTGGCGGAGTTCCTGCACCAGGCGGGCGCGAAGCTCGTGGTGGCGGACGTCGATGCTGCCAAGGTCGAGCGCGCCGTGGCCCAGTTCGGCGCGCAGGCGGTGCATGTGGCCGAGATCCTGGCCGCTGAGGTGGACGTGCTGGCGCCCTGCGCGCTGGGCGCCTCGCTCAACGAGCAGACCGTCCCGACGCTGCGCGCCAAGCTGATCGCTGGCGCCGCCAACAACCAGCTCGCCACGCCGGCCGACGGCGACGCGCTGCAGCGCCGCGGCATCTGCTACCTGCCCGACTACCTCGTGAATGCCGGCGGCATCATCAGCGTGGCCCGCGAGTACCGCGGCGAAGGCGAGGAGGCCGCCGTGATGGCCGAAGTGAGCAAGATCGCCGAGCGCGTGGAAGAGCTGCTGCAGCGCGTGCAGACGGCCGACTCGACCCCGGCGCGCGTCGCCGACGACTGGGCGCGCAGCAAGCTCGTCAAGCTGGCCTGAGGCCCCACGAAAAACGCCTGGCACTGCCAGGCGTTTTTCTTTGGAACCGGAGGGCGCTCACTCTCCGAGATAGGCGGCGCGCACTTTCGGGTCGTTCAGCAGGGACTCGCCCTGGCCTTCCATCGTGACCTCGCCGGACTCCATCACATAGCCGCGGTTGGCCAGTTGCAGCGCGCGGCTGGCGTTCTGCTCGACGAGCAGGATGGTGACGCCCTGCTGGTGGATGTCGTTCACCACCTCGAAGATCTTGTCGACCATGATGGGCGACAGGCCCATGGACGGCTCGTCCAGCAGCAGCACCTTGGGGCGGGCCATCAGCGCGCGGCCCATGGCCAGCATCTGCTGCTCGCCGCCGGACATGGTGCCGGCGAGCTGCTTGGCGCGCTCCTTCAGGCGGGGGAAGAGGCCGAAGACCTTGTCCATGTCCGCCTGGATCTCACCGTCGTTGCGGTTGTAGGCGCCCATCTGCAGGTTCTCGATGATGGTCATGCGCGTGAAGGTGCCACGGCCTTCCGGCACCATCACGAGGCCCTTCTTGGCCAGGTCCCAGGCGCCCTTGCCCTTGATGGACTCGCCGAGGTAGCTCACGTCGCCGGCGGCGATGGGCTGCAGGCCGGTGATGGCCTTCATGGTGGTCGTCTTGCCCGCGCCGTTGGCGCCGATCAGCGAGACGAGCTCACCCTCGCGCACTTCGAAATTCACGCCCTTCACGGCCTGGATGCCGCCGTAGGCCACCTTCAGGCCGCTGACCTTGAGCAGGGTTTGCTTTGCTTGTGACATGTTCTTCTTCCGCTGCGTCAGTGAGCCTTGTGACCGGCGCCCAGGTAGGCCTCGATCACCTTCTCGTTGCTCTGCACCTCGGCCGGCGTGCCTTCGGCGATCTGCTTGCCGTAGTCCAGCACGGTCACGCGGTCGCACAGGCCCATGACCAGCTTCACGTCATGCTCGATGAGCAGGATGGTGCGGCCGTCGTTGCGGATGCGGTCGATCAGCTCGCGCAGCACGACCTTCTCGGTCGCGTTCATGCCGGCGGCGGGCTCGTCCAGCGCGATCAGCTGAGGGTCGGTGGCCAGGGCCCGGGCGATCTCCAGGCGGCGCTGGTCGCCGTAGCTCAGCGTGCGGGCCTTGAACTCGGCGAACTGGCCGATGCCGACGTAGTCCAGCAGTTCCTGCGCACGGGCCTTGATGGCAGCCTCCTCGGCCTTGAAGGCCGGCGTGCGGAACACCGCCCCGATCAGGCCGGACTTGGTCCGGATGTGGCGGCCGACCATGACGTTCTCGAGCGCCGTCATCTCGGCGAAGAGCCGGATGTTCTGGAAGGTGCGCGCGATGCCCGCCTTGGCCACCTGGTGCACGGCCTGTGGCGTGTAGGGCGTGCCGCCCAGCGAGAAGCTGCCGCCGTCGGGCGTGTACAGCCCGGTGATGACGTTGAAGAAGGTCGTCTTGCCGGCGCCGTTGGGGCCGATCAGGCCATAGACCTGACCGCGCTGGATCTGGATGCCGACGTCGGACAGGGCCTGCACGCCGCCGAAGCGCTTGGACGCGCCGCTGACGTTGAGAACGATGTTGTCGTGGGTGCTCATCGATGTGCCCCTCTCACTTCACGGCCTTGGGGGCCGACTTGCCGTGCTCGGGCGCGGGCCACAGGCCGCGCGGGCGGGCCAGCATGATGCCGATCATGGCCAGGGCCACGAGCAGCTGGCGCAGGATCGAGGCATCCAGGCGGCCGTCGGTCATCTGCTGCAGCGGGCCGGCCACATAGCGCAGCACCTCGGGCAGGGCCGACAGCATCAGCGCGCCCAGGATGACGCCCGGGATGTGGCCGATGCCGCCCAGCACGACCATGGCGACGATCATGACCGACTCCTGCAGGCTGAAGGACTCGGGCGACACGAAGCCCTGGAAGCTCGCGAACATCGCGCCCGACACGCCGCCGAAAGTGGCGCCCATGCCGAAAGCCAGCAGCTTCAGGTTGCGGGTGTTGATGCCCATGGCCTTGGCGGCGATCTCGTCCTCGCGGATGGCCATCCAGGCGCGGCCGATGCGGGAGTTTTCGAGGCGGTAGCAGATCACCACGCCGGCCACGACGAGGGCCAGGAAGAGGTAGTAGTACAGCGTGACGGACGGGATCGTGTAGTCACCGATCTGCAGGGACTTGCCCAGGTCGATGCCGAAGACGCGGAAGGAGTCGATCTGACCGATGCCGCGCGGGCCGTTGGTGATGTTGAGCGGGTGCTCCAGGTTGTTCATGAACACCCGGATGATTTCGCCGAAGCCCAGCGTGACGATGGCCAGGTAGTCGCCGCGCAGCTTGAGCGTCGGGGCGCCGAGCAGCACGCCGAACAGGGCCGCGAGTGCCGCCCCGGCGGGGATGACGATCCACAGCGGCGAGTGCAGCCCGTTCGGGAACATCGCCTGGAAGGCCTCGAAGTTCTCGCTCAGGTGGGGGCTGGCCAGCAGGGCGAACATGTAGGCGCCGACCGCGTAGAACGCGACGTAGCCCAGGTCCAGCAGACCGGCGTAGCCCACCACGATGTTCAGGCCGAGCGCCAGCAGCACGTAGAGCAGCGCCAGGTCGATGATGCGCACCGGGCCGTTGCCCAGCTGCTGTGCGAACAGGGGCACGACCAGCAGGCCGATGGCCGCGGCGAGGAAGGTGAAGAGTTTCTTGCTGTTCATGTCAGGACTCCATCAGGCGCGATCAGCGACACGCTCGCCCAGCAGGCCGGAGGGCCGCAGCGTCAGCACCAGGATCAGGGCCACGAAGGCGAAGATGTCGGCGTAATGACTGCCCAGCACGCCGCCGGTCAGGTCGCCGAGGTAGCCGGCGCCGATGGCCTCGATGAGGCCCAGCAGCACGCCACCCACCACCGCACCGGCCAGGTTGCCGATGCCGCCCAGCACGGCGGCCGTGAAGGCCTTCAGGCCGGGCATGAAGCCCATCGTGTGCTGCACCGTGCCGTAGTTGGCCGCCCACATCAGGCCGGCCACGGCGGCCAGCGCCGCACCGATGACGAAGGTGGTGGAGATGATGAAGTCAGGCTTCACGCCCATCAGGCCCGCCACGCGCGGGTTCTCGGCCGTGGCGCGCATCGCGCGGCCGAGCTTGGTGTGGTTCACCAGGTACATCAGGCTGGCGAGGATCACCACCGTCAGGCCGAGGATCAGGCACTGCGTGACCGTGATCACCGGGCCGCCCAGGTCGAGGGGCGTGGTGGGCAGCAGCAGCGGGAAGGGCTTGGGGTTCGGCTTCCAGATGATCATGGCCAGCACCTGCAGCAGCAGGGACATGCCCATGGCCGTGATCAGCGGCGCCAGGCGCGGCGCATTGCGCAGCGGCCGGTAGGCGATCTTCTCGACCGAGTAGTTCAGCACCGAGCACACGACGATGGCGGCGGCCAGCGCCACCAGCATCAGCGCCCAGCCGGGCAGACCCGCGTCGGCCAGCAGGGTGACGACGGTCCAGCTGACCATCGCGCCGACCATGAGGATCTCACCGTGCGCGAAGTTGATGAGGTTGATGATGCCGTAGACCATCGTGTAGCCCAGGGCGACGAGGGCATACATGCTCCCGAGCACCAGGCCGTTGATGATCTGTTGAATCAGAGTCTCCATGAGGGCTCCAGAAGATTTCGTTGGGCGCAGCATGCGCCACGCGACTCGGTGCAAATCGCAACCCTCGTGCCAATGACGGCGTTTCAAGGGTATTCACCGACAGGTTTGCGGGGCTGACCGTTCGATCCATCCCACGGGGGTGGCGCCGGTCAGATTTCACGAGTGTCGGGCAGCAAAAACTGGGCGGAAATCCGCACAAACCGCACGGCGGCCGGGCGGTTCTCCGCCAGCACCGAAAAAACCCTGATCGGAGCTGCCGAACGCCGCCGTGCATGGGCACACTACACGGCCCTTCGACATGGTTGCGCCCGCCTCTCCCCGCCCTCGCGCCCAGCGCCTGACCCGGCTGCTCGGCCGCCCCGGCTTTCATCTCTTCCTGACCGGCCTCTGGATGGTGCTCGGCTTCGGCTTGGCGCACCGCTGGAGTGAACTCAGCGGCCGCGAGCAGCTCTCCGCCCTCAGCACCGAGCGGCTGGAGCTCTACGCCTCCAACCTCGCCGCTGAACTGGGCCGCCATGCCTCTCTGCCCAGCCTGCTGGCGATCGCCCCCACGCTGCAGGCGCTGATGCAGGCCCCGGGTGATGAAGCCACGCAGCGCGCAGCGAGCCAGATGCTGGCCCGCGTGAATGTGCGGGCCGGCACGCACCAGATCTTCGTGGCCACGCCGCAGGGCGAGGTGCTGGCCTCCAGCGAACGCCTCACCCCGCCGCCCCGGCTCGCCGAGGCCGTGGCCCAGGGGCGCGTGCACTTCTTCGCCGCCGATGCCAGCACGGGCAGCACCGACTTCTACCTGCTGCACCCGCTGCGCCAGGGCGGCCAGGCCAATGGCGTCATCGTCGTGCGCTTCAACCTCGCGCCGCTGGAAGCGACCTGGGTGGACCTCGGCCTGCGCTCGCAGGGGGAGCGCATCCTGGTCGCCGACGAGCAAGACGTGGTCATCATGAGCTCGGTGCAGGCCTGGAAGTACGCCGTGCTGGACCATGCCGACCCCTCGCGCCGCAAGGCCCTGGAGGCCAGCGCGCGCTACCCGCAGGCCATCGGCCGGGACCTGGAGCTCCCGGTCACGCTGGAGGTGCACCAGGGCCAGCAGGTGTCGCTGACGCTGCCGGGCGCCAGCCGCGCGCGGCCCATGCTCGCGCAGCAGCGCCAGATCCTGCCGCTGGGTCTGCGGCTCGTGGCACTGTCCGACCTGACCGAAGTGCGCCAGCGCGCCCAGTACGCCGCCTGGGGCGGTGCCGCCTTCGGCGCGAGCATCGGCCTGCTGACGCTCTACCTGTCGTCACGCCGCCGCGCGCTGCGCCAGCTGACCCAGGCCCAGGCTGCGCTGCGCCAGGCCCACGGCCAGCTGGAGCAGCTGGTGGACAGCCGCACCGCCGAGCTGCGCCAGACCAACGAAGCCCTCAAGAACCAGGTCGCCCAGCGCCTGCAGACCGAAGGCGAGCTGCTGCAGGCCAGCAAGCTCGCCGTGCTGGGCCAGATGTCGGCCGGCTTGTCGCACGAGGTCAACCAGCCACTCACCGCGCTGCGGGCGCTGGCCCGCAATTCCATCCGCCTGCTGGAAACGGGCCGCGCCGACGCGGTGGCCGCCAACCTGCAGATCATGGACGACATGGTCGAGCGCATGAGCCGCATCACGCGCCAGCTCAAGAGCTTCGCGCGCAAGGCCGACGACGAGGTCACCGGCAGCGTCTCCCTGCTGGACTGCGTGCGCAATGCCCTGCTGCTGCTGGAGCACCGCAGCCGCACCATGGACCTGCAGACCGAGATCGACATCCCGCCGGGCCTGCAGGTGCGCGCCGAAGGCAACCGGCTGGAGCAGGTGCTGGTCAACCTCTTCGGCAACGCGATGGACGCCATGCAGCACGAGGCGGTGCGCCGCCTGCGCGTGCAGGCCGTGCCGCTGGACGGCGGGCGACGCGCCCTCGTGCGCGTGCAGGACAGCGGCCCGGGCGTCAGCGAGGCCGACCTGCCGCATCTCTTCGAGCCCTTCTTCACCACCAAGCCGGCCGGCGAAGGCCTGGGCCTGGGCCTCGTCATCTCGGCGAAGATCGTGCACGAGTTCGGCGGCACGCTGCGTGCCGAGCGCTTGGCCGATGGCGAGCACGGCATGCGCTTCGAGTTCGATCTGACCGCACAGACCTGGGAGGGCACGGATGTTTGAGGGCTACAAGGTGGTGTTCGTCGAGGACGACCTGCCGGTGCGCGTGAGCCTCACGCAGACCCTGGAGCTGGAAGGGTTCACCGTGACCCCCTGCCGCAGCGCCGAGGAGGCCCTGCCCCACATCCAGCCGGGCGCGCCGCTGATCGTCATCACCGACGTACGCCTGCCCGACATGGACGGCCGCGCGCTGCTGGCCCACGTGCAAGCCACCGACCCGGGCATCCCGACCATCCTCATCACGGCCCACGGCGACGTCGCGATGGCCGTGCAGGCGATGCGGGCCGGCGCCTACGACTTCATCGAGAAGCCCTTCGCGCCCGAGCGCCTCGTGGACGTGACCCGCCGCGCGCTGGACCTGCGCACGCTGCGCCATTCGGCCGACGAGCTGCGCACCCAGCTGCAACGCGCCAGCGGCATCGAGGCCGCCCTGCTGGGCCAGTCGCCCGCCATGCAACAGCTGCGCCGCCAGGTGCTGAACCTGGCCAGCACCTCGGCCGACGTGCTCATCGTCGGCGAGACCGGCACCGGCAAGGAACTGGTGGCCCGCTGCCTGCACGACCAGAGCCCGCGGCGCGACCGCCACTTCGTCGCCATCAACTGCGGTGGTCTGCCCGAGGCCCTGTTCGAGAGCGAGCTCTTCGGCCACGAGCCAGGCTCCTTCACCAGCGCGGCCAAGCGGCGCATCGGCAAGATCGAGCATGCCAATGGCGGCACCCTGCTGCTCGACGAGATCGAGACCATGCCGATCGCGCTGCAGATCAAGCTGCTGCGCGTGCTGCAAGAGCGGCGCGTGGAGCGCCTGGGGTCCAACGAGGAAGTGCCGGTCAATGTGCGCTTCATCGCGGCGAGCAAGTCCGACCTGAAGGAGCAGTCCGGCAAGGGCGAGTTCCGCAGCGACCTCTACTACCGCCTCAACATCGCCACGCTCACGCTGCCGCCGCTGCGCGAGCGCCGCGAAGACATCCCGCTGCTGTTCGAGCACTTCGTGGCCCAGGCCTGCGCCCGCTACGAGCGCACCGCGCCCGAATTGACGCCCGAGAAGCTGCGCGAACTCATCGCCCATGACTGGCCCGGCAATGTGCGCGAGATCCGCAACGCGGCAGACCGCTTCGTGCTGGCGCTGGACGACCTCGACCCGCAAGCCGCCCTGCAGGCCGTGCCCAGCCTGCCGCTGGCCAAGCAGATGGACCTGATCGAGAAGACGCTGATCGAGCAGGCCCTGCGCCGCTGCGGCGGCAAGGTGCCGGCGGCGATGGAGCTGCTGGGCACGCCGCGCAAGACGCTCTACGACAAGCTGCACCGGCACGGCATCCAGCTGGACAGCTTCCGCTGAAGCGGAAGGTCAGCGGTAGCGTTCGGGGTCTGGCGAGTCGGTCGGGTTGGCGATCACGCGCCGGAAGGCGGCGCTCATCGGCAACTTGAGGTTCAAGCCCGAGGGCGGCAGCGGCGACTCGAACCAACGTCGGTAGATGGCGTGGATCTCGCCGCTGCGGTAGAGCCCCGCCAGCACCTCGTCCACCAGTGCCTTGAACTGCGGGTCACCCTTGCGCAGGCCGATGGCGTAGGGCTCCACCGTCAGCGCCTGGTCGGAGATGCGGTAGTCGTCCGCGCCGGGCCCCTGCTGGGCCACCAGGGCGCGCAGCAGCACGTCGTCCATCAAGAAGGCCGAGGCGCGGCCGCTCTTGAGCATCTGGAAGCCTTCGGGGTCGTCCAGGCCACCGAGGATGCGGATGCCCAGGCCCTGCTGCTCGTTGACCTTGGCCAGGTGCTGGATGCTGGTCGTGCCGATGGTGGACGCCACCGGCAGGCCGCGCAGGTCGAAAAGGCTGCGCACGCGCTCGCCGCCGCGCGTCATCAGCCGCGTCTCGGCCACGAAGATGGTGAGCGAGAAGGCCTGGCTGCGGGCGCGCTCGGCGGTGTGGGTCGTGATGCCGCATTCGAGGTCGAGCGTGCCGTTGATGACCAAGGGCATGCGCGTGGCGGAGGCCACCTCGACGCGGCGCACTTCCACGTCGGGCAATTGCAGCCGGTCGCGCACGGCAGTCACGATGCGCTCGCACAACTCGACCGTGTAGCCGGTCGGGCGCAGCTGGGCATCCAGGTAGGAAAACGGCAGCGACGCCGGTCGGTAGCCGAGCACGATGACGCCGGTGTCGCGGATGCGCGTGAGCGTCGGGCCGTCGGCCGCCAGGGCCGAGCCGCACCACAGCGCCAGGGCCGCCGCGCT
>Ga0233424_10003400_pt1 | contig 10342 bp, 6 predicted proteins | sample Watercolumn_Towu_FD_181011 | JGI IMG/M metagenome (GOLD analysis project Ga0233424, IMG submission 181011) | Freshwater microbial communities from Lake Towuti, South Sulawesi, Indonesia - Watercolumn_Towuti2014_125_MG | ecosystem: Environmental > Aquatic > Freshwater > Lake | place: Indonesia... | reverse complement strand
TATAACATGTTTATCAAGTTTAATTGTATTTACTGATAATTATAATTGTATTTGTATTGAAGGAAAGGATTGTAATATATATTTTACAGAGAAATATAAAAATAAAATATCGAATATAGATGTGAATAGTGTAATAAATAGAATGGAACAATATTTAAATACTGAATATGCACAAATAAAGGATATTAGTTCTCAAACATATTATGAATATCTAATGATAATAAAATACGGAACAATTTCTCCAACTGTATACATAGAAACAAAAAAAGATACTGAATATAAATCAAGGACATATGAATTTAATAAAAGTACTTTAACAATATTAATAGATAATGATAATTTAATAAATATATTATTGAATATATTGACACATATATATGATATATTAACTACAGAAATACATGATTATATGAAATTAATATATTTTAATATTACAATTGCTGTTATACAATTATATGAAATTAAAAATGAATATAATGAGAATATTATAACTAAAATAGAAGATATTAATAAAATATATAAAAACATAGTATTAGAATATATATTACACAAACATACAAAAAAAGAATTTAATAAATATAATGAACTTGTTCGATATATAGGTAAATATTTATCATTTTATATGGTAATACAAGGTCATAGACCATCGACATTATATGAATACTTAAATAATATACTAGAAGATGATAAATTTTATAATAGAGCTATAAAATCAATAGAATGGTATAAATATAAATTGAACTTGATACCAATTTTCGATAAAGACATAATAAAACAAAATGACAGTAAATACACATTCAAAATAAATAATAATATTGTAAAATTTCCAGATTGTGAGACACATTACAGTGAAATAACACCGGATAACAATATTATTATTATTCAACCAGATATGTATAAAAAATTTGAATATATAATATCAACAAATAAAATTACTGAATTTAATGATACTGAACAAATTTTTATAAGTATGTTAAATAGGCATTCATGTGATCCAGCAATTAGAGGGGAAAATACATATATTTATAAATGTAATTCTAATTATTATACAATATATGAATCATATAATTCTATGTATAATTTAAATGTAAATAAAACAAATATAGTATTATCACAACACCCAAAGATAACACGTATTGCAGACTGTAATAATATATTTATTTATACACATATGAAGAATGAAATTTATAGTAGAAAATATTTAGGTATCGATGATAATATACACAAATGTATTCAATTAAAATATGATTTAGAATTTAATGCACTTGAGGAACTCGAATTCGATAAAGTAAATGATAATAAATATGTTGCTCATACAATAAATTGTGATTACATATTATACACTGAGAAGACAAGACATTATATGCATGTAATATTTAAAAGAAATATAATAAATGGATTAGATATCACAAAAGAATATAATTTATTGAGTATGAAAGATATATTAAATAATATAGATAGATGTTTTACAAGTATATATTTAAGATTATTAACAATGATTAACACACATGTACAAGAATATGGTAGGGAGACATATGATTTAAATTTTCATGATAAAATTTATAATACACAATCTATTATGTTTAATTCATTAATAGTTATCGATATAAATAATTTCTATTATATAATATGTGAAGAATTGAATTTAATATTCATATATAATAGAACAAGTACAAATAAAATAATAAATAAAGTTGAATTAGGTTCGAATGAATTATTATATGATAATTTAATATTGAGAAAAGATTTACCATATTATGCAGCAAGATATCAACATAATACAAGAGGAATGGTATTTTATGATTATACACGAATGGTATATTTGTATATTGGTGCAGGATTAGATAATAGAAGATTATATAAAATACAAATACCCGAGAATGATATTATATTGGGTATAAATGATGACATAATATTTTTTATTAGAGATATGTTGGATGGATGTAATTATTACATAGCAGAAATTATATCAAGAAACATAGATACATATTATATATACTATAGTAAATTATATAATATGGACATAAAAATTGATATTAAAACATTACATCATAATATATATGTTCCAAATATTTACACTGATTATTTCATAAATATGTTGTCAAAAATAATAAAATTAAAAAACATAAAAGATATAGTAAATTATAATAATGATATTTTGATATATTATGTGAAACATAATATGATGTATTTTAAGAAATATATATATAATATTACGAATGTACTTGTATGGCCATTAGATTTTTTTGATAAATATTCAAGTTATAATAAAATTGAATATGATATGTCTCGATATTGGGATGGTGATGTTCATGACATAAATAAGTCGATGTTAAGTTATTATGCACAGAGAAATAAAAAAACATATGTATTGAAAAATAAAATATTTTATAATTATTTATATCAACATTTTATACGCAATAGAAATATAAATAACAATGAAATTGAAATCATGATTACAAATACTAAATATAATGAAATAATAAACAAATTATCTATACCAGTGTTTAATACAATTAATATAAATGAAAGTACAATTGATAAATTTGGTTTTATTAATATATCTGATAAAGAACATATCGAACAAACAATAAGTGATATAGTAAATAAAAAATATACTACAATATATGAGCGAATGAACAATGATTATAACGAATTCAAAAAAAGATATGACAACTCACAAACAACAAATTATAAAGAGATATATACAAAATATTATGAATGTAGTGAATTATACAATAAAATATGTAATGAGTACGATACATATATTCGTATAAAACCATTTTGGTATAATTTCATAACAGATATACAAATGTTATATAATGATAAAAATAATCAAGATATACAAGAAAAATATAAAAATATAATGTTATTTTTTACAATGAGAACATATTTGATACAATTGAAGAATATAATTGATAAATATGAGAATAGAAGAGATGATAACATAATTATGTTTAGTGAGAATATACTTCGATATAATGAAATAGCATTAATTTCGAATAATAAATACAATAATGGTATAATGTTATTTGAAATGATTTTTAGTAATTTAATAAAAACAACACAATATGATATAATAACGAAATTATTTGATAATTTAACAGGGAAGAAAGAAAGTGTGAGTTATATATATCAAATGTTGATGGGTGAAGGAAAGAGTGCTGTTGTTGCCCCATGTTTAACATTATTATTAGTCGAGTATATACAAAAGAATAAAGAGCGCAAATATTGTATTCATGTGGTTCCAGAAACATTACTTAAATCAGCAAGAGAAAATATAATACCATATACAATGATAATGAATGTAGACCAGTATGACATACGTATAGTATCTGATTATAGTATTAAACATAGTTTATTGATTAATACAATAAAAACATCTACTTATACTGAATTATCAACTAAAATGTTAGAAAATAATTATATAATTTATGATGAAATCGATGAAATAGCTGATCCATTAAAATCTCAATTAAATATGATTAATAATAATTTGATTCATATTGAGAATCAAGAAATATTATTTAAAATAATACATGATTTTATTAGTGAGATATATATAAATAAAGATGATAAATATTCTAATCTTGATAGTTTTACAACAACTCCGCATTTTTTTCAGAGTGAAACACAAATGGCAGACATATCGAAGAAAATATTATTAGAACAATATGAGATAATATGTACGAAATATTTAACTAGAGATGATGATGAATGTTTAAAATATGTTATATTAAATTCTGATACAAAGATATTTGACAATGTGTGTAATAAAACAAATAATTCTATGTTGATAAGAAATTTATATGAATTTAGAAGTTTAATAGAAATAATATTTAAACAATTACATCGAAGACATTTTGGATTAGACAATACTATAAATAACAATGAGAAGAATTTTAATAAAATAAAAAGGAAATTTATTGCAATACCATATTCTGCAAACGAAACACCAACAATAGATTCAGAATTTTCAGATGTATTATTTGTAATAGCATTAACAATAATATGTTATTATGATAGTAAAACAATTAACAGAATAAGAGAAGATGATATATATATATTATTTGAACATTTAAAAAATAAGTGTATAAATAATTCAAATCCAACAAATAATAAATATTATGACATGTATTATTTTTTATTAAATAATGGTCGAGAACAAAAAAAATCGATTGATATATATAAAATGACAGATAGACAAAAATATAAAGAACTAGATATTAAAATAATACAAGAAAATTTTTACAAAAAAAATGAAAAGAGAGAAAACATAACAGCAATAGAATATTATTTAATAAATATTGTATTACCAACTTATATACGTGTATTAAATTCATATGATAACATAAGTATGACAGATGTATTAAGTTCAGCTGTGACAAAAAATCGAACAGGATTTACAGGAACACCATTTATACACATACCAATAGACAGATTTGAAGATTATAATATAAAAGGAATAATATATCAGAAATATGGGGATGGAGCTATTAAAATGGCATTTGAAAATTCGGAGATAATAAAGATAAATGATATTGAAATAGGGACTATAAATTTATTATCAAATAATATATTACACAAATATAATGCAATAATTGATGTTGGTTCATATTTTTTGAATACAAAAAGTGAAATAATAGCAGAAAAAATAATAAATATATTAGAAAATATAGAATTAGTTGTATATATTGATGAAGAGAATAATAAAATGTGTATTACACGTGATAAGACAAAGAATAAATATAATAAATCTGTAGGAGATTTGAAGAAAACATTTTTTTATTTCGACCAAGCACATATAACAGGACAAGATTTTCAGATATACAATAATGCAAAAGGATTAATAACAATAAACAGTTTTACAAGATTAAGAGATACTGCACAGGGAATATTTAGATTGAGACAAATAAATAAAGGACAAACTATAGATTTTTGTGTATTTGATAATATTAATAAAATTGTTGGAGATGATATATTAAAATTTTGTATAGAAAATGAGAATAAATATAATGAATCACAAAAAATATATGCATACAAACAAAATGCATTAACATTATATCGTGAAGAAATAAATAGATTAAATATTAAAAATATAAAGTTACCATTAATGTTAGATTACTTAAATACAGATAATTATTATCAGCAACCAGCAAGAATATATAAATTAGATGATACATTAAAATATTCTTCGAATTTGAATGATATATTTTTAATAGAAATAACAACAATGTTAAATATATTAGAATCGAATGATGGTAGTAAAACAATAATTGATAATATTAAACAGCTAGTTGGAAATATACAGAAACAAACAACATATAAAATGTTAAATGTTGAAAATGTAAAAAATCAGAGTTATGAAGAACGACAAAGTACAGAACAAGACATGAACAAAGAATTAGACAAAGAAACAACTATACAATTGTGTAGTATGTTCGATAGAGACTATACAAATAGAAAAAAAACAATAATTTATTACACAATTTATGGCTACCCCACATATAAAGAATATAAGTATACATCCAAATCATTAATAATTGAATCAAAAGTTAACCATAAAGATCCACAATTTTTAAATATATTTGAAAGTAATAGTTGTGATATATATTTAAGTATATTAAACAAGTGTATTACAGATGTATATTTTGCATATAATACCATTATATATTTTCCGAATAAATTGATTAATTTATATGATGGATATATGATTAAATATAGTACATTTAAACCACATATAATATTATTAACAATATATGAAATGAATATATTGAAACATGAATATACAAAAAAAGGACCAATATATAACACTCATTTTAAATGTTATTTGATTGATGGAACTATATACTATGAATATAGTGGTAGTGAAAATAAGAAAGAAGAAAATACAGATTTAATATTTATTATGAAAATATTATTAGGTAATAGATATATTACAAATAAAGATATATTAAAATGTTTCGATAAGTTTATTCAACATGATCGAATGAATTTTATTACATGTAAATTTGTAGATAAATGTACAATAAATTTTTATAATTTTATAAGAATGAACAATATATTTAATAGAATAATTGGTTTTTATACATTAGATGAATTAACATCGATAGTATGTGTATTGAATAATATAATAAAAAAATATAAAGAAGGAATTGACACAACACAACTAAATAGTTATAATGATTTAATAAAATATACAAATTTAGAAATAAAGAGAAATGATACCAACCTTACTATATTGATGGCATATTTTATAAATATATTATTTAATGATAATAATCCTGAGAAAGTAACTGAAAAATTTAATAAATATATCGAACGATTTATATATAATATAAACAATAATACATGTGATATAATAGATAAATTTAATATAATAAAATATGTATTAATGGAATATTCTAAGACAATATGTTTGGAAGAATAAATATTAAATGTATTTATATAGAAAATACTGATAAATTTAATATATTATAATTTAAATACTCGATACATTTGCTGTTCCTGATGGCTCATATTGTATAGGATATAATGCAAATGAATAAATGTTTATATATGTATCATTACTATTTTTATTATTATTTATTTTTGTCCATGAACATCTACAGAATGGACAACTCGATTTTATATCTAACCATTTATCGATACAACTATTATGAAAATATTGTTTACATGTTGTTTCACATTGTATTTTATCTTCATTTGTTATTTCTTCTAGACATATACAACATATCATATTATATATTATTTATAAAATATATTATTTCATATGTTTATTTAATTTCAAATTTTATAATAATTTAAATTTATTTAAATTATTATAAAAATTATAAACTCATTCAGAGTTTTCAAATTTTATAATAATTTAAATTTATTTAAATTATTATAAAAATTATAAACTCATACAGAGTTTTCAAATTTTATAATAATTCAAATAAATATATCGTATTTTATATTTTATTTTTATATATAATAATAATATGGCTTGTCAAGTTGCACAATGTAGATATGCAGATACGCATATAACTAGCTATCACAAATGTGGGAATTGTGGGGAATATGGACATGGTCGAGTTGAATGTCCAACTATATATGTTCGTAAGAAAAAATATAATAATACAGGTTATGCATTAGTGAATGATACTGAATTAGGGACAGACATTGATTATGATAAGTATAAACTTGTTAATGAATTACACAGTAAAAAAATAATACCAATTAAAAAAGAAAATTATTGTAAAATAAAAGGTTGTTATGTGCCGAATACACATAGTACAGAAGCACACCAAAATGATTTCGATAAATATTCTGACTATGATGGTCCAGATCATTATGGAATAAGGAGAAATTTTGACAGAGCAATTAAAACAGCAATACAAAAAGTAAAGGATAAGTTAAATGCATATCAATGTGAATATCATGGACTAGGAAATTCTATATGTGTTAGAAACTTTAATAATATACTCGAATATAAATATATAACAGTAGGAGAAAAATATACAAATGATGGTTGGAGATCAATTCAGGAAAAATATAATAAAGAGCTGAATATATACAAATGAAAAAGAAAAGGATAAGTTAAATGCATATCAATGTGAATATCATGGACTAGGAAATTCTATATGTGTTAGAAACTTTAATAATATGCTCGAATATAAATATATAACAGTAGGAGATAAATATACAAATGAAGGTTGGAGATCAATTCAGGAAAAATATAATAAAGAGCTGAATATATACAAATAAAAAAGGAAAGAGATTAAATAAATTCGAATTCGATTTGTGAGCCAATTAATTCATATGATAGATTACATGAATTATTATAATTATTTTTATTTGTTTTATGTTTTACTAAATCGAATGTTAAAACATTATTTGTAGTTGGAACATTATTATTTAATAAAATATCATCATCTATTGAAATAGGATCATTGTTTGGTTTAGTAGTATTATTTTTATTAATTATTGATTGTTTAGATTGTTGAGTAATATTATTAATATTAATAATACTGAGACCAATATTTCTATTTAGATTACAATTATTTAGAATTTCTTCAGGACATGTAATAACATTATCGAATAATTTTTTTAATATTTGTGAGTGAGGTTTAATATCATGAGGAAATTTTATACCGGATAATATTTTCTTAGCAAGGTCATGACGATCTTTAACATCATCGAATGGTACAGATTTATAAACTATATTATAATATATAATTTTAAAAGCCCAAAAATCTGAATTAACACACGCATCACCCATTAATTTTTCGATATTCATATATATTGGACTTCCACATACGAGACCATGATTACTATTTTCAAAAGTTGCCATACCGAAATCACATAATTTTAAAATATTATTAACAACAAGAATATTCTGAGGTTTTATATCATTATGAATTATATTATGTTTTTTTAAATATATTAAACATAAACAAAGTTGTTTTATATAATAAAATATATTATCAAAATGTATCGAATTCATAATATCATGTAAAGCACAATCAGCGTATTCGAATATAAGATAATATATGTTATCGATATTTAATATATCTAAACATTTTATAATATTGTCATCTGGATTTTTCATTAAATATTGATTGATATTAATTTCATTCTGTATAAAATCAATACCATTTTTTTTTATTTGTAAATTTTTGTTTAATATTTTAACTGCTATATTTATATTCGTTAGTAAGTCTTTCCCCTTATACACATGTGATGACATACCTTCTCCAATCTTATTATCTAATAATATTTTATATTTTGATTTTAATATTATGAAATTGCTTTCATTCATATACTAATATAATATTTTTAATTATTATATCAATTCGACAAATATAATTAAATATATTATATATATAACATATTATGGAAGAATTATGTGGGACTCCGGCTATTGGGTGCATATCTCATTTAAGTGGACATACAAATATTAATGAATGTTCGACTATAGGTATAATACCAAATGAAAATAATATTATAAAGCTAGATGAAGATACAACAACTATATTAGATAAAATACATAACGATTTAAATATATTATTAGATGAAATAGAAAAATTTGAAACTGATAATATTTCAGATATATCAGAGAAATTCACAAATGTTCTTCTCAATAATACTCAGTATATTGAACACACAGAAAATATAGAAGATATAGAAGATATAGAAGATATAAAAGATACAGAAGATACAGAAGATAATATAAGTATAATTTCACATGACGATGATACAAATTAATAATATATTGACATATAAAATTAGTATATGATAAAATTAAAAAATAATAATATAAGTGCTTTTATATGTTTAGATTTATCGATATATATGACATGTATGATAGGAAATATAGAACTGTTAGAGTATTTAATAAAATATTCAGATTAATGGAATATAAAAGTATTAACAAATGATCCGATTAGAGTAGCATGTACATTTGGACAATATAATATAATAAAATATCTTATGAAATAAATTTATACAAATGTATGCAAGATATATTAAATATATCTTGACAAATATAATTATTGATATAGTTATTAATATTATGATTATGTATTATGAAGAACAATATTATATAAATAATAAAATCAATATGTTTGGTATAAAAAAACAATTAATATATAATAATCGAATTATTGATAATAAAAAATTAAAATATATGTATATAATATTTATGAGTAATACAAAGGAGATGTGTAATATTGGAAATGCGATTAGTGTAGGATTAATGTCATCATTTTTATTATTTACGGTTGGATACTTTATATATAATAATTATTTTAAGAATATAAATAGAATGAAAAGTTTTACTTTATTGGTAGGTTTATTTATAGCTGCTACAATATTAAGTTATTATGATTTATGTAATAATTCATGTCAAAATTATGCAGGATCATTAAAATTTGCATTATTATTAACAGTTATTATTTTATTATTTATTAAAATATTAATTGCTGAGTTTGCTAGTTCGACAGAATCATTAATAGTATTTATCATATGTAATACTATTATATTATCTGTTATTCACAAGGTATTATGTTTATTCAGTAAATAATATATCGTCAATCAATGACGTCGTATATAAACAAAAATATAATATAACAAACGAATATTTTTTAAATTATCTAATTTAAACTTTTTAAATTTTTATTATTTTATTTTTTAAATTATTATTAATTTGTCTTTTGTCTTTTGTCTTTTGTCTTTTGTCTTTAATTAAATATCAAACAATTAAAACATTAAAACATATACAATTTTAATAAACGGTGTCTTCTGTAGATTTATTTTTCTGCAGATTCAGGATTATCGAGTAAAGTTTCAATTTGATTCG
>Ga0233424_10003399_pt1 | contig 10343 bp, 8 predicted proteins | sample Watercolumn_Towu_FD_181011 | JGI IMG/M metagenome (GOLD analysis project Ga0233424, IMG submission 181011) | Freshwater microbial communities from Lake Towuti, South Sulawesi, Indonesia - Watercolumn_Towuti2014_125_MG | ecosystem: Environmental > Aquatic > Freshwater > Lake | place: Indonesia... | reverse complement strand
GGACATCCTGATCGCCTCCGGCGCCCGCCCGCGCGTGCTGCCAACGATGCCGTTCGACGGCGAACGCATCCTCAATTCCTGGCAGGCCGTCGAGAACCGTGAGCAACCTGGGCGCCTCGTCATCGTCGGCGGCGGGGCCATCGGCTGCGAGATCGCAACCGTCATGCGTGCCTATGGGTCCGAAGTCACCATCCTTGAGGCGATGCCCCACCTCCTCCCCCGCGAGGACGAGAAGGTGTCGCAGGCCCTGGAGCGGTCGTTCTCCCGGCAGGGCATCACACACCACCTCGGCGTCACCGTGGACCGGGCCACGAACCTTGGCAACCACGTCGAGGTGGCATACACCAAGGATGGCAAGACCCACGTGATCGAAGCCGACCGCTGCCTCGTCGCCGTGAGCGTACAGCCGAACACGGAGAACCTCGGACTCGAGGAAGCGGGCGTCGTCCTCGAGCGTGGCTACGTCAAGGTGGACGAGCGCATGGCGACGAACGTCCCTGGGATCTGGGCCATCGGCGACGTCACGACCACGCCGTACGCCCTCGCGCACGTCGCATCGGCGGAAGGTGTCCTCGCCGCCGAGGCGATCGCAGGACGCGAAACCCGCCCGATCCGCTATCAGGACGTACCTCGCCCAACCTTCTGCTTCCCGCAGGTTGCAAGCGTCGGCCTCACCGAGAAGCAGGCCCGAGACGCCGGCCATGACGTCAAAATCGGCGAGGTTCCGTACGCTGCCAGCGGCAAGTCACTCGCCAACGACGAGACGGATGGGTTCGTCAAGCTCGTGGTCGACGCCAAGTTCGGTGAGATCCTTGGCGCGCACATCATCGGGGCCGAGGCCACCGAACTCCTTGCGCAGGTCGCCCCGTTCCGGACCCTCGAGGGAACGACCCACGAGTTGGGTGACCTGATCGTGGGGCACCCAACCCTGAGCGAACTCGTGAAAGAAGCGGCCCTAGCCGCCGAGGGCCATGCGATTGGCATCTAGGCGACCGGTCATCCGCGTGGCGAACAGCAACTGATGCGCGCGATCCTCTGGGCGGTCGTCGTCCTCGCAATCGCCGTGGGTGGAGCCTCGTGGTGGCTCGGCCCGGGGTGGAACCTCGGGCAGGCGATGGACCGTGCCGCCACCCCCCTCGCGCAGTTTCCTGGCGCCGCAACCGCCGTCGCCATGATGCCGAGCGCCGCGTCGCGCCCAAGCGCCGTTGCCCCGACGGCCTCGTCAGTGCCGGCACCAACCACCACGCCGGAACCGGGCACGCAGGTCGTCACCGTCACCGAGGGTGACATCAACGATTACCTGTCAACCGCCGCCTTCGGGCAGGAACTGGCGAACACGCCTTTCGGCACGGTGACCATCGACGACATGCGCGTGCGGTTCCGTCCCGGCGCGATTACGGTGACGGGTGATGCGCGAGGCGGACCCGGGCGCCTATCCTTCGTCATCGGTGGCACGCTTGTCGCCGACGCCGGCACGCTTCGCGTGGTGGTACGCGACGTCAAGGTGAACGACATGGCGCTGCCCGGGGCGATGCGGACGGGCATTGAGCAAGCCCTCACGGCGCAACTCGCTGCGGCCCTGAAGGCTGACGGGGCACGGGTGTCCGCGGTGGACGTGCGCGATGGCACCGTCAGCGTGCGCCTGGCGCGCGGGGGCAGCTAGCGCCAGACGCGAGCGGGCCCGGGTACCCGGACCGGGACCAGTCGCTTGCCGATCAGGGCATCGGCAAGCGCGGCGAGGATGTCAATAATCCGCTGCATTGTTGATGGCGCGCCCCAAACTCGACGTACATGCCGTCAGGATGGAAGACGGTACCACGCGTCCCGCCCCGGGTGACGGGAACGTGCGCCGGCCTGCGTACAATCTGCAGGCGTTTTAGCGACCGCGCCGGGGCACTTCACCCCGACACCGGCGGCGGCCCTGCCCATCACATCTCTGACCGGAGCGAGGACCACCATGGCACGAACCTTGAGCGACGCCCTCATCATCTCGATGATCGAGGCAACCACCCGTCTCGCGAGCGCACGTTCGAGCGGAGCCAAGCCATCGCCTGCGGAGGGTGCCGACGCCCCCACGGACGGCGCGTCCAAGGAGGCCCCAGAGCCGCGTACCGCCGAGCAGCTCGGCGACGACTTCGCCACGATCTACAAAAAGATCGAGGATGTCGTGCGCGTCTCGGCCGAGCAGGAGACCAAGACGGTCGGCTTCTCCGTGCGCTAGCCGAGGCAAAGCGCCGAGCGGTTCGCGCGCATGCCTGCCCGCCCCGCCGTCGTCGGGTTTGCTGGTCGGTCGCGTGCCTACCCGCAGCGTCGTGCGGTCACCTTTCTCCCGGCGGATCACCGGGCGGTCGGGGTGGGGCGGCCTTCCTTGTCTTCGCGGACCGCCCCAGCATGACGGCACCCCTATCGGCCGTTGCTACGGCGCCTCGATCCGCAGCACGCTTGCGACCTCCCGCACGGCACCCATCCTCGCGAACACGTCAAGTGCGGCGCGCATGCCCGACTCGCGGGCAAGGTGCGTCACGATCACCAGTTCGGCCGACCCTTCCGGAGCGCCTGACGTCTCCTTCTGGATGCACGACGCGATCGAAATGCGATGGTCGCCGAACGCTTGGGCGATCTGAGCAAGGACTCCCGGCTGGTCGGCGACCCACAATCGCACGTAATAGCGTGTCTCGACCTCGGCGATCGGCAGGCGGGGCAAGTCACCAACCACCTTGAACGGGACGCGGTTCGCAATCCCGGCGTTCAGGTTGAGCGCGATGTCGATGATGTCGGCCACGACCGCACTTGACGTCGGCGCCGATCCCGCCCCACGACCGTACAACAGCACGTCACCGACCAGGTCGCCCTTCACGTGGACCGCGTTGTACACGCCGTTTACGCCGGCCAGGAGGACGTTGCGAGGCAGCAGCGTCGGATGGACGCGAACCTCAATTGCGTCCGGTTCGTCGCCCACCCGGTGATGGCGTCGCGCCATGGCGACCAGCTTGATCACGTACCCGAGGTCATGCGCCGCCCGGAAGTCGTCGGCGCGCAGGCGCGTGATGCCCTCGCGATAGATCTCCGGCTGAGGGACGTGCGTGCGGAACGCGAGCGACGCGAGGATCGCGAGCTTGTACGTTGCGTCAATCGCCTCGACGTCGTTGGTCGGGTCAGACTCTGCATATCCGAGGGCTTGCGCCTCGGCAAGTGCCGGCGCATACTCCGCGCCATCCTGGGCCATGCGTGTGAGGATGTAGTTGGTGGTGCCGTTGATGATGGCGTGCAGCGACTGCACCTCGTTCGCCGCGAGGTCCTGCCGGAACACGCTGATCAGGGGTATCCCGCCACCGACGCTTGCCTCGTATGCGATGTCCACCCCATGCGACGCGGCCAGGCGGAGCAGCTCCGCCCCCTCCGTTGCCACGAGATCCTTGTTGGCGGTGACCACGTGCTTGCCAGCACGAATCGCCTGGCGCAACCAGTCGCCGGTTGGATGGATGCCTCCCATCACCTCGACAACGATGTCAATCTCGGGGTCATCCAGGAGGGTTGCCGGATCGTCAGTTAGGATGCCGTCCGGCAAGGACACGTCCCGCGCCTTCGCCAAGTCGCGCACGACAACCCGGCGCAACTCGATCGGGCGCCCGACCTCGCGAGCAATCGCCTCGCCGCGTTCGAGCAGGAGGCAGGCGACACCGCCGCCGACGGTGCCGAGCCCGAGGAGGCCAACGCGCACGGGCCCAGTGTGACTGCCGGACGGGCGGGGCGCGGAAATGATGGTCATGCTGGGATGGTACCCGCCGCCCACCGTGTTCACTCCGACCGGCCAAGGTTTCGCGCGCGGATACCGTCGGGGACGGCAGCGCCGTCATGATGCGCCGTCATGATGCGCCGTGTGGTGCTGTCAGACAGCCATCGCCAGGAAAAGCGCCACCTCACCATTGCGATACAGGCGATCGCTGTACCCGCAAAACCGGAACCCGCAGCGTTGCAGCAGGCGTAGCGCCGGCGCGTTCTTGGCCGAGACGTCCGCCGTGACTTCCGGCACGCCCGCGCGCGCAGCCCACCGGCGCATGTGCTCGACCAACGTGGACCCCAGATGCTGGCGACGGTAGTCGCGCGACACCGCCACCGCCCTCAAGTACACCATCTCGCGACGCGGCTCGATCGTTGCGGTCAGGAAACCCACCACGGTGCCGACCGTAGGCATCGTGGTCTCGCGCCCGGTCGGGGGCACCTCGAGTTCCTCGGCAACCAACCACAGGGTGTCGGCGTGGGACACGAACGGCACGGCCATCGGCTCGGTCGCGGCCATCGGCTTGGGAAGCGAGATCTGGCGCAACCCGATCCGGATCTCGTTGTCGTCCTGCCTCTGGTCAAGTTGCCACACGCTGTCGGTGGTGTACGTCGTGTCAATCGCCCCACACGCCTCTCGATCAGCCATGATGGCGGAGCGGATCCGAAGCTGGTGCTGAGGTTCACGCGGGGTGTATGTCGCGGGCGCAGCGACCCGCGTAAGGGGTGGTGACGCGACGGCGGTGCTTGACGCCCGGGCCGCGGCAACCCTCGCTTGGGCGTCGCGCACGTTTCGCGCCGGCGTCCAGTCCCGCGCCCCTCGCACCGTGGATCCAACTGTCAGCCTCGACGCGTCAGGCAACTCGGAAACGCGCGCCGGTGCGACCCGCCGCACGGTCACGGTCGACGCCCGGGCGACGGGATAGCGACCGCTTGGTGGGCGCCCCGCGCGCGCGCCAACGGTGCGCATCGTGCCGGCCTGGTCGACGGCCGGCACGATGCGGGCACCGGTCGGCCGAGGCGCGGTCGATGGCCGGCTGCCCCCAACGCCGCGGGTCGAGGCGGGGGCGTACATTCCCGTCGCACCGCTGCGACCCAACCCATGTCCGGGCGTCCCTCGCCCAACGGCACCAACACTTGAGGAGGACGCAACGGCGTCGCGCGATGGCGCCGGCCAAGCGTTGCCCGCAACCGACCGGTAGGCACCGGACGCCCCAGTGCCCCGAGGCGCAACGCGGTCACGGCGCTCAGCCACTCGACCGTCACGGCCCGATGGGACCACCGGGAAGCGCCGAGGTTCGCGGGACGGGCGGGTCTCTGCACGCGGCGTCAGTGGCGACCGGCGCCAGTCGCGCGCCTCAGCGGGGACGCCGCGCACCACTTCGTTGGTCTGCGGTCCCGCTTCGCCGCCGTGCGACGGGCGTACTCGACCGGTTCCCGGCGCGACCGGGGCCGCTTCCTCGATCAGGTCGTCGAGGACGCCCCTCACCGCTTCCGCGACGTCGTCGGGCAATGGCGGCGGAAGGTCCTCGTGCTGCCGTTCCGCCTCAATGAGTGCGCGCCGTTCAAGGAAGGAGAGCGACGCCAGCGACGGCATTTCGGCGGTCTCGTCGGGGTCGGGGGTCGGGACGGGTACCTCCACCGGCACGTCTTCGACCCGGGGCGCCCGGCGACGCAAACCTATTGCCGCGAAATCAAGCACGAACGGCCCGACTCGCACGCCCGGCCCGGGGGAATCCTGTGGGGTCGTCGCCATTGGCGTCTCGTCGATCGGCGGCATCGCACCGCGGTCAGGTTTCGGGCAAGGCGCCCCCCGCACCTTTCCGCGAGTGGCGCATTTTACATAAGATTGCGACGACTGGGTGCATTGGCACGACCCCCGCTATCGCGCACGTGTTGCACGCCCAATGCCCCCTCGACGCCTTCGGCGCCCTGGATCGTCCCCGTTCGGGGCATCTTGCGTTCCGTCAGGTTCGAGGCCTTCTCGGTCCGCCACCGGCCCGGTTGGTGCCGTTCCGGCGCGACTGGGGGTTACGGGTGGTACGTCCGCATCGCCGAGGTCGAACGCTTCGACGTTCGGAACCGGGAGGAACTCGTCGACCGCGTCAAACCCGGTTACGCGGGGACCCGTGCGGCCCGGATGTCGCGGGATCATCGCGTGGTCGGTGATGATTGGCGGCTCCACGCCGGCGTTGACGGTGGCGGCTCGGACCGGCACCGGTCGCGAACTGGTGGCGCGAGCCAAGGGCGTCCGCGACGGTGGCGGGCGCGTCGGACGCGTCGGCGCAATCGCCATTACCACCATTGCGGACAGGTCCGGTGTGCAGTCAAAGACAATCCGGCCCTCGTGCCACAGTTGCCCGAGGACGGCAGCCCCGTCGGCCGGCAAGCCCACGTAAAAGGTGCCCTCCGGCGTCTGGATGGGCGTCACATCATCCGAGTCGATCTGGAACTGACGGCGCAAGTCGCCCATCGGCACGTGCAACCGCCCTTGCAGGATGCCCCATAGATTGCCGCGACCGATCCGGCGCGTCGCAGGCACGCGCGGGCGCAGTGGTGTGCCGACCCCTGCGGGCGGGGCAGGTGCATCGCCACCCGTCTCGCTCATGTCCGCATGTCGCGCCCCATGAGCGCTGCCGACACCGCATCCGAGGTGTAACCCCGCAGGAAGTCGAAGTCGCAGCCATCGGGCGCCTGCATCACGTGGTCGGTGAAAAGCTTGCCGTACCCGCGCCGGAACGGTCGCGGGGCAGGGGTGCGTTCAGCGAGGCGGCGCGCGATTTCGGCCGGGTCGACGAGGAGGTCCAGGCGACGCGCCTCGACGTCGACCTCAATCTCGTCGCCCGTGCGGACCGCCGCGAGCGGCCCACCGATCGCACTCTCCGGCGCAACGTGCAACACGATCGTGCCGAACGCCGTCCCGCTCATGCGCGCGTCGGAGATGCGCACCATGTCGCGCACCCCCTGCCGCAGCAACTTCCGCGGGATTGGCAGGTTGCCGATCTCCGGCATGCCCGGCGCCCCTACCGGACCGGCGTTCTGCAGCACCAGGATGTCGTCGGGGGTCACGTCGAGGTCAAGGTCGTCCGCCGCCGCCTGCAACGCCCCGGGCGAAGCGAACACCAGCGCCCGGCCCCGGTGCTTCATGAGGTGGGGCGATGCCGCCACCGTCTTGATCACCGCTCCGTCCGGTGCCAGCGATCCGCGCAGGATCGCCAGGCCGCCCTCGGCGTCGAGCGGTGCCTCGGCCGACGCAATCACCTCGCGCACACGCCGCTGCGATGCCTCGTCGCGTGTGGATGTCGCCACGACCAGCGACAGGTTTTCGCCGGTCGTCAAGCCGGTCACCGTCATCGTGTCGAGGTTCAGCAGCCCCTCAAGTTCCTTCATGAGGACCGGCACGCCGCCTGCCTCGAAGAACTGCTCCATCTGGAACTTGCCCGACGGGCGCAGGTTGGCCAACCACGGGGTCGTGCGCGAGAGGTCGTCAAAGAGGTCGAGAGGCAGTTCCACGCCGAGGCGACCCGCAATCGCCGGCAGGTGCACGACCGCGTTGGTCGACCCGCCCAAGGCATGCAGCACGCGAATGGCGTTCTCGAATGCCCCGCGCGTCATCACGTGCGACGGCCGGATGCCGGCCCTCGCCAGGTGGACCGCCTGCTTGCCGGTGGCGGAGGCCAACCGAAGCCGGCGGCTATCCGGTGCCGGGATCGAGGCGCCGCCCGGCAGCATCATGCCCAAGGCCTCCGCGCACGCCGCCATCGTGGAGGCCGTACCCATGACCATGCAGTGGCCCTCGGACCGTGTCAGGTTGTCCTCGAGGGCGGTCATGGTGTCTTTCGTGACGGTACCGGCACGATATTCCGTCCAGTAGCGACGACAGTCGGTGCAAGCGCCGAGGTCTTGCCCCTCGTACCGACCGTTCAGCATCGGGCCACTCGTCAGCACGATTGCTGGGACATCGGCCGACGCCGCACCCATCAGTTGCGCCGGGGTCGTCTTGTCGCACCCGGCCAACAGCACGACGGCGTCCAGCGGCTGCCCGCGCACCATCTCCTCGGTGTCCATCGCCGCGAGGTTGCGGAAGAACATCGAGGTCGGGCTGACGAACACCTCGCCGATGGAGATGGTCGGGAACTCGAGAGGCAGGCCCCCTGCCTGCAACACGCCGCGCTTCACGGCATCCGCGAGGGCGCGCAGGTTGTGGTTGCAGTGGTTCAGTTCGCTGAAGGTGTTGCAGATGCCGATTATCGGACGCTTCAGGTCGTCGTCGTCGTAGCCCATCGCCTTCGTGAAGGCACGATGGATGAACGACGCCACGTCGGGCGTCTCGTACCAGCGTTCGCCCCGGCGCAAGGCCGTCGGCATCGAGGGGGCGGGTTCGGACGGGGAGGCAGGCATATGCCACCCATGCTACCCGTCCGTTGCGCCCTCCCGCCGCCAAGCCGACTGTAACGCTATCCGGCGCGGCCACCCTCCACGTCAGGCACGAGGCGCGCCATCCACAACTGACGCTCCGACTCGTCGGGGTACCGCACTGTCCCCCGCTCCGGCGGACGCGGGTGGATGAACCGATGCCCTGGGAGGACCTCGAACTCCGTCAGGTGTTCACCCGACCCGCGGGGCCAGTTCTCGTGCTTCACCAGGACGGTACCGTCGTCATTCACGACCGTGACGATGCCGACGTGCCCGGTCCAGGAGGCCCCGCCATATCGCCGGCCCCAGACCATCAGCGACCCGATTGCGGGAACCTCGTCGATCACGAAGGCTGCCTCGGCGAACGCCGGCCCAAGGTTGCCGGCGTATGCCACCGCCCGGTAGACGTCGTAGGTCGACGCCCAATAGCGATCATTCACCAGGACGTTCATGCAGTTCGGTGCCGCCTCCGCCATGCGGTATGACGACGCCACGGCCACCCCGCCGACGAACAACGAGGCCACCAAGGAACTGACCGCGCCTAGAAGCTTTCGGCGGCTGCCGGCCACTGGCCGCAAATCCGTCGCCCCACCCGGTACGGCGTCCGCGACGCCCCTACCTTGGCATCGCCCCGATTGGTCCATCAACCTTGAAGGCGCGTGGAATGCCATTGTCAGGTCCGTTCCCTTCCGGCACGCCCGGTCGTCCCACGCGGTCGGTCGCGGCGTTTGCCGCCGCTCGGCGCTCGTAGGCGCCAAGAACCGAACCGCCCAAGCTGCCCCTCATGGGCACCTCGGCCCCCGGCACGTGGCCGGAGGCGCGGACCGGAAGCCGTGCGGCGCGGCGGGAGGACCCGTTCGTTGCGATGACCCCGAACCGGACACCCGGCACGACCGGCACACGCCCGAAGGCAGGCAACGCCGGACGCGCGCCCACGACCCCCCACGGGGTCGCGCCTCGCCCATGCCGGTGCGGCTGAACGGGAGAATGCCCACCCCTGTCGTCAATCGGGCCGGGGCACCGCGCCGGTACGTCCATCGGACCGGGGGCGCCGTCATCGCGGCACGAGATGTGTCCCTTGAGGTGAGGATCCGTTCCACCGGGTCGGGTGCCGCGATCCCTCCAGAACCGCGCCGGGCACCCGGCCAACCGTCACGTGCGGGCCCCACCATGCGTTTTGCCCGGGCGATTGGTGGCCACTCCTCGGGGATTCGCCCCGACGCATGCCTGCACGCGCCTTCCCGTCATCCGGGTACGTCGCGGGCGTCGCGCGCGCCGCCATGGCGCCCGCTAGCACGACCATCCCGACGTCGCGCCTTTCATTCGCGCACGTCGCCGGAACGGCTCAGGTAACAGCCATCGTTCCCGCCCGGGGGGCAGGACCACTTGCAGCGTAGCCCGCGGCCCAACCACGTAGCAAATGCAAACGCGCGACCCATCTGGTGCGCATCAGGTATCGGTCGGGGCTCAGCGTGGTGCGGCACCCGTCCAGCAACCCGTTACGGGTGCCCGTTCCAACCGGGTCCACGCACGAAGCGCCCGGGCCTCGCACCCGTGGGTACGCCGTCACGGAGGGCAAGGCGCCCGTTGATTGCCACGTGTTGCACACCAGTCGCCAGCGCATGTGGACGCACGTAGGTTGCATGGTCTGTAACCGTAGCCGGGTCAAACGCCACCACGTCGGCGAACATCCCCGGAAGCAGGTACCCCCGGTCGCGCAACCCGAGGTTGGTGGCTGGCAAGGCCGACAGGCGGCGCACCGCGGCCGGCAGGGACAGCACCCGTTCGTCGCGGGAGTACTTGCCGAGGACCCGCGCGAAGGTGCCGTATGCCCGTGGATGCAGGTGCTTCGTCCGGTACGGCCCGTCCGGTGCCACGCTCGGCGAGTCGGACCCGAAACTTACCCACGGCAGCGCCATCTGCCGACGTACGTTCTCCGCGTCCATCATGAAGTAGATCGTGCCGACGCGCGTGTCATCCTCGATGACGAGGTCAATCGCCGTCTCCGCCGGCGAGGTGCCTCGTTCCCGTGCAACCTCAGCCAGCGTGCGCCCCGCCAACGGTTGCAGCCGGGCCGTCTGGAACGATCCCAGCAGCATCCCGTCGGCACCGGTCTCATAGAAGAGGTTCTCCAACCCAGACGCTGG
>Ga0233424_10003398_pt1 | contig 10343 bp, 10 predicted proteins | sample Watercolumn_Towu_FD_181011 | JGI IMG/M metagenome (GOLD analysis project Ga0233424, IMG submission 181011) | Freshwater microbial communities from Lake Towuti, South Sulawesi, Indonesia - Watercolumn_Towuti2014_125_MG | ecosystem: Environmental > Aquatic > Freshwater > Lake | place: Indonesia... | reverse complement strand
GGAGATTAAAACACTGTCTCATCCTGCATCAGTGGATACCATTCCGACATCAGCGACCAAGGAAGATCACGTCAGCATGAGCATGCACGCCGCGCTCAAGGCGGAACGTGCTTTGCAGCTGGCCACCACCGTGATGGCGGTGGAGATTCTGTGCGCCTGCCAGGCCATTGACCTGCGCGCGCCGCTGGAAAGCTCGCCGGCGCTGATGCGCGCGCACACCATTGTGCGCGCGCGCGTGCCGAAGCTCGTTGATGACCGGCCGCCGGCGCCGGATCTCGATGCGATTGTCGAAATCATTCGCAGCAGCACACTTGAGTACGCGACCGGCATTGTTGTCAACTGATTTCCAAAAACAGATCTTTGAAAATTCCGTTTGACAAGCGGAGCACCACTGCTTAGTTTCTTATCTTTCGCCGTCGCCCCCTCGGATCAGTCGTATCGCCGATGACCATGATTGCTCGTTCCATCCGCGCGCCGCGCGGCACGTCGCTGACGTGCCTCGGCTGGCCACAGGAAGCCGCGCTGCGGATGTTGATGAACAATCTGGATCCCGACGTCGCCGAACGCCCTGACGACTTGATCGTCTACGGCGGCACCGGCAAGGCGGCGCGGTCGTGGAGTGCGTTCGACGCGATCGTCGAATCGCTGAAGCACCTGGCGCAGGATGAAACACTTCTCGTGCAAAGCGGCAAGCCGGTCGGCATTTTCAAAACCCACGCCGGCGCGCCGCGGGTCCTGATCGCCAACGCCAACCTGGTCCCGAAATGGGCCACCTGGGACACTTTTCGAGAGCTCGAAGATCGCGGCCTGACGATGTACGGACAGATGACGGCCGGCAGCTGGATCTATATCGGCTCGCAGGGCATCCTCCAGGGCACCTACGAGACGCTCGCCGAGGTCGCCCGGCGCCATTTCAACGGCACCCTGAGCGGCAAGATCGTCGTCACTGCCGGTCTGGGCGGGATGGGCGGCGCCCAGCCGCTTGCCGTCACCATGAATGCCGGCGTCGCGCTGGTCATTGAGGTCGATCCGGCCCGCATAGAAAAGCGCCTCTCTACGAAGTACCTCGACGTGAGCACCCCGGACGTCGATCAGGCGATCGAGACCGCTCGCCGCCATGCGCTGGAGGGCACGGCCCTGTCGATCGGCGTGCTCGGCAATGCCGCCGAGGTTCTGCCGGCTCTGGTCGCGCGAGGATTCACGCCTGATGTGATCACCGACCAGACCTCGGCGCACGACCCGCTGGCCGGCTATATCCCCGACGGCCTGTCGCTGGCTGAAGCGGCGCGCCTGCGGGCGGCGAATCCCGATGACTATCAACGCCGATCGATCGCCGCCATGGGCCGACATGTCGCCGCGATGCGCGAGATGCAGAAACGCGGCGCCGTCGCCTTCGACTATGGCAACAACATCCGCGCCCAGGCCGTGACGGCCGGCGTTGCCGATGCCTTCGAGATCCCGGGATTTGTGCCCGAGTACATCCGGCCGCTGTTCTGCGAGGGCAAGGGCCCGTTCCGCTGTGTGGCGCTGTCCGGCGACCCCGAGGACATCCACGTCACCGATCGCGCCGTGCTCGAAATGTTCCCCGACAACCAGGGCTTGCGGCGCTGGATCACCATGGCCGGCGAGCGCGTCCAGTTCCAGGGGCTGCCGGCGCGCATCTGCTGGCTCGGCTACGGCGAGCGCGCCCAGTTCGGGCTTCGCCTCAACCAGCTGGTGCGCGACGGCGCCGTCAAAGCGCCGATCGTCATCGGCCGCGACCATCTCGACACCGGCTCGGTGGCCTCCCCCAATCGCGAGACCGAAGGCATGCGCGACGGCAGTGATGCGATTGCCGACTGGCCGATCCTCAATGCGCTGCTCAACGCGTCGGCCGGCGCCACCTGGGTGTCCCTGCATCACGGCGGCGGCGTCGGCATCGGCTACTCGATTCATGCGGGAATGGTGATCGTCGCCGACGGCACACGCGAGGCCGATGACAAGCTGGCGCGGGTATTGACATGCGATCCCGGCATTGGCGTGGTGCGGCACGCCGACGCGGGCTATCCCGATGCCCTCAGTACCGCACGCCAACGCGGGGTACGGATCCCCATGCAGGAGACGAGCCGATGATGGCTCCCCACGCCGGCCTCGAGCGCCGCGTGCTGGCCGCCCTCGAAGCGTCGCCGGCGCGCATCCCTGTCGTCATCGGCGGCTGCGGCACCGGCCGCACCACGCTGTTGCACGCGCTGGCGGATCGGATGGGACGCGCCGCGTGCCAGTACATCGATGTGGAGCGCGCGGCGAGCACGCCCGAGCGCTTCCATCACGCGATCGCCGCCGCGTCGCCGTTCACCGTCAACGGCCAGGCACCCTCGGCACAGGAGCCGGCCGCGACCGCGCGCGCCGCCTTTGATCACACCCTGGCGATGTTGACGCAGGCCCGCGCCGCCAACGGCGCGCCGGCAACGTTCCTGTTCGACGAGGTGCTCGAGCTGCGGACGTTCGAGAGCTTCCCCGGGCTGCGTCACCTGTTGCGCGAGCTGCTGCATGCCGTGGCCGGCAGCGGCAATCGCTTCGTCCTGACCAGTCGCTACGTCACCCGAGCGCATCGCCTGCTGCGTGACGGCGACGCACGGTTCGAGGTGATTCATCTGCCACAGCTCAATGCGGCCGAAGTGACGGCCATGCTGCCGCCCATGGGTGCGACAGCTCCAGACGATCGCGAATTCCTGGGCCGCACCATCCAGGCATTGGCCGACGGCCGCGCCGCCTACGTGCGCGCGCTCGGCGATGCCACCGGCTCGATCGGCGGCCGCGGCGGCGATCCGATCAGCGCCTTGACGGCGCTGCTCACCGGCGAGGGCGCGCTGGCCAGCTGGTGCTCGCACCGCTACGAACTGCGCCTGCACAAGGCTCGCGGTTACGGCGCCTTGAAGGCCATTCTTGAAATCCTCGCGGAAGAGGAGCCGTTGACGCTCACCGAAGTGGCCCAGCGACTCCACCGTACGCCCGGATCGACGAAGGACTACCTGTCGTGGCTCGAAGACGTCGATCTCATCGTCTCCCGTCAGAAGCGCTACAGCTTCGCCGATCCGCTGACGCGCCTCTGGGTGCGCCTGCATTGCCGGCCGGTGCCGCCGTCAGTCGACGAAGTGGCGCGCGAGGTGCACACCTATGCACTGGCGCGGCTGCCCCAGGCAGAACCGTCGCTCGAAATGACCAGCGTGGGAAGCACCAGAAAAGAATCGGGACTGATCGAGATTGATTGAGAAGGACGTGAGGTCTTAGGACCTCGCATACCTTTCAGCCGCACGCGCTTTCGCTTTTGCGGCTTCTTCCTCGCGGTTTTTCGATGGCGCGTTGGTTTCGAGCGTGTCCACCAGCCGGCGGGCCGCCTCGAACACCTCGTCAACCGCGCGGGTGAACGCTTCCTGGTTCGCCTTCGACGGAGCCGTGCATCGGCTGATCTTGCGCACGAACTGCAGCGAGGCGGCCCGGACTTCCTCGTTGGTGGCCGGCGGCTCGAAGTTGAACAGGGTCCGAATGTTTCTGCACATGGCTGAGGTGTCGAGGTCTTGAGGCTTTCGGGTCTTACGGTCTTGCCGTGATTGCTTCGAGAGCGAGCCTGGCGCCTTCCTGTTCGGCTTCTTTCTTGGTGCGACCGACCCCGTGCGCGACGAGGTCCGCGCCGACGAACACTTCGACGTGAAACTGCTTGCGGTGGTCGGGGCCGGCTTCGCCCGCCACGCGATACGTCGGCAGCGGCCGGCCGTGGGCCTGCAGCCGTTCCTGCAACCTGGACTTGTGGTCGCGGCCGAAGTATTCGGGCCGCCTTGCCGCCTCGATGCCCGACTGGAACTCACGCAGCAGGAAGCTGCGCGCCGGGTCGAGCCCGCCGTCGAGGTAGATCGCGGCAATCAGCGCCTCGCAGGTGTCGGCGAGCAACGCCTGCTTGCGCCGGCCGCCGGTCTTCTCTTCGCCGCGGCCGAGAATCATGTGCTCGCCCAGGCCGAGCTGCTCGGCCATCTCGGCCAGCGACGCCGTCGACACCAGGTTGGCCTTGACTTTCGACTTCTGCCCTTCCGAATACGCCGGAAACGATCGGAACAGCGCTTCCGCCACCACCAGACCGAGCACCGCATCCCCCAGAAACTCGAGGGACTCATTGTCGTCCACTCCGCCGCTCGGATCTTCGTGGGCCTTCGATCGGTGCGTCAATGCGTGCTCGAGCAGTCCGCGATCCCGGAATCGATACCCCAGGCGCGACTCGAGCGCATCGAACTCCTGCGGCAGCGGCACCACAATCCCGCCGCCGACCTGTTCGCGGTGACTGTCGATGATGCGAATGGCGTCGGCGGCATCTTCGTCCCGGACCGCGATGTGCGTTTCGCCGAGCGGGCTGAACCTGAATTGAAACAGTCCGGGCGTCGGGCCGGAGGTGCGGAGCGTTGCTACGCCATGGCTGTCGAGCAGGGCTTCGACGACGTTAGCCTCGATGTCGGACTGGGTCCTGAAGATCACGGTGAGGCCGGAAGGGCTCACGCGGCCACCCCCGGAGATCCTGATTCGATCTTCATGAGGATCATCGTCATGTCATCGTGCTGGTCGGCGCCGCCCGCAAAGGCACGCAGCTCGGCAAGGATGTACGAGCGCAGCTGATCGAACGGCAGGTGCGCGTACTGCTCAACCACCTGTGCCAGCCGCTGCTCGCCGAAGCAGTCGAAGGCTTCGTTCATGGTCTCCGAGATGCCGTCGGTGAACCACACGACCAGGTCACCGGGCGCGAGCGCGATCGTCTGCTCCTGCAGGATACTCTCGAACATCGAGCCATCGACGACCTGCAGTCCGACGACGAGGCCATCGGGGACCAGCAGGCGGGCCCTCCGCATTCCGGCCGGCTGATTGGCGGGCACGTGGATCAGCGGGCAGTGGCCGGCGCGCGCGAAGGTCATTTCGCGGCGCTCTACGTCGATCACGCCGTACAACATGGTGATGAAGCTCTTGCCGTCGAGGTTGGCGGACACGACTTTGTTCACCGCAGTCAGAAACTCCTTCGGCTCGTGATGCAGGCGCGACAGCGACTGCACGATCACTTTGAGCTGGGCCATGTAGAGGCCGGCGGCGAGACCCTTGCCGGCCACGTCGGCGATCAACAAGCCGAGCATGGAGTCGGTGATCGGCAGGAAGTCGTAGTAGTCTCCCGCCACCTCCCGGGCCGGTTCACAGAACGCCGTCACCGCGAGGCCCGTCACGCGCAGCGGGCCGGTGGGCAGCAGCTTCTGCTGAATCTCGCGAGCGGCAAACATCTCCTGCTCGAGCCGGCCTTTTTCAGCCATCTCGCCGAGCAGGGCCGTGACTTCGCCGGTCATCAGGTTGAACGACTCGGCGAGCTCGCCGAGCTGGTCGCGGGCCCGCACCGGAATCTGGTGGCCGAAGTTGCCGGCGCGCACGTGCTGTGTGCCGGTGAACAGGTCGTGCACCGCCCCGGTAATCTGGCGCGCGAGCACGAAGCCGATCATTAGCGCCACGAACTGGATGATCAGGAACAGGCCGCCGACGACGGCCAGGACCAGCAGCAACAGCTGGCCGAAGTTCATCTGGCCGAAGCCGGCCGGCGAGACCACCGAGATGCGATCATAGATTTCGAAGGTATTGATCAGGATGCTGACCGAGGCGCTTTCGGGCTCTCCCGTCACCCAGTCCACATGATCGAGGAACACCACCCAGCGCGCCTGCCGCACCGACAGCATCGGCCCGTCGTCATCCGGCATGGGACGATCTTCAATCGCCTTGCCGACGATCGGCGTGATGCCGCGCGCCAGGAAGGCGGTGATCTCGTCGAGGCGGATGCCGGTTTCCTGCTGAATGCGTTGCTCGATCGGCGTCGACAGCGGCATGTCGAGAATCACCGCCCATGTCGGCTCGGGCACGTCCGGCAGCGCCACGGCGCGCATCACGAGCCGGGTCTGCTCGGCCTGCGCAAGGCCCTTGCTATTGGGCGGCGCGTTGTAGGCGACCAGGCCAGCGAATCCATCGCAGCCGATCCACTTCGGCAATGCGGTTGGCGCCGGCAAGTGGCCCCATGGGCCGGCCGTCACCGGCAGCGTGGCCGGCAGCGATCGCAGCACGCGGGCCGCCTGCGCCGGCTCCACTTTGCAGGACAGGTTCGAGGCCGGCACGACCGCCACCGACAGGAACGGATACCGCGTCTCGGAGCTGGACTGTCGCCGCTCGAGGGTTTCGGCCAGCGCATCCGCAGTGACGCTGCGCTGCGCTTCCAGTTGCACCGTTTGCGCGAGGAACCGTGCTTGATCGGTCAGGTTCCTGACGCGAGACTGGACCAGATACGAGCTGACGTTGAACGCGATGATCAGCCCCGCCAGCAGGAAGAAGGAGATGACCAGGAGCGCCGGCACGACGCCGACGAACACATACGAGAGAATCAACTTCCGCCGCACGCGCCACAGCAGGCGGCGCTTCGACCACACCACGAACCGCGTCAATCCATAGGCGGCAGCGAACAGCAATGCCAGGCTGCCCACCATGTCGACGGCATCGAGCGCCGCGGGCAGTCTGATGGCCAACCTGAGCGGCCAGGTGACGGCCTTGATCACCGCGCCGAGGATCAGTGCGCGCCCTGGAAACGTCTTGAGCAGCCACGTCCGCCACACGCGCCACCGCGGCGGCACCTCGCCGGGCAGCAGCGCAGCAGATCGTACCGGGTCGCTCATCGGGCGTCTACCAGAGTATCCTGTCCGATGGCTCTATGAAACTCAAAGACGACGCGCGATTCAGTACGATTTGCATTCACGCCGGTCAGGAGCCTGACCCGGCGACCGGCGCCATCATCACGCCGATCTACCAGACCTCGACCTACGTGCAGGACGGCCTCGGCCAGCCGCATGCCGGGTTCGAGTACGGCCGCACGCAGAACCCAACGCGCATGGCCCTCGAGCGCAACGTCGCCGCCATCGAGGCGGGCATGGCGGCGTTCGCGTTTGCCTCGGGCATGGCGGCCATCGACACGCTGCTGACCCGGCTCGAGTCGGGCGATCACGTGGTGGTGAGCGACAACACTTACGGCGGCACCTTCCGGCTGTTCGAGCGGGTGCGCCGCAAGTTCGGGCTCGATTTCACCTACGTCGACACCTCGCAGCCCCAGCTCGTCAAGCCGGCGATCCGCTCGAACACGAAGTACCTGTTCATCGAGACGCCGACCAATCCGATGTTGCACATCACCGACATCCAGTGCGTCAGCAACCTCGCTCACCAGCACGGCGTCAAGGTAGTCGTCGACAACACCTTCGCGAGCCCCTATATCCAGCGGCCGCTCACCATGGGCGCCGACATCGTGCTGCACAGCACCACAAAGTTTCTGAACGGCCACAGCGACAGCGTCGGTGGCGTGGTGGTCCTGCGGCACCAGGATGATGTCGACTGGATGAAGTTCGTGCAGAACGCGGCCGGCGCCATTCTCGGCCCGATGGACTCATGGCTGGTCCTGCGCGGCACCAAAACTCTCACCGTCCGCATGGAGCGGACCAACCACAACGCGATGATCATCGCCGAGTACCTGGCCAGCCATCGCCAGGTGACGCGGACCATCTATCCCGGCCTGGCGTCGCACCCGCATCATCGGCTGGCGCGGAAGCAGATGCGCGGATTCGGCGGGCTGATCTCCTTCGACGTCGGATCGCTCGACCGCGCCAGAACGGTGCTGAATCGTCTGCAGCTGATGGCCCTCGCCGAGAGCCTCGGCGGCGTCGAAACGCTGATCTCGCATCCGGCGATCATGACCCACGCGTCGGTGCCGAAGGAGCGGCGCGAGCTGCTCGGCATCACCGACGGTTTGATCAGAATCTCGGTCGGCATAGAGGACGTCGAGGATTTGCAGGCGGATCTCGAGCAGGCCCTCAGTGGACTCTGATCAGTTCCTGATCGCGCTCACGACGCTCCCGGCCGAGCACGACGCCGAGCAGTTCGCCTCGCACTTGGTCGACGAGCGCCTGGCGGCGTGCGTCAACATCCTCCCGCCGGTGCGATCGGTGTATCGCTGGAAGGACACGATGGAGCGAGCCAGCGAGACGCAGTTGATCATCAAGACCACCCGCGATCAGATCGAGCGGCTCGAAGCCCGCATTCGCGAGATGCACCCGTACGAGGTTCCCGAATTCCTGGTCATTTCCGTGGCCCACGGCGGTTCGGCGTATCTATCGTGGGTTCGTGACTCTACCGTAAAGCCGTAGACCCGTAAAACTGTTTTTCCTGTTGCATGTCAAAACATATTGATGTAAATATGTGCACACGTATTGCCGTTTTGCCGTATGAATGGCTACACTTCATACCGCATTGGCGGCAAAGCGGACTGACAGCGACACGGTAAAAACCACCGTCGAGCTCCCAGGGGAGCTCTGGCGGGCCGCGAAGATTCGGGCGATGGACGAACGTGCCGATCTTCGAACGGTGCTGATTCGCGCGCTCGAGGACTACCTGCGCGGCAGCGAACCGGACCGGCCCGCGCGCAGTACGCCGAGGCCATGACCGAGACGGACGACACCCACGACCGGCCGATCGTCACAACGCCCAGGGCGACCCTCGCCGGCCGCGGCCGGCGACTACTCCGTCACGCGCTTTTCTTCATTACTCTCGTCATCGTCATCGACGCGATCGCCGGAGAGAAAGGCCTGCTGGCGCTGCTGCAGGCACGGCGGGAGTACTCGGCGCTCGAGCGATCGCTGGACCGGGCGCGGGCCGAAAACGCCGAGCTGCGCGAGATGGCGCGCCGCCTCCGCGAAGAACCGGCGGCGATCGAAGAACAGGCCCGCCGCGAGCTCGGCCTGATCAAGCCCGGCGAAATCCTCTTCATCGTCAAGGACATCACCAAGAAATAGCGGGTGGCGCCGTCGCGTGTGAGTTTCACGGGGCGAAGCCGGATGATAGGCTTGAAGTTCTCGTTAGGAGGACTCATGGCACGTCAGGCTGAAGCGGAATGGAAGGGCGATCTCAAGGGCGGCAGCGGCCGCGTCAAGCTCGGGAGCGGCGCCTACGAAGGCAACTACTCGTTTGCGACGCGTTTCGAGAACGGCAGCGGTGCGAATCCTGAGGAGCTGGTCGGCGCGGCGCTGGCCGGCTGCTACTCGATGGCCCTGGCCAACTCGCTCGCCCAGGCCGGCTTCCCCGCTACCAGCGTGCACAGCAGTGCCGAGGTCCATCTCGGCAAGGACGACACGGGGTTTCTCGTCAACCAGATCGATCTGACGGTGACGGCGCTCGTGCCGAAGGTCGACAACGCCACATTCCAGCAGCACGTCGACAAGACCAACGTCGGTTGCATCATCAAGCGCGCCCTGGGTGCCGTTCCGACGGTCAATGTGAAGGCGACGTTGAAGAATTAGGCGATCGGGATCAGGGATCAGGGTGAGGCGAGTTCAGCTGATTCACTGGGACGAAGACCAAGGCCTCGAGCGGCAAATGCAGCTCGAGGCTTTTGGCTTTGAGGCGGCGTTCGTCTTCGGGGGCGGCACGGCAATCCTCTGCGAATTGCGGGCGAATCTGCCTGATGCGGTGGTCATCGATCTGACGAGGCTACCCTCGCACGGCCGCGAGATGGCGCGGACACTGCGCGGGTCGAGAGCGACGCGTCATGTGCCGCTCGTGTTCGTCGACGGCGAAGCGGACAAGGTCAAGGCGACAAAAGCCCTGCTCCCCGACGCCACGTACACGACTTGGGCCAGGGCCAAGGGCGCGATCGCAAAGGCGATCGCCAAACCGGTCAGGGACCCGGTCAGTCCGGGCGATCTCATGTCGGCGAGGCCGGCAGTGTCGAAGCTCGGTATAAAGCCTGGTTTCCGGATCGCGGTGCTCGCCTCTCCGAAGGGGTTTGCGGGCACATTGAAACCGCTGCCTGTGAAGGTGACCTTCACCGCTCGCCCGGATGCAAAGGTCGACCTCTTTCTCTGCTTCGCCAGGTCCGCCCGCGAGTTGCACGCTCACCTGGTGTCGATCGAGGGTATCGCCCAGCGCCAGACGGTTTGGCTGCTGTGGCCGAAGAAAGCGTCCGGTACGAAGACCGACCTCGACGGCAACGTCGTGCGTAACACCGGCCTGGCGACCGGCTGGGTTGACTTCAAGGTCTGCAGTGTCGACGCCACCTGGTCGGGACTTGCGTTCAAGCGCCGCAACAGTTGAAGTTGGTGCCTGGCACCGACTTCCGATGAGCATCCGTGCCTGGCACCGATTTCCGATTGGCAATTGGTGCCTGGCACCGACTTCCGATTGGAAGGTGGCGGGTTTTGCCAACCGTGGGCAAATACAGCACGTCCAAGGGCGCATACGCCTTCATCGTCACGCAGATGGGACAA
>Ga0233424_10003393_pt1 | contig 10352 bp, 10 predicted proteins | sample Watercolumn_Towu_FD_181011 | JGI IMG/M metagenome (GOLD analysis project Ga0233424, IMG submission 181011) | Freshwater microbial communities from Lake Towuti, South Sulawesi, Indonesia - Watercolumn_Towuti2014_125_MG | ecosystem: Environmental > Aquatic > Freshwater > Lake | place: Indonesia... | reverse complement strand
GTGGCCACTAGTCCGGCACGAGCGGTTTGCCCTTGCTCAAGAGCTTCGCGTGCTTTCTCGAACCAGTAGGTGACGAGATCGGCTCCTCCTGGCACCCGTCCTACATACACGGTACGCAACGTTTCGACGTATGTATCGCCTAACACCCCACGCATCTTTGAGCCACCGAGAAACGGCGGATTCCCGACAATCACCTCCACAGCAGGCCAGACAGGTTCGGTGCCCTCGGCAGTGAGTATGGCATCCCGACATTCAATCGTATCGAGAGGACGTAAAATCGGGCTACGACCGATGTCAAAGCCATTACGGCGCATCCACTGAATTTCTCCAATCCACACCGTCACGCGGGCGAGTTCGGCGGCGTAGGGATTGATTTCAATGCCACGCACGCATTCCGGCCCTACTGAAGGAAATTGCCGTTCAAGGCCCAGGGCTTCCGTATCTAGATTGGTTTTATGTTCCAGGTCTTTGAGGGTCAACAACACCAGATACAAGAAGTTCCCAGAGCCACAGGCGGGGTCGAGCACCCGGATCTGCCATAAGCGTTCGAGGAAGCGATTATGCAGGGCTCGCGCCGCGTCATAGGCGCGGTTCCGGGTGCGGGCAGCGGTGGCGGTGTGGAAGGTGTCCATCTGCCGGGCGATCTGGTGCTTGATCCCCTCCCACTCTGCAGAGAGCGGCCGGAGCAGCACAGGCTTGATCAACAGCATGATCTTCTCGCGGTCGGTGTAATGGGCACCGAGCTGGCTGCGCTTATCGGGATCTAAACCTCGTTCAAACAGTGTGCCGAAAATAGACGGGTCAATGTCGCTCCAATCGAGCCGGGCCGCAGCTAGCACCAGCTCCACGGCGGTCTGGTCCAGCGGGAGGGCCTCCGGGGTATCAAACAGCCCGCCATTAAACCAGGCGACGGCCTCAAAGCCGACCCGACCACCGCTTTGCATGGCCCGAAAGAGATCGTGGGCCATCCCTACAAACTCCGCAGGGCGTGCCACGGCTTGTTCGAGCATCCGCGTGAACATGCCATTGGGGAGTAACCCGACATCCTCGGCGAACATACAGAACACCAGGCGGTTGATAAAATGGGCCACCGCCTGGGCATCTTCGCCCCGCGTGCGCAGTTGGAGCGCGAGCCGGGCAAACTGGTCGGTAGCGTCCTCGGTGAGGCGTTGCCGCGTCTTCCCAGGTTTGAGCCGCTCAGGATCACTGAACGCCCATTTAAGGAGCTGGCGCTTATCCGGGTCGTGAAGATCCTCTAGTGTCAGGTCGTAGACCTGCTGCACCGTATTCGTCCAGTTGGTATGGATGCGGAAGCGCTCCAAGTCGCACACGATGAGCAGCGGGGGATTTTCGAGGGCCACAGCGTATTGCTGAAGTTGCACATAGGCCGCGTGGAGATCCTGATGGCGGCTTTTATATTCCCAGCCGAAACACCCACGCTTCCAGACATCGGCCCAGCCGTTGCTGCCTGCCAGCTTCGAGACGCCACGTTCAAAGCAGTACCAGTCCCCGGTGGGGTCCGCTTCGGCGAGGGTCGGCTCGCCCAATACTCGACACAGGTCTAGAAAATGCTCCTGGGACGCAGAGCGTTCTTTAAGATTAGCGGCGTGCCACTTCGTGATAAACGCGGTAGGAGTCATCGATGCTCGCAATGCTGAATATGAGAAAACAGCAGCTCTTGAAGAGCCTTTGTGCCTTGCAGGGCTCTCACCAGCCTCTCATGGCAGAGCACGCGGCACTGTGCCAGCGGTATCGCTCGCAGCAGTGAACCTTGTCGTGCTCTCCCCCCTCGATCCTACAACCCGGACATGTTGGCCAATGCCCGCTGATAGGCGCGTTGCCGCTGCGCCGCGACCGCGTCTTCGACCTCGGTCGGTCCGTGGGGCACTGGGACACCATAGAGCCCGCAGGCTTTGAGCACATGCACGGCCGCTGGCAACAGGGTCGCACTGTCGAGTTCGCGCTTCAGGATCTCCAGGGCTGTGGGGAGTAGTCCCCGCAGGGTATCGGTCATCCCGTTCCACAGCTCCCGACGGCGACTATTCAGCGCGGCCTCAAAGCCAGGGTGATGATGCAGCCACTCGCTCACGGTCTGCCGGGTCACCTCAATGGCTTTCGCCGTGTCCGTCACCGTCTTGCCGCTAGCCAGGAGGTCAACGGCCGTCTCCTGCTGCGGGGTCAGCGTCCAGTCTGGGGTGTCGGGATGCGTCGGCTTGTGTCGGGGCATAGGATCATTCCTCCGTAAAAAAATCTGTTAGGAGCGATGCACAACCCGTGAAAAAATATACGTGACCAGGGCTCCGCTCTTATATGCGACAGGCTCCAGACATGTTCCTCCCCCCCTGGGGTACATACCTATGGCATCATACACCCAGCCGCAGCCGCGCGAGGGCTCCTTCCAGATCCGCCAGCACCGATCGATGGGCCTGCGCTTCCTGCTGGCGTAAGCGCTCCCACGTACGCCAGTGCATGCCCTTGGGCTTATGCCATGGCCAGACGGGCTCGGTCAGGTTGTGACTGGCGCCCAAGCGGTCCCGGATCTTACGGACCTTCCGGTAGTGGCGGTCCTGAGCCGTTTCCTGCTGCGACCCATAGGGCAGCGCGTAGCAGTGCCGACATAAGAACCATCTGCCGTCCAGACACAGCACCGCCACCCGGCGGTAACAGCCTCCACACTGGAACCAGGGCCGTTGACCGCCGTAGTGACATGGCGTCCAGGCGAGGGCAAGCACTTGCCGCACCGACTCCCAGTCCCCACTACTCGCCTTCACGCGATAGGTAACTACGAGGCCACCGTCCTCTCGCGCGATACCGACAGCGCCGGCGTCCTGCTCCCCCCAATGCCAGGTCAGCACCCCCTGCGCCCAGCTCTGCAAGTACCCGTGCCGTTGGAGCCAGCGCACATCGAGCCGGTACACCTTGTCGAGTGTCGTCTTGGTACTCTTCCATCGAGACCACATCCCAGACCCAGGACCACCCATACACCGCACTCCTGCCGATTTTTGGTCGAAATCATGAGGGAAATCTACCATGCCTCAAGGAATATTTTCACAGTAAGGATTATTGTTTCAGAAACTTACAGTAAAAGACACTACGGTATCTATTCGCGTGTTTTTTGCTATTTTTGACTACCGTAGCCACGTTAAGGGCCTTATTGCGGACAGGAATGGTGTGAAACTGAGAGAAAAAGAGACCTCGGTACCTGTGTTGCAGCCTGTCGGTTGCTATTTTTTTCTACTTTAGATAATCAGTGCGATACCCCCTCCTCAAAACTGGTGAAACAATACACATGCTTACGGTCTCGGTCTCTGGTCGAGAGGGCCACAAGTGTCCCTCTCCTCTTCCCTCGCCTATGCCCTACCTAGAGAGGTGTCATGTTCCGTCTGCACCGACACGCGCAAGCCACATCGCAGACACGTCGCCGTGCCCTCCTGGGCCGTCTCCCAATGGTGGAAACATACCGGCGTCACCCCAACGGTGACGTGTGCCACGGGGGGCGGCAACGTTGGAGGCCATTCTGGCACTGACACGGCACGGGCCTGGGCCGTCAAGGGTACGGGTGCACACACACGACAGCGCCACACATCAATATCACACCATCGGTCAGCACCACCACAGACCGCGCAGGGCGGGAGGTCTGGGGCTATGTCGGCGATGGCGTCTCTTGGTGTCGGTACAGATATTTTTTCTACAAACGCACTCTCTGAGGCACTGACAAAACTGACAAAAGGGATAGCCATGTGCCTTTTGTCAGTTTTGTCAGTGTACTGTGTAGGCGTTTTCTCAGATTTCCAGTTTTGCCACTTCGAGACAAAGGGTTGGCTTTTGTCAGTTTTGTCAGTGCACTGCGTAGGCGTTTTCATAAAATTTGCCCTAACGCAGGGTTCAATACGATCACCTCCGTTGCGCGGCCATTAGTCGGTTGTTCCTCCACCCGTAGCCAGTGGTGACGCTCCAAAACCGTGAGCGCATCCCCCACCCGTTCTGGCGTGTTGAGCGAACTCCATTGCCGCCGATAGATACTCCGTACCGAGTCTCCATCGTGAATATCCCCCCGCTTGAGGTGATCGGCCAGCGCGTGAGCTGCATGCAGGTCTTGCGTCATCACAGTGGCATACACGCGCTCGGCGTGGGGCCTGAGGAAATCGCACCATGTTGCGGCCATTCTTGCGGCGTTCAGGGAGACGGCTGGTTGGGCGGTCTGTTGGGTAGCCACATCGACGAGATGAAATAGCAGCGCAAGGGAAGGCATCAAGGAGCGATATTTCGCGAGGTGGGATTCAAGCGCAGGACACGTCAGACTTCCATTCCGGAGGGCGGCTTCGAGTTCGGCACGCCAGGTATCAAACAGTTCTTGTGCGTCGGAAGCAAAGGCTAAATGGGGTAAGGCACTGTCGCTATCTTGATGACAGCCAAACCAGGATGCGGCAGCCTCATCAAGCCGCTGGTAGACGGCATACGCGCTATTCTTCGCGGTGATGTCTGGATACCGGTCAACATTGGCCCACGTCGTAGGAATATCAGGCCACAGGAGTAGTTGGAAGCGCTGGATTAAGCCATCATCGCCATAGCCTCCCGCTACGGCGTCCTCAATGTAGGCGGTCAGTTTTCCTGGTTGAATGCCGCCACAGAGGGACAGACACAACGCGGGAATGTGCTTCGTGCCACGTCCGATACGATCGACCGTGAAGGCGCCATCGCCATTCCAGGCTTCTAGGAAAAATTCGCGGTCGCCTTCTCGTCCGGACTTATCCAAACTGCGGAGCCATCCACTTAACTCATCACGGAAGAGCATAAGGCCTGTAGGGTTCTCCTGAAACAGCTCCCCCAACTTTTCTATAGTGCTATCGTTCGTGCGGTACCGTCGCTCACAGAACAATACCGGAGCTTGGGCCTGGAGGTCGATCAGCTCTTGCGTGAGGTCATCGAGGGTCTTCCCTCCTAATGACGGTTTTTTGGCCACAACCTCCATCGCATGTTTAATTGCTTTGAGCCGGGCTTCATGGGCGGCCAACTCGGCTTGCCCACGAACAAGCTCCTGCTGGTATCGATCGGCAGCCGTGGCAACAAGGCGGTCGAGCGGCGCGAGGGCCGCCTTCATCGCGGGAGACTTCAACACCCCAGGACGCCCGACAATCGCGCCCCAGAGATTCGGTACGACCAGCCAGTCATCACGCTGCTTCGGGCGTATCGTCACTTTACGCCCGATAACCGTTGCTAACGCAATGAGCGCAGGCGCCGCCACAAACTCTAAGGGCACTTGCTGGCGCTCGGCGATATCGGTGAGCCAGGCGCGGAGAGCTACGGGGAGAAGTTCCGGTGTCAACGCTGGGACATCCGGAAAACCCGAGGATAATTTTTCTGGAAATGCCCAGGGTGAGGCACTGCCAAAACTGCCAAAAGCCCCGCTCTGTGCGGATGCGTCCCAGAGAGGAGCAGCCTCCACCAACGCTTCAAGCTGGGGACGATCCCCCCCAGCCACGAGCCACTCCACCACGTCGCCATGCTCCGGCAGGCCAGGCAACCCGATGACCTTCACGTCAGCCGCGATGCCGTGCAACGCCTGGGCAGTTTTCTGGGCACAGGCGTTGCCTGGTGCGTCATTGTCCGGCAGGATCACTACGTAGGCGCCACGTAACGCCTCGCTGTAGTGCGGTTCCCAGGCGGTTTTTGCCCCTCCGCTCTTGGTGGTGGCACAGATACCAAGCCGCAGAAGAGCCTGGCAGGCTTTTTCGCCTTCCGCCACGTAGAGCACCTCCCCAGCGGCCACGGCTGCGAGCACCTCAGGCAAGCGCCAGAGCTGATGGGTGACGCTTTCCATGTTGTCGATCCAGCCGCCCTGCCCGTCGGGGCGCCGTTGGCTGAAGTCTTTGGTGCCCCCTTTGCGGCCAGGCTCCCAGCGCCGCACTTGATACAGCACGGTGCCATGCGCATCGGTGTACTCGTACTCTGCCACGACGCGCGGACGTGGCGCTGATGGGGTCCGGCTGTTGATATGCAGCGAGGCACGTGGCGGAAAGAGGTCCGTCATGCTCAGCCCCAGAGCGGCCATAATGGCGTCAGTCGTACAGCCAGCATGGCAATGGACCAGTGTCTTGTCGGTGCCATCCGTGATACTCAGTGACGGGCTGTCGTCGTCATGGGCCGGGCAGCAGGCTTGCCAGCCCCCGTCCGGGCGTTGGCGCGCTTTATCACAGCGTGCAGCGACATCGGCGGCGCTAAGCATAGTGTACCGCCTGGCTCGCTGCGGCGAGGATCACTTGGTAGGTATGACAGGTGCACCTGTGGACGGCTGGCATGTTGCTTGCTTCGTCTATCTTGCTCTTAGTTTCCTGTCCAGGTGACACTTTACACACTCCTTAAAAAAAAGGTCAGCTCACCGTATTGAAAACCAGCTGGCGTGCAACCTTACGCTGAAGAAGACCGAGACGCTCCAGTCGAATGCGCATGGCCACCCTCGACACTTGAAATGTCGCTGCAAAAGGCCGTACAAAGTCGTTGAGCGCGTCGTCCCCGTCTATGAGGGAGTGAAAACTCTCCTTATGTCTCAGGATACGTGGGCACATGTTACCGAACCGTCTCTGCCAGGCTGCAACGACTAAGTGCTTCGGCATCAAAAGACATGACGCATAATAGTCCGCCTGCCATTCAATACGCTCTTTTGCCTGACTAGACCGACACACGAGTACGGGGGACAACGGCTCATCGAATAAGGAAATTTGGGCTGAGTTCTCGGCGAAGAGGTGACGATGCAAACGCCAATGCCCACCGCCCTCGTGCGCTAAAGTAAAACGATAGCGGCCTTCCTTAAACGAGTACTCCTCCGGATCAAGACTTTCATCGATGACGATTCGCTTTTAGCCAAAGATGATAGCACCCAGGATATCGGTATCGGTGTTGGGAGATCGTGGAATACCAAACAGGCGATGCAAGTCGTCGAACTCTAGACTAAGCTTCAGATGCTTCTCAACAATATCCTCAATGGGGATCGGCGGTGTAAGGATGATATTCTGCGCTCGTGCGTATTCAGCTAACAGCGCGACCGCATCGCGTTCGATCGTTTCATCAGGCAGGTAGGGCACAACTTTTGCTATCACGCGGTGATCCTCTCATCTACATCGTCGCATGAGCAGGTGATACTACGACTCGATTTTCGCCTGTTGTGCTTGTTGGGCTAGCCGGGTGATGTCCTCGGCCGTGAGGCCATTGGTTGTCCGCAAGAGCGCTGCGAGTTCTACGGGGTGGCGCTTGATGATATCGGAGATGTCAGAGGACACACGGCCAGCCCGCGCCAAGAGGTCGTCGGCATCACAGCCGATAATTTTAGCAATGGCCTTCACCTTATCCTCGGCCGGTGGGGGAAACTCATCCCGTTCGACTTTAGAAAGGTAGGTCGGACTCACTCCGATCATCTTCGCCATTTCGCGTAACCCAATCACCTTACCCTCTCGCTTACGGCGGATGAACGTCCCGAATTTCTCCTTTTCAGCAATCATCACCATCACTCCTGTGTTATGTATAGTTTTTACTATACAGCAATGCCACAACATCAGTCAACGATATCGTCGTGGCCCTACAGGCGCGCTCGCTTCCGCAGGCGTTCACACGTCACACAATGCCGCCGCTTATTCATGAGTGCCCGTTCCGTTTGTTGCCAGGTATGTCCCCGTTTGCATGGGCCACGACTGAGATAATAGCCGTCAGGGAGCACGTCTTCCACAGCGCGAGGTAGCGGGAGCACGTCTGGCATCAGGTCCTCTTGCCGTTGCTCGTGTACTGAGGTGAGGAGAAGTTCCCCCGGCTTTGCTGGTGCGGTCTGAGGCACGAGTTGCCGTGTTGGGGATGTCTCCGGTACGTCTTCCTTGTTTCTCTGCCGTTTATACGGACAGCTCAGGAAGTGCTCTAACGCTTGGCGAACACTTGCGGCCAGCTGGGGAGTGCCACAAGTGAAGCTCCGCCCAGCCGCGAAGGCTTCAAGGCGGGTATAGAGATCGGTGGGTATCCGCACGGTCAAGCGAGTTTGCTTACCTAACTTGCCCGTGCCTACGGGGCGGCCTCGGGGGCGACCGGTGGGATGTCGGGGCATGGGGTGTCCTCCTCTGACATGGTGTCGAGCGTGTCCGCCAGCCGGGCCTGGGCCGCTGGCATGGTGAGCTGCGGGTACTGCGCTTTGAGATCGGCTAGTCGCTGGCGAAACCAGCGCCGGGCGTCCAGGTCATCGGGCTTTTCTGCCATCGCTGCCCTTTCTAAGCAATCTGGGCCTGCTGCATGATGCGCTGCACTTGCGTGAGGCGTAGTGTGGTGCCCTTACGGGTAGTGAAGCCTTGCCGGGTGAGATCGGCGACCACGGCCCGCTGGGACAGCCCCCGCTGCCGGGCCTCGCGGATGGCCTTCAGCAGGGCCTGTTCGGCGGCGTCAGGTCTCAGTGTCTTGCCATCATCTGCGAGGCGGAAGCCGTAGGGCACGTCCCCGCCAGTCTTTTCTCCCTTGTTGCGCTTGTGGCGGAGGGCGTCGGTGGTCCGCTCGCCAATCGTCTCCCGCTCCCACTGCGCCACACTACCCAGCACATTGAGCACCAGACGGCCCGCAGCGGTACGGGTGTCGATACTATCGGCCACAGAGAGCAAGGTGATTTTGTCAGACAAAAAATAGTCTTCTACTAGTGTGCCCAGGTCTTTCACACTACGGGTGAGGCGGTCGAGCTTCGCCACCAGGAGGGCCGACGCTTGGCCGGTGCGGAGCATGCCTAGGGCACGCTGGAGGCCGGGCCGGTCGAGCGTCTTGGCACTCACCCCAGCGTCCACAATCACGTCCACGAGCACCAGGTCATACAACGCGGCGTAGGCGTCCAGCTTGGCGCGTTGGGCGTCGAGGCTCACGCCGTGGTCGACTTGTTTGTCGGTGGACACCCGGATGTAGCCGACGGCGTGGGTGGTGGTAGGCTGGGCGGGGCGGGGGGTGCGGGCCATGGGGGAAGCTCCTCTTTAGTAAAATCATTTACTGGCAGACAATATATATGATATGTTTTATTAAACAAGATATATAACTATTTTCGGCAGCTGTTTTCACAGTCTACAGGGCAGACGCGGCAGGAGCGCAGGGTTGCGGGGCTGATGGACATGGCGCTCCCCAAGACGCATGGGCTAGTCCAGGAAGTGCGTGCATGGTAGCCCCCGCCATGCTAGAGTGCGGATGCGGTTAGTGTCCAATACCCCGCCATGTGACTGACGAGCGGGATCTGCTGTCCTACTGATGTGTGTATAGCCGTCATGCATACATCGTCTGATATGGCAGACTTCTGTGACAGACAAGACCTGAGTTTATGGGCCGAAAAACGTGTCACGTAGCGGAAGGGTGGAGCCGTTTAGCATAGTAGGACCTTGCTATTGTAAAGACCTATCGGTAGGCGTGAGAGAGAGAGCGGACAATGGATGATCAATATCATCAATTAGTTTTAGAATTTCCTCACTTGTTTAATAATAAAAATGCTGCTTTCAAGATTATTCTTGATATTTCCCATATTGAAACCTGGCAAGTAGAGAGAAGATCCGAGCTGATGCGTCAAGGTTTTCCTCTGTCTTGGGCAGATATCGGTATTATTTTAGATGATCCTTACATATTAGTATTACGTGATCTAGTAAAATTTCCAGATAATTCTCTAGGAGGCTATATTCGCTTAGTAAATCGTTTCGCTCTTCAGGGTGGAAGTTCAGTAGGAGTCTTACCAGTTATAGAGAATAAAATACTTCTTTTACAACATTTTCGACATGCTACACGATCTTGGCATCTTGAAATCCCTATGGGATTTGGACAACCTAATTCCACACCAGTGGAAAATGTTCGTAGAGAAGTCATGGAAGAAATTAGTGGGGAGATACAGACATTAAAAGAATTAGGTATTGTCTATAATGCTGGAATGAGTACTTACCCTGTGCACTTGTTTTTCGCTCGTTTAAGTGCAGTGGGTAAGCCTGAAGAAGTTGAGGGGATTAAAACTTATCATCGACTTTCACTTGCTCAATTTGAAGATGGTATTCGTAGCGGCCTTATTACAGATAGTTTAGCATTGGCTGCGTATACGCATGCGAAACTACAAGGACTTCTATAAAGTTGCTCCATGCAATGACCCGTCTTGTACGGAAGTACAAAAATCTTTTATTTCTGGATGATCTATTGTAATAACAGCATCCAACTTCCTGTGATCTTGTTGTTCGATATCATACATTCAATACTTCGGACACTTTCTGCTGAGGAGGTGAGGTAGCCGCACAGATGATCTTTCGGTAAGGTTGGGTTGCCAGACTCAACCCCAAAGGAGCCATCCATGCGGCCACTGGACAGTATATTGACGG
>Ga0233424_10003392_pt1 | contig 10355 bp, 11 predicted proteins | sample Watercolumn_Towu_FD_181011 | JGI IMG/M metagenome (GOLD analysis project Ga0233424, IMG submission 181011) | Freshwater microbial communities from Lake Towuti, South Sulawesi, Indonesia - Watercolumn_Towuti2014_125_MG | ecosystem: Environmental > Aquatic > Freshwater > Lake | place: Indonesia... | reverse complement strand
ATTCTCTATGAATAATATAGCATATCTTACTACTTATGTCAAATATTGAGACAGTTTCCTTGGCTTCTATAAGCCAAGAAAGTACATTCCGTACTGGTTTATCTCTTGCGGCAAGTTTGTACGCCCCTACGACGATTTTCCTCGAAGGCGACCTGGGGGCTGGCAAGACGACATTTGTGCAGGGATTAGGGTCAGGGTTAGGGATTCATGACCCCATCGTGAGTCCGACGTATGCCATTGAGAATCGCTACGGGGAAAAACTTCTTCACATGGATCTCTATCGCCTGGATCCAAAGGAAAGCAGACGTCTCTTAGAGGAGTCAGAAGATTTTCCAGGGGTGCGGGCGGTGGAGTGGAGTGAGCGCATTCTAGAAGAATCTAAAGAAAAGCATGTCATGCTGAGCGCCTGCCTGCCGGCAAGGCAGGGAGCCCGAAGGGCGGAGACGAAGCACACACCTAATATTTCTATCGCCTTCACCGAACCCTCCCCCACCACCCGTACCATCACCATCACCTTCGCCGATATCGCTCTCCCCCAGGAAAGCGAGATCAAAAAATGGCGGGAAGAAATCAGAATCCTTCCCCATATCGAAAAGCACTGCGATGTTGTTGCAGCATTCGCGAAGCGCTGCAGTGAAGAACTCCTCAAGCGAGGAACCATCGTGCGTCCACATGCGGTCTTCCTTGCCGGCCTTCTCCACGATCTCCTCCGGTTCGTCGATTTCCTTAATCCCGAGGATCGGAAAATACACCCAGAGTGGGTGGAGATTGCCGAGAGGTACAACGCTTCTCACGAAGAAACCTGCGCGCGTTTTGTTGCTGAACGCGGGTATCCGGAATTGGGAATGATCATCCGCCCGCATGGACTCAAAACTCTCGATGAAGAGGGGGCACTGCAGACGATTGAGCAGAAAATCCTCTTCTATGCAGACAAGCGCGTGATGGGAGACAAAGTGGTCAGCCTCAAAGAGCGCTTCGATGATTTCATTGTGCGGTATGTGAAGGGAACGGAATCGGAGGATGCGAAACGCTGGAAGGAGAAAACGGAGGCACTGGAAAAGGAATTATTTGGGGAAAACATCCCTTCGTAGAGACGCGCGAAAGCGCGTCTCGAGACGGCCTTTCGGCCGTCTCTACGCACAAATTCATTCTCCAATGAACCCACCGGCTTGGAGCTCATAAAAGTGCTTATAGAGACCTTCTCTTTTCTTCAGGAGCGCCGCGTGTGAGCCCTCTTCAACGATTTTTCCCTCCTCAATCACGAGGATGCGATCCGCTTGTTTTATCGTACTCAAGCGGTGCGCGATGACGATCGTTGTGCGACCTTCCATGAGTATGTGGAGAGCTTCCTGAATGTATTTCTCAGAGAGGGAGTCGAGAGAACTCGTTGCTTCGTCCAGAATAAGAATCGGCGTATCTGCGAGCATCGCCCTGGCAATCGCAACGCGCTGCCTTTCTCCTCCAGAGAGCTTCACACCGCGCTCACCCACAAGTGTGTCATACCCTTTCGGGAATCGGGAGATGAATTCGTGTGCGTGCGCTTTCTTCGCAGCATCGATAACCTCTTCGCGTGATGAGTGCGGTTTCGCATACGCAATATTCTCCGCAAGTGAGCGGTGGAAGAGAATCGGATCCTGCGGCACAAGTCCGATCGCTCTCCGTAAGCTTTCCTGTGATACCTTCGCAATATCCTGTCCATCAATCGTAATTCTTCCACTCTGTATGTCATACAGACGCTGAAGGAGTTTCACGAACGTGCTCTTCCCTCCCCCACTATGCCCCACGAGCGCAATCTTCTCCCCTGCTTCAATATCAATGGAGAAATTTCGAAAGACAGGCTCTGAAGTATTTTCATATGCGAAGGACACATCGCGGAAGGCAATGGCTCCGCGCAGGATAGAGAGTTTTTTCGCTCCCGAGGAATCTCCGACAGCGAGGGGTGTTTGATAGAGCTCGACCATCTCCTCCACATGCGCACTCGCCTGCAGGTACTGGCGGACATTATCGCCGATATCGAACATGTATCCCCAGAGTCTTCCAACGTATGCAGTCACCAGGATGAAATCTCCCGCAGTAAATTTCCCGATGTACCACATGTAAACAGCAAGGAGCATGACAGAAAGTTCGATCGCAGAAATAAGCATAAAAAGCACCCATACATGCACATTCCCCATTCTCCAGAGAAACCAAAATCTGCGGATCCATTCCGCAAGGACCCCCGCATGACGCTCATCTTCAAAGGGCTCTCTCCCAAAGGATTTCACTGTGGCGTTTCCCGTGAAGGCATCCACCATGCTCGCAGTCACGCGCGTATCCTGCTTATCCGTCCAGCTCTGCCTCTTCGAAAAGCGAATATTGAGAATAATGGCTGTCACCGTGAAGAGTGCCATGCCGCCAACCATGACCGTGCCAAGAGGAGGAGAAAAGAATGCAAACACAATCGTGAATCCGATCGTGAGCATCGCGAGAGGGAGAAAGTTAAACCACACGCGATTGATCATGGTTTCGAGTGCATCTGTCCCCCGGCCAATTTTTCGTGAGGTCGAACCGGCAAACGCATTCACATGGAAGTGTGTGGAGAGTCGCTGTACGTGGGCAAACACATCACGATGCGCTGCCTGCATCGTCTTCGTCACGATTGTTCCAAGGAGCCTGGATGCAAGTTCATGGAGCGTGAGATGCAGTGCTCCCGCACCGATTGCGAAAGAGACCATGAGAACGAGGAATCGAAAAGAATCCTGTGTTTTCCCCACCCCTTCTGCGATCCCATCGACGATTTCTTTATAGAAGAAGGGCTTCATGACATCGAGCCCTGTTGACGCAATGAGGAGCACCACCATGACCGCGAGCGTCAGACGACGCCTCCGGACATAGTGCCAGACGAAGCGTAAGACCTGCCGGTGCGAAATTTCCTGCGCGGACATGGGAAGATATGAAATTCATGCGGTGCATGAAACCCCATCTTAGCATAAGTTCTGTCATGCTGAGCGGAGTGCTGAGCCTAGCGAAGCACGTATACGAAGCACGCCTATGAGTTTTATTTTTTATAGCAGTTTCCTCGCGTCGATAGGTTTCGCCCGTCGGGCGTCCTTGAGCATGTACTGCAAATCTTTCACCAGTTCTTTGTAAGAAGTTCCCTGTGGGAACACAGACTCTTCTGTGAAAGCAAATGGTTTACCCGTTTCGTCATCATAAAAGACCTCATGAATACCGAAGATCCACGAACCATCCTTCTGGCGCCTCTTGAGAACACGGTAGTTCCAGACCATGACAAAAGGAGAGTGTATCAGATTTAGGCTGACACGTACGTCATGAGTTCAGGCGGCATGTGTGCAAGAATGGGCATTTCATGACCCTGTATCCTTGCCTGCTCCATTGCCTCACTGGCCGTGTTCCCACTCGCAACAACGGTGGTCTCGTCATCGGCAAGTGCCACCCACAGTCCCTTGAACTGCCGTTGAATGTGAGACCAATCAATTGCCATTAGGTCCATCATATCACAAATACCATGAAGGAGCCATATTATTTTGTCCAAATTTTAATTATCAGTATCGCATCATCTATGAGTACGCATCAAAAAACAGCGTAGTGCTCGTCAAAATCGGAGATCACGATGTCTATAAGTGAAACGATGCAACCTTCCGCCACTCTTCAGGAGTCCCTGACATGTCATAGAGGGAAAGCGTGTCTGCGAGAAAGGACTGTTGCGGGTCGACGCTCTGCTGCACATCGTTCTGCATCATCCGTTTTTGGTCCTCGGGAATAGTGCCATAGAAGAGACTGAGGTGGGGCATGTGCTCTTCACGATCCGTGTATCCGAATATCTTTCGTGCCTCCTCAAATGCAGAAAGAACCCCCTCCGTAGCCTGAATCTTCAGAAAAACACAGCGGAAGTATTCCGCTCCTCTGGAGACATCCTGAAAGTGCATTGTGTACGGCTGCAACTTTTCTGCGAGCGTCAGAGTCTTCGACTTCGCTTCTTCAATAGTGAGATGAGGGATATCTGCAAGAACTGTGACATGGGGCTCAAAGACCGGTCCACCGTATTTCTGTGCAAGCGATCGGATCACCTCACGCAGATGCGCCTGAAGAGCACCTTTCGGTTTTACGAAGATGCTAAATTTTTGGGTATCCATCGTAGCAGTCTACATGGTGTATTCCTCCCCTCTCGAGAATCGCCTTCTCCATGACTCCCCCACAAAACTTCATCACAAGTTCCTGGAGCTCTTGAAGTGCAGCTTCGAGGTCAGTTCTTTGAGTCGGCGGCACTGCTTCGATAACAAGAACTGCATTCTGCGTCTGATCTGTGAGAGCAGTGCGCGCACCCTCGCGCCAATTGAATTTCCGACAGATCACGCCTTCGTCATCTCTATACATTACTTCTCCCGTTTCCGGCGGCTCATTCTCTGAGCTTCCAAGGGGAATAAAGGATTCGGATCCCGTCGCGAACGCAAGAACGATGTCTCCACGACATGCATCGAGGTCTTCTCCTCCGGCAGGAAGCATATGACGGAGAGAGATGATATTATAGAGATCAACAAGTGTGTTGATTGAAGGAAGTGAGCTCCCTTTCGCAACACGCTTCGCAAGCGCATGGACAGAAGATGGGAATTTATTGGGATTACTCCCAAAACTCCGATGGACTTCCTGCCACGCAGCAATCGTCGGATGCATCTTTAAGACCTCAGGATCTGCGAACTTTGCTTGGAGAGCTTTCTCTGCGTCCCGCAGCATTGTTGTGACTTCCGTTGGAGCAGAGCCATTCTTCACATCCTTGCACACGAGCAGCCCAACGAGGAGGTTGGGGTATTTCTGGAAAATTGCGTCATCGATGCGGAATTGCATGAAGAAAGCATACTCGTTGAAGAAGTTAGTGTCTAAATGTTGTGGCTGCGCCACGTGGTTGCTCGCCACGCGAGCAACTTTACGTGGTGGGCGATGATGGAATTGAACCATCGACCTCGACATTATCAGTGTCGCGCTCTAACCCCTGAGCTAATCGCCCGGTACGTACCAGTATAACGCGAGCACCCACTCCCGCACAGACAATGCCACGCGAATCTCCAAAGCAATTGCGACTGCCAGAAGATGAATAAGGGCAATAGTGATGAATGCCTGCATACGTTTCATAGTAGCAGATGTACCATATCCCCACATGCTCTCCGTCCTCCTCTCGAGTACCCTCCTCTCCACCGTTGCCCTGGCAACACCCGAGGCAAACTATCGAACAACTATGCCGCTACGTTCACAACGCTTTCTCCGTGAGCGCACCGTTGAGCGACGGGCTCGCCACAGGATCCTCCGCGAACATCAGGGGGACGGGATTCCAGAGAAGAAAGAAAACTCAGAAGAAGCTTTGCTTCCCAAAACCTACCCCATCGATGTGCGGCATGAAGGCGAAGATCATATCTTCGGTGTGCAGATTGGGATCAAAAACCTGAAAACAAAAGAGGAGCGATACATGCGCTCCCGGAGTGGAGATCCCATCATCCAACTTGGACCAGGAACGTACGAAGCCTACACAGAAGCATCACAGAAAGGATTCCCACAGGAGGCGAAGTATCAGATCATCGATGCGAAGACAGGAAATATCATTGAAGAGTTCGCCAAGACCCATGTTCCCCTCACGAATATCCTCCTCGAAGAGGGACAATTTCTTCGCATCATCGTTGTCCCCTCCGTTCGCCCATACAATGCTGTCTTCTTTCGCTTAGGGTCACGCCGAACCCCGGCAGCATTCGTCGTTGCACGCCCCTATCCTTCCTATGAATATGACGTTGGGCAATATAACGGAAATGAACAGTTCCCCAATATGCCCATTGCCCTCGCATTTTTCGGGAAGAAGCTTGCGGAGGAGAATCCCGAAGAAGCTCGCAGAATTGAAACACTTGGAGTGCCGAGTCTCCGAGCGGGACAGCGTATTCATGATCCCGTCCTCGTTTTTGGTATTTCTACTCTCGCAGAGCATCTGACAGAGGAATTTGCCATTCATCGCTTTGAACATAGTGAGGGATACAGGAGCCACGAACACATTGGTTTCCTCGTCGAGAGAACTCCTGCAGGGAGAATTCCTCCGTCACTTCTCACCCTCGATAGGAAAACACTCAAAAATATTTTCGAAGAACAGCTGCTCTGGATGATGTTCCATAACGTCCACCGGGCAAATGAAGGAGGCGGATATGCAGGGAAAACTTTTCTGGAGGACCTGGAAGAAGCAAAAGAGAAAATGCCTGCGTGGCCCAAAATCAGCTTCGAATCTACAGAACGTTTATCCGAAGCACTGAAGGATGGAGAAGATCGCGATACGCTCATCCGCTTCATACGCGCCATTCGTCGGGAAAAAATGAATTACGCATCCTTCCCATCAACATGGCTGCAGGAAGTCAAAGATCTGCTTGGGAAACAAACCCTGAACGAGCGAAAGATGCAACTTACTCAGTGGGAGAAAAATGCACTGGAGAAGCTCAAGAAAATTGCTCCAGACGGACTCCAGGAATTGTAGTATTCTCTTGGGGTGTCTTTCCACGCGCGACGCATCGATGACAAGAAGAGGAGAAGGAAGAACCCCGTTGAGTGGCGAAAAGCCCTTGGCGTGGGGGTTTTACTGGCGCGGCCACTCCTCGCGTTTGGCAAGCAGGTAAAGAAGAAGGTGGAGGAACGACATGAAAAGGAAGCACGTGCGAAGCGCCTCCTCACGCTCTCCTTCGCAAGCATCCTCGTCGTCGTCATCCTCGCCCTCGCCCTCGCCCTTTTGATCAAGGTCGGCGCCGTTTCTCTCTCCACCATCGCCGAAAAGTCCGGTGCGCCACTTTTAGCAGATAGTGCAGGCGTCACGAACATCCTCCTCATGGGCCAGGGCAATGAAGATCACGATGGCATTGATCTCACCGATACGATCATGGTCGCAAGTATTGACCACTCCAGTGTCGTCCTTCTCTCTCTCCCCCGCGATCTCTATTTTCTCCACACGGAGAAGATGGGTGCTGCGAAACTCAATACGTTCTGGCGTGATTATCGGATCACTCTCCAAAGAGAAGGAAAACCCCGTGAGCAGGCATCCATGCTCTCGCTGAAAGAGGTAACCAAAGAAGTGGGAGTGGCTCTCAATCTCCCCATGCATTACGCCATGAAAGTAGATTTCACAGCGTTTGAGGAAATTGTGGATGCCCTTGGCGGCGTCGATATCGAGGTTCCAGAAGCAATTGATGATCTGGAGTATCCCGGACTGAATTACAGCTTTGAACCATTCCACATCGAAGCGGGCCTCCAACATATGGATGGGAAAACGGCTTTGAAGTACGCGCGGACCCGTCACACCTCGAGCGACTTCGATCGTTCAGCTCGCCAGCAGGTCATCTTGCAAGCTCTTTCGGAGAAGGCGCGCTCTTCGGGTTTCCTCACGAAACCCAGGAAAATCTCCGCACTCCTCTCCATTCTCAGTGAACACCTGGAAACGGATCTCACGCTCCGCGAGATGATCTCGCTCGCCGGCATCGGGATGGAACTCCCCCGTGAGAACGTGGTCTCGATGCAGCTCAATAATGTAAACGGACTCTATGGAGAGCCGATATGGCCGGGAGGTTTCCTCTACGCCCCTCCCCGCGACCTTTTTGAGGGGGCTGCGGTCCTCCTGCCGGTTTCGATCCCGGAATTTCCGGTGACCTGGAAGCAGATTCACCTCTTCTCGAACTATCTCTTCCATCACCGTACGCTCTACCTCAAGAAGGCTGGTATCGCCGTGTTCAATGCGGGTGCCCCCGATGGCACAGCACGCAAGCTTGCGGGGGAACTCACGAAGTTTGGCTTTGAGGTAACACACGTAGGAAATCTTCCCGGAAAGCAGAAAGTCGATACCTCTTTCCTCACGAAGAATGCCTCAAGTATGCCGCGAGAACACGTCACCTTCTTCTCTGATCTCTTTTCACTCAAAGAATCCCCTCTTCCAGAGGACGCGAAGGCTGAGGGTGGAGATCTCTCCATTGTTCTTGGAAAAGATTTTACATTCAAACCTTTTCAAGAACTCGCCCAATGACGCCAAGAGAGATCATCGCCGAAGCCTGGGCAATCACCACCCGCGAAAAATCCCTTCGCCGGTGGGGATTTACCGCCTCACTCTTTGAGACCCTCTTGGATGTCAAACTCCTCATTTACCAAACCTATTTTCTCTTCTCCTATCTCCAGGGTGACCCGATCGGCTTTTTCAAAGTGGAGGAAATCCTCCATGAAATCCTTCCTCTCTGGGGATTCATCACATTCATTATTGCTCTTCTTATTCTCTTTACGATTGAAATCTTCCTCCCGAAGATGTGTCTCGGGGCCATCATTGGTCTTGCGGCAAAAGCACATAAGAAAGAGGAGCTCAAAGGGGGGTTGGTTCTTGCTCTCTACAACTTCTTCCCCATTTTTGCGATTCGTGAACTCTTCGTCCTGGGAGGGACGACAGCGATGATTACCGTGATCTCGCTTATCCTGCGCTACATGGGCACAGGATTCCGGGGCCTCCTCATTACCCTCACGATTTCCTTCTGGGCTCTTTCGAATATTCTCCGTTTCTTCGCGAACTTCGCAGAGGAAGAGACGGTCATCAAGAAGACAGGAGTGTTTGGCTCCATTGGGAGAAGCTTCAAGCTCATCGTGAGTCATTTGCGACATGTTGTTTTCCTCCTCATTCTCCTTTTCATCATTTCTCTCCGCGTTCTCCTCAATGCGCTCGTCCTCCTTGTTCTCCCCGGGATCATCGTTGGCATCGGCCTCCTCCTCGCAACGTTCCTGTCAGTCACTCTCACCATCGTCATCTCAACGATCGTTGGTATTACCCTCGTCTTCATCGCGAGCTATTTCTTTGCCTACCTCCATGTCTTCCAGCAGACCGTCTGGACCATTACCTACATGGAGCTTTCGAAACTCAAAGACCTCGACATCATCGAGCTCGAGGAAACACCAAAGGAAGAGAGCGTGCCGCAGGTAGATGCCGCAGGACCACTCCCCGCATAATCGCTCTTGACGGTGGACAACCGTGCACCTATACTGAGGACCATGCCCACTACTCTCACCCCACACCAGAAAACCGTTTTGAGCTCGATTAAGGAATTTCAGAGTAAGCGCGGCTATTCCCCTTCCCTTGCCGATCTTGCTCTCGCTTTTGGCGTCCGGAGCAAGAATGCCGTTGCGAAAGTCGTGAATGTGCTCGCACGGGAGGGTTTCCTCGAAAAAGATCCGAAAGGGCGCATTAAAATCCTGACGCAGGAGCCTGCGAGAAAGACACATCCAATCGCTGAAGCGATGACTCTCCCCCTCTTCGGTCCCATTGCTGCAGGATTTGCAACCGATAGTGAGAATCAGGATACGGAAAAAGTGGTGCTCTCGGAATTTCTCGTCCGTAAACCTGCGGATACGTTCCTCGTCAAAGTGAAAGGTGACAGCATGAGCGGAGTCGGGATCTTCGATGGGGATTTTGTTCTCGTCGAAAGAAGTGCGGAGCCGAAGGTTGGGCAGATCGTCGTTGGGATCCTCGATGGAAAATTCACGTTAAAGACGCTCGCAAAGGACAAGGGAAAATGTTATCTGCATGCCGAAAATCCTGCGTACCCGAATCTGTATGCACTGGAAGAGTTGGAGGTTGCGGGAGTGGTGCGGGGCGTGGTGAGAAAGTATTAGAGGTATACTTTCTTCGTGAGCGCAAAAAGGAAATCTCCTCTTACTTCTCTGCGGAAAAGAATTTCCAAAGTTCCTCCCAAGCCCGGCATCTACCGCTGGTTGAATGCCGAGGGACATATTCTCTACGTCGGAAAGGCCAATAATCTAAAGGTGCGTTTACGAAGCTACTTGCAGGAAAAAAGGGACAAGAACATTGGTCCATGGAAAATTGCGCTACGGAACGCCATTGCTGACTTTGATTACACAATCACCAGCAATGAGCTCGAAGCGCTCATCCTCGAAACTAATCTCATCAAAGAATATAAGCCCAAGTACAACGTCCTCATGAAGGACGACAAAAACTATGTCTATGTCCGCATTTCGATGCAGGATCCGTACCCCTCTGTCTCGATCCTCCGTCAGATGGAAGAGGATCGTGCAAAGTACTTTGGTCCATTCCTCTCTTCCCGCGATACCAGACACGCGCTGGAACTCCTGCACGATGTTTTTCAGTACCATGCCTGTCAGCGTTCGATTGAAACATTAAACCGGGGAAAGGATGCATCGCTCAAGCCCTGCATCGAATACCAGATCGGACGATGCAACGGGCTCTGCACCGGAAAAATTTCGCAAGAAGAGTATCGCAAGCGTATGGAGGAAGTGGTGCGTTTCTTCCGTGGGGACCGCAGTCATGTAGCAGAAAGACTCACGTCGCTAAT
>Ga0233424_10003390_pt1 | contig 10356 bp, 11 predicted proteins | sample Watercolumn_Towu_FD_181011 | JGI IMG/M metagenome (GOLD analysis project Ga0233424, IMG submission 181011) | Freshwater microbial communities from Lake Towuti, South Sulawesi, Indonesia - Watercolumn_Towuti2014_125_MG | ecosystem: Environmental > Aquatic > Freshwater > Lake | place: Indonesia... | reverse complement strand
CGATCGTCGATCGCCCGGGGGTCGACGTTCGCCACGGCCGCAGCGGAGCTTCGGGAAAGTGGAATCAGCCTTCGGCCGAGAAGCGTCCGAGCGCGAAGACCGAGTTCGGCCCGGTCACGTTGATGCGCTTGACCACCGGGCGCGACGAGATCGCCCGCTTCACCGGCGCTTCTTCGATCGAAATGCCGCGCGCGAGCTGGTCCTCGCACAGGCTCTGCAGCGAGATCGACGACAGGTGCTCGAGCAGCTTCTCGTTCACGCGCGACCAGAAGTCGTTGATCATGCAGCTGCCGCTGTCGTCGGCCAGCAGGCCGGCGCGCTCACCGTCGCCATCGCGGTCCAGGTCGTCATCGACGGCGACGATGATGTTCGCCACCGTGATGTCCTCGGCGCGGCGGCGCAGCGAGTAGCCGCCCCCCGGTCCGCGGGTGCTCTCCACCAGCTCGTGGCGGCGCAGCTTGCCGAACAGCTGTTCCAGGTAGGACAGCGAGATGTGCTGGCGCGCGCTGATGGCGGCCAGGGGCACCGGGCCGCGCTTTTCGCGCAGCGCCAGATCGATCATGGCCGTCAGGGCGTACCGGCCCTTGGTACTGAGTCGCATGCTGTTGCCTTCCCGATGGTGCTCTGTGAGTGAGCGACAAGTGAACCGTTGCCGGGGTCGTCGCGTTGCGCATGTCGCGGAGGTGACACGTCGTCAATAACCCTGGCGCTCCCATGTGATTCCAGCATGGGTGCCGGCCAGCGGGAGTAGGACGACAGGCATTCCGTGCGAGGGCATCTTGCCGACAGGGGCATCCCGCCCCCGTTTGGGTAGCATCGCGGCCCATCGACATACACCGCGAGAGGAGCTCCGCATGGGAACGCAGATCCAGTTCAACCGCCCGGACGGCCAGCCGCTGCAGGGCTACCTGGCCGAGCCCGCCGAAGCCGCCGGCGCGCCCGGGATCGTCGTGATCCAGGAGTGGTGGGGCCTGAACGACCAGATCCGCGGCGTGGCCGACCGGCTGGCCGCCGCGGGCTACCGGGCCTTGGTGCCCGACCTCTACCGCGGCAAGCTGACCGTCGAGCAGGAAGAGGCCCATCACCTGATGAGCAACCTCAACTTCGGCGATGCCGCCACGCAGGACGTGCGCGGTGCGATCCAGCACCTGAAGAGCACCGGGTCGCCGAAGGTCGGTGTCACCGGTTTCTGCATGGGCGGCGCGTTGACGGTGCTGACGCTGTGCAACGTGCCCGAGGCCGATGCCGGTGTGATCTGGTACGGCCTGCCGCCGCTCGAATACGTCGACGCGTCGAAGATCAAGGCACCGGTGCTCGGCCACTGGGCGACGCAGGACCAGGCCTTCCCGATCGAACAGGCCGACCAGCTGGAAACCCGCTTGAAGGACGCCGGCGTCGACGTGCGCTTCCACCGCTACCTGGCGCACCACGCGTTCGCCAACGAGACCGCCGTCGGTCCCCACCGCATCGCCATGACGCAGTACGACGCGCAGTGGGCCGCGCAGGCCTGGGACCGCACGTTCGTGTTCTTCGGCCGCCATCTCGGCGGCCGGTGACCCTGGCGTTGACAGGCCGGCGCGGCGCGCCTACTGTGCTGCTCCCACCGCTGCCAGCGCGGCGGACAGGAGGTTCCGATGACCAGTCCTCGCCGCCTCGTCGCGTCCCGTTTCCCGACGCGCCTGCTCGGTCCCGCGCTTGCAGCGTTGCAGCGTGAATGGCATCCGGCCCGCTGGGCCGAGGATCGCACGGCGCTCACCGGCACCGTGCGCGGCACCCGGCTCGGCCCGATGCAGGACGGCGAGCTGACGCTGGACGTCGGTGGCCGGCCCTGGACCGTCGAGGTCGGCCACCCGTGGCGCAGCCACCGGGCCCGCCTGCCGGCCCACCTGCTCGAACCGGGCAGCCTGCTCACCGTGGTGGGCCACCGCCACCCCGACCCGGCCTGCCATGCGTTCAAGGCCGAGCAGGTGGTGGTCGAAGGGCGGGTGTTCGACCTGCACGCGCCGCCCTGCTGAGCGGCGGGGCGGGGTCAGACGAACATCCCGCCCGAGACCTCGATGCGCTGCGCATTGACCCACCGCTGATCACTCGACAGCAGCGACGCGATCAGGTCGCCGATGTCGTCCGGCAGTCCCACGCGCCCCAGCGCCGTCTGCGACGCGACGAACGCGTTCAGCGCCGGTTGGTCGCGCACCGCACCACCCCCGAAGTCGGTCTCGATCGCGCCCGGTGCCACCGTGTTGACCGCGATGCCCCGCGCGCCCAGTTCCTTCGCCAGGTAGCGCGTCAGCACCTCGATGCCGCCCTTCATCGTCGCGTAGGCGGCGTAGCCGGGCAGGGCGAAGCGGGCGAGGCCGGAGGACAGGTTGACGATGCGCCCGCCGTCCTGGATCAGCGGCAGCAGGGCCTGGGTCAGGAAGAAGGGGCCCTTCAGGTGCACGCGCATCAGCTCGTCGAACTGCGCTTCGGTGGTGGTGGCGAACGGCGCGTGCACGCCGATGCCGGCGTTGTTGACCAGCGCGGCCAGCCGGTCGGTGCCGAAGCGTTCCGGGAGCAGCGTGCGCAGCGCCGCGGCGAAGGCCGGGAAGGACGCGCTGTCCCCCACATCGAGCGGCAACGCCCCGGCGCGTGCGCCGGCCGCCTCGATCTCGCGCTGCACCGCGGCGGCTTCGTCCTGCCGGCTGCGGTAGGTGAAGACGACGTCGACGCCGCGCCGGGCGAGCGACAGCGCGGCGCTGCGGCCGAGGCCGCGGCTGCCGCCGGTGATGAGCACGGGGGATGAGGTCATGGGGCACTCCTGTGGATGGATGCCGGTACTTTATTGAGCGGCGAAGACCGGATAAAGGCCGAGCGGATGGATAGACTGTCCAGCTTTCCGGGACAACGCTGCCATGGACCTGCTGGATGCGATGACCGTCTTCACCCGCGTGGCCGAGACCGCCAGCTTCACCGAGGCGGCACTGGTGCTCGGCCGGCCGAAGACCAGTGTCTCGCTCGCGGTGCAGCGGCTGGAGGCCGCACTGGGCACGCGGCTGCTGCACCGCACGACGCGGCGCGTGCAGCTGACGCACGACGGCCGCGTGCTCTACGAGCGGGGCAAGGACCTGCTGGCCGATGCGGACGAACTGCGCACGCTGTTCCAGCCGGCGGATGCCGGGCTGCAGGGCCGCTTGCGAGTCGACATGCCGCTGGGCGTGGCGCAGCACATCGTGCTGCCGGCGCTGCCGGCGTTCCTGGCGGAGCATCCCGGCCTGGCGGTGGAGCTGAGCAGCACCGACCGGCGCGTCGACCCGGTGCGCGAGGGCTTCGATTGTGTGCTGCGGGTCGGCCCGTTGGACGACTCGTCGCTGGTGGCCCGGCCGCTCGGCGCCTACGAGCTGATCAACTGCGCCAGCGCCGGCTACCTGGCGCAGCACGGCCGGCCGCGCCGGCTGGCCGACCTGGCGCGGCACCGGTTGGTGCTCTATGCCCCGACCTTCGGCAGCCGGCCCGGCGGCTTCGAGGTGGCCGATGCCGATGCACCGGGCGGCGTGCGATCGATCGAGATGGCGGGCGCGGTGACGGTCAACAACTCGAACGCCTACCTGGCGGCCTGCGTGGCCGGGTTGGGCATCGTGCAGCTGCCGCGCGTGGGCGTGGCGCCGCTGCTGGACGAAGGGGTGCTGGAAGAGGTGCTGCCGCGCCACCGGGCACCGCCGATGCCGGTGTCGCTGCTGGTGCCGCACCGGCGCCAGCTGGCGCGGCGGGTGCAGGTCTTCATGGCATGGCTGGCGCAGCAGATGGCGCCGCACCTGTTGGCCCCGTGAGCCGAAGGGAGGGGTGGCTCAGGGAGTGAGCTACCCGGCGGTGGGGCCGTCGCCGTAGCGGCGCAGCACGGCGAGTGCGGCGTCCAGGCCGCTGCCGCCCACCTCGTTAGCCATCTCCTGCTGGGCCTGTGCCACCGCGCGGCCGAAGTCCGCCAGCCACTGCTCACCCTGCGGCGTGAAGCAGACCAGGCGGGCGCGCTTGTCGGTCGGGTCGACCGAACGCTGCACCAGGCCGATGGTTTCGCACTGGTCGATCAGCTCGGTCATCGCGGCATTGGTCATCTGCGCCCGGCGCGCCAGTTCGGTGATGCGGGTGCCGTCCAGGTCGAGGTGGCGTGTCAGGTTGACGTGCCAGCCGCGGGTCTGCTCGTGGCCGGCGGCGACCATGAGCGCCATCACGCGGTCTTCGAAGCGGCGCAGCGCGTTGGTCAGCAGGCGGCCGGCGTTGTCGGTGCGCCAACGGTCGTCCTGCGGCGCGGTGGCCTTCGTCCGGGAATTCCTCAAGTGGCGCCCTCTATTTGTTTCGGTAACCTTAGCATTATCGACACGATCGGCGTGAGTGCCCCCGTCCATGTCCCTCGATCCTATAAGTTCCGGGCGTCCCGTCCTGACCACCGAAGTGCTGATCGCCGGCGGCGGCCCGTGCGGCCTGATGCTGGCCAACGAGCTGGGGCGCCGCGGCATCGGCTGCCTGCTGGTCGATGCCAAGCCCGCCACCGCGTTCAACCCGCAGGCCAACGCGACCCAGGCGCGCACGATGGAGCACTTCCGCCGGCTGGGCTTCGCGCACGAGGTGCGTGCGCTCGGGCTGCCGGCCGACCATCCCACCGACATCGCGTATTTCACGCGCTATGCGGGCCATGAACTCGCGCGTCTGCGGCTGCCTACCGCGGCGCAGGCGGTCGAACGCATCAAGACGATGGGCGGCGCATGGAGCGCGGCCGAGCTGCCGCACCGCGTGTCGCAGAAGTTCGTCGAGCAGGTGCTGCGCCGCCATGCCGAGGCGTGGCCAGGCAACGACGTGCGCTACGGCTGGACGCTGCAGCAGTTCGAGCAGCACGACGAGGGCGTGACCGCGCGGGTGCGGCCCACCGAGGGCGGCGAGGCGCTGCAGGTGCGCGCGCAATACCTCGTCGGTGCCGACGGCCCGCGCAGCACGGTGCGCCGCGCGCTCGGCATCGAGTGGGGCGGCACCACCGGCATCCAGCGCCAGTTCATGGGCGGCAAGATGTTCGCGATCTATCTGCGCTCGCCCGCGCTGCAGTCGGTGATCCCGCACCCGAAGGCGTGGATGTACGTGGCGGTGAACCACGAGCGCCGCTCGTTCATGACCACGGTCGACGGTGTCGCCGAATACGCGTTCCATGCCGCGCTGCACCCCGACGAAGATGCCGATGCCTGGACCGAGGCCGATGCCCAGCGCGTGTTCGCGCAGGCGGTCGGCGCCGAGGTGCCGATCGACATCCTGTCGATGGGCACGTGGCTCGCGGGGCATGCGCTGGTGGCGCAGCGGCTGCAGCAGGGGCGGGTGTTCATCGCCGGCGATGCGGCGCACCTGTTCACCCCCACCGGCGGGCTGGGCTACAACACCGCCACCGAAGACGCCGTGAACCTGGCGTGGAAACTCGCCGCCGTGCTGCGCGGCCAGGCCGGGCCGGCGCTGCTGGACAGCTACGAACGCGAACGCAAGCCGCTGGCCGAGCGCAACACCGGCTATGCGCGCCACTTCGCCGACTCGGTGGGCCTGTTCCCGGCATTGCCGGTGCTCGACGACGACTCACCGGCCGGCCGCGATGAACGCGCCCGCGCGGGTCAGCACCTCGATGCCCACGTGCGGCTGGAGTTCAACATCCCGGGCGTGACCTTCGGTGGCCGCTACGACGGCTCGCCGATCATCGTGCCCGACGGCACCACGCCGCCGCCCGACCAACCCAACGACTACGTGCCCACCGCCTGCCCGGGCGGCCGCCCGCCGCATGCCTGGCTGGAAGACGGCCGCTCGCTGTTCGATGCCTTCGGCCGCGACTGGACGCTGCTGGTGCTGGACGACGTGCCCACCGCCCCGTTCGAGGCCGCCGCGCAGGCGCTCGGTCTGGACCTGCAGGTGGTGCGCCTGCCGCAGCCCGCGCTGCGGGCGCTGTACGAAGCACCGCTGGTGCTGATCCGCCCCGACCAGATCGTCGCCTGGCGCGGCGCCTCGGCCCATGCGGCCGTCCACGTCCTGGCCCAGGTCACCGGAGGAGTCCACTGATGCAACCGCTCGATCAACACACCATCACCGACGCGGTGCTCGCGTCCATCGCCGGCTGCCCCGACGCGCGGCTGCGCGAGGTGATCACGTCGCTGGTGCACCACCTGCACGATTTCGCCCGCGAGACCCGGCTGACCGAAGACGAGTGGTGGCGCGGCATCCGCTTCCTCACCGACACCGGCCACATCACCGACGACAAGCGCCAGGAGTTCATCCTGCTCTCCGATGTGCTGGGCCTGTCGATGCTGGTCACCGCGCAGAACAATGCCAAGCCCGCCGGCTGCACCGAAGCCACGGTGTTCGGGCCGTTCTTCGTCGAAGGCGCCCCGGTGGTGGAGCACGGCGCCGACATCTCGCAAGGCGCCAAGGGCACGCCGTGTGACGTCAGCGGGCGGGTGCTGGACAACGAGGGCGTGCCGGTGCCGCATGCGCTGCTGAACGTCTGGCAGTCCGATGAAGAAGGCTTCTACGACGTGCAGCAGCCGGCCGACGCCTACGAGCACGAACACCGCGCCCGTGCGCAGCTGCGCGCCGATGCGCAGGGCCGCTTCCACTTCCGCTCGATCCTGGCGCACGAGTACCCGATCCCGCACGACGGGCCGGTGGGGGCGCTGCTCGAGGCGCTCGGCCGCCACCCCTGGCGCCCGGCGCACCTGCACTTCATGATCGAGGCACCGGGCCACGAGCGGCTGATCACGCACGTGTTCCGCGCCGGCGGGCGCTACCTCGATTCGGACGCCGTGTTCGGCGTGCGACCGACGCTGATCGCCGACTGGGTACGCCATGAAGGCGACGATCCGGCGCGGCCGCCGGTGTACTACACGCTCGAATACGACTTCGTGTTGAACCGTGCCTGAGGTCACACGATGCATGCACCGTTGAACTTCATTTACCAGGGCGCGCCCGCCCGTGTGGTCTTCGGCCGCGGCAGCCTGTCGACCTTGGCCGAAGAGCTCGACCGCCTCGGCGTGCGCCAGGCGCTGGTGCTGACCACGCCCGGGCAGCGCGCGGTCGGCGAGCAGGTGGCGGCCCCGCTGGGCGACCGCGCGGTGGGGGTGTTCGACCGCGCGGTGATGCACGTGCCGATCGAGGTGGCACGCGAGGCCGTGGCGCATGCAAGAAGCGTCGGTGCCGATGGCCTGGTCGCGGTCGGCGGCGGCTCCACCATCGGCCTGGGCAAGGCCATCGCGCTGGAGCACACGCTGCCCATCGTCGCCGTGCCCACCACCTTCGCCGGCAGCGAGATGACGCCGATCTACGGCATCACCGAAGGCGGTCTCAAGAAGACCGGCCGCGATGCCCGCGTGCTGCCGCGCACCGTGTTGTACGACGCCACGCTGGTGCGCACGCTGCCCGCGGCGGTGTGCGTGACCAGCGGCTTCAACGCCATCGCGCATGCCGCCGAGGCGCTGTATGCGCACGACGGCAACCCGATCGTCTCGATGTTCGCAGAAGAGGGCCTGCGGGCGATGGCGCAGGCGATCCGCGGGCTGCGTCCCGGCAGCGAAGGGGACGGCGACGCGGCGCGCGAACAGGGCCAGTACGGTGCCTGGCTCTGCGGCACCGTGCTGGGTGCGGCTGCGATGGGCCTGCACCACAAGCTCTGCCACACGCTGGGCGGCAGCTTCAACCTGCCGCATGCCGAGACCCACACGGTGATGCTGCCGCACACGCTGGCCTACAACGCGGCGCATGCCCCGGAGGCAATGAGCCGTGCGGCACGGGCGCTCGGGCTGTCCGACGCGGGGAGCGTGGCCGTGCCGGCCGCCTTGTTCAAGCTGATGCAGGAGAGCGGCGCCCCGCTGTCGCTGCAATCGCTCGGCATGCCAGCAGAGGGCCTCGACCGGGTGGCCGAGCTCGCCGTGCTGAGCCCGTATCCGAACCCGAGGCCGCTGGAGCGCACGGCACTGCGCGAGATGCTGCAACGAGCCCATGATGGTGTGCCGCCCGTGCCCTAGCGTCGTTCATTTCCGATCAACGGAAACATCGTGAACACACTGGCTCCGATCCGCAGAATCACGCTGCACAAGACGATGAAGGAGACAAGTGATGTTCAATGCGAGGTTCCCCCGTTGGCGCGCCGGCGCTGCCGCCCTGGCGACCCTGGCGCTGTTCAGTGCCCCGTCGTTCGCGGAGCTCCGCATCGGCGTGGTGATCAGCACCACCGGGCCGTATGCGTCGCTCGGCATCCCGGCCGAGATGGCGGTGAAGCTCTGGCCCACCGAGATCGCCGGCGAAAAGCTGAAGGTCACGGTGCTCAACGACAACTCCGACACCAGCACCACTGCCAAGAACACCTCGAAGCTGATCACCGAGGACAACATCGACGTGCTGGTCGGCGCCGGCAGCACGCCGACCACGCTGGCCGCGCTGGAAGTGGCCGGTGCGGCGAAGGTGCCGGTGCTGTCGCTGGCCGGCGGTGGCGCCATCGTGCTGCCGCAGGACGGGCCGCGCCGCTGGGCCTTCAAGCTCACGCCCACCGAGACCATCACCGCGAACCGCGTGTTCGACCATTTCCTGCAGCACGGCGGCAAGACGATGGCCACCATCACGCTGGCCAACGGCTATGGCGAAGGCTTCCTGAAGGCGGTGTCGGCGCTGGCGCCGACACGCGGTGTCAAGCTGGTCGGCAACGAGCGCTACAACCCGACCGACCAGACCGTCACCGCCCAGGTGCTGAAGATCGTCGCGGCACAGCCCGATGCGGTGTTCATCCTGGCGGCCAGCACGCCCGGCGCGCTGCCGCACATGGAGCTGGTGCGCCGCGGCTACAAGGGCAGGATCTACCAGACGCAGGGCATCGCCAACAACGACTTCCTGCGCATCGGCGGCAAGGAGGTCGAGGGCGGCTTCGTCGCGGTGGCGCCGGTGCTGGTGGCCGAGCAACTGCCGGAGTCGAACGCCTCGAAGAAGCCGGCGCTGGAGTTCCTGCGCCAGTACGAGGAGCGCTACGGCGCCAACTCGCGCTCGCTGTTCGCCGCGACGCCGTGGGACGTGATGCTGATCCTGAAGACCGCGGTGCCCGCGGCGATGAAGACCGCCAAGCCCGGCACGCCGGAGTTCCGCACGGCGCTGCGCGATGCCATCGAAGGCCTGCGTCACCTGGTGCTGACCGAGGGCGTGTTCAACATGAGCCCGACCGACCACAACGGCGCCGACGCCAGCAGCCAGGTGCTGGTGAAGATCGAGAAGGGCGGCTGGGTGCTGGTGAACTGACCCGGTTCAGCGGCGTGGCGCGTGGCCCAGGCGGGCCGAGATGCGCGCCGCGCAGGCACGCAGCGGCGTGGCCACCGCGCCGTCCCAGTCGGGATCGAACAGGCCCTTCGGGCCGATCACGGTGACCGCCAGCACCAGCGTGCCGGTGTGGTCGAACACCGGTGCGCTCATCGCGTGGATGCCGGCGGTCGGCGTGTCGATGGTGCGGCCCAGGCCCTGCTGGCGCACCTCCTCGAGCAGCGCGGTCAGGGTGGCCGGGTCCGGGCGCTCGCCGAACGCGCCGGCCACGAAGCCGTCGTCCTGCCGTTCGCGGGCCATCAGCCGTTCGACCTCCGGCCCCGGCAGGTGGGCCGAGAACAGCCGGCCGGTGGCGGTGTTGAACAGCGACATCACCGCGCCCTTGCGCATGTTCATGTGCACCGGGTAGTGCGCCTCCTGGATGTAGACGACGGTAGGACCGTGCGTGCCCATCACGGCCAGCGCCACCGTCAATTCCAGTGCAGCCGACAGCGTGCTGATCTCCGGCACCGCGATGCGCACCGGATCGAGCAGCTGGAAGCTGATGAGCCCCATCTGCAGCGCGAAGGGCCCCAGCTCGTAGCGCGAGGTCAGCGGGTCCTGCTGCGTCAGGCCCACCTTGCAGAAGCTGACCATGTACGGATGGGCGCGGGCAGAGCTCATGCCGGCGTCGCGTGCGAGCTGGCCGAGCGAGCAGGGCACGCCGCGATCGACCAGTGCACGCAGCAGCTGGGCGCCGATCTCGATCGATTGGATGCTGCGTTGTTCCATGTGGTTTGCTGTTCTTCAGGTTTTCCCGCACGCCGCGCGAATGCGTTTGACATTGCTGAGCGGCCTTACTAACCTGTTAGCAAGTTAGTCAATGGCTAACGGATTCTCCTGGAAAGCGGTGTCTGGCACCGCTTCCTTTTTTTTGACCCATCCTTGGCGACCTGGCTCATGGACCTCTCGATCGCGAGCATCCTCGCGTTGGACGGTGTCACCAACGGCGCGATCTACGCGCTGCTGGCGATGGCCACCGTCTTGCTGTTCGCGGTGACGCGGATCATCTTCATCCCGCAGGGC
>Ga0233424_10003387_pt1 | contig 10362 bp, 10 predicted proteins | sample Watercolumn_Towu_FD_181011 | JGI IMG/M metagenome (GOLD analysis project Ga0233424, IMG submission 181011) | Freshwater microbial communities from Lake Towuti, South Sulawesi, Indonesia - Watercolumn_Towuti2014_125_MG | ecosystem: Environmental > Aquatic > Freshwater > Lake | place: Indonesia... | reverse complement strand
GCCGATGCCGTCGCGACAACTGACCGGCCGACGCTCATCATCGTGACCAGCCGAATCGGCTGGGGGGCGCCGACCCGGGAGGACACATCGGCTGCGCACGGAGAGCCGCTCGGCGATGAGGAGATCGCAAAGACGAAGTCGTTCTACCGGTGGCCAGTCGATGCGAAGTTCATGGTGCCCGAGGGGGTTTACGAACGATTCGCGCAGGGTGTCGGCGCGCGCGGAGCCGCGCTCACGAAGCAATGGAATGCGAAGCGCGTCGCGTATGCGGCGGCGTATCCAAAGGAGGCCGCAGAGATCGACGCTATGCAGTCGCGCGGACTACCCGCGGATTGGGCGACCGATCTGCCGGTGTTCCCGACCGACTCCAAGGGGATGGCAACGCGCGCCAGCAATGGCAAGGTTCTCAACGCCTTGGCCAAGCGCGTACCGTGGTTCGTGGGCGGATCGGCCGACTTGGCGCCGAGCACAAAGACTCTTATGACGGGGGAGGGCGACGGTTCCTTCCAAGCATCATCCACCGGTGGGCGCAACCTCCATTTCGGCATTCGCGAGCACGCAATGGGCGCGGTGTGCAACGCGCTCGCGCTCTCTGGACTGCGTCCGTTCGGCGCTGGCTTCTTGATTTTCAGCGACTACATGAAAGGGTCGATTCGGCTCTCGTCGATCATGGAACTGCCGGTCGTCTATGTCTTCACGCACGACTCGATCGGCGTGGGCGAAGATGGACCGACGCACCAGCCGATTGAACAGCTTGCGGCGCTTCGTGCGATGCCCAATGTGCGCGTCTGGCGTCCAGCCGACGCGAACGAAGTGACAGAGTGTTGGCGAACCCTCATGCAGGACACGCACCGTCCGTCGGTACTGGCCCTCTCGAGGCAGGACTTGCCGACGATTGATCGCACCAAGTTCGGCGCAGCCACGGGCGTTGCGCGCGGCGCGTATGTGCTTGCGGAGGCGCAAGGGGGTACTCCCGACCTCGTTCTGATCGGCACGGGCAGCGAGGTAGCGCTCTGCCTCGAGGTTCACGCAATGCTCGCGAAGGATGGTGTGCGCGTGCGAACCGTGAGCATGCCATGCTGCGAGCTCTTCCTTGCGCAAGAGCAGTCCTATCGTGACAGTGTCCTGCCGCCGGGCGTGCGCGCGCGCGTGAGCGTTGAAGCGCTCTCAACGCTCGGCTGGGAACGATTTGTCGGCATCGACGGAGAGGCGATTGGCATGACCACCTTCGGCGCCTCGGCGCCGATGAACAAACTCATGCACCGATTCGGCTTCGAAGCGTCGGCGGTCGCAGCGCGCGCGCGCGCGGTGCTCGCGAGGGTGGGAAGCGCGGGCGCACGATGAGAGTGGCCATCGCCTCAGACCACGCGGGCTTCGCGCTGAAGCAGGAACTGGCTGGGTTCGTAAAGAGTTTGGGGCATGATCTGGCAGACTTGGGTACGCACACGAGCGATCCATGTGACTATCCCGACTTCGCCGAGCGCATTGCGGAAGAGGTCCTGTCGGGGCGGGTGGACCGTGGAATCCTCCTCTGCGGTTCGGGCGTCGGTGCGAGCGTGGCGGCGAACAAGATTCCAGGTATTCGCGCGGGAAACTGCGGCGACTATTACTCGGCGCACCAGGGAGTCGAGCACGACGACATGAATGTGCTCGTTCTTGGCGGACGCATCGTGGGCGGATCCGTCGCGCGCGACATGGTTCGCGCCTACTTAGATGCGTCTTTCACGCGCGAGGAGCGCCATGCTCGCCGACTCGCCAAGGTGATGGCGATCGAAGCGAAGCACTGCGCGCGCGTTGTGCAGTAGTCTCCTTGGCATGAAGACTTCGACTCTCGTGTGGGCGCTCTGCGCCGCGCTTTCACACTCGGCACTCGCGCAGGACACCACCAAGGATTACGAGTCGCTGCCCCCAGATCCTGCGGAGGCCGCGCAGAAGCTTGCTGCCGCGGCGGTGTCCATGACGAAGGCGATCGAGTTGGCGACGGCGGCCACGGGAGGTCGCATCGTTGAGGCGACGACCAACATCGACGGCGAGAAGATCACCTATGACTTCCTCTGCAGCGTCGGCGGCGTGCCGCAGCATGTGTTGGTCGACGGCTCAACCGGAGCGGTGGCGACGATAAAGCTCACGATCGCGGATGCGATCGTTGTCGCCACGAAGCAGGTGGACGGCGTCGTTCAGAGCGCGTCTGCGGAGTTCGAAGCGGCCGATCCGAGTTACTCTGTCGTGATCCTTATGGGCGGAAAGTTCCACACGATCACTGTTGATGCCAATGATGGATCGATCAAGTCGGAGACGGTCCGCGGGCAGTTCCCGGGCAAGGATGTCACGGGCGACTTGGTCTCGCTGCCGGATGGCCTGAAGTACTTCGATTTCGAGGTCGGGTCGGGCGCCGCACCAAGCGGCCCGGGCGCGGTCGTTGAAGTGCACTACACCGGCTACCTCGTCGATGGCACGAAGTTCGATTCGTCGGTCGACCGAGGTCAGCCCGCATCGTTCCCTCTCGCGAATGTCATCAAGGGATGGACTGAGGGGGTCGGATCGATGAAGGTAGGTGGCAAGCGCAAGCTCGTGATTCCCTACGCGCTCGCGTACGGCCCCGCCGGTCGCGCCCCTGTCATCCCGCCGAAGGCGACGCTGATCTTCGATGTTGAGCTCCTTCGCATCATCAGCGACCCAGGAGCGCCCGCGGCTCCCGCAGCGCCGAAGCCGATCGAAACAAATCCGACCACGAAGTAACAGCGGTCGCGCACGAGCGAGGGCGCGGTCGGTCGCGGCGCGAATCCGGAGCCGAGTCAGGGCTTGAAGATGTCGTCGGCCATCTTGCCGATCTCGGCGTCGCGCGCCTGAATCTTGTCGCGCGTGCGAACGGCCGAGTCGCGCGCCTTGCCAAGCGTCGACTTGCTTCCCCCATCAGGAATAGTGTCGAATCGCGCCTGCGACTGCGGCACGACCGGCTCGGGCTTCTTCGCCTGACCTCGATCGACGCTCTGTTCGCAGGCCGACAGAATCGTGACTGCGGCGAGCGCAATCGTTGCTGTCACGCGGGAGAGCATGACCCAATGGTAGCCCTGCGGATCACGCCTGCGCGAGAGCATCGGGATTGAGGCCTGCTAGGTCGCTCGCAACGAAGAGCCCATCGCGCCTGATGACCTCGCCGTCGAACGAGACGGTGCCCCCACCAAAGTCCGGGCGTTGGATGCACACGATGTCCCAATGCACCTGACTGCGGTTGCCGTTCTCTGCTTCTTCATAGCACTGCCCCGGCGTGAAGTGAAAACTTCCGGCGATCTTCTCGTCGAAAAGTGTGTCCAGAATCGGGTGGAGAATCGACGGATTGAAGCCGAGGCTGAACTCTCCGATGTATCGCGCTCCTTCGTCCGCATCGAGAATGGAGTTCAGCCGCTCGGAGTCTCCGTCGCACGAAGCCTTGACGATCTTGCCGCGTTCGAACTCGAAACGAACATTCGAGTAGACGGTTCCCTGATAGAGCGTTGCGGTGTTGTACTGCAGCACTCCCTCGACACTCTCTCGTACGGGGGCGGAGTAGCACTCGCCGTCGGGAATGTTGCACCGACCAGCGCAGGGAACCGCACCAACGCCCCGGATCGAGAATCGGAGGTCGGTCGGCCCAGGCCCCTTGATATGCACCTTGTCAGCTGAACGCATCCGGGCAACTAGTGGCTCAACGGCGCGGCTCATCGCTGCGTAGTCGACGCAGCAGACCTTGAAGTAATAGTCCTCGAACGCCTGCGTCGACATCTTCGCAAGCTGCGCCATGCTCGCGCTTGGCCAGCGCAGGACGACCCACTTCGTGTGTTTGACGCGCTGGTCTGAGTGCACAGGCTTGTTGTAAAGGCGACCGACGCGCTGAAGCTGCGTCGTCGCGATACCCGCCATCTCGCTCGCATTGTCTGCGCCGCGCAGGCCGACATACGCCTGCATGCGCTTCATTCGATGAAGGTCGCAATCGGCCCAAGTTGCGACCGCCTCCTCCGCGGCCCCATCTTGCAGCGCGCGCATGAGTCGCGTCGATCGCTCAGCAACATGGGCGTGGCCCCCGGCGCGCCGCGCCTCGTCGATGAGCGCTATCACCATCGCGTCGGGGATGTCGAACGCCTCAATGAGTATGTGCTCGCCCTGTTGGAGTTGGCACGAGTGGCGGATGATCGTGGAGGCAAGCGTTAAGTAGCGCGGGTCGTTCATGGTGTTAGGAGCGATTGGAGCAGCGAAGGAGAGAGCGCGTCAAGGTGGTGGACGACAAGGCTCGCGCGGGAGAGTTCCTCCACGGTGTGACCCTCGGAACAGAGCGCGACAGAGCGCATGCCCGCAGCGATGGCCGCCTCGATTCCCGGCGCGGCGTCCTCGATCACGACGCAGCGATCCGCGGCGAGACCGAGCCGACGCGCGGCCTCCGTGAAGACATCGGGGTGCGGCTTGCCGCGCTCGACGCAATGGCCAGTGACAATCGCATCGAAGAGCGCGCGGCAACCAAGGTGCCCAAGCATGAAGTCAACATTGACTGGCGGTGCGCTTGATCCGATCGCAAGTCGCCAGCCCGCCTTTCTGAGTGAGTGAAGGAGCGCACTGCCACCGGGCATTGGTGGGAAATCCTGATCGATCACGCGCCGAAAGGTCGCTTCCTTGATAGCGCCGAACTCCTCAAGCTCACCCGCGGTCGGCGCGGCTCGCCCGGCGCGTCGGAAGAGAGAATCCAGAATCGGGCGGTTGGGTCGCCCAAAGTGTTCGAGGAAGAACGCGCGTGTGACCTCGATACCGACTGACTCTCCAAGCTCCCTCCAGGCGCGTTCGTGCGCTCGACAGGAGTCGACGAGGGTGCCGTCGAGATCGAAGATTGCGCCAAGCGTCTGGTGCATGTCAGCGTGTTTGGCGCACTGCCATTGCCACCGCTTTCGCGGTTCGCTCGACTACATCCTCTGGAACATCAAGGTGGACCACTGCGCGAACGCGGTGCGGCCCCATCGCAATCATCTTCACACCGAGGCGGGCGAGTCGGCGGCAGAACTCAGCCGCGGACGTGTTCGCCGAGGACAGTTCGAAGAAGACCATGTTCGTGGCGATCATGGATGGCGCGGGATTGACGCGAATGCCGCGGATGCGCGCGAGCACACGACCGAGTTGCCGCGCGCGACGGTGATCGACGGCGAGTCGGTCGATGTGGTGATCGAGCGCATACATGGCCGCGGCGGCTAGTAGTCCACTTTGCCGCATTCCTCCGCCGAACATCTTGCGGACTCGGCGCGCTTCCGCAATGACTGCGCGTGAACCAGCGAGCGCGCTGCCCACCGGCGCACCGAGCCCCTTGGAGAAACAGACTGACACTGAGTCCGCATCGCGCACGAAGTCGGCGGGGGAGTAGCCCGCGGCGACCGATGCATTCCATAGGCGCGCGCCGTCAATGTGAAGCGCAAGGCGCGCGCGGCGCGCGACCTTCGCGACGTCGCGGAGTTGCGCTAGCGGCCACACGGTTCCTCCGCCGCGGTTGTGCGTGTTTTCGACGATGATCAGCCGACTTCGTGGAGCGTGAACATCGCCGCCGCGGATTCCGTCGCTGCACGCCTGTGCCGTGAACAGTCCGCCTAGACCATCAAGCGGGCGCACCATGCATCCGGAGAGGCCAGCGGGGGCGCCGGTCTCATAGTGCACGACATGGCTCTCGCGGTGCGCGATGATCTCATCGCCAAGTCGGCAGTGGCAGCGGATCGCGATCTGATTCGCCATCGTCCCACTCGGCACGAAGAGCGCCTCTTCCTTTCCAAGCAGCCGCGCCACCTTTCGCTCTAGCGCGCGCACCGTGGGCTCGTCGCCGAGGACATCGTCGCCGAGACGGGCCCGTCGCATCGCCTCCCACATCGCCGTCGTTGGTTGCGTGACAGTGTCGCTGCGCAGGTCGATGCGATCCATGGCTCGCGATCCTAGTTCGCTCGCTACGCTTCGGCGGCGATGGCAGCGAAGGCAGTCGTGCTTCTTTCCGGCGGAATGGACTCTGCCGTAGTGCTCGCATGGATGCAGCGAGAGGGCTACGAGTGCATCGCGCTCTCGTTCGACTACGGGCAGCGGCACCGCGTCGAACTCGACCGCGCGCGTCATGTCGCGGCGGCCGCGCGTGTAACCGAGCATGTGATTGAAGCGATCGACCTTCGGGCGTTCGGGGCAAGCGCCCTCACCGCCGACATCCCCGTGCCGCATCGCAGGGAGAGCGATCCGCCCGCGCCTACCGGTGAGATCCCGGTGACCTATGTGCCTGCGCGGAACCTGCTCTTTCTAAGTTGCGGCCTAGCCCTCGCCGAGGCACGCGGCGCTCGGCACATCGCCATTGGCGTGAATGCGATCGACTACTCGGGGTATCCAGATTGCCGACCCGCGTTCATTCGCGCCTTCGAGGCAGCAGCCAACCTTGCAACCAAGGCGGGGGTTGAGTCTCTCGGCGAGCCCTGGTTCCGCGTGCACACGCCGCTCTTAGAACTCTCCAAGGCCGAGATCGTGCGCCTTGGGCGTTCGCTCGGGGTCGACTTCGACGCAACCATCAGCTGCTACGACCCCTCATCCGCTGGCTCTCCCTGCGGCGAGTGCGATGCGTGTCGACTGCGCGCCCTTGGATTTGCGCAGGCGGGAGCCTAATCACACATCGAGATTCTTGACATCAAGAGCGTGGCGCTCGATGTAGCTGCGCCGCTGTGGGACATCCTCTCCCATAAGGATCGCGAAGAGTTTGCTTGCCTCTGCCGCAGCGTCGACGGTCACGCGGACGAGCGTTCGGCGCGCGGGATCCATAGTCGTCTCCCAAAGTTGTTCGGGCTCCATTTCGCCCAGACCTTTGAAGCGCTTGATCTCTATACCGCGGCGGCCGCACTCATAGAGTGAGCCGAGAATCGCTGGAACATTCGCCGCTTCGATCAACTCGGAGGATCCCTTCTCCGCCGCGATCAGCCAGCCGTACCGCGTGGGAAGGCGCTCGCCGGTGACCGCCTCCTCCTGCACGAGCGCGTAGTCGTCGATCTCGACTCCCGCCTGAGCGAGTTGCACGAAGATGCGCGCCAACTCGCCAGTCTCATGCATCTGGCGGATGGTGGCTATCGTCGATCCGGCGGCGCGCTCGGCGCTCGCGAGATCGTCGAGCACCATGCCGCGCTGAGTGACCGCCGCGTGCGCGTCAGCCTCGCTCCAACTCAACAGGTCCCCGCCTGTCCACACAACATGGTGAGTCGGTAGTCGTCCCTGGCCGGTTGGATCGTCTGCCCGCGACTGGAGCAGCTTCACGAACGGGATTCCGCGGCGCTGGACGACCTGGGCAAGCTCATCGAGTCGATGCAGCAGCCGCAGCGTCTTGCGCAGCGCGTCGCCGGCGATGGTTTGCGTCACAGTGCCATTCGAGTCGCGGACAACAAGCGACGCGTTGCGCAGCGCTAGCTCGGAGAGCGTCTCGTTCATCTGGCGATCGTTCAAGACATACTTACTCTGCTTGCCTCGGATCACTTGATAGAGGGGCGGCTGTGCGATGAACACGCGTCCCTGCCGGACGAGCTCGTACATCTGCCTGAAGAGGAAGGTCAAGAGCAGGGTGCGGATGTGGCTGCCGTCCACATCGGCGTCGGTCATGATGATGACGCGCCCATAACGCAGTTTGGCGATGTCCAGATCGTTGCCGATACCACACTGCAATGCCTGCACGAGCGTCTGGATTTCCTCGAAGGCGAGCACCTTGTCCAGTCGGCACTTTTCGACATTCAGGAGCTTGCCGCGCAGCGGCAGGATCGCCTGATGAACATGATCGCGACCACCCTTGGCACTTCCACCTGCGCTGTCGCCCTCGACGATGAAGATCTCGGTGGACTCAACATCATCGCTCGAGCAATCTGCGAGCTTTTGCGGAAGGGCGCTGTCGCCCAGTGCGCCTTTGCGCTTGATGAGCTCGCGTGCCTTCTTGGCGGCTTCGCGCGCCTCGGCGGCAAGAATGGCGCGAAGGCAAATGTTTCGCGCCTCCTTCGGGTGTTTGTCGAGCCAAGCCGAGAGTTCCTCGGAGACCGCCGCGCTGACGAAGCCCTCGACTTCCTCGTTGAGCAGCTTCTCCTTTGTCTGGTTGTTGAACTGCGGATTCGGCAGCTTCACACTGACGACGGCTGTGAGCCCTTCGCGCAGGTCGTCGCCTGTTGGCACAAGGTCCTTCAGGATTCCCTCGCGTTTCGCGTAGCCGTTGATGACGCGCGTTAGTGAAACCTTGAATCCCTGCACATGCGTTCCGCCGTCGGGATTGCGAATGTTGTTGCCGAAAGCAAGCAGATTCTCCGCCGTGGCATCGGTGTACTGCAGCGCGATGTCGCATCGCAGTCCATGCTCGGCGTCCTCGCGCCGAACCGAGATGCATGGGCTCTGCAGGACCTTGCCCTCATTCAGCCACTTCACGTAGGCGGCGATTCCTTCTGCGTCACAGAAGGTGATGTCGCGAGGCTTGCCGTCGGAGCCGACATGCTCGTCAACGAAGCGAATGCTGACGCCCGAGTTGAGGTAGCTGAGTTCGCGCAGGCGCGACTCGAGAGTGTCCGCCCGGAACTGTGTATCCGGGAAGATCTCCGAGTCCGGGAGGAAGGTCATGCGCGTGCCATTGCCGGCGACGCCGCCATCCTTGATGACATGGAGCGGTTTCACAAGCACGCCGCGCTCGAACGAAACTCCGTATGAGCGACCAGCCTTGTGCACTTCGACTTCCGTCCACGCGCTAAGCGCGTTGACGCATTTGATGCCGACGCCGTGCAGGCCGCCGGAGACCTTGTAGGCGTTGTTGTCGAACTTTCCACCCGCGTGAATCTCGGTCATGATGACCTCGACGGCGGGGCGTCCGTCGATCTTCGGATTCTCGCTCCGCATCGGATCGACCGGCATGCCTCGCCCGTCGTCGATCACTGTGCAGGATCCATCGACGCCTAGTCGAACGAGCACAGTGCTCGCGAATCCCGCCATCGCTTCGTCGATCGAGTTGTCAACGCACTCATACACGAGGTGATGCAGCGCGTTGAGTCCAGTGCCGCCGACATACATGCCGGGACGCTTGCGGATCGCCTCGAGCCCCTCCAGAACTTGGATGTCTTCGGCGGTGTAGCGGGGGGCCTGATCGGTCGGTGTAGCCATAGTATTGCGCGCGAAATCGAGCCTTGTCATCCTACCTGAACCCTCGTGGGAGCGCGTTCGTAATCTGCACTCGACACCGGTCTTGGGTCGATACAAAGGCTCTCGGAATGGCGGACGGCACCCCCACAATTCACAAGCTCGATGAGACTCTGCCCGCGCAGCCGATGGACCGGCGGCGGGCATTGTTGATGGGGTTGGGACTTGGTGTGGGCTTCATCGCTGGATGCTCAGGAACACCAACCCGCACCGCGCGAATGCCTAACCCCGCGTGGCCCGCAGACTCGTTGCTTGCGCCGAGTTCGCAGAGCGCCACCGGAGGATCGCTGCCGCCTGCCGTCGCGCGCGCGCCGCAATCGCCGCTGATGGAGCGGGTGATCGCCCGTAGCAACTGGACGAAGGGACTTCCCGACAAGGGGGAGATCAACCCGATGCTTCCAGTCCATTGGATCACCGTGCACCACGATGGGATGGACGCATTCACCGCGACCGACCACGCCTCTTGCGCCAGCCGGATCGAGTTGATCCGCAACGGCCACCGCGGCAAGGGCTGGGCGGACATCGGCTACCACTTCGTCATAGATCGGTCGGGGCGAGTGTGGGAGGGTCGCGACCTCTGCTGGCAGGGGGCGCACGTGAAGAACAGGAACGAGGGGAACATCGGCATTCTCTGTCTGGGGAACTTCGATGTGAGCCGCCCAAGCACCGCGCAGTTGCAGGCATTGGAGCGCCACGCGAAGCTCGTGATGCGCCACTACAAGCTCTCGCCGGCCAATGTGCGCAGCCATAAGGAGTGGCCCGAGGCAGCCACCGCGTGCCCGGGGCGGAATCTGCAGTCCAAGATGAGCGGACTCCGGCGCGCGCTCGCGTAGCGGAGGACGGCTACTTGCGTCCTTCGCGCCCTATGCGCGCGCGCTCATCGTCTGCGTCAAGCCGAGCACGGAACTTCGAGTCGCTGCGCTCCTGTTTCGAGAGCGCGCGCCAAGCGATGTAGCCGATCGCGGCCATGGACGCGAAGGCAAAGATGATCGTGAGCGCGTCAGTCATGTGGCAATCGCGTCTGCGGCGCGAGCGTAGCGGTCGGCGATCGCCATCCACTGTTGCGCAGACACGGATGGTTGTGTGATCGGCCCGCCACGGAGGGTGGCGGCCGCGGCGTCGACGGTTGGAAATCGACCCGCTCCGACGAGGGCGAGAAGCGCCGCGCCGTGGGCAGCA
>Ga0233424_10003386_pt1 | contig 10363 bp, 12 predicted proteins | sample Watercolumn_Towu_FD_181011 | JGI IMG/M metagenome (GOLD analysis project Ga0233424, IMG submission 181011) | Freshwater microbial communities from Lake Towuti, South Sulawesi, Indonesia - Watercolumn_Towuti2014_125_MG | ecosystem: Environmental > Aquatic > Freshwater > Lake | place: Indonesia... | reverse complement strand
CTGGAGGCCGACATCAACGGCGCGGAAGCTTTCATCATCGCGGCCGCCGACACGGTCATGAACCGGCCCAGCAAGGACCTGATGCGCGAGGTGTTCCCGAAGGTCCCCGTGCGGGGGGTGTCAGAGCACGGGACGCTGCTATCGATCGAGAAGGCGAAGCGCTTGCTGGGCTACGCGCCCGAGCACTCCTGGCGCAGTTACGTCACGTAGCGCCGCGGCGCGGGTCGGGTCAGAGCCCGACTGCAGGCATCAGCAGCCCTTCACTCGGGACGAGGCGCCGACCCGCGGGTTCAACCGCAAGCAGGGCGGCCTCCAGCGTGTACGCCCCGATGAGGACGGGATCGCCCTCATCTCCGAAGAGCACGATCGTTCGAACAATGTGACCGTCGAGATCCACAAGTGTCTCGCCAGCGTCGCGCTCAACCAGCCGGCCGTCGGCCAGTCGCAGTCGGACCTTTCGGGCCCTGGAGACCCCAAGCTGATCGAGGACTCCGGCCGGGATGAGAGTGAATGTCGCTCCCGTGTCGACGAGTCCCTGGAGTTCGGTGGGCCGATTTCCGCGTGGGTCCATCACGCGGATTTGGTGGCTGAACGTCCCCATGCGGGCACCTCGGCAGCATTGTCGCGTATTACTTGCCAGTCTCCGATGGGCGAGTGGCACCACTCCGGATAAAACCTCCGTCCGGTTGTCACGCCCAGAACCATGGGGGACAATCGCAGATGGCCCGCTAGCTCAATTGGCAGAGCAACTGACTCTTAATCAGTAGGTTCGGGGTTCGATTCCCCGGCGGGTCACCAGCCGAACCTGACCTCGAATGTGCGTTGTAACGCGCCAGTGATGGACAACCGCGTGTGGCTGGAGCATCGAACACCCGTGGTCGAGACAACCCGATCAACATGGCCGTAGCTACATCCGTATTGGCTGACAACGCGGCCCAGCTGCGCCGCCTTGAGGCCGTCGTCGCCAGGCTCGGTCCCCGTGACCGGGATCTCGGTTCCGGCTGGACGGCCGGTGTCGCACTCGCGCACCTCGCCTTCTGGGACCGCCGGGCCGCTCTGTTCCTCGACTACTGGCAAAGGCACGGCACCGGCCCGAACGAACGCCACGACGCGGACATCCTCAACGCCGCGCTGCTCGATGAATGGCGTCTGCTCTCGGTGCGGGAGTCCGGTCGGCTCGCGGTATCGGCGGCGAACTCGGTGAATACCGCGGTCGAAGCGCTGGACGACACGACCGCGGACGCGATCATTGCCGGAGGTCACGACCGGCTGTTGCATCGTGCGCGCCACCGGCGCGAACACATCGACCAGATTGAGAGCGCTCTCGAATAGGTGACGTCATACGACCGCGCACACTGGACGCTCGCTCGACGCGGGTTGCGGTCACGGAGCGGAGACGATCTGGTTGGCAGCTCGCGGATGGGAGGTCACGGCGGTAGATTTCTCAGCGAGCGCCTTGGCGCACGCTCGGAAGACGGCGGACGCGTTGGGACCGCAGGTCGCAGGACGAATCACGTGGGTCGAGGGCGACCTGGCGGTGTGGGCACGGCCGCGCAACCACTTCGACCTGGCCGTGTGCCTGAATGTCCATGTCGTGGGATCGATGGACGGGATGGTCCGGCGCATGGCCAACGGGGTCGCGCCTGGCGGGAATTTGTCGGTGATGGGTCACCGTCCGATCGATCCGACTACCGGGAAGGCGACGGCTGGGCGGGTCAGGAGCGTCCACAGACAACGCTCCATGGACAAGGGCACAGATATCCGGATATCCTGTGGACATGGCTAAGATCCTCGTCTCGCTGGATGAACAGCTCCTGGCACGGGTCGACCGCGCAGCGCGCTCGCGCGGGCTCACGCGCAGCGCGTACCTGGCCGGGATCGCTTCCGGTGAACTTGGAGCGGCGCCTGGGCTAGGGAAGGCGCCATCGGTCCGCCGCGCGCTGAGGGCGCTTGACCGCCTGTTCCAATCGAACATAACCCAGGAGGACTCAGTCAGGTACATCCGTGAGGAGAGGGACAGTCACTGACCGAGGTCGTGCTCGATGCATCTGTAGTGCTTGACTGGTTCGTCCCGGGAGCCGGACCGGCGCGCAGAAGGTCCCGTCTTCTCAGGCGACGGTACGAAACAGGAGCGATCACCGTGGTCGTGCCGGCGCTCTGTTACCTCGAGATACTCAACGTGGCTGCCAGGCGGTGGCGATGGGACGGCAGTTCGCTGTTGGGCCTATCGGCAGAGCTAGAGCGGCTCGACTTTGAGGTCGCCGATCCACCGCTCGCAGCCATCGCCAGGTGGGCGGGAGAGGGCCTGACCGCCTACGATGCTTGTTACGTAGCTCTCGCGGAAATCCGCGGGGTCCCGTTAGTCACGAACGACCAGACCGTCATCTCCCTGGCACCAGACATAGCACAGCCACGGGTCTGATTCGGCATATGATGCCGCGACACAGGCGGGATCGTGCCCGGATCGTGATCGTTGGCGCCGGCATCGTTGGATGCAGCGCTGCCTATCACCTCGCTCGGCTGGGCGTGACGGACGTCGTCGTCATCGACCAGGGCCCGCTCTTCGAAACGGGCGGTTCCACCTCGCACGCCCCCGGCGGAGTCTTCCAGGTCAACTTCGCCCAGGTGATGACCCGCTTCGCCTCCTACACCGTCCGGCTCTACGGGGGGCTGAGACCGCCGACAGGACCGGCGTGGTACGGCGTCGGCGGCCTGGAGGTCGCCTGGACACCTGAACGGATGCACGACCTGCGCCGCAAGATCGGGGTGGCCAGGTCGTGGGGAGTTGAAGCGGAGCTCCTGTCGCCGGCCGAGGCCCGCCGCCTCAATCCGCTCCTCTCGCCCCGTATCCTCGGCGCCTTTCACGTCCCGTCCGACGGGATCGCTCGAGCGGTTCGAGCAGCCGAGGCGATGGCGGCAGATGCAGGGGCGCGTGGAGTCGAGTTCAACGGCCACGGCGAGGTCACCGGCTTCGACATCGCGAACGGGAGGGTGACAGGCGTCCGGACCGCGAAGGGACGCATCGACTGCGAAATGGCGTTGATTGCGACCGGCATTTGGGCGCCTCGTACTGGCGCCCTCGCCGGGATCAACATCCCTCTCGTGCCGATGCAGCACCAGTACGCGATCACCGGACCGCTTCCGGAGCTCCTGGGCGAGACCGCAGAGGTCCGGCATCCGGTGATGCGACACCAGGACCGCTCGATGTATTTTCGGCAGGAGCGCGACGCCTACGGGATCGGGTCGTATCGCCACGAACCCCTACCGGTCGACCCCGCCACGCTTGCATCTCGGCCGCGAAACGGTCGAGCGCCCGCGATCCGCGAATTCCTGCCGGGCCTGTTCGCCGAGCCGCTCGAGCACGCCCGCGAACTGATGCCGGCGCTTCGCGGCGTCGAGCCGGTCCACTCGATCAACGGGATCTTCTCGTTCACGCCCGATGGCATGCCGCTCCTCGGCGAGTCGCCCCAGGTCCGCGGCCTGTGGGTGGCCGCGGCCGTCTGGATCACGCATGCCGGCGGCGTTGGCAAGACGATGGCCGAGTGGATGACGTTAGGGGCGCCCGAATGGGACATGCGCGAGTGCGACATCGCGAGGTTCCATGCGCACGCGCTCGAACCGAGTTACGTGCTGGCGAGGTCGTCGCAGCAATATCGCGAGGTCTACGACATCTTCCATCCGAAGCAGCAACCTTCCGTGGCGCGCAACGTACGGGTTTCGCCGTTCCATCCCCGGGAGACCGAGTTGAAGGCTCGCTTCGGGGACTCCGGAGGCTGGGAGCGACCGCTTTGGTACGAGGTGAACCGGCGAGCAACTGGCGGCGGTCCGGCGTTCAGTGGTTGGGAGGCGTTGGAGTGGTCGCCCGCGATCGCGGCCGAACACCTGGCTACTCGCGAACGTGCTGCCGTGTTCGATATGACACCCCTGACCCGGATCGCGGTTGAAGGGCCAGCCGCGTTGGAACTCCTTCAACGTCTCACCGCAAACCAAGTCGACCGCCCGCCCGGCCGCGCGATCTACACATCGATGCTTACGCCCACAGGAGGAATCCGCTGCGACCTGACGGTCCTCAGGAGGTCGGTCGACAGGTTCCTGGTTGTCACCGGCGGTTCGACTGGTGCATACGATCTGGACTGGATTCGCAGGCACGCCGTGGGACGACGAGACGTCCACATCCAGGACGTCACTGCTGAGACGTGCTGCCTCGGGCTGTGGGGGCCTCGATCAAGGGAGGTGCTGCGCTCGATCAGCGGCGACGACCTGACCAACGAGGCGTTCCCGTATCTCGGGGTCAGGGAGATTCAAGTCGGAGATGTCCCTGCGATGGCCGTCCGCATCTCCTACCTGGGCGAGCTGGGCTGGGAGCTTTACACCGCGGTGGAATCGGGGCTCCAACTCTGGGACGCGGTGTGGTCGGCGGGCCGACGCTGGGACGTGGTCGCGGCCGGCACGCAGGCACAGGACTCGATGCGCCTGGAGAAGGGCTATCTGCTCTGGGGCGCGGACATCCACACCGACTACAACCCGCTCGAGGCCGGGCTCGGATTCGCCGTCAAGATGGACAAGGGCTCGTTCAACGGGCGCGAGGCGCTGCTGAATGCCCGTCGGGACGGCATAATGCGCAGGCTCTGCTGCCTCGTTCTCGACGATCCAGGCGCCGTTGTGATGGGCAAGGAGCCGATCCTGATCGACGGGTCGGTGGCGGGCTTCGTGACCAGTGCCGGGTACGGCTACTCGATCGGCCGGTGCATCGCCCTCGGATACCTGCCGGTTGTTTCAGCGGGCCCGGGGACGAGGGTGGAGATCGAGTACTTCGGCCGCCGGTCGCCTGCCACCGTGCGCAAGGCGCCGCTTTTCGATCCGGGCAATGTGCGGCTGCGGGGCTGAGACGCCGGGGGGCATATCGGTGAAAGGCAGTGCGAAGGGCAACGTGAAAGGCAAGGGGATACTCGACAGGCTGGCAGGTGGAGTCGTGCTTGGCGACGGCGGCTACATCGTCGAACTCGAACAGCGCGGGTGGGTCGTGACCGGGGCCTTTACCCCTGAGGTCGCGCTCGAACACCCGGGCGCGATCCGCGAGCTTTACAGCGAGATGAAGAACGCCGGCGCCGAGGTCCTCCAGGTGATGGCGTTCTACGGGAGCCGGGCAAAACTCGACACGGTCGGCAAGGGCGACAAGACCCGCGAGATCAACGAGATGGCTACGAAGGTCGCCCGAAAGATCGCCGGTGGCGATGTGCTGGTCGCCGGCGACCTGAGCACGACCTGGAGCTGGCGCGAAGGAGACGCCGACTCCCACCAGCTCACCGCGCGCATGCTGGACGAGCAGATCGAGGCGCAGGTGGGCGTCGACTTCTTCATCGGAGAGACGTTCCATCACCTGGGCGAGGCGAAGCTCTGCCTCGAGCGGATCAAGAAGGTGTCGGGGCTGCCAGCCATGATCACGATGTCGTTCCGCGAGAAGACCACGTCCCGCGATGGGTTCACCGCCGGCGAATGCGCGGCCAGGCTCGCCGACGCGGGCGCGGACATCGTCGGTGCCAACTGCATGCGCGACCCCGAGCGCACGTATCCGATCATCGAGGAGATGCGGGCGGCCACCGACGCGTACCTGGCCGCCCAGCCGGTCGCGTACCGGTGTTCCGAAGAGACGCCGTGGTTCACGGGCACATCCGCGTTCCCGGACCGGCTGGAGCCGCCTCGCCTGACGCGCTATGACATGGCCGACTTCGCGAAGCGAGCGAGAGACATGGGCGTCAACTACATCGGCGGCTGCTGTGGAACCGGCGCCGTGCATTTGCGCGAGATGGCGCGGGCGCTCGGGAAGTACCGGGAGCGGCCGGGCTGGAAGGCCAACCCGGATGCGCCGATGAGCGACACCGAGTGGAACTGGCGCCGGGTCCATCGGCAACCGACGCCAGGCAAGCGAGCGGGCCGAAAGAACCAGCGATGAAGATTTCGAACGTCCGGGTCTACGTCATCGACGCCCAGATCGAGCGAGGCGGGCGATATCCACGCCAGTGGATATTCGTTCGGATCGACACCGACGAAGGGATCACGGGCTGGGGCGAGGCCAGCAGCTACCCTCACAACGGCTCGTTCATGGCCGGCCTCGGCGTACTCTCGCAGCGGGACTGGCTGATCGGCCAGGACCCGTCGCAGATCGAACCGATCTGGCACCGGATGTTCCGGCGCTTCACCTCCGTGGGCGCAAAGGGCATCGCGAGCGCCGCCGTAAGCGGGGTCGACATCGCTCTCTGGGACATCCGCGGGAAGGCCCTGGGGCTGCCCGTGTACGAACTCCTCGGTGGCAAGTTCCGGGACCACATCGACCTCTACGCGAACGGGTGGTTCCCGAACTGCGAGACGCCGGAGGACTACGCACGCGCCGCACGCGAGCGAGTCCTGCCGGCCGGCCACACCGCCCTGAAGTTCGACCCCTACAAGGAGTTCGAACTCGGCTACACAGTCGGCGGCCTGTCGGAGAAGGAGGCCGCAATCTCCACGGACCGGGTCGTTGCGGTGCGAGAGGCGGTCGGCCCGCACCACGAGGTCCTCATCGACGGACATGGCCGCTTCAACGTCCCGCGCGCCGTCGAGCTCGCCAACCAGCTGTACGACGCGGCGCGGATCGGCTGGTTCGAGGAGCCGGTCCCGGCCGAGAGCTACTCGGCGCTGGCGCAGGTCCGCCCGCACATCAGGGCGAGGATCAGCGTTGGCGAGCGCTTGTTCACGAGGTTCGACTTCGCCCCGATCCTCGAAGCGGGCCTGACCGACTACGTGATGCCCGACATCTGCCTGGCCGGCGGGATCTCAGAGATGCGGCGCATCGCCAACCTCGCCGAAACCTATCACGTGCCGTTCAGCCCGCACAACGCGCAGGGACCCATCCAGATCGTCGCCGGCGCCCAGGTGTGCATGTCGATACCAAACTTCTACCGGCTCGAGCACGCGATGGACGCCATCCCGGCCTACAACCGGTACCTCACGGAACCTCTCAACTTCCACGACGGCCAGGTGACGATTCCGGCCAGGCCAGGGCTGGGAGTGGAGGTCAACGCCGAGCGCGTCGAGGCCGAGGCGATCCACCCGGACTGGTCGAAGCGGCTGTAAGGGCTTTCCGGTCACGGCCCGTCGCGCACATGTCGAGGAGCGGGCATCGATCACACGCGGGCGCAGACTTCCGGCAGATGTGTTTGGCGTGGGCGTCCAGGAGGGCGTGGAACTCGTTGTAGAGCTCCCTGTCAGGCTTCAAACGGCTGTGGAAATACGTTTGGACGTCCCGATATGAGCTCGCCGACGAAATCCAGCCGAGCCGGCTGAGCACCCTGATCGTGTAGGCGTCCACCACGAACGTTGGAAGCCCACCGGCGTAAAGGAGGATCGCGTCGGCGGTTTCGGGGCCGACGCCATGCACGCCCAGCCATTCGCGTCGCAGCTCTGGCAGCGGTTTCGAGCGAAACAGCCGGTCGAGGTCATCGCCGTACATCCCCAGGTACTCGCCTATTGCCTTGAGCTTTCGCGCCTTTGCGTTGAAGTAGCCGGCGGGCCGCAGCAGCTCGGCGAGTTCAGCCAGCGACTCTTGCCTCAATGCGGCTGCGGAAAGCCTGCCGGATGCCTTCAGGTTGTCAATCGCTCGGCTGGCATTGGCCCAGGTCGTGTTCTGAGTCAGCACCGCCCCGACGATCACCTCGAACGGTGACTCTGCAGGCCACCAACGCTGCGGCCCATGGACGGCCAGCAGGCGATCGAAGACCTCGAGCAATGGACCTGAGCGTAGAGGCATGCCGCGCCTGAGTGTACGTATCTGAGTGCATCCCGTGTGCGCGGCTCGGAACAATCCACCCGTCACGTGACGGACAGGTGCAACCGATGAGCCCCGCGCCGAATCCCGATTCCGCCGGACGCGCAGACCAGGCGCGCCCGACCCGCGTCCTCGTGGTCGACGACCATCCCCTCACGCGCACCGGGATCTCCGCCATGCTGCGGCAACACGCCGACCTGGAGGTGGTCGCTGAAGCGGCGACGGCCGATTCCGCGCTCGCGGCAGTCAAGGACGAGCTGGTAGATGTTGTAGTGCTGGACCTGAGGCTGGGACGGACCAAACGCGACGGGGCAGAACTGGCGGGCGCAATCTGGGAGGCACGGCCGGAAACCCGCGTGGTCCTGTATTCGAACTACGTGGCTGACGAGACGGCGATGGTGCTTGAGGGCGCCAACGTCTTCGGAGTCGTGCTAAAGACCGATCACCCGAGGACGCTCGTTGCCGCGGTGCGCTCGGCCGCACGGCGCGTCCCCTTCATTTCCCCCGACGCCTCTGCGCGCGTGTCGCAGGCCTGGTCCCGCGATCCACTCGCCAGAGGCCAATGAGGATTGCCGCGGGCGCCGCGAGCAGGAGCCACATCGCCCGGTCGAGGCCCCACGCGGTGGCTGCCACGCCAATCGACAACGGCAGCAGGCCACCGAGCATCCCGGAAAGGTTGCCAAGCGCGATCGCGGAACCGCTTCTGCCTGGCAGTTCGTCGTACAGCCTCGCCTGAAGGATCGGGTACCAGCCGGACTTGAGGGCGCCCAGCGCGGCCAGGATTGCCATCTTGGCCCACAGGTCGGGGGCGAGGAGCATCAAAGCGAAGAGGCAGCCTGCCGCGGGAGCCGTGACCCTGAGCACCGTGATCCCCGAGACGCGGGCCAGGACCGGGACGAGCGCCAGGTTGCCGGCAAGTCCGGCGGCCATCCAGACGCCGACCCCCGCCGCAGCCTGGGCGGGCGACGCGTGGACGATGTCGACCAGGTACAGGGCGAGGTAACCGAGGAGGACGTCCAGCATCAAGTCGGCGAATTCGAGAAGGAACATCCATCGCAGCACGCGACCCTTGCGTATGTCTGCGGCGATGCCGCGAATGCTCGACGCGAACGCGGAGCGGAACCCGACGCCCGTCGCGGATGGCGCGCCGCCTAGCTGCCCGGCGAAACGGAAACTCGCCAACAGCGCGACGAGTGCCATGACACCGCCTGCCGCGAACGTATACCGCCAGCTTGCCCCCGCCGCGATCGAAGCTCCAACCGCCGCCGTCCCGGCAAGCACTCCCAGGAATCCGGCGGCGGTCCACAGCGCCATGTTTGGCGCACGACGCTCCGGGGCGTGGTCCATCAGGCTGGCCTGCGCCAGCGACACGAACGCTCCCGAGGCCGGACTGAACGCGATGAAGGCGAAGAGCAGGTGCCAGTACTGGCTGCTGACGGAGACCAGGACCGAGGAAACGGCGAACACGACGCCGCCGGCGACGATCAGCCAGGTCCGCCGCCAGACGTCGCCGAGGATCCCCAGTAATGGCTCGATCAGGTTACCGACCAGGAGCGGCACGCTGAGGAGCACGCCGACCTGGAGGTAGGTCAGGTCGAGGTCATCCCGGATCTTCGGCCAGGCTGCCTCACGCGCGCCGAACACGAACTCGTCGATCGCTTCGATGGCGAGAAGGAGCAGTACGAACCGACCGGGGACGGCGCGGCGCCATCGGGTCGCCCGCGCCAATGAACCCGCCCAGCGTCAATAGAACAACCGCAACTCCAGTCCTACGGCCCCAGCTCGTAGACGGAAACATGGTTCTGGCTGGTCGAATCGAACGGAGTCCGCTTCCAGTCGGCCCAGCGCTCTCGAAGCCTCATACCGGCCAGTCTTGCCATCAGGTCGAGCTCGGGTGGATACGCGTAGCGGAGCCGGACCGGAAAGAGGCGAGTCCCTGAACTGCTGATCAGAACGTGCTGCGATTCGACCGACTGGTCAGCGATGTTGTGTCTGGTGAGCTCGATGACGACCCGGTCCAGCTCGACCCTTGACGCCGTGACCGCTTGCCCGCGGGAGATCCGGGCGAGGTCCGGCACGAAACCCTGCATCGCAAACAGCCCGCGCCGCTTGAGCCTCCTGGCAACGTTCTGGAAGCACCGGACCTGGGCGTCCTGGGTCAAGAGGCCGAAGAAGGTATTGAAGGCGACGAATATCAGGTCGAACTTGCCGGGGACGCCCACGTCCGCGAAGTCCCCGATAGTGACCGGAATCCGGCGACCGCCCGGCTTTTTCCGCAGTCTCGCGACCATCGCCCGCGAGGCATCGATCCCGTGCACGTCGAGCCCCGACCGGGCGAGCTGCAGGGCGATCCTCCCGGTGCCGATCCCGAGCTCCAGGACCCTACCTCCGGGGGCCAGCCCCGCGAGGGCGATGACTGTGGTCGTGGGGTCGAAGGCCGGCCCCGTATAGAGGTCATCGTAAATATCGGCGATCAGGTCGCCGTACGTCGCCGGGCCCCAACTACCGCTCGCCTGACGGGTCTTAATCGTTCAACTCCCGGGGTCCAAGTAACATCGG